>ERZ869909.1320-NODE-1320-length-20394-cov-92.649259_pt1 | contig 20394 bp, 17 predicted proteins | sample MGYA00520892_ERZ869909 | MGnify/ENA primary metagenome ERZ869909 (study PRJEB32215, sample SAMEA104723947) | bioreactor metagenome | biome: bioreactor; feature: anaerobic bioreactor; material: water | place: China | collected 2015-03-12 ... | reverse complement strand
GGGCTTCATGCTGGCCTACCGCTCCTTGGTTGGCGATGCCTTCAGCCTGTTTGACGCGGGCCTTGGCGATGACGAAGCGGCCACCGCCAGTGAGTTTACGCTGCCGGTTGTACGCTTTCTCCAGGCGCTCGCCGAGCCAGGCAAGAAGCAGGGGGCTAAGTATACGGCGTTGGCTCAGTGGCTCGAGCATGAGTTGCTCAAGGGCCAGGTGGAGCAGACCACCGGCGGGCCACTGCCTAGCTATCACTATCTGCCCGAAGGCGCTGGCAGTCGGCGCCTGCCCATGTACCTCACCTCTTCGCTGGTTGCTGAGCTGACGCCCATCGTGCACTTCCTCAAGCACAAGCCGGGTTACCGCTCCATTGTGATCGAGGAGCCCGAGGCCCACTTGCACCCCAAGGCGCAGCGCCTCATGGCCAGGGCCATCGTCAGGCTTGTCAATGCCGGCTTGCCGGTCATCGCCACCACCCATGGCGATACGCTTTTCCAGCAACTCAACAACCTCGCTGCGCTGCACGCCCACCCGCAGCGGGCGGCGCTGATGCAAGCGCTCGGCTATGTGAATGACGAGCTGCTGGCACCGGAGCACGTGGTGGCCTACCAGTTCCGGCGCGAGGCGGCGGCCACACGGGTGGTACCGCTGGAACAGACGGAGCTGGGTATCGCTGTGCCGACCTTCAACGAGCCGCTGGCCGTGCTGTTGGACGAGGTGATGCTTTTGCAGGAAGCGGAAGACGATGAGCAGGAGGCGCCTGCGGATGGAAATGCTTGAGCAGCGGCTTGCCTGGATCGAGCCCGATCACTATGAGAGAGGCAGTGCCGTCAGCGTCATCGAACGACAGAAGGGGGGAGAAGGCACCGCCACCTTCACCTCGCCCGGTAATAACCAGCTGCTGCGCTTCAACCTGAGCGAGGACAATCGCCTACGGCTCCTCAAGCAGCGCAAGGTTGCCGACGGCATCCTGCTGGAGCTTGAACAGGACGGGCATCCGGCTCGACTGCACCTGGTGGAGCTCAAGGGAAATGTCACCACCGGGAAGTGGCGGGAGGTCAAGGCACAGCTTCTTGGCGCCCTGCACAACCTTCCATTATCGCTAAACGTCAGCACACTCCGGCCTGTAGGAGCGCAGCTTGCTGCGCGAAAGCGGTGTTACCAAGCCAGCACCGCGCCGGGTCAACTTCCAGCAACTGCCACAGCACTGCATCGGGTCAGACACCGGTCAGGGATGGCCGGGGTCCGACCCAGGCGGTCCAGCGACACTCAAACGAGCCAGCCCTCGATCCCTTATTCTTGGCGCACCTAGTACTTGGTGCACTTAGGCGTACCCACCCCGCGATGTCACCATCTATCGGAAGCACGCCGTCGGCCACAAGCACCACTCCGGTCACCCAAGGTCTGGCCAACTTCGCTGTCTGGTATCGTGAATCATCGCCACACAGCAAAAACGAATATGGAGGCATGTGATGCTCTTGCACAGCCTACGGCTCCAAGGGTTTCTCAGCTTCGGTCCCGATAGTCCCGAATTACCCCTGGACCGTCTCAACGTTCTTATCGGATCCAACGGTTCTGGCAAGTCGAACTTGATCGAAGCCATTGATCTCTTGCGCCACGCTCCCAGCGGTTTTCGGCCTGTTTTTCGTGGAGGAGGACGGATCGGCGACTGGATCTGGAAAGGGCAAACACCACCGACAGATGCCCTGGTCGAGGCAGTGATTGCCAACCCCAACGGCCAGCAAAACCTGAGATATCGCATCGCTTTTGCGGAAGAAGGGCAGCGATTCGCGCTGGTCGATGAAAGCATCGAAAACGCCCACGACTACGAAGATCATGACAGTCCGTATTTCTACTATCGCTTGAATGATGGGGCACCTCTGATCAACGTGCGGGGCGAAAAACGCTCGCTGCAGCGTGAACAGATCGAACTCAATCGTTCTATCCTCGCTCAACGCCGTGACCCAGAGCAGTATCCGGAAATTACCTACCTGGGTGAAACCCTAGAACATATTCGGATCTACCGGGATTGGAGCTTCGGCCGCCATACTGCTGCTCGGCTACCGCAAGCCCCCGACTTGCCTACCAACTTCCTGGAGCCCGATGCCGGCAACCTCGGTTTGGTCCTCAATCGCTTGGGGCGCGAGCCAGCGGTGAAGGCGCGGCTCCTGGAGCGACTTAATGCTCTCTACGACGGTATCGACGACTACAATGTCCAGATTGAGGGCGGCAGCGTTCAAGTCTATTTTCATGAAGGTCAGGCTAGCATCCCCGCCACTCGTCTCTCCGACGGCACACTTCGTTACCTGAGCCTTTTGGCGACGCTCTGTCACCCCGAGCCGCCGCCATTAGTCGTCATCGAAGAGCCGGAACTTGGTCTCCACCCAGATATTCTGCCCACCGTAGCGGAACTGCTTGAGGAGGCCGCAGAGCGGTGTCAGCTTATTGTTACCACGCACTCGGATGTCCTTGTCGATGCCTTGACTCACCGACCGGAGGATATCGTTGTCTGCGAACGCGGTGAGCGCGGTAGTATTGTCCGCCGCCTGGATGCGGATTCACTTAACCCCTGGTTGGAACGGTACCGGCTGGGAGAACTATGGACCAGTGGTGAAATTGGAGGGACCAGATGGTGACGGTCTATGTGTAGGGAGGAGGTCACAAGGCTCTTGATAGCCAACTGCGCGCCGCCTTCCGCAAGCTCTTCACACGTGCTGGTGCCGACGTTCGCGCTATCAAGGTTGTGGCCGGTGGTAGCCGCGAAACAACGTTCGACAAGTTTCAGCGCGCCTGTTCTCAGGGAGCGACAGCCTTCCTGCTGGTGGACAGTGAAGGCCCAGTGCCGGCAGCGTACCAGCTGGGTGATAAGGAAGCCTGGACTCCTTGGCGCTACCTTCATCAAGCGTCTGGTGATGGTTGGGCAACACCTGGTAATGCGAGCGAAACAGACTGCCATCTCATGGTTCAATGCATGGAGAGCTGGTTCCTCGCTTGCCCGGAAGCACTCAGGAAGTATTTCGGTCAAGGCTTCAATGCCAGTGCATTACCGGGCTCGACTATAAATACGGACGATGTCGCCAAGGAGAAGGTATTGCAGGGACTGAAAAAAGCGACACGCCACTGCCGAAAGCATTACGACAAAGGGCGTGACTCTTTCAAGGTTCTTGAAAAACTGGAACCCGATGCAGTTCGTAATGGGTCAGGTTGGGCTGATCGTTTTTTTAAGATGCTGCCCTAAAATGAAATCTGGCATCAGGTTGCTGAAATAACAATTTCTATGTTTCGTTTTGAATATAGTCGCCTGTTCTGGCCCTGCATGACAAGCTCAAGGCGAAACGTGTATGGCTCTGGCGTCTGGGTGACATCGAAGCCGTGCTTGGCTTGCCTGGTGCCAAGAACGAGCAGGAATGGGCTGAGTTTACTCAGCGGCTCGAGGAGGTAGGACTCGAGTCGTGTGTGAAACCCCCTGAGTCACTGCGAGACTTCTTTCACTGGTTGCATCCTTCCCTTGACCCTATAGCGCCTAACCCTTCACCCTTTAGTCCTCACGGAAGACCATGAAACTCCTTATCACCGGCGGCGCGGGCTTTATCGGCTCGGCCGTGATTCGTCATATCATCCGCAATACCGCTGACAGCGTAGTCAACGTCGACAAGCTCACCTATGCCGGTAACCTTGAGTCACTGGCGGAAGTGGCAGGCAGCGACCGCTACGCCTTCGAGCAGGTGGATATCTGTGATCGCGCCGAGGTGGAGCGTGTCTTCCGCGAGCATCAGCCGGATGCGGTGATGCACCTGGCCGCCGAGAGCCACGTGGATCGCTCCATCGACGGCCCGGCGGAGTTCATCCAGACCAATATCGTGGGCACCTATACGCTGCTGGAAGCGGCCCGTACCTACTGGAACGGCCTGGATGCCGAGCGCCGCGACGCCTTCCGTTTCCACCACATCTCCACCGATGAGGTCTATGGCGATCTGGAAGGGCCCAAAGGGCTCTTCACCGAAGAGACCTCCTACGCCCCCAGCTCTCCCTACTCGGCCAGCAAGGCGAGCTCGGATCATCTGGTGCGCGCCTGGCAGCGCACCTACGGCCTGCCGACGCTGATCACCAACTGCTCCAACAACTACGGGCCCTATCACTTCCCCGAGAAGCTGATCCCGCTGATGATCCTCAACGCCCTGGAGGGCAAGGCGCTGCCGGTCTACGGCAAGGGCGAGCAGATCCGCGACTGGCTCTACGTGGAGGACCACGCCCGCGCCCTCTACAAGGTGGTGACGGAAGGCGAGGTGGGGGAGACCTACAACATCGGCGGCCATAACGAGAAGCAGAACATCGAGGTGGTGCATACCATCTGCGCGCTGCTGGATGAACTGGCCCCGTCGCAGCATTCCCCCTACGCCAACCTGATTACCTACGTGACTGACCGCCCCGGCCACGACCTGCGCTACGCCATCGACGCCGACAAGATCGAGCGCGAACTCGGTTGGCGGCCGGAAGAGACCTTCGAGTCTGGCATCCGCAAGACGGTGCAGTGGTACCTAGACAACCAAGAGTGGAGCCGTCGGGTGCAGGATGGAAGCTACCAGCGCGAGAGGCTGGGCACCGCGCAGCATTTGTAGGAGGCCGGCTCCGCCGGGCGAAACCATCGCGCAGCGATGGCGACATAGCGCTCACAGAAAGGAATCACCATGGCACGCAAAGGCATCATTCTCGCCGGCGGCTCCGGCACACGGCTCTACCCCATCACCATGGGTGTCTCCAAGCAGCTGCTGCCGATCTACGACAAGCCGATGATCTACTACCCGCTCTCGGTGCTGATGCTGGCCGGCATTCGCGAGGTGCTGATTATCACCACTCCGGAAGACCTGGCAAGCTTCCAGCGCCTGCTCGGCGATGGCAGCCAGTTCGGCATCGAGCTGAGCTATGCCGAGCAGCCGAGCCCTGATGGTCTCGCCCAGGCCTTCATCATCGGCGAGGAGTTTATCGGCAGCGACAGCGTCTGCCTGGTGCTGGGCGATAATATCTTCTATGGACAGGGCTTTACTCCAAAATTGATACAGGCAGCGAGCCGGCAAAGTGGCGCCACGGTTTTTGGCTATCAGGTCAAGGATCCGGAGCGGTTCGGTGTGGTCGAGTTCGATGCCAACAAGCGGGCCATCTCCATCGAAGAGAAGCCGGTCAAGCCAAAGTCTCACTACGCGGTCACCGGCCTCTACTTTTATGACAACGATGTGATCGAGATCGCCAAGGGCGTAGAGCCATCGCACCGCGGCGAGCTGGAGATCACCAGCGTCAACCAGGCCTACCTGGAGCGCGGCGACCTCAACGTGGAGCAGCTGGGCCGCGGTTTTGCCTGGCTGGATACCGGCACCCACGAGAGCCTGCTGGAAGCCGCCCAGTTCGTGGAAACCATCGAACGACGCCAGGGCTACAAGATCGCCTGCCTGGAAGAGGTCGCCTGGCGAAACGGCTGGATGAGCACCGCCGAGATGGCGGCTGCCGGCGAGCGTTTGGCCAAGAACGGCTATGGGCAGTATCTGCTCTCCCTGATCGAAGACGAATAAGTTCTTCCCTGCTTCACTCCCTCCCAACGGTTCTCGCCATGATTCCTGTGACCAAGCCCTATCTGCCCAGCCGGGAAAAGCTGGATCGCTACATCGACGGCATCTACGAGCGTCAGTGGCTGACCAACAATGGCCCGCTGGTGCAGGAGCTGACGCGGCGGCTGGAGGAGTACCTGGGGATTGAGAATCTGCTGCTTGTCTCCAACGGCACCCTGGCGCTGCAGATCGCCTACCGAGCACTGGGCATAAGCGGAAGTGAAGCACCTGCGGAAGCGATCACGACCCCCTTCACCTTTGTGGCCACGGCCAGCTCGTTGAAGTGGGAAGGGGTAGATCCGCTCTTCGTGGATATCGACGCTGAGACCTGGTGCCTGGACCCTGCGCTTGTCGAATCAGCCATCACGCCCCTTACCCGTGCCATCGTGCCGGTTCATGTGTTTGGCAATGCCTGTGATGTGGAAGCCATAGACGAGCTTGGTCGCCAGCACGGTTTGAAGGTGGTCTACGACGCCTCCCATGCGTTTGGCGTAACCTACAAGGGGGAAAGCCTGCTCAAGCACGGGGACGCCGCCACGCTGAGCTTTCACGCCACCAAGCTATTCCACACCGTCGAGGGCGGCGCGATTATCTTCAAGCGCAAGGAAGACTTGGAGCGGGCTAAGAAAATGATCAACTTCGGCATCACCGGGCCGGAGAGCATTGAAGAGCTGGGTATCAACGCCAAGATGAATGAGTTTCAGGCGGCGATGGGCTTGTGTGTGCTGGATGAAATGGAAGCCAATATGGCGGCGCGTCATGCAGTTTGGGGTACCTACGAACGTGAACTTGCTTGCACCACATTACAATTGCAAAAGCGAAATAGTAACCTGAACTACAACTCAGCCTACTTTCCTGTAGTTTTCGGGAGTGAGACGATGGCTGTCCAAGTGGCAAACCTTCTGAAAGAAAACGGAATTTTTGCCCGACGCTATTTCTTTCCTTCACTGGAAACGGTTGGGTTTTTGGACCAGAGGACTCATCAGCCAGTGTCGAGTGATATTGCAGGAAGAATTCTATGCCTGCCAATTTATGCGAGCCTAGAAGAACACGAGCAGAAGACTGTTATTGATGTGATTACGTCATCGCTTGCAATCGAGGTCAACCAATAATGGCTTTTCTATCTCGGGCTCAGTTAGATGATATGGGTTTTGCCAAACTTGGTTCAAACGTTCACATATCTGATAAAGCATCTATTTATAATCCGGGGGGGATAGTGATAGGGAATAATGTGAGGATTGATGATTTCTCCGTTATTTCTGCTGGTGAGGGTGGGGTTGAAATAGGGGATTATGTTCACATAGCAGTATTCTGTTCCTTGATTGGTGCCGGGCGCATTACTCTTTCAGACTTTGTGGGTGTTTCTTCTCGTGTCTCAGTTTACAGCAGTAATGACGATTACACAGGTGCGGCATTAACTGGGCCACTGGTTCCTAATGAACTGCGAAAAGTTCGATCGGCTGATGTGTTTTTTGAGAAACATGTTATTGTGGGTGCTGGCAGTGTCATATTACCTGGCGTCACACTAAAGGAAGGGGCTGCTGTAGGGGCTTTAAGTTTGGTAGCTAAAGACTGTGAAGAGTTCACAGTGTATTCAGGCGTTCCGGCGAAACCGTTAAAGGTTAGGAAGAGAAACCTAAAAGCACTTGAGCTAGAGCTTCTTAAATCGCAATGAAAATCCTCCATATCGCTACTGATGATAAGTTTCTGGATCACGCCATACCAATTTTTGAAGCAGTGTACCCGGGTGCAAACGACGTTTTTGTTTTTGCTTCTAAGAAACCCCTAAAATATGTAACACTGAATCCTAATCATATTGAAACCAAACGGAGCCCCTTCTTTCATAGGAAAGCGAAGCTTGGTCAAGATGCTTATTCAAGGTATGATTTAGTGATATTTCATTCACTTGGAGCATCTACCTACCCAGAGCTGGAAAATATTCCAGAGAATACGCCGACTATTTGGTTGGGCTGGGGCTTTGATTATTACCGTGATTTATTGCACGAAATCCCGCTGTACCTAGAAAGGACTCGGGGTCTATACAATCGGCTCGTAGTTGTTAACCCGAAACGCCGAGCTATCGCTCTGGCCAAAAAGCTAATGCGATTAGTTTTGCCTCGAAATAGCAAAGTTCGGGCTGTCGAGAAAATTACAGTGTTTTCGCCTGTGCTCCCGAAAGAGTACGACATGGTTAAGGGCTCCCGTAATTGGAGACGTTTTCCGAAGTTCGGCTCATGGAATTACGGAACAATGGAAGACAATCTCATCAAGGGATTTGAGGGAGAGGTCGTTACCGGTAACGCTATTCTCGTTGGCAATAGCGCTACATATACAGGGAATCACGCCGAGGCTTTAGATCTCCTCCACACTCTAGGGGTAAATGACAGACAAGTTGTCGCGCCTCTCAGTTATGGTGATCCTCAATTGGCAAAAGAGCTGACATCGATTGGTCAGGAATACTTTTCATATAATTTCGAGCCATTGATGGATTTTATGCCCGTTCAGGACTATGTCGCCATCATCAAAAAGTGCGGTTATGTAATTATGAATCACGTGCGTCAGCAAGCGGTTGGCAACATTGTGATCATGCTGTACTTGGGTGCCCGGGTGTTTGTTAGACAGGAAAACCCCGTTTACGACTTCTTTAAAAACTCCGGCGTGGCTATCTCCACTGTTCAGGAGTTGGAGGAGCATCCGGAACTTCTGAGCTTGCCGCTGACGGAAGAAGAGCGAGCCAATAATAGGACAATTGTTAGTGATTACTGGTCACGAGAAAAGGCCTATAAACGGACTCGAGAGCTGGTAGAGGCTGCATTCGCAGCGAAAGGTGTCGAGAGTCCTGCGTTGTTGACCGAGACTAAACAGTGACTCCAAAGAAAATCGCCGCTTTCGCCATCGGCCCCATCGGCGGAGCCTTGCTAGGGCTTATCTCACTACCGATCATTACCTGGTTTTTCTCCCAGGAAGACGTGGGCAGAATGGCCATGCTTCAGGTGACTATCGGGTTTAGCACACTACTTTTCAGTCTTGGTCTCGATCAAGCCTATGTGCGTGAATTCCATGAAGTGACTGATAAGCCATCATTGCTGAAGCGGGCATTGCTTCCAGGTCTCATCCTGCTCGCGACTACACTTCTGGTATTATTGATGTTCGGCGGTACTTTAGCCAACTGGCTATTTGAGATCCCAGAGTGGCATCTCAGCTTACTAGCATCAACTGCCTTGCTTGCGGCATTTATCTCTCGCTTTCTGTCTTTGGTATTGAGGATGAACGAGCAGGGCCTGGCCTATTCCATGAGCCAGTTGCTTCCGAAGCTTCTACTACTAGCAGTGATTGGCACTTATGTGGTGGTTGGCGCTGAAAAGTCACTAACGAATCTTGTAATTGCCAATACGTCTGCTCTGGTCTTTGTCTGCATAGTGTTTGCTTACAATACGCGACGTGAGTGGCTTGCCAGCGTGACGGCATCGCTGGATATTCAACACCTGAAGAATATGCTCCGCTTCGGCCTGCCATTGATACTGGGGGGTATCGCTTTTTGGGGCCTGACAGCTATCGACAAGATATTTTTGCGCACTCTTGCCAGCTTTGAAGAGCTTGGCCTGTACTCAGTAGCGGTAAGTTTTGCTGCCGCAGCCACCATCCTGCAAAGCGTATTTTCCACCATATGGGCGCCAACTGTATATAAGTGGGCGAGTAAGGGGGAAGGCCTAGAGAATGTTCACAAGGTGAGTCGATATATTCTGGCCCTTGTTGTACTTGCATTCTGCTTGGCTGGTTTGCTCTCCTGGGTTGTCACTTTTTTTCTGCCTCCGCAATATGATGCTGTGCGCTGGATCGTTGTATCCTGTATAGGCTTTCCCTTGCTGTATACACTCTCTGAAACCACAGTGGTCGGCATTGGAATCTCTAGGCGTACCGGTTTCGCCATGTTGGCAGCGATTTCCAGCTTTGCGATAAATCTAGTCGGTAACTGGTTTTTGATACCTCACTTTGGGGCAGCTGGAGCAGCGGTAAGCACCTGCATCTCCTTCTGGGTGTTTTTCGTACTAAGAACTGAGTTTTCTATCTATCTCTGGAAAAGCATGCCCAGGCTTTTGCTCTATGCCTTCACATTAGCCTGTGTCTTAGGGGCCGTTATATTTACTCTTTTCGGAGAGTCGGCCAGCAGCTTAATGATGGCATATTGGGCGATTCTTTTATTTGCTGCGAGTTATGCCTTTAGGGGTGAGGTTAGAGATGCGGTCGCTTTTGTATTGCAAAAGGGTAGGGCAGCTAAAGTCAGTCGTGGTTCGTAGCGTATCTTATTGATTTGTTGTGTGATTAATGATAAGCGGGACATAAAGGATCGCATGTGAACATCGGTGCCCGATTAGTAAGATCCTTCCTCAAGCTTTTGCCAAAACTTCTAGTAGTGCTGGTCGGCATTGGGCTGTATTGTCTAGTAACGATATATCTCGAAGGTGATCTGAAATCACTGATGGTCGGCATTTCTTCCACCTTGATCTCTATACCCTTCATTTTTATATTCTACGAGATTTGGCAAGAAAAAGCGCATCGTAAGCTGAATGCCAGTGCCTATGAATTTGCACAGAACCAGATGACGGCCAACATTGCGGCAATCAAGGAAAAGCTTGAGGTCTTTACCCAAGGTGCCTTTTGTTACTTTGACCGGCCTGGCCATGTCATCAATGATGATGACATCGAGAATGTTTGGATCGAAACACTCGGCGCTGAATCATTCGACGATGTCGATCAGTGGAAAGATGATCTACTCGACTTTGAGCTGGCGAATACCTTTGAGGCTATCGTCGATGCGCGTTATCTCGGCTTCCAGCTTGGTGATTTGAGCGTCGAGGAGGAATCCAACGATTTGCAGGAGTTACTGGGGAACAGCTTCATCATGGAGCGGCTCGACGATGACAAGACCCGCGTCATCATTCATCTCGTGCAGACCGTGAAAATGCTCCAGTCGTTTCTGTCGCTTCATCATGACGTGTTTGTACCTTCGAGCATCCGAATACATGGCCTGAAGATCAAGCAACACGCCAGTGGTGTTGCTGAACTCGTATTTACCCCGTCGGGTTCGTCAGTATCTGAGCCAGAGATCCTGGATATCAATCTTGCCAATCCAGCCATGAGTCAGGAAGATTTGTTGGCGGTTTTCGTGGTTAATCCAGATTATTATACGGTGCTCACCGATCACATCAACGATGTGATCGAGGCGATGAGGCAGTGGAGAAAGAGTTCCGATCCTATCTATCTGGATTATGATGCCGGCAGGGTGTCCAGCTTTTGATGACGAGTACTTTTATTCTGTTTGATATGGTTATTCCATTATATGGATAATTTTCAGCAATCCGCCTTGCGCTGGCTATACGACGGCCACTGCCTTCACGCTGCTGCGCGCTATGGCGGTGCCAGCCATGCTTACGGCCTGGCCGCCGAATGTGCCTTGAAGCATGTCATGGCGTCGCTACCGGGTGGTCATCGTGAGCTGCCGCATCGCCATTTGCCTGAGCTTATCGATGATGGCAAGCGCTGGTTCAGCGGGCGGGCCAACAAGGGGCTGTTTCAGCTGCTCAATACGCAACGTTATATGGCAGACTGGTCGATCCATAACCGCTACTGGAGCGACCAGCACTTCTCGGCTGCCGCCGCCGAACGCTTTCGTGACGATGCGCGCCGTACCTGCATGGCAGCGGATCTGGGAGTCTGATCATGTCCGTCAGCACGCCGACCTTTGATCTCTGTGTACCGCGCCTGGTGGCGACGGTGCGTGAGGTGCTCCCGCAAGCCGACTTCGCGGGTTTTCGTGTCGTGCGTGATATGCATGGCCGTCTCTACCTTGTGGTGTCCGATGTCTTGGATGATGCGGCGCTTGAGCGCCTACGCGAATCGGTCCACCAAGCGCTGGGCCCGTACAGTCCCGGGCACAACAGCGGTGTGATTCGCGCTTGTGAGTCGCTCTCTGGCGAGGCGCTGTTTGCCGAGCCCAGCCTGATTCAGTGGGTAGGGGATATTGCAGTCCGCCTGGTCGAGCGACGGGCCATGGGCCAGGACTGGGTGAACGAGCCCCATGCCAATGCCGACAGCCACCCGCCGCGCTTTGTCTTTCACAGCCTGAAGGGTGGGGTGGGGCGCTCCACGGCCATGATGCTGTGGGGCCGTGAGCTGGTGCGTCAGGGGCGTACGGTCCTGCTGGTGGACCTCGACCTGGAGGCGCCCGGGCTTGGCGCCCATATGCTGCCGGCAGAGGGCCGCCCCGAGTTCGGCGTGCTGGATTGGCTGGTCGAGGACCTGGTGGGCAACGCCAGCCCAGCGCTGCCTGCTGAGATGGTCGCCGAGAGTGTGCTGGTCGATCGCCCCGGGCTCTGGGTGGCACCGGCGATGGGCAGGCGTTCCAGCGAGCATTCCCAGGGGGTATTGGCCAAGCTGGCACGCGGCTACCTGGAAGGGGAGGACGGCAGCGGCTTTGCACAGCGTCTGCAGCGCATGATCGCCGCCCTGGAGGTCGAGGTCGCGCCGGACGTGGTGCTGATCGACAGCCGGGCAAGCCTGCACGAGACCGTGGCGGCCAACCTGCTGCACCTGGGGGCCGAGGTGTTCTTCTTTGCCGTAGACGTGCCGGCAACCTGGGAAGGCTACCGCTACCTGCTGGCTCATCTGGCACAGCTCGCCACGGTCAGAGAGTTCGGTAGCCCGGAGGACGACTGGCGCCAGCGCTTCCATATGGTCCAGGCCAGGTCCAGCCTGCGCGATGAAGACAAGCGGACGTTTGCCGCCAACGCCTATGCGGTGTGGATTGATACCCTCTATGACGCGGTCTCCCCGGACGACGCCGCCCACGAGGTGTTAGGCTTCACCTTCGATGAAGGAGATCCGGACGCCCCGCACTGGCCAGTCGCGATCCTGCGCAGCGAGCATTTCGAGGCCTTCGACCCGCTGAGGCAGTTGGCCAGCACGGGGTTGGCAAGAAGTGTAGGGGAGGCGGCCATTCGCGAGGCGTTCGGTGAGCTGTTTGCCGAGCTGCAGCGCTGTTTGCAGCTGCGCGAGGAAGAGACCCAGTGAGTTCGAACCCCGAACTGAACGCTGCCTTGCGGCCCGCCTTCGAGGCGATACCCGAAGAGGTGGCCCATCACGGTACCGAGCCACCTGCACCGGAAGCGGTATATGTGGTGTCGGGTCATGAGAGTGCGCTGAATCCCGATACGGCGGTGGTGGTGGGCGACCGAGGCACCGGCAAGAGCTTCTGGAGTGCGGCGCTGAACGGCGAGGAAACTCGGGTCGTCATCGATAGGCAGCTCAAGCGCCTCAAGCTGGATCGCGTGAAGGTCAGCTGGGGTTACTCCTCGGCGACCAGTAACCGCCACCATCCCTCCCGCCGCGGTCTCAAGCGCCTGCTCGAGCAGGGGTATCAGCCGGAAGATATCTGGCGCACGGTCATTCTCTATCAGCTGATCGAGGGGACCCCGCACAGCGAGTTACTTGCGACGGACAGCTGGGAAGCGCGTGTCGCCAAGGTGGCGGCCGACCCGGAAGCCGAGGAGCGCCTGTTGGCCGAGCTGGACGGCGCGCTGAAGTTGCGTGGCGAGCGGCACCTGATCGTCTTCGATGCGCTGGACCGGCTGGGCGATGACTGGGCGCAGATCCGCACCCTGCTGAGGGGCCTTTTGCGCGTGGGCCTCGATCTGCGCGACTACCGCGCTATTCGTACCAAATTTTTCCTGCGGCCGGACCTCTGGGAAGACAGCCGCGTCTGGGCGTTTCCCGATGCCTCCAAGCTGACCCATGGCCGGGTGATGCTGGAATGGCACCGGGCGGACCTCTACGGGCTGCTGTGGCATCAGCTCGGCAACGACCCTCAGGCGGGTCCGGTGTTTCGGGCGTGGCTGGCGGAGCGCTTCGGTGAGCCGTTCGAGTCGATGACCATCGGCGCGGAACTCGTTCATGTGGTGCCCGAGGCGCTGCGCAGTTCAGAGGTGCTTCAGGCCGAGGTGCTTCAGGCCATCGCTAGCCCCTTCATGGGCCGCAACCGGCGGCGGGGCAAGACCTACACCTGGCTGCCCACGCACCTGGCTGACGCCAAGGGACAGATCAGCCCGCGCAGCTTCCTGGTCGCGCTTAAGCAGGCGCATACCATGACCGAGCGCCATCACGGCGACAGTCAACTGCTCCTTCACTTCGAGGGGATCAAGCATGGTGTCCAGGAGGCCTCAAGGGTCCGCCTGCGTGAGCTCAAGGAGGACTACCCCTGGGTAGAGCAGCTGCTGGAACCGCTGCGCGGGATGACCGTTCCGGCGGGGGCGGAAGAGGTCAAGGCACGCTGGCAGGAGCGCGGCGTCGTCGCAGCGATCCGCCAGGCGGCGCGTGAGAGTGAGACCGACGATGACGCGGCCCGGCCCTATCTGCCGCCCCATGCCTTGGAGACCCCGAACGTCGGGCAGAGCGATGAGGATGCCTTGATCGAGGCCGCGGTCGATATCGGCGTCATGAACCGCACGGCGGATCAACGCCTCAATATCCCTGACCTGTTCCGCGTCGCCGCCGGTATCGGTCGGCGGGGTGGGGTCAGGGCGATCAGGTGATCCGTGGCTATCCAATGTGCCTTGATGCCGCCTTTGCTGCGGTCGTCCTGTTTTCGCATGACCACCCGCTGGTGCAAGGTAAGCTCACCGACCAGCGGCAGTGCCCAGGCGCATCAACCTGATCAGGCAACCCTGGCGGAGCTGGAGTTGGCAGTAGGCGAGCTGCTCTTCACTCGTGCCGAAGACGCTCTGAGTGGCGAGGTTCGCCACCATGCGGTTCTGGCAGCAAACCCCCTTGCCGAGTGGCTAGTGTGGAACTGGTGGCGGCTATGCTTTGAACCCCAGCCCGCTGGCAAGCAAGCGCCAGGCTGGCTCGAGGCCCACCGGATGGCCAATGTGTGTGGGGGGTGGTTGTGGCCAAATGTCGAGTTCGTCAGTGATGGCGTGCGGATGCGCATAGGCGCCAAAGCCAGTGCCGCGTCAGCGCATCAACCGCTGCGCTACCTTTCTGCCGACCACGCCGTCATTCCCTTGGCACATTTCGTACAAGGCGTTGATGCCTTCGTAGAGCGGGTGATCGAACGGCTGTCGAGTCAGGCAGTGGCTGGTGCCGATCTCCCCCACATGTATCAAGAGCTGCTGGCTGAGCGGGCCGATCCCGAGGCGGCGACCTATCGACGGCTGGAAGCCCTGCTGGGCTTTGACCCAGATGAATGCCCTGATGACCGCGTGATGACGCTTTATCAGGATGCGCAAGGGTTAGGGCTTGAGGCGATCGCCGAGCTGGCAGCGGGTGCCGGCACCTCCCCGCTGAGTTCCAGCCAGCTCAAGGACTGGGCGCGCGCTCAGGGGTGCGAGTCGGACAAGCAGAACCGTCTTGGCTGGGTAGGGCAGGGCTATCGAGTGGATCACCAGCTCCCCGCCTGGCGAAACGGGGTGAAAGCGGCCCACGCCCTGAGAGCCCAGGAACGACTCGCGGATGCCGCCATCGGCAATCGCCAGCTCGCGGAGTGGTTTGCCGTACCGCCCGGGCTATTCGAGGAACAACGCCATAACAAGGCGTTGGCCTATGAACTGGCCTTCGAATCAGACAAGAGTCGCGTGCTGTTACGCTCGCGGTGGCAGGCAGGGCGCCGTTTCGAAGTGGCGCGGCTGTTAGGGGATGTCCTCCTACAGGCTGAGCCCGAGCCTCTGCATCTGGCAACCGCGCAGAACACCTACCGGCAGAAGTTGCAGCGCGCCTTCGCCGCCGAGCTCCTCTGCCCGATAGCGGCGCTTTCAGAGCTGTTGGCGGGTGATTTCTCGGACGATGCGATTCAAGGTGCCGCCGATACCTTCGGGGTAAGCCCGATGACGGTGACGGTGCAACTACTTAACAACCGCGTGATGCAGAGTGATGAACTCAACGGCCTGGATCCAGACTGGGCCGTGGCGTGAAGGGCGGAAGCGACATGCACCTTGAGCAACTGACACTTGAAAACTTCCGTGCCTGCGAACAGCTGGAGATACCGCTTGGACGTCGTCTGACCGTCCTGCTGGGCAACAACGGTAGCGGCAAGACATCAGTGCTGGATGGCATCGCCATTGGTTTGGGGGCGGCGCTCACCCATCTGCCTTCTGTTTCGGGCATCACCTTCAAGAAAGCGGGCGATATCCGCCAGCAGGGCAACACCCTGGCGCCTTACACCCGAGTGGCGTTAACAATGCGCTCCGGTATAGCTTGGGATCGTGTCCAACGTCGCGATAAAAGCAAGACGACGACTGCTGCTACACCGGCGCCCAAGGGCCTCAAGGAGCTGGAAGCCTATCTCGACCGCACCATTATCGACCCGATGAATGCCGGTGACGACTACGTGCTCCCTCTGGTGGCCTACTACGGCGTCAGCCGGGCGGTACTGCAGGTGCCACTGCGTCGCAAGGGCTTTCCGAAGACGCACACCCGCATGGAAGCGCTTGACGGTGCGCTCGAATCGCAAAGCAGTTTCAAGTCCGCGTTCATCTGGTTCTACAACAAGGAAAACGAAGAGCACCGCCTGCAGAAAGCCCAGCGCAGCTTCGATGTGACCTTGAAAGAGCTGGATGCCGTGCGCCGCGCCATCAGCCAGATATTTCCCGATATCAGCAATCCGCATATCGAGCTTAATCCGCTCCGGCTGGCCGTCACCTTGAAGGGTGAGACCCTGGACCTGATGCAGCTCAGCGATGGCTACAAGACGCTGCTGGGCCTGGTGATCGACCTGAGCATGCGCATGGGGCTCGCCAACCCGCACCTAGATGACCCTTTGAGTGCCGAAGCGGTGGTGATGATCGATGAGGTGGACCTTCATCTTCACCCTTCCTGGCAGCGACGAGTATTGGCCGACTTGCTGCGTACCTTCAGCAACACTCAGTTTATCGTTACGACGCATAGCCCTTTCATCGTTGAGTCATTAAATAACCATCTCAAGCGCCACCAGCTGGGCGTAACGGCTACCGGCGACCAGGAGATTGATGCGCTTGTTCCATTATCCCCCCAGGACGTGCGGGCCTATGTAATGGAAAACAGCATCAAGCTCTCCTTGATGGATGAGCAGAGCAACCTCGTGGACGACACACTGCTGCAGCATTTCAATGCTATCAACGTTGTTTATGACCGGATGCGTGATATTGAATGGAGCCGCATGAAGTGAGCGTTCAAGGATGATCGATACCACACCGTTCAGCCACTGCGAATGCAGACGAATGGGAAATACGTATCCCGTTTGTCAGTCTGACCTGATGCTGGAAGAGGAGGGCAAGAAGGTTCGCCTGACTCTTCGTGCGGGTGAAGAAGCGAAAGCCCTGGTGCTGGATGGTTGCGTATTCACCGACAACGCCACTAAATGCGATGCCATGTATCTCTTCAAGGGGCATAGTAAAAAAGTGGCGGCATTGGTTGAGCTGAAAGGCGCGAGCGACATCGCACACGCCTTTACCCAATTAGCGTATACGCGGAAGCATCGTCCTGAATATCAGCGGCTCAAGGAAACACTTGATAATTCAGGCTCAGGAACTTCCATGGAAAAGGCATTTATTGTGAGTAATGGAATGTTGTCGAAGCCTGAGCGCGAGCGTCTCGAAAATCAGCATGGCATTCGGGTGAATGAAATCCTCTACTCCGAACCATCGAGTAAGGTCCCGGATGTGAGGGAGTGGATTTAATGGTGTGGCTGTCAGAAGTGTTCAGGCAGGATTTCGTATCTTCCTGATTTTTTGAGCCGTAATTGATAAGTCGGGAGAGGCGTGATCCCGCCTCATTCAGGAGGGCGCTGTTCAGGCATCTGATCGGGCGTCTTGAAGGCCCTTGATGCTGGCACAGGGAAAGCGCACGATAAACCGCTTGATCTTACCCAGCAATCGTGGACACCGATCTAAGCGATCATTCGGGTCTCGAAGGCCTCTGTGCTGATCATCCCAATCGCACTGCTCATGGGCTGTGCCATCTTCTTGAGGATGGCTTCCTTACGCTCCGGGGAGTAACGCACGTTGATCACCTCAAAGTTTGATTAGGTGACAACTACGCTGACAGATAGGGTAAGCGGGACGATATCAATTGCTTTCCAGTATTTAAAAGCTATCAATAATTAGCGTGATATAATTTTTCCCATTGTGAATTTCGTTATAAAATTTTAGTTAGAATCAGCGAGTTTTTTATGGATAACCCCTTAGTGAGTGTCTACCTTCCAACTTATAATCGCATAAGTTTGTTGAGGCGCGCCGTTGATTCGGTTTTAAATCAAAGTTATAAAAAAATTGAGCTTCTTGTTGTAGATGATGGATCAATAGACGGCACGTCGGAGTATTTGCATGATCTTGCTGAACGTGATGCAAGAGTCATAGTTATCGACAAACAAAAAACTGGTAAAAAACGGGGGGCTCCAGCCAGTAGAAATCTTGCCATAGAAAACTCTCGCGGTAAATTTGTAACAGGGCTTGATGATGATGATTACTTTCATAAAGATAGGATTAAAAGGTTTGTCGATATCTATTCGCCGGAGTTTTCCTGCATATCTTCAAACTTTTATAAGATAACTGGTAGTGGTTCTTTTAAAAAAAACTCTTTGTTGAGCCGAAAGATCTCATATCGTGACCTATTTGAAAAAAATTTTCTAGGGTCTCAGATTTTTGTTGAGAAAAAAAGGATAATCGGTGCAGGGTTGTTTGATGAAAGCCTTAAAGCGTCGCAAGATTTGGATATGTGGATTCGCATCACTAAGCTATATGGTCAAGCGTTAAGAATAAAAGATTATCTTTATTATATGGATGTTTCTCATGGTGGAGCGAGAATATCAAGCGCTCATTCAAGAGCAATAGGAACGAAACAATTTTTGGAAAAGTATAGATATGAAATGTCTCACTCGCAAGTCTTATACAAATCTGATTCAGTTGGGGAATCACCTGTCAGAGGTTTAAAAAAAGCTTTTAGAATTAAAGAATACGGTGCTAAAATCACCATGAATATTATCCGAGACAAACTTAAGATTTCATAGATCCCTGGCCGATATGATTTTCTCTTAGTTGTTAAAACTTCCATGGCAAAAGATGTCAGCATGCTTAATATGGCTTTATAGCTTGATATATAAATTTCATATTTAGTTGGTTTGTAATTTCTTCTTCACAGGCATGTAGTGAAATGTGCTACGTGGTGTGTATTAAGCTTCCCCGTGCATAATTGGCGGGGGAGTGAGGGGCTAATATGGATTTCCCAAGCAGGGCTTCTAGTAAAATAAAAAATTATCATTTCGCTAGACTGGTTGTTTTCGTTGCTACTGTTTTGTCTGCAGTGCTGGGCGCTTGGCTATATGCTGCTCCTTCGGAGAGTGCGCTTATAGTGGGAGTAGTGATGTTCTTGTATTTCATTGCTTTCGCTGTAGTTTTTTATTTATTTGGCGATCCTTTTCATCCCGTGTTGTTTGGTGGTGTGGGCATTTTTCTATATGCATCTTGGGATCCGTTTTTTAGCTTAATTCGTGGCCTCGCATTAGGGGTATGTGATTTTCAAGCGTTTGGCTTGGCCTCTTTAGCACTTTCCGCTTTTATGTTGTCTAGTATTTTCTTTTCCCAGAAGGTTCCTCGTGTAGGCGCTCATGGTTATGCATTTTTCAGTTCGCGAGAGAGTGGGCGCCACGGCTTGCTTTTCTGGGTGCTGGTCGTAGGTGTTACAGCGGCAACTGCAGGGGCATGGTATAGTGGCTACGCGTCTAGCGTTACTGAAAAGCGTGATATTGATCACGTCACAGGTTTAGGGTACTTGCTCCGATTTGTGCTGGCTTTTCTTTTATTCTATACAGTGTTAACTGTAGGGAAGGTTTCAAGAAAACATGCTTCTGCGGTTCTGGCAATAGGTCTTTTTTTTGGCATGTCGATGCTTTTTTTGTTGGGGGAGAGAAACTATATTGTAATGTTTTTTATGGCTGTTTTGTTTGCTAAATTTCATTTCTCTGCTGAGTTGGGAAAGCGAAATATTTTCTTCCTTTTTTTGTTTATCTTAATTCTTCTTCCTTTGTCTCAAGGGGTGAAGGGGTTGTTTTCATGGGGAGGTTATGGAGGTTTAGAAGTTTATCAGGGACTGGCAACATTTCATGCGCAGGAGTTTCGAGCGGGTGGACGAAACCTCGCAAATTTGCTCTGCCTGCTGTCAGCGGGGGATTATCCGGGTTTGCATCTCCGCGATATAGGTCGTTTTTTCTACTTCAATAACTCTGGGTCCCACCAGTTTATTAATCATCAGATAGGGTGGGGAGGGATGGGGCGAGGTTTTTCCCTTGTTGGGCAGCAGTGGTTAGTTGGTGGGTGGGCTGCGGTAGTATCGTTTTACGTTGTTGCGGGGTTGTTAATAGGCAGCCTATATCGTGTTATGCATCGCGGGACTTTTTTTGCAGTACTCTATTTGTTTTTTACCCTTGGATTTGTTTATGCACAGCGTGCAGACTTGGCAAATTGGCTGGCTTTCGGTATTAAGACTGGTCTAATTCCTTTGCTCTTTGCCTCATTTTTACTAAGGATGAAGGTAGGCCATGCTAAGGTTGAAAGTTGAAGTTGGCCCGCCTTATTCATGAGACTGACCTGAGAACGAAGATAGCGGATCATCGCCAAGGTACTCAAGAAGTCGGTCGCCGGCTCCCCCCAGTGTCAGGATGACTGTCGTGCCCTCTGATACCCTGTTCCTATAAACCGATCAGGGGGCGAAAGGAGACACTCATGCCTCGTTACTCAGAGGAGCGCCGGCAAGCCGTGGTCACCAAGCTGCTGCCTC
>ERZ869909.1319-NODE-1319-length-20410-cov-4.680618_pt1 | contig 20410 bp, 15 predicted proteins | sample MGYA00520892_ERZ869909 | MGnify/ENA primary metagenome ERZ869909 (study PRJEB32215, sample SAMEA104723947) | bioreactor metagenome | biome: bioreactor; feature: anaerobic bioreactor; material: water | place: China | collected 2015-03-12 ... | reverse complement strand
CTCAGCCGAGTGGCGGCGTGGGCGGGCGGTAGCCGCGGAAGCGGACCTCGGGCTGGCCGCCGCGGGTGCGCACGACGGCCGGCAGCAGCGAGCGCTCGAGCCGCGCGAAGCCGCGCAGCGCGGCCTGGTCCTCGTCGTTCACGAACGGGCCTTCGAGCGTGGTGGGCCAGGTCGTCAGCGACGGCTCGGCGGCGCGTGCCGCGCTGGCTGGCGAGGCCGCGTGGGTGGTGGGTGTGCGCGCGTCGGCAGGGCGTGTGATCTGCGCCAGGCCGGCCGGGAGGTCGTGGAGCGCAGGGCCGGGCGCTGACGCCGCGTCGTCACGCCGTGCCGCACCCGGCGCTGCGGCTGCTTCGGTGGTCGCGCTGGTTTCGACGGCCTGCGCCTGGGTTGCGCCGCCCGCTGCGCCGCCCGCGGTGTCGACCTGCACCCGAGCCGCGCTGCCTGTCCCGTCCCCCTGCACCCGAGCTGCGCTGCGTGCCCCGTCGCCCTGCACCCGAGCTGCGCTGCGTGCCCCGTCGCCCTGCACCCGAGCTGCGCTGCCTGCGGTGTCGCCCTGCACCCGGGCTGCGCTGCCCGTCGTGTCGCCGGGCGTCGCCGCGCCGTCGCCGCTACGCGCGCTCGGTACGGTCGTTGCGGCGGGGTCAGCGGCCAATCCCAGCTCGCCGGCGCCGCCGCCGCTGTAGCCGTCGTCCAGCACTGCGAAGGCCTGCAGCGGCGCCGGGAGCTGCCAGCGGTCGCGGTCGCCGCGGATCGGCTCGTAGCCCAGGACGTCGACGAAGCGCACGGGTGGCCCGCTGCCGGCGGAGCGGTACATGCCGGGCAGGTACCGGCCGATCCGCTCCTGCTCGCCTGCACCGCTCCCCGCGGCCGAGCTCCCGCCCGCGCCGCCCGGTTGCCCGAGCCGCCCGGCGCCGGGCCGGCCACCCTGCGCCCGCAGCTGGCGAGCCACGGGGCCAACGCCGAACCCCGCGCCCAGCGTCGCCGCCCGCGTCCGCTCCACGATCGGCACCTCGCCGATCCGGTGCCCGACCGCCACAACCAGCGCCGCTTCGAACCACACAGACAGCAGCAGCCACGTCCACACCAGCCCCAGGCCCACCAGCAGCAGCGGCCCGGTGCCCTCGCCCACCGGCGCGCCCAGCCGCAGCTCCGGCTGCAGCGCCAGCAACACCAGCGCCACGCCGACCCCGCCGCCCAGCAGCAACCACAACCCCATCAGCCGCACGAACAGGCGCGTCTCGCGGAACGGCATCCCGAACGCAGCCAGAAACGACCCCGCCACGAACCCAGGCCGCCACACCGACCACGCGTTCGTGATCAGCGCCGCCAGCCGCGCCAGCGCCACGGACCCCGCCGCGATCACCACCGGCACCAGCACGATCAGCCGCGCGCCGCCGTCCAGGCGCTCCGCGCCGGACAGGATCCGCAGCGTCACCGGCGCCACGAACATCGTCGCCGACGCCGTCAGCCCAACCAGCAACAACCCCACCGCCACGTGCGCACCCCACGCTCGGCGGATCCGGCGCCGAGCGCCGCGCTGCTCACCCGTCAGCCGGTCGCGCAGCGAGCCCAGCGCGTCAGCGTCCAGCAACCCGCGCACCAGGACCACCACCAGCAGCGCGAGCAACCAGCCCAACGCCCTCGAGATTCCGTCCGTCCCGGCGCTCGCCTCCAGCGCGGCGAGAGCCTCCTCCGGCACCGCGTCCGGCCAGCGAGCCCCCGCCGCATCCCGTGCAGCCACCCCGCCCGTCGCCGCGCCGTCAGCAACCGCCGCGGCCTCAGGAACCACAGCACCGTCAGCAACCGCCGCGCCGTCAGAAGCGACGGCGCCCGTCGCCGTACCGCCCGTCGCTTCGCCCGACGAAGCCGCCGGGCCTCCATCAGCCGACCCCCCGGTCGTCTCACCGGAGGCGCCGCCCATCAAGGAAAGTGACGCATCGGCGGGGGCCTGCATCGTGGTCGGAGGCGGCATCCGCGCCATCACGTCCACCACCAGCGCGATCGGCGCCAGCACCACCAGCAGGCCCAGCAGCTCGGACGCCAGCTTGCGCCGCAGCGCGCCGCGCTCCATGGCAAGCAGCGGCCACCCCAACGAAAGGTAGCTCATCGCCGGCAACGCAGGCACCATCGCTTCCTCGACGGCGCCAATCTCTCGGCTCGATGGTCTGGGCTTCGTGCTCATGCTCTCTCCGTGGGCGCAGCGCGCGTCGCGATGCGTAGCACAACCCGCCGCCGCGTGCCCTCGGAACCCGCTCCCCTGCGCCGCGCACCGCTCATTCCGCACCGCGCACCCGCGCGACGACCCAGACCACCGCCATGGCCCACGAATCGCACGATCTGAACCGGCTCATCGAGACCATCGCCCGGCTCCCCGCGGCTGATCGCCGAGCGCCGCATCCGCTCCCTGTGGCGGGTGCGGTTGGTGGCGACGGTGGCGACGGGGGCGACGGGGGCGAGGGCACGCTGGCGGGCGAGGCGGCCGACGCGCTGGTGTGGCGCCTGCGGACAGGTCGTTGGGTCGTCGCCGCGGTCGTCCTGGGTGGGGACGCCTGCCTGATCGCGGGCGCCGTCGACGATCGGGACGTCGGGAACGGCGGTGTCATTGGTGCTGACCGAGCAGACGACGCTGCGCTGCGGGCGGCCGTGAACGCGACGATGAACTGGCTACGCGACGAGCTGGGCGGGCGGCGGCTGGCGCCGGGCGGTGAGACCGCAGGCGGTCTGTCGCTCGGTCCGGCGGTGGGTGCGGACGCTGACGCGGCGGTGCGGGTCCTGCTGTGGGCAGCGCAGCAGCTGGGTCGGGTTGTCGTCGCCGGTGCGCAGGGGCGCAGCCCGTGGGACGTGCTGGGCGCGCTGTCGATGGGGGAATCGGCCGGGGAGCCTGCGGGTCGTCGGCGCGTGGAGGCGGGCTGGCGGGTCGTGGATGATCGGCTGCCCGGCGATGCGGCGCAGGACGAAGCGGCGCAGGGCGATGCGGCGCGGGACGATGCGGCGCAGGACGAAGCGGCGCAGGACGAAGTGGCGCAGGACGAAGCGGCGCAGGACGAAGCGGCGCAGGACGAAGCGGCGCAGGACGAAGCGGTGCAGGACGGGGCGGCGCGGGACGTCGCGGTGCGCAGCGTGGACGCCGTGGTGCTCGGGGCGCCGCTGCCGGCGGCTGACGCGCCGGGACGTTGGGCGGTGCGGCTGGCGCGGCCCGGCGTTGATCCGCCGCGTACCCATGAGCTGCTCGTGCGGCTCGCCGCGGCCGTGCCGGGGCTTGAGGCCGGCGGCAGGCCGGTGGTCGCTGCGGCGAGCGCTCGGCAGGTCCGCCTGATCGCGGCGGCGCTGCTGGGCAGCGACGGAGCGGCGATCGAGGTGGAGCCGCTCGGCGACGGGGCTGCGATCGAGGTGGAGCCGATCAGCGGGCGGTGAAGGTCTGCTCGGGGATGAGCTCCGGGTCACCGACGACGCCGTACTGGACGTTGCGGACGTAGGTGTTCAGCACGCGGGCGACGTCGTTCGGGGTGACACGGCGCATGGCGTCGATGAACGCGTCGGCGTTCGCGCGGCCGCCGCCCAGCAGCTCCCACTGGGCGAGCATCGAGGCCTGGGCGCCGGTGGACTGGAGGCTCATGTAGTAGCGGGTCAGGTAGATCCGCAGCTGGTTCTCGAGGTCCTGCCGCGAGACGGGCGTCGTGATCATCGCGTCGATGGTGTTGTACATGACGCCCAGGGTCGTGGCCGGGTCCGTGGCGGTGACGTAGAGGAAGCCCACGTTCGCGCGGCGGGTGCCCAGTCCGGAGGAGACGGCGTAGGTCAGGTTGCGGCGCGTGCGGACCTCCTCGAAGAGTCGGTTGCGCAGGATCTGGGTGGCGAGGAGCATCGCGGGGTAGTCCTCGTGGTCGGGCGAGGGGGCCGCGAAGTAGCCGATGATGTAGTTCGTGGGGAGCTCCGGCCGGACGAGGACCTCGACGTTGCCGCGTTGCCAGGCGAAGGGCGGGACGTTGTCGGGGAAGATCGTGCCGTTGGTGCTGGCGTGCCAGGACGAGCTGCCGGGGAGGTCAGCGAGGTGCTGCTCGACGAGGGCGGCGGCCTGCAGCGGCTTGATGTCGCCGACGAAGACGACGAGCATGCGCTCGCGGGTGAGCAGGCGGTTGAGGGCGAAGGTGAGGTCACGGCGGGTGAAGCGCTGGAGGGTGACCTCCTCGCCTTGCGGCCGGGTGACGTAGGGGTGGTTCGCCCAGGCGAACTGCTGGACGGTCTCGCGGACAGCGGAGTCCGCGTCGTCGTAGAGGGAGCGCACGGACGCGATCATCTGCTGCCGGGTGAGCTCGAGCTGGCCGTCGGCGAGCGCGGGTTGGCGCAGGGTGCGCGCGAAGAGCGCGAAGGCGTCGTTGAGCTCGGAGCCAAGCGAGAAGAGGGTGGCGCTGGCGTAGTCGCGGTCGGTCGAGGCGCCAATCGAGGCGCCGACGCGGTCGAGGGCGTTGCGGTACTCGCTGCGCGTCATGCCCTCGGGGCCGCCGTCCGTGGCGACGTTGAGGGCGAAGCGGTCGAGGCCGGCCTCCTCTGCGTCGTGCAGGGCGACGCCGCCGTCGAAGTAGATCGACGCGGTGACCAGCGGCGTGGTGCTGTCCTGCTTGACGATGACGCGGATGCCGTTGACGACGAAGTCGGTGGTGTTGTCGTTGAGCCGGGCTGCGCCGTCGCGGTCGCCCGTGGGGGCGACGGCGTCGGGATCACCGGCGGTGGTAGCCTGGCGGCCGCCGCAGCCCGCGCTGGTCAGCGCGGTGGCGCTCAGCGTGGTGGCCAGCAGGGCGAAGGCGAACAGGGTGCGGTTCATGGTGCGGCTCCCGGGGGTGGTGCTGGTCACGGTGCTGGTCACGGTGCGGGGCTGATGGCATCGAGCAGCGATGCGTCGGTCCAGCCGCCGCCGGTCACGGTGGCCGGTCCGGCCATCAGCGCGACGACGCGCGGCTGGCCGATGATGTACGTCTCGACGTACCGCCGGATGTCGTCGCGTGTCACCGCCCGCAGGTTGTCGATGTAGTTCAGGTAGTAGTCGATGCTGGCCGAGCACCACCAGTACGACAGCGTGTGCGCCATGTTGAGCGACGACTGCTGGCCGGCGAGGTCGTCGACCGCCAGCAGGGTGATCGCGGTCGCGAGCTGCTCGTCCGTGAAGTAGTCCGGCGCGTTGAAGCGCTCGAGCTCTTCGAGGACTGCGTTGATGGCGCGCTGCTCGCCGCCCGGCTGGGTGACGACCGTCAGGTAGATGGGCCCCACGTACTTCTGCGTCGAGTAGCCGATCGACGCGCTCAGGGCGACGCCCGACTGGACGAGGTTCTCCTGGAAGCGGCTGCCGTCCTGGCCCAGGATGAAGCTGAAGACGTCAGCCGCGTAGGTCGCCTCCACGTCGTTGCGCGTGTCCGGCCCGTGCCACGCCATCTGCACGACCGAGATGTTGACCGGCTGCGTGATGACCGTCGTCACGTCGCCGCGCAGCGGCGGGTGTTCGGGGATCGGGTTCGCCCGGAACGGGTCCTGGCCGCGCGGCCAGTCACCCAGGTGCTGCTCGGCGAGCTCGAAGCCGCGCTCCGCGGTGATGTCCCCGGAGAGCACGAGCAGGATGTTGTTGGGCACGTAGTACGTCTGCTGCATCCAGCGCATCTGCTCGACGGTCGCGGTGGAGATGACGTCGCGCTCGCCGAGCGAGTCCTTGCGGGAGGGGTGGGCGTACCAGAGCAGCTTCTGGGTGGCCTCCCAGAGGTGGTAGAACGGGTTGGCCTCGTTGCGGTCGTACTCGCCCAGGACGACGACGCGCTCGCGCTCGAGCTCCTCCTGGTCGAAGCGCGGGGTGCGGATGGCGGCGGCCATGAAGGCGACGCCCTCGTCGGTCAGCTCGCTGGGCAGCGTGAAGAAGTAGTTGACGCGCTCGCTGCCGGTGGTGCCGTTCCAGTCCATGCCCAGCTCGCGCTGGCGGGCCATGAACGCTTCCTGGTTGGGGTAGGAGGCGTTCGCCTTGAAGAACATGTGCTCGTACAGGTGGCTGAGTCCGTTGAGCTCGGGCGGCTCGGTGAACGCGCCGTTGCGCGCGGCGAGCTCGATGGTGACGATGGGCACCGTGGGCTGCTCGACGACGACGACGTGCAGGCCGTTGTCGAGCGTGCGCTGGTGGATGTGGCTGTAGTCGAGGTCGATGGTGGGCTGTGCCGCCGCGGTGAGGCTCGCGGCGACGAGCGTCAGGCCCAGCAGGAGGGCGGCGCCGGCGGGGGACGCCCACCGGGTGGCGGTCATCGTGCGAAGCGAATCGTTGCGGTGCATGGCGGAACCCGGAATGGTGGGTGGTGGTTCGGGTGCGACGGCCTCCCGTGATGGGTGCGCGCCGTGGCCCGTTCGTTACTGCTGAACGTCCACGGGTCAAGGCTCAGCGGCGCGGGCGTCGCGCCAGCGCCGACCCGTCGACCGGAGAGATCCCGATGGTGCAGCCCCCGGAACCCCCCGCATGGCTGGTGGATTCCCACATTCATCTCGACGCGTTCGAGCCGACAGAGCTCGCGGCAGGGCTCGACGAGCTGCGCGGGCGCCTGCCCGAGGGGGCCCGCTACGGCGCGCTGGTCCCCGGCGTGAACCTCGCGCGCTCGCGCGCTGCGCTGGAGCGGTTCGTCGGCCTCGACAACGTCTGGCACGCGGTCGGCATCCACCCGTGGGAGCCGCTCGAGGGCCCGCCCGCGGTCCCGGAGCAGGGTCCCGTCTCCCATGACGGCCCCCATCCACCTGAAGGCCCCCGTCCACCTGAAGGCCCCCGTCCACCTGAAGACCCCGTCCACGGTGACGGTCGTGAGCCCGGTCGCGCCGCGCTCGATCCGTGCGCCGCGCCTGATCCGCTCGACGACCTCGAGCAGCTCGCGGCGCATCCGCGCGTCGTCGCGATCGGCGAGATCGGGCTGGACGCGCTGCGCCACCGCGGCGCGCTGGAGCAGGAGCAGGCAGAGGTCCGGTTCGTCGCTCAGCTCGAGCTCGCCAGGCGGCTCGATCTTCCCGTGGTGTTGCACGTCGTCCGGGCGCACGAGCGTTGCCTCGAGCTCCTCCGGCGCGGCGGCTGGTCCGGTGGGCGGGCCCCGCGTGGGGTCGTCCACGCCTGGGGTGGGAGCGTGGAGCAGGCGGAGGCCTACGCGCGGCTGGGCATCGTCGTCGGGATCGGCGCTGCGGTCACGCGCGAACGCAGCCGCCGGGTCCGTCGCGCCGCCGCCCTGCTGCCGGGCGACGGGTTCCTGCTCGAGACGGACGCGCCGTACATGTACGCAGCCCGGCCCGCGGTCTCGCCCGCGGTCTCGCCCGCAGCTTCGCCGGGCGCTCGGCTGCCCTCCGCGCAGGCGGACCCGGGCCGCGCCTCCGAGCCAGCGCCCGGCGCCGGCGCCTCTCGTGGCCACCCCTGCGACGTCCTCGAGGTGCTGCGCGTCGTCGCTGCGCTGCGTGGGGAGGACGAGGCCGTCGTGCGTGCGCGCGCCGGCCGCCTGTTCGCGGAGGTGTTCCGGGTGGAGCTGGCGGGCGGGGCCGCCGGGGTGTGATCGCGGCCCCGGTCGTCGATGCTGGCGATCGTCTGCCGGTCCGATCTGTCGTGCAGGCGCTTGGCAGCCGCCGGGGCGCGTGCTAGCCGTACCGGCGCCTTTGCCGTTGTGTGCGCGTCCCGCGCGCTGGCGGCAGAGCTGGTTCCGACCGGGCGTGGGCCGTGGCCGCGCCGCATTCCGAGACAGGACACATGCTGATCGATCTCCACGTCTACACCAGGGCCACCGGTGGTCCTTCCCTGAAGGACGCGGTCGCCCAGGCGCGCGAGGCGGGTCTTGACGCGATCGCCGTGGTGGACCGCCGCTCCTCGCGCGAGGTCGCCACGCTCGTCGCCGCTGGCGAGACGGATGGCTTCCCGGTCTTCGTGGGGGTCGAGATCCCCACGGAGGTTGGTGACGTGCTGGTCTTCGTGCCGGAGATCGAGCCGTTCATGACGCGTGAGGAGTGGCGTCAGCTGGACGTGGTCCAGCCGCCGACGTTCTCCGACGTGCGCGAGATGGTGGAGCGTGAGGGCGGGGTGCTGCTGATGGCGCACCCGTACGATCGCCGTCGCGAGCGCGCGCCGCGCGACCGGGTGTTCGCGCTCGAGCGTGTCGCGGCGCTGGAGATCTGGACGTCGGGCGCGGATCGGGCGTCGAACGCCGCGGCGTACGAGGCCGTGACGGCGGCGCGGGTGCCGGGCTTCGCCGGCTCTGCGGCGGCTGGCCGGAAGCCGGCTCCGTCGCAGTGGGCGACGCTGCTGCGGGCGCCGGTCGCGACGCACGCGGAGCTTGTGGCGGCGCTGCGGGCTGGCGATCTGTGGCCGGTGGAATTCGCGACGGGCGAGCCGGGCAGTGAACGCCAGGGCGGCGGCGGTGGACGCCGCGAGGACCGCGGTCCGCGTGAGGATCGTGGTCGGCGCGAGGACCGTGGCCCCCGTGAGGATCGCGGTCGTCGCGATGACCGGCGCGGCGGCAGGTCGTCGCGCGGCTGATCTTTGGTGGCCGGTCGGGCGCTGCGCGCACCGACGGGGCCGCGACGAGCATCGTGAACGTGCGCACCGGGAACGGTGCCGGGCCTCGCTGGAACGAGGAGAGACGACGGATGACGACGGAAGTTAACCAGAGCGCGGACGCACGTCCGCAGTTCGACGGTCGCGCAGAGGCCGAGTTTCAGGACATCGTCAGCCGGTACCCCAACGCGCGGGCGGCGCTGCTGCCGGTGCTGCGGCTGGCCCAGGACGAGTTCGGGTACCTGTCGGTCGCGGTGATGGAGTACGTCGCCGAGCGCCTCGAGCTGCCGCCGAGCAAGGTGCTGCAGGTCGCGACGTTCTACACGATGTTCCGCAAGCGGCCGGGGGGCACGTACCACATCGAGGTGTGCACGAGCGTTCCGTGCTGCATGCTGGGTGGCTACGGCATCCTGCGGCAGCTGGAGCAGAAGCTGGGCATCCGTGCCGGGGAGACGACGTCCGACCGTCGCTTCACGCTGACGGAGGCGGAGTGCCTCGCCGCGTGCGGCAACGCGCCGCTGATCCAGATCAACTCCGAGTACCACGAGCGCCTGACGCCGGAGCTGCTCGACGAGATCATCGACAACCTGAGCTGAACCTCACGTCCGGGGCGGCCACGCGCCGGCCCCGAGGGGATTACGATCATGCAGCTTGAGCCGATCATCACAGCGAACTGGAAGCTCCCCGAGAGCCACACCCTGGCGACGTACGAGAAGCAGGGTGGCTACAGCGCGTTGCGCAAGGCGCTGGGCATGGAGAGCGCCGCCATCAAGGACGAGGTGCTCAAGTCCAACCTGCGCGGTCGCGGCGGTGCCGGCTTCCCGACGGGGCTCAAGTGGAAGTTCCTGCCGGTGGAGTCGGACGTCCCCAAGTACCTCGTCATCAACGCGGACGAGGGCGAGCCGGGCACGTTCAAGGACCGCTGGATCATGGAGCTAGACCCGCACCGGTTGCTGGAGGGCTGCATCATCACGGCGTGGGCGCTGAACCTGCGGGCGACGTACATCTACATTCGCGGTGAGATGAAGCTTGGCGCGGACCGCCTCGAGGGTGCGATCCGCGAGGCGTACGCGAAGGGTCTGCTCGGCGAGAACGTGCTGGGCTCCGGGTTGCGGCACGATATCTACGTGCACCGCGGCGCTGGCGCGTACATCTGCGGCGAGGAGACGGCGCTGATCGAGTCGCTTGAGGGCAAGGCCGGCCAGCCGCGGCTCAAGCCGCCGTTCCCGGCGGTCGTCGGGGTGTTCGGCTGTCCGACGGTCGTCAACAACGTCGAGACGATCGCCTGGATCCCGACCATCGTCGAGCGCGGTGGTGAGTGGTTCGCGTCGGTGGGCAGCGAGAAGAACGGCGGCCCGAAGATCGTGCAGGTGAGCGGTCGGGTGAAGAACCCGGGCGTGTTCGAGGCGCCCAACGGGATCTCGATGCGCGAGGTGATCTACGGCGAGCAGTACGCCGGCGGGATGCTGGACGGGTACGAGCTCAAGGCGGTGGTTCCCGGCGGCCTGAGCTGCCCGCTGATGCTGCCGGACGAGCTCGACGTGGGCATGGACTTCGACCAGATGCGCGCGGCGGGCACGATGGGTGGCACGAGCGGCATCATGGTGATCGACCAGACGGCGTGCATGGTGCGGATGGCGGCCCGGACGGCGCACTTCTACGCGCACGAGTCCTGCGGTCAGTGCACGCCGTGCCGCGAGGGTACGGGCTGGGTGGCGCGGATCCTGGACGAGATCGAGGCCGGCCGTGGTCGCGAGGAGGATCTCCAGCTGCTGCTGGACATCTGCGACAACGTGCAGGGCAACACGATCTGCCCGCTGGGCGACGCGATGGCGATGCCGATCCGCAGCTACCTGCAGAAGTTCCGGGACGAGTTCGTGGCGCACGTCCAGCAGGGCGCCTGTCCGTACCCTGCGTGGTGATCGCGGCGGCACACGGGGCGCCGGACCCTGTCGCCGGAGGCGGCGCTGGTGGTCGCTCCGGGGTGCCGCGGTTGCCCATGGTGCCCGATGCTGCCTGCCCCTTCGCCTTGACAAGGCGGGGGTTGTGGGGGAAAGCAACGCCCGCTTCGCCACGTGCAGGGTGGCCGCTCGCGAGGGCCGTCACCTCCTGCCGAACTCCTGATGCGTGATGGCTGAACTCATCTTCTTCATCCTGTTCGCGCTCGGCGTCGTCGTTGGTTCCATCGGCGTCCTGACGGCTCGCAACCCGGTGAACAGCGCCATCTCGATGGTGGTGGCGTTCTTCTTCCTGTCCGGGATCTACGTGCTGTTGAACGCGCAGTTCATGGCGATCATCCAGATCCTCGTGTACGCCGGCGCGATCATGGTGCTGTTCCTGTTCGTGCTGATGCTGCTGAACATTCGCGACGACGAGATCGAGGATGCTCGGCTGAACATCCACCAGGTGGTCGCGGTGGTGGCTGGCGCGGCGGTGTTGCTGGTGCTGGTCCAGGCGGTGACGGCGTTCGTGGGTGCTGACGCGCGGCTGTACAGCGAGTCGCTTCCGGCAGGCTACGGGACGGTGGATCCGATCGGCGTGGAGCTGATCACCCGCTTCGTGCTGCCGTTCGAGCTGGCGGCGGTGCTGCTGCTGGTGGGCATCGTCAGCGCGGTCGTGGTGGCGAAGAAGCGCCTCTGACCCTGTCGTTGTCCGTCGAATTCCGATCCGAGAAGAGTCCCTCCCCGTCCGAGGCCCCGAGATGACGAGCCTGCCTCTATCCTGGTACCTGATCCTGAGCGCCGTGCTGTTCATGATCGGCGCTGCGGGCGTGCTGCTGCGCAGGAACGTGATCGTGATGTTCATGTGCGTGGAGATCATGCTCAACGCGGTGAACCTGACGTTCATCACGTTCAGCCGGTACCACCAGGACTACACCGGCCAACTCTTCGCCTTCATGGTCATCGCTGTGGCGGCTGCCGAAGCAGGCATCGGTCTGGCGCTCATCGTGAACGTCTTCCGTCAGAAGAAGACGCTCGACGTGGACCGAATCAACCTGCTTCAGGGCTGACCCAGACACCGGAGAACCCGAGCGATGCACGCCCAAGACGTGATCGAGTTTTCGCTGCTCGGCATCATCCCGCTGCTGCCGCTGTTCGGCGCCATCATCAACGGGTTGATCGGCAGCAGGATGCCCAAGGCGTTCGTCCACACCGTGGCCTGTGGCGCGATGCTGCTGGCGTTCGGGCTGTCGCTCGTCGCCGTGCTGCAGCTGCGCAGCACCGGGGTCGACGACGGCCACGGCCACATGCTCTACACCCCGCTGGTCCACACGTACTTCGAGTGGTTCAACGTGGGCGGCCTGCAGATCAACGCCGCGCTGTGGCTGGACCCGCTGTCCGCCATCATGCTGCTGATCATCACCGGGGTCGGCTTCCTCATCCACCTGTACTCGACCGGGTACATGAGCGAGGAGCCGAGCTACGCGAGGTACTTCACGTACCTGAACTTCTTCGTCTTCGCGATGCTGATGCTCGTGCTCGGCGACAACCTGGTGCTGCTGTTCCTGGGGTGGGAGGGCGTCGGTCTGGCGTCGTACCTGCTGATCGGCTTCTGGTACCAGGACGAGGACAAGGCGGCCGCGGGCAAGAAGGCGTTCATCACGAACCGGGTCGGCGACTTCGCGGTGCTGATCGGCATGTTCCTGCTGTTCCAGCTCGCCGGCTCGCTGACCATCCCGGAGGTCCGTGAGTACATCTCGCTGATGAGCACGGAGCAGCTGGCGCTGTCTGGCGGGATGATCACGGCGATCGCGATCTTCCTGTTCATCGGCTGCACGGGCAAGAGCGCGCAGGTGCCGCTCTACGTCTGGCTGCCGGACGCGATGGCGGGCCCGACGCCGGTCTCCGCGCTGATCCACGCGGCGACGATGGTGACCGCGGGCGTCTACCTGATCGCCCGCATGAACTTCCTGTTCGCGCTCTCGCCGACGGCGATGACGATCATCGCTGTCGTCGGCGCGATCACGGCGCTGTTCGCGGCGACGATCGGCATCACGCAGTTCGACATCAAGAAGGTGCTGGCCTACTCGACCGTCTCGCAGCTGGGCTTCATGTTCATCGCGGTCGGCTCCGGCAGCTTCTTCGCGGGTGTCTTCCACCTGATGACGCACGCCTTCTTCAAGGCGCTGCTGTTCCTGGGCTCCGGCTCGGTCATTCACGGGATGCACCACGAGCAGGACATCAGGAAGATGGGCGGGCTCAAGAAGTGGATGCCGATCACCCGCTGGACCTTCCTGCTGGGCTGCCTGGCGATCGCCGGCTTCCCGCTGTTCAGCGGCTTCTTCTCGAAGGACGAGATCCTCTGGTACGCGCTGTCGAACCAGCACGTGCTGGGCGGTCTGAACCTGAACTACCTCATCTGGGGCATGACGCTGCTCACGGCGGGGATGACCTCGTTCTACATGTTCCGGCTCTACTTCCTGACGTTCGAGGGGGAGTGCCGGGCGGACGAGCACACGCAGGAGCACATCCACGAGTCGCCCGCGGTGATGACGATCCCGCTGATCGTGCTCGCGGTGCTGAGCGTCGTGGGTGGCTTCGTGGGCATCCCGCACATCCTGGGCCACCCGCTGCACCTGCCCAACGTGATGCACGACTGGCTGCACCAGGTCATCTGGCCCGGCGAGGCGATGTACACGTACTCGATGGGCGACGGCATGGCGTGGCTGTCGATGGCGCTGGCTGTCGCGATCGGCCTGGGCGGCATCGGTCTGGCGTACCTGAAGTTCGGCCGCGGTCACGACCCGACGAACGACCTCGAGAACGCTGGCCGGCTCTACAAGGTCGTCTACGACAAGTACTACGTCGACGAGGCCTACGAGGCCACGTTCGGCCGCGGCCTGCTGGTCGCCGGGCGCTTCTGCCACCGCGTCATCGACGTGGTGCTGATCGACCTGCTGCTCGTCCGGATGTTCGCCTACACGATGGCGTTCCTGGGCGGCGTGCTCCGGCACTTCCAGAACGGCAACGTGCAGCGGTACGCCGCCTACACGATGATCGGGCTGGCCGTGATTCTGTACCTGCTTCTGACCTGAGCGCATTCACCTCCGCGCCTGCGGACGGGCGATTGACGGGACGAATACCCCATGACTGAACTCAGCAGCATCCCCTGGATCAGCATCACGGCCTTCATGCCGCTGATCGGCGCCCTGATCCTGATGTTGGTTCCGGGCGAGCACAAGCAGGCCCACCGCCACCTCACCATGGCGTTCATGACGCTCACGTTCCTCGTGAGCATCCCGCTGGTCACCGGCTTCGACGCGTCGAACGCCGGCTACCAGCTCACCGGGCCCGGCGAGAACGTCTCGTGGATCTCCGCGATCGGCGCGCGCTACCACGTGGGCATCGACGGCATCAGCCTGTGGCTCGTGATGCTGACGACGTTCCTGGGCCCGATCGTCGTGCTCGCGTCCTACCGCTACATCGACAAGCACGTGAAGGAGTTCCACCTCGCGGTGCTCGTGCTGCAGACGGCGATGATCGGCGCCTTCGTGGCGCTCGATCTGCTGCTGTTCTACATCTTCTGGGAGCTGATGCTGGTGCCGATGTACCTGCTCATCGGCGTATGGGGCTCGAAGGACCGCATCTACGCGGCCGTGAAGCTGTTCCTCTACACGATGGTCGGCTCGGTCCTGATGCTGGTCGCCATCCTGTACGTCTACGCCCAGGGCGGCGCCTCGAGCTTCGCGCTCGACCACATGATCAGCACCGCGCAGGGCCTCAGCCTCAACGAGCAGCGCCTGCTCTTTGGTGCCTTCGCCCTCGCGTTCCTGATCAAGGTCCCGGTCTTCCCGCTGCACACGTGGCTGCCGGACGCGCACGTCCAGGCGCCCACGGCCGGATCGGTCATCCTCGCCGGCATCCTGCTCAAGATGGGGACCTACGGCCTGATCCGCTACGGCATGCCGATGTTCCCGAACGCCGTCGTCGAGGCCGCGCCCTTCCTGGCGGTGCTCAGCGTCGTCGGCATCGTCTACGGGGCGGTCATCGCGTACGTCCAGAGCGACGTGAAGAAGCTCATCGCCTACTCGTCCGTCAGCCACCTCGGCTTCGTCGTCCTGGGGCTCGCCGCGATGACGACCCAGTCGGCGACCGGCGCGGTCTTCCAGGGCCTCGCCCACGGCATCACGACCAGCGGGCTGTTCCTCTGCATCGGCCTGCTCTACGAGCGCGTCCACAGCCGGGAGCTCAGCGACTTTGGCGGCCTGACGGCGGTGATGCCGCGCTTCGCCGTGCTGTTCATCATCATCGCGATGGGCTCCGCCGGCGTGCCTGGCCTCGTCGGCTTCGTCGGTGAGTTCCTGATCCTGATCGGCTCCGCGCGCTCCTTCGTGCTCGGCTTCGGGACGATCGAGCTCTTTGGCGGCTTCGGGTTCGGGCCCGAGCAGTTCGCGATCACCTTCGTCGTCATCGCGGCCTCCGGCGTCATCCTCGGCGCCCTCTACCTGCTCTTCATGCTGCAGAAGGTGATGTTCGGGCCCATCCGGCACGAGAGCAACCGCAACCTGCCTGACGTCACCGGCCGCGAGCTGGCCTACCTGCTGCCCATCGTCTTCATGACGATCTTCATGGGTGTCCGCCCGCAGCTGTTCCTCGAGTCCATCGAGCCGGCCGTCGAGCGGACCATCGCGCAGATCCAGGACAACACGACCGGGCCCCAGCGGGAGCTCGTCGAGCTTGGCGCCGTCATCAACGCCAACCGCAACCGCTTCAACCGCCAGGCCGCCAGTGAGCCCTGGGCCATCCAGGCCGCGCACGCACACCACGGCGAGCACGACAGCCACGACGACCACAAGTGACCGGCCGCAGGCTCCGGCCTGACCCCCTGCCGTCACCGCGTCCCTGAACCGACACCACGCCGACCGGGCGGAGCACCATCATGCAATCGATTCAAGGCATCGACATCCTCAGCACCCTGCCGTTCATCGTCGTCACGGTGTTCGGCATGCTCGTGCTGATGCTGGAGGTCTTCCAGCGCGAGGCCGACGACCGGCAGTACCTCTCGTGGGTGTCCGCGCTCGGCTTCGCCGCGACCGCGCTCGCCGCGTTCGCGCTGCGCTACGCGCCCGGCGTGTCGACGTTCCACGGGATGAACTACCTCGACGGGTACAGCCTCGTGCTGACCCACCTGTTCTGCTTCGCCGGCGCCGCGACCTCCCTCGTCGCGCCCCGCTACCTGCGCGAGCACGGCGCTGACCGCGGCGAGTTCCACGCTCTGCTGCTCTTCGCCGTCGGCGGCATGATGCTGATGGTCTCCGCGGCTGACTTCGTCGTCCTGTTCATCGCGCTCGAGATCATGTCGATCGCCGTCTACGCCCTCGCGGCGTACGTCCGGCGCTCTGCCGGCGCGGCAGAGGCGGGCATGAAGTACTTCCTGCTGGGCGCCTTCGCCTCCGCCATCCTGCTCTACGGCATCGCGCTGATCTACGGCGCCACCGGGACCACCAACTTCGAGGGCATCCGCGCTGCCCTCACCAGCGGCGGCGTCAGCGCCGCCGCGGTCAGCGACACGGTGTTCGAGGCCATCCAGGCGGCGGCCACCGGCGCGTCGCTGGACGACGTCAGCGCCACCACGCCTGCCGGCCTCTCCCTCGCCTCGATGGGCATCCTGCTCGTCATGGTGGCGTTCGCCTTCAAGATCGCCGCCGTGCCGTTCCACATGTGGGCACCGGACGCCTACACCGGGGCGCCCACGCCGGTCGTCGGCTTCATGGCCGCGGCGGTGAAGGCCGCAGGCGTCGCCGCGCTGCTCCGACTCGTGTCGGTCGCCTTCTTCGCCGAGCCGGTGCGCATGGGGATGTTCGGCTGGGTGCAGATCGCCTTTGGCCTGGCGATGCTGTCGATGATCGTCGGCAACCTGGTCGCGATCGTCCAGGACAACGTCAAGCGCATGCTCGCGTACTCGTCCGTGGCCCACGCCGGCTACCTGCTCGTCGGGTTCGTGGCGGTCGGGTACGGCGTCGGCAACATCAACTACGGCTCGGCGCTCGTCTTCTACCTGTTCGCGTACACCTTCGCGACCGTCGGCGCGTTCGGCGCCCTGGCCTGGCTGGGCCGCCGCGGCCACGAGGTCGAGCGCTACGAGGACCTCAACGGGCTCGGGTACCGCTACCCGTGGATCGGGCTGGTGCTCGGCATCTTCATGCTGTCGAGCGCCGGGATCCCGCCGGCGGCAGGGTTCATCGGCAAGTTCCTGGTCTTCAAGGCCGCGATCGGCGCGGCGACCACCGGCTCCGCCGCCGGGTTCGCCGGCTCGGCCGGTCTGATCCTGCTCGTCACTGTCGGCATCCTCGTCTCGATCGCCGGCGTCTACTACTACCTCCGCGTCATCGTGCACCTCTTCATGAAGCCGCAGGAGCGTGAGGTCGTCGAGCAGCCGTTCTCGGGCGCCAAGCTGGCCATCGCGGCCTGCGCCGTGCTCACCATCGTGTTCGGCCTCGTCCCGGGACGTCTGATCGACGCCTCGGACCGCGCCGTGACGCAGATGGCCGGTCGCGCGGACGGGGTGTACATGCGCTCGGAGCGCCCCGCTCCCCGGGCAGAGGCGCCGCTGACCGCGCCGGCGACGGATCCGGCCCGCCAGCTGGCTGTCGTCATCGCGGACTGAAGCCCGCTTCGTCGGGGCCTGGCCGGAGGCGACGTCGCGCTCGGGGCGCGCTGTCCGGTCTGAGCCACCAGACGCCCTGCGAAGGTGGCACCGCGCTTCGTTCACCGAGCTTCGTTCACCGCGCGTCGTTCACCGAGCGGAGCCCGGCGTGAGGCACCAGACTTCGTCCGCAGCTCGTCGCGCTGGCGCGTTCAGGGCAGGCAGTCCGGCGTGAGCCACCAGACGCCCTCGGCGGGCGGCGCTCCGGCGTCGTACGTGAGCTCCGGGCCGTGGGCGTTGTGTTCCTGGCAGGAGGCGCTGTGCTCCTGACCGGAGGACCAGGCGCGGAGCCGCTCACGGAGCGCCGCTGACGGCAACAGCTGCGGCAGCTGGACGCCGTGGTCGGCCATGTGGCACGGCACCGTCACCCGCGGCGCGGCGCGCTCCACGAGCTCGGCGAAGCCGTCGGGTCCCAGCGTGAAGTAGCCGCCGGCGGGCGCGAGCAGCACGTCGATGCGCGGCGTACGCAGCCAGGCCAGCGTCTCGCCGTCCGGGCGCTCCCCGAGGTCCGACGCGTGGACGACCCGGAGTCCGCCGCAGCGCAGGTCGAGCATCCTGACCAGGCCGCCTCGCAGCCGGCCGCCGTGCTCGTCATGGGCTGCCAGCCGGTGTGACGCGACGAGCGAGCCCAGACGCCCCGGCGTAGCGAGCACGGGAGCCCCGCCCGCCAGATGAACGGCGGCGTGATCCTCGTGCTCGTGCGAGACGAGCACCGCGTCCCACGGACCGGTCGGAGCACGGAGGGTCACCGCGCCGCCCAGCCCGCCGGCGGCGCACGGGTCGAGCAGCAGGCGCGGGCCGTCGTCGAACGTGACCGTGAAGCAGGCGTGGCCGTGGAAGCGGATCGTGCAGCGACCGGCGTGGCTGCCTGTGCGACGGGACGTCATCAGTCGAGCACGCCGCGGCGCTCGTCGCCGCCGGAGCGCTCCTCGGCTTCCGGACCGCTGTCGTCGCAGTTGGTGCTCACGAGGATGAACTTGTTGTTCGAGCGGCCGGTGACGGCGAGGAAGCGCAGGTGGAGGCGCGGGTCGATCTCCTGCAGGAAGTCGAGGCCGCGGCCGGTGGGGACCTCACGGACGGACGGACGCTGCGGCTGCGGCAGCGCGTTGCGGAAGCCGTTGAGGCGGTTCGCGTCCATCAGCGCGTAGAAGCAGCGCCCTTCGTTGACCTCGGTGAAGTAGCGCCACTCGTTGTCGTTGCGGATGGGCACGAGCTCGTTCTGCGTGAAGAAGGTCTCGCCGCGCCAGTTGAGCTTGTAGGAGATGACGGGCTCCTCGCAGAACACCTTCATGGGGTGGGCGTGCGGCGGTCCTTCGACGGGGGTGCAGCGCTCGTAGTAGGCCTGCCAGAGGCCCTGCTGGCTCCAGGACTGGGCGACGACCGGCATGTAGCCGTTGAGCGTCCAGAGCGCGAAGCTGACGCCGACGATGGCGAGGGTCACGATGCCGGCGCGCTGGGCGCGCCGCGCGCGGTCGGACGCCAGCAGCAGCAGGCCCAGCAGCGCGCCGGCGACGATGACACGGAGCGCGACCTGGAAGCCGGGATCCCACGCGGCAGACGGCCAGTCGCGGTCGTACCGGTAGGTGAACATGTTCTTCAGGTTCTGCGGGTCGGCCATCAGGTCGATGCCCACGACGAGCAGCAGCGCGACGGACGCGGCGAAGAGCGGCGGCCAGAGCATGCCCCGCAGCCGGCCCTCCCAGATGTCATCAAGCAACAGCGCGGCGAGCATCGCGAGGGCAGGGACCGCAGGAAATATGTAGTGGTGGAACTTCGTGCTTGACGCCGTGAACAGCGTGAAGGCGACGAAGAACCACACGAACAGGAACATGCGTGCGCGCTCGCGGTCGTCACGTTCGCGGTCCGCGGAGCCGTCACCCGCGGCGCCACCGGCCTGGCGGCGGCCCAGGGCGGTCGCGAGGATCGCGGGCACGAAGCTGCCCCACGGGAACAGGCCGTACCCCAGCCAGCGGATGAAGTGCTCGAAGCTGCCGGTGTCCGTCTGGTGCACACCTGCGGCCAGGCGCTTGAAGTGGTCGTGCACGATGAAGCGGGTCCAGAACGCGCCGCCGATCCCGCCGTGGCGGGCGAGCATCGCGCCGTACCACGGCAGGCCCACGACCAGCGCCAGACCCACGCCGCGGGGGATCTCGGCGCGCCGCAGCAGGCCCCAGTCGCTGCTGATCACCAGGTAGAGCAGGATGATCGCGCCCGGCAGCCCGAAGCCCAGCAGTCCCTTCGCCATCGTCGCCAGCGCGATGAACACGTAGAACCACAGCAGGTGGACGCGCCCCCGGGTGTGGTCGTCAGCGCGGACCAGCGAGACGACGACGGCGGCCAGAAGGCCCAGGTAGAACGCCACCTGCACCGGCGCCCAGCCCACGACGCGGAACACCAGCGGCAGGTCCGTGCGCCATGGCCACTGGCCCACGGCCAGCGTGTGCAGCTGCAGCGCCGTCACCACGCCCACGAAGCCGCCCAGCAGCCACCAGGACAGGCGGTCCGCCTGCTCGTGCCGGTCGCGGCCGAACGCGCCCATCAGGAAGAAGCACAGCGCCACGGTCATCAGCCCGACGAAGGGCATGTCCGTCTGCGCCTGGCGGCTGAGCATGAAGTAGAACGGGCTCGTGCCCAGCGTGATCGCCATCAGCACGCCCACGCGGCGGCTCCAGACGCGCGAGCCGGCGAGGTACGCGAGGTAGACGCCCAGCAGCGCGATGAGCGCCGTGCCGATGCGCACCGCGAACGCCGTGTGCCCGAACACCTTCATCCCGATGCCCATCAGCCACAGCAGCAGCACCGGCTTCGAGAAGAAGTACTCGCCCTCCGGTGTCTCGCCAGGCGCGGTCCAGTGCGAGCCCCACCACGGAGACAGCCAGTCGCCGCGCTCCACCATCTGGCGGCCGACCTCGCCGTAGTGGACCTCCCACGGGTCCCAGAGGCCAAAGCTGCCCAGGAACGGCAGCATGACGAGCGCGGTGACGACGATGACCGTCAGCCGCAGACGCCAGTCGGACCAGACGCCGGGCGCGACGAGCGGCATCGGCGCGCCGCGGAGCTCCGGGGCGAGGAGCGGCCCGGGGCAGTCGTCAGGGGGAGTCGGCTTCCGGTCGACCATGCGTACCTGCTCGTGCGCGCGCGAGGGAGTCGCCCGCCGGTGGCGGGCACCGGAACGCTAGGCGAGCGGGCGGACCCGGGTCAAGGGCGCGCCGCGGCGCTCGC
>ERZ869909.1317-NODE-1317-length-20447-cov-5.028031_pt1 | contig 20447 bp, 33 predicted proteins | sample MGYA00520892_ERZ869909 | MGnify/ENA primary metagenome ERZ869909 (study PRJEB32215, sample SAMEA104723947) | bioreactor metagenome | biome: bioreactor; feature: anaerobic bioreactor; material: water | place: China | collected 2015-03-12 ... | reverse complement strand
CCCACCTCGCTCAGCAGGCGTGGGTCAACTCGCCGGAGAAGAAGCTGCAGGACCTGTCCGACGACGGGCAGACGGCGCTGCTGATCGTTGGCGGCTCGTGGTTCATCGGTCTGCCGTTCATCGGCGGCCCGCTGGGCTGGGCGATGGCCGCTCGGGTCAAGCGCGAGTTCATCGCGATGGGCGTCGAGCCGCCGACGATGACGAAGGCGGCGATCTGGCTCGGCGCGATCACGACCCTGCTGTTCGCGGCGGGCCTGATCCTGATCCCGGTGATCCTGCTCGCGGTGTTCGTGCTGTGACGCGAGGTCGGGCCGGCCTCAGGTGCCGCGTCCGGTGACCCAGTGCTCGATGACGTCAGCGACGCGGTGTGAGACGGGGGCAGCCTGGTGGACAAGGAGGGGCACCTCTCGGAAGCGGCCCTGCTGGGTGAGCTGTAGGTCGTCGAAGTCGAGCGTCTTCGAGGCGACGCTGGCGACGGTGACGATGCCGTCGTTGCGTACGCGTGACGGCACGGTCGTGGTGCCCGGCCAGAGCGAGGCGGCGATCGCGTAGGCGCGGACATGGTCGGGCGGCGGCAGGGGTCGCCGGTGGTTGGTCATGAACTCGAGGCGCTCGTTGTCATGTGCTGCCCACTCCGCGCGCTGCATGTAGCCGAAGCGTACGTCCCGCATGCCGTCGCTGGGGAAGGCGACGATCGTGCGCGCCGTGCGTGCGACGAGGGACGGCAGCCGACCCGCGGCGGACGCGGTGACGCCGAGCAGCCCTCCGGTGACGAATCGACGCAGGGTGCGGTTCCGGCGTTCTTCGGGGAACATGGCCTCGACGAGCGCCGGGACGAGGTTCTCTGCCGCCTGGAGCGCGCTCTCGACGCCGTAGCGGAGCTGCTCGACCTCGACACCGCCGTTCGGGGTACACAGCAGGAACACCCGCTCGACGTGGTCGAGGACGGTGGCGTTGCGGCGCCGGAGGACCTCAAGCGCGCTGCGGGCGACGAGACCTCCCATGGAGTGGCCCAGCAGCTGGATGCTGCCGAGCGCTGGCCCCCAGCTGGCGTGCAGCTCCTCGAGCCGATCGGCGAGGAGCTCGCCGTTGAGGGAGATGTGGAGACCCGTGTTGTAGCGGACGAAGAGGGTGGTCCAGCCGAAGAGTCCTTCGAGGTCGTCGACGAACGGGTTGACGGCGCCGGTCCAGCAGGACTCGTCGATCATGAGCCCGTGGACACAGACGGCGACGTCGATGCGGCCGCGGCGGTGTCGCCGGTGGACGGCGAGGAGCTCGTCAGGGTCGACGTCGTCGCAGTCGAAGCGCCAGGCCATGGAGGGCAGGCGGTCCGCGCGCGCGAGGTCCCGCGAGCCGGCGAGGCCCGCGACGATGGCGCTGGTGACGGAGGCGATGCGGCGCGCGGGCAGTGAGAGTTGCCGCAGGCGGGACCGGGGGACGAGCAGTCCCCCGACCTCGTCCACAAGCTCACGCGCCTGTTGGGCCTGCATCGGTTCCATCGCGGTGCACCTTGCGGGCCGCCGGCGCGGACGTCAAGCCCCTGTCTGGTGTGGCCGTGCAGCGACGTCGCTAGAGGTCTCGCTCGGCCAACCAGCTGATGATCGGGTGGAAGACGTCGCGCGGTGCGTCCCGGCCGATGAACAGGTCGGCGTGCGCGTACCAGTCGTCCGCGGTGCCGACGACGATGGCGGTGGCGTCGTCTCCGCCCCAGACGGTGACGGGGAACCGAGCGGTCTCCTGAGGTACGATGCCGTCGCGGTTGGAGGCGACGACGAGCAGGGGCTTTCGGAGCGCTGCCATGCGCTCGGTGATGTTGACGCCGCGGATGACGAGGTCACGTCTGCGGAGCCAGTGGGCGATCTCCGTGTTGAGCGCCGGGTGGGGGTTCTCGACGGTCTGGACGAGCTGGCTGGCGTGCTCGAGATCGACGTGCCGGGTGTTCATGTAGACGTTGAGCATGCCGGGGATGCGCGCTGCGATGGGCAGCGCGACGCGGGCGAGGCGGCGGGTGCCGCCGGTGGGGACCCGTGCGACCAGACCGGGAGAGCGCGTGAGGAGCCTCAGGATGGGGTTGACGTGGACCCAGCGGAGGGGGGAGCCGATCGCGACGAGAGCGGCGACACGGTTCTCCGGGCTGAGGGCCATGTAGGCGTAGGCGATGGTCCCGCCGAGGCTGCAGCCGACGAGCACGACCCTGCGCTGATTCGTCCGCGTCCGGGTGAGGATGCCGTCGAGCGCTGCGGGCAGGTCGATCTCCGCGTAGTCGCGGAGCGAGGGCACGGTGGCCTTTCGTCCGCGGGCCCGCGACTGGCCCTGCGCCCTCAGGTTGACGGACCAGACCTCGTGCCCCGCCTCGGCGAAGGTGCGCTCCAGCGACGTACCGGCCGGGTGGAACCCGAACACCCAGGCGTTCATCCCGTAGCCTGGCACGACGACGATCGGGTGCCGGGCCGGGTCAAGGCGGGCGGGGTCGAAGACCTGCTTGACGTGCAGCAGCCAGCCATCGTCGTTGGGGATGAAGTGCTCCAGAGTCGTCAGTGCCATGGACACCATCACGGGGACATGGATCGAGGCCCGGCGGGCTTCACGGCGCGCGTTCGGGCGCTTGCCTCACCCGGAACAGCGATATACGCACGTTTCGTCCCGAGGCGCCACCGGCGCCGCTCCAGCCCCCTCAGCCTGACAGGTCACGCATGGCCACCCGGATCCCGCTCCCCATCGTCAACCCGGAACTCAACGATCCCGGCCAGGCGCCGGAGGCCGCGGCAGGCCAGGCCGCCCCGTCCGGCCTGCGCACGCGCGCGGAGGGTGGCGACATCCTCGAGGAGATCCGCAAGGAGATCACCGAGAACCGCGTGGTCCTCTACATGAAGGGCTCCCCGTCGATGCCCATGTGCGGGTTCTCTGCCCGCGTCGTGCAGATCCTGAACCACGTGGGCGTTCCCGGCGGGCTGGCCTGGGTGAACATCCTGGAGGACCAGGAGAAGCGTCAGGGCATCAAGGACTTCTCCGACTGGCCCACGATCCCGCAGCTCTACATCGACGGGGAGTTCGTGGGCGGGTGCGACATCGTGACCGAGCTGTTCCAGAGCGGGGAGCTCGCCGAGCTGCTGCAGGCGGGTGCCTGAACGGTTCCGGGCGCAGGGTCGGAGCTGATCCTCCGTCGCTGATCGTGATCGGCGCCGGGCTCGCCGGTGCGTTCGTCGCGTGGTTCGCCTCGCGCGCCGGCTGGGCGGTGACCGTGCTGGAGCGTGATCAGCCTGCGAGCGGCGCCTCCGGCGCCGCGGTCGGTGCGCTGCATCCGCTCACGGGCATGCGGCTGAGTCTGCGTGAGGACAACCTGTCCGGGTTCCGGCTGACCCGCGACGTGATCGCGCAGGTGCTGCCCGCACACCACGTCACCCGCGGCGGTGTGCTTCGCCTCGCCTGCAAGCCGGCGCAGGCGACTCTTTGGGCAGCCCGCTGTCGCGACTTCGAACCTGAGCTGGCGACGTGGCTGGACCGTGATGCCTGCCTGCGGCTCGAGCCCCGGCTCGCCGCGGACGTTCAGGGGGCCGCATGGATCCCCCAGGGCATGTTCGTCGACGTACCCGCGCTCGTGACGCACCTGCTGGTGGCGGCCGATGCGAGGGTTGTCGCCGCGACCAGCGCGGTGGAGATCGACGAGTCGGGCGACAGCGTTCGGGTGGTCGTCGACGATGGGAGCGGCGCCACCCGTCACGCGGTTCGCGCGACGGCGGTCGTGGTGACGACCGGCGCCGACGCGCCGGCACCGCTCACAGGCGTGGACCTGCCGACAGCGCCGTACAAGGGCGAGCTCGCCCTGTTTCGCGGGTTCACCCCGCCTGCGCTGCCGCTGAACCACCGAGGGTACGTCGTCGGGCGCCCGGACGGGAGCACCCTGGTGGGCGTGCTGGACAGCCACCCGCCATTCCACGACCCCGGGACCGCCGCCGTGCGGGAGGGGCTGCTCGAGCGCCTGCACGCGATCTTCCAGCCGGACGGGTCCCCAGAGCTGGTCACGCGGTGGCACGGAGTACGCCCGGCGATGAGGAACCGGGAGCCGTGGGCGGGGCGGGCCACCGGGCACGACCGCACGTGGATCTGCACCGGGTTCGGCGGGAGAGGGTTGCTGATCGGCGCGATCACGGCGCGGCGGGTCGTGGAGGAGCTCACCGCATCACTGCCGTGAGCTTCCCTCGGTGCGTTGTGCGCAGGAGGCGCCCTGGCGTGGGCGCGCGTCGCTGGCCGGAGCCTGGGCCGACGGGCGGGCAGTGGCGCAGTGACCCGGCCGCGCGCGACGGCGCTGCCTGGCCGACGGCGTCGCTAGCCGGATGCCCGACTTCCCGGCGCCCGTCTGTCCGCTGGCCCAGCTACCCGGTGGCCGAGCTACCCGGTGGCCGTCTGTCCGGTGGCCGTCTGTCCGGTGGCCCGGCGGCGCGGTCCGGAGCGAGTCCTCGGAGGTGGGCGCCGGGCAGCCAATCCGGCCGATCATCCGCCCCGTTGCGCCCGATCTGCGGCGCCCTATACTTGTCCCCGTGGCCGACGACCGGAGCTGCGACCGGTCGGTCACCCGGGTTACACCGCCCGGACCATCCAGAGCGAACGCTCGAACCTCCAGCGTCGCCCGAGCGGCCCGGCACCGCCGGCGATGGCGATTGGGAGATCGCGACCTCACACATGCCGATACCAGGAGGTGATCCAGTGTCTAGCAGTTGTTGTACCCCTGCGGCCGGTGAGGTTGCCGCCTTCTAGCAGGCTGTCCTGCTCCTTCGGGATGCTCCGCTGGCTCATGGGCCGGCCGTGAATGGACGGAAGCTTGAGAGCTCTTCGAGCGCTCGACAGCCATCCATGCTGGAGAATCCCAGGCGCAACCGCCCCCCCGTAGCAGTCGGACCTGGTCGCACCGACGTCCCATGAGCTGCTCCGGGGGGGTCTCATTTTTGGCGCCACGCAACGATTCGCATCGACGATCGCGCGCGTTGTGCAACACGGACGGCGAGACGCCGACCCCTCCATCGATCGCCACAGAGCGGCGCGCCACGCGCCGCCAACGATGATGGAGGCAGGATGACCAGGACGACACCTCCCGCACCGTGCGACACGGTACGGGCCGTACAGCGGCACCAGGTGGCCGCCGAACGTGCAGCGCGAGCGGTGCACGCCGCCACGGAGTTTCGCGTCGTCGTCGAACGCGAACGTACGGCCCGGCACCACCAGCTCCAGACAGTGACAGCACAGCAAGCCTCCCCGACCGGACAGCCCGGCGGAGCGAACGGGGGCGGTAGCCAGCCCGACCGGCCGCTGACCACGCTGCGAAGCACACCCACCACCTGCGACGCGCACCCGACGAGCCAGGGACCGGAGCCGCACCATGCTGAACGTGGGCCAACTGCCCTTCACCGCCACGACACCGACCGGGCCGCCGGGCCTGGTGGCGACCACCACCCGGCGCCTCATGGCGTTCCGACCGGACCTGCACGACGCGGCACAGACGAACGCGGTAGCGCCACGGCACAGCCGGGCGGAACCGGCGCCCTCGGCCCGGCGACGCTCGCCGGCGCGCACATTGGGCGAGCGCCCGCCGCGACGCCGTCTGGCGCCGCTGCCAAGGCGGCACCCGACCGACCACCGACGCAGCTCCCGACAGCGCGCGACGGCGATCGCCACGTCGCGGGCGGCGCAACGCGCAGCTCCCCGGCCCCCGACAGCCTCGCCATCCATGTCCCCGGCGTCGTCAGGCTTGAGGCGACCGCACAGCCAGCAGGCCTCCACATCGCCACAACCGTGCTGGGGTCGTGTTCGGACACCGCGCTCGCGAACCTGCAACGCGCGCTCGAGTCGCTGGGCGTGTCCTGGGCAACGCGAAGGGCGCAGCCGGACGACGCGGGGTCGCAGCCGCGCGCCCTGTCGCCATCACGAACGGGCGAGCCCCCGACACCGGTCTCCTCGCGCCCGCTCAACCACGGAGAAGGCGACGATGACCAACGCGTCTGACACGACCCGTCGCATCAACCGGCGGGAGCTGCGCGCCGCGCTGGCGAGCGCGACGACACCAGCTCACGATACCGACGCCCTGGCTCGACTCGCGTGCCTGCTGCACGAGTTGGCCTTCGACGAGCCCCCGCGATGGTGGCACGCACGAGAGCTGTCGTACACCCACACCCAGGCCGCGCATCAGCCGGGCGGCTCGGCCGAGCTCACACTCGAGGTCGTCTCGTCCGGCCAGATCGTGCACTCCCACCTTCGGAGCGCTGCCCGAGGTGCACCGGGCGCGAACCTCGCCGACACCCTCGAAGCGGGCTACCGTCTGGAAACCCGCATCGCCAGCGCCACCCTGGGCGCCGTGTGCGTGGCGGCTTGCGCGTACCGACCGCAGACGGCGTCGGGCCCGGTTGCGCACGCGATGTCCCACCGGGGCCAGGTGACCGTCAGGAGCGTCGCTGGGATCCACCGCCGCGACCCGACCCTGTTGAGCGCGATCCCGTGGACATCCTGGCTCCCCAACGAGCCGGTTCGGCTCGAGCTCGCGCTCGGCGATCCGCATACGACCCGGGCGCTGGGCAGAAACTGCACAACCGGTGAACGTCGCGGGGCCGACGCAGCGTGGCTCTACGCCGACTGGCAGCACCCCTGGCCAACCGGCGCCTGGCTATGCACCACGAGCGGGCGCCGGATCCGGGCGTGTCTCACCGCTTGCCACGACGGCTTCACCCTCGACGACTGGGAGCCTCAAGGCAGCGCTCCGGAGCCAGGGACGAGCGCGGCGTTCGACGCCCACGTCCGCCCGTTCACCGCGCCGCCGCGTGGTGTCGCTGCGGATGACGGGTGCACCGGGCAGTCGGAGACCAGGCGATGGCGCGTGGTGCCGGAGCCCTTCGGCACGCTTCGCGTGAGCGGCCGCAACGCCGGGACGGTGCGCTGGTACGGGGACGCGGACCGTCTGGCCCTCGCGCTCGCCTTCGCCGCGTCCTCCTGACACCCGTCCGCCGAGCGGCCCTGTGAGCCGACTCGACGGTCAGCGCGCCGGGCCGACCCCCGTCTCGTTCGCGCCGTCGAGTTCATCGACTTCGGCCCACAGCTCGACACGGATCTCCGTGATGCTGCGAGCGAGCACCTCGAGGTCGTACCGGCGGCTCAGGTGTCCGGGCGCGGCGAGCTCGAGACGGTAGGCGCCGGGCCGCAGCCGAACGACGTGCTCGACGCCAGGCGAGGTCCGACCGTAGCGGGTGCCATCAACGAGGATCTCCCCTTCCACGGGTTCGAGTTCGACGACGAGCGTTCCCCACTCCGGCTCCGGGAGTGCCCCGGTTGTGGCGCACGCCGTGGTGACGAGCACCACGGCGCCCAGACACAGGAACGCGGACCAGGCGTTGGGGCGCCGGGTCCGCGTTTCCGGGTATGCGTCGCAGGAGCTCACGCCTCTGCGGCGAGCTCATCCCCTTCGCCGCCCTCGTCGGCGAAGTCGATCTCGACGACGGCCTCTGCAGCGTCGACCAGCTCGATGAAGCAGATCGGCGCGTTGTCACCGCGGCGGTTGCCGATCTTGACGATGCGCGTGTAGCCGCCGGGGCGGTCCTTGAAGCGCTCTGCCAGGTCGCTGAACAGCTTGCGGAGGACGTCGTCGTTCCGGACGGTCTTCGCGGCGAGGCGACGAGCGTGGAGGTCACCGCGCTTGGCGAGGGTGATGAGTCGTTCGGCGACGATCCTCAGCTCCTTTGCCTTGGGCGTGGTGGTCTGGATCCGCTCATGTTCGAAGAGCGACGTGGCCATGTTGGCGAACATCGACTTGCGGTGGGCGGGGGTGCGGTTCAGCTTGCGGCCGACTTTACGGTGCCTCATGGCGATTCTCTCGAGCTGGAGCGGCGCGGAGCGATCCGCGCGTCGGTTCGTGTCAGTCGTCGAGCCGCTGGCGTTCTTCAAGTTCGCGCGGCGGCCAGTTGTCGATCTTCATGCCGAGTGAGAGTCCCATGTTGGCGAGGATATCCTTGATCTCGCGCAGGGACTTGCGGCCGAAGTTCTTGGTCTTGAGCATCTCGGTCTCGGAGCGCTGGACGAGCTCACCGATGAAGCGGATGTTCGCTGCCTGGAGGCAGTTCGCGGCCCGCACGGAGAGCTCGAGCTCGTCGACGGAGCGGAGCAGGTGTTCGTTGAAGCCTTCTTCGCTGATCTCCTCACGCCGCTGCTCGGGTTCGACGCTCTCGTCGAAGTTGATGAAGATCGTCATCTGTTCCTTGACGATCTTGGCGGCGAAGGCGACGGCGTCTTCCGGGAGGACGGACCCATCGGTCCAGACCTCGAGGGAGAGCCGGTCGTAGTCGGTCGAGGCGCCGACGCGTGCGCTGGACACGTTGAAGGCGACCTTGACGACGGGGGAGAACAGCGCGTCGATGCCGATCCAGCCGACTTCCTCCGGCTTCTCGCGGCGTTCCTCAGCCGAGTCGTAGCCGCGCCCGGTCTCGATGATGAGCTCGGCGCGGAGCCGGCCGCCATCGGAGAGGGTGCAGATGAGGTGGTCGGGGTTGAGGAGCTCGACGTTGGGCGGCAGCTCGATGTCGGCGGCGGTGACGACGCCAGGGCCTTCGCGGTCGATGTGCGCGATGACCGGCTCGACGGAGTGGGAGCGCAGGCGCAGCTCCTTCACGTTGAGGATGATCTCGGCGACGTCCTCGCGGACATCGGGCAGGGACTGGAACTCATGGAGCGCGCCTTCGACCTTGATGGCGGTGACCGCGGTCCCGCGGATCGAGGACAGCAGGATCCGCCGGAGGGCGTTACCGAAGGTCGAGCCGTAGCCGCGCTCGAGCGGTTCGGCGACGAACCGGGCGTAGGTCTGGCTGCGGGTCTCGGACTCGATCCGGACTTCGCGAGGCCGGATGAGATCTCGCCAGTTCTTGAGGATGGTCTCCATGGCGCCCCTGCTTGATAGGCTCGACGACCGTGGGTCGTGAATCAAAACGGAAAAGTCGCGCTACGCGCGGCGAGCTGCGCTGTGCCTTGGCGGCGCCGTCCGTGAACGACGCCCTCGGCACGAGCCGGGATCAGACGCGACGACGCTTGGGGGGACGGCAGCCGTTGTGCGGGATCGGGGTCACGTCGCGGATGGTCGTGACCTTGAGGCCCGCCGACTGCAGGGCGCGGAGCGCCGACTCACGGCCGGAGCCGGGCCCCTTGAGGAAGGCGACGACGGACTTCATGCCGTTGTCCATGGCCTTCCGCGCGGCGTCGTCGGCGGCCATCTGGGCTGCGAACGGCGTGGACTTCCGGGAGTGCTTGAAGCCCCGGGCGCCTGCGCTGGACCAGGAGATCACGTTCCCCTGGACGTCGGTGATGGTGACGATCGTATTGTTGAACGTCGCGGAGATGTGCGCGACGCCGGTCTGTACGTTCTTCTTGACGCGGCGCTTGGTGCCACGCTGCTGACGACTGGCCATGGAGGTTCCTCAGTGGAGCGAAGTCGATTACTTCTTCTTCTTGATCGCGGCGCGGCGGGGGCCCTTGCGGGTCCGCGCGTTGGTGCGCGTGCGCTGGCCGCGAACGGGCAGTCCACGGCGGTGCCGGAGCCCGCGGTAGCAGCCCAGGTCCATCAGGCGCTTGATGTTCATCTGAACTTCGCGACGGAGGTCCCCTTCGACGACGTACTTCTCTTCGAGAAGGTTCCGGATCGCGCGGATCTGCGCTTCATCGAGCTCATCGGTGCGGACCGACTCGTCGATCCCGGCTTCCGCCAGGACCTTCCGGGACAGCGTGGGGCCGATCCCGTAGATGTAGGTCAGTCCGACGACAATGCGCTTGTTGTTCGGTAGGTCAACGCCTGCAATACGAGCCATGCAGCCCTCTCCTCGTTCGCCGCCTCACGGCGGGCGGTTTCAGCCCTGCCGCTGCTTGTGGCGCGGGTCGGTACAGATCACGCGCACGACACCTTTGCGGCGGATGACCCTGCAGTTCTCACAAATCTTCTTTACGGATGGCCGGACTTTCATGACGGCTACTCTTTGCCTGTGCGGGCCCGGTCAGGGGCCGGGGTCGCGGTCAATCGGGGGCGGACCCTATATCGTCCGACCCAACCCGACGCAAGAACAGTCTTCGCGCTTTACGGCGTCGAGACCGGGTTTTGGGCTCCAGGGAGCCCGGAGATGATCACAGCTCCCCAGCGCCGTACCGTTCCCGGATGCGGGTGGTACGCGTCGCGGAGATGTCGTCGTACTGGCGGTTGATCAGGTACCCTTCGATCTGCTGCATGGTGTCAAGCCCGACCGACACGACGATCAGCAGGCTGGTGCCGCCGTAGTAGAAGTCGATCGGGAAGTAGCCCATCAGCAGGACCGGCAGGACACAGACGGTCGCCAGGTACACGGAGCCGCCGGCGGTGATGCGGGACAGCACGTAGTCGATGTACTCGGCGGTCTGCTTGCCCGGGCGGATGCCCGGGATGAAGCTGCCGCCGCGCTTCATGTTGTCGGCGACCTCGACCGGGTTGAACACGACCGAGGTGTAGAAGAAGCAGAAGAAGACGATGAGCAGGACGTAGAGCACGTTGTAGCGCCAGTCGTTGGGCAGCAACGCGTCCATGACCATCTGCGACCACGCGGCGTTCGGGAAGTACTCCGCGACCGTACGCGGGAAGATCAGCATCGCCGAGGCGAAGATCGGCGGGATGACGCCGGTCGTGTTCAGCTTCAGGGGCAGGTAGGAGCTCTCGCCGGCGAAGACCGTCGCGCCGGCAGCGCGCTTGGCGTACTGCACGGGGATGCGACGTTGCGCGCGCTCGAAGTAGACGATCGCGGCGACGATTCCGAGCAGGATGAGGCCGAGAATCAGCGCGCTGAGCGGCTGGATCTGGTTGTTCTGCACCTTGCCGAAGGTCTGCACGAGCGAGCTCGGCAGCGCGGCGACGATGCCGGCGGTGATGATCAGGCTGATCCCGTTCCCGACGCCGCGCTCCGTGATCTGCTCACCGAGCCACATGAGGAACGCGGTCCCGGTGGTCAGGGTGATGATCGTGAGCGCGGTGAAGCCGAGGCCCGGATTGACCACCAGGCCGGGGTTGGAGGCGTCGAGGTTCTCGAGCATCCTGGCCATCCACGCGCCCTGCACGAGACAGAGCGCGATGGTGCCGTACCGGGTGTACTGGTTGATCTTCCGGCGGCCCTGCTCGCCCTCCTTCTTCAGCCGCTCGAGGGTCGGGACGACCACGCCGAGCAGCTGGATGATGATGGAGGCCGAGATGTACGGCATGATGCCGAGCGCGAAGACGCTGAGCTGCTCGAGGGCACCGCCGGAGAACAGGTTGAACAGGCCGAGGAAGGCCGGTCCACCGGAGATGGCCTGGCTCATCACGTCGCGGTCGACGCCAGTCGTCGGGACGAAGATCCCGAGGCGGTAGACGGCGAGGAGCCCGAGCGTGAACAGGATCCGGTTCCGGAGCTCGGGCACCTTGGTGATGTTGCTCAGCAGACTCACGTCAGATCACCTCAACCGTACCACCGGCGGCTTCGATCTTCGCGCGCGCGCCGGCAGAGAACTTGTTGGCCTTGATGGTCAGCTTGCGGCTGAGCTCACCGTTGCCGAGGACCTTGAGGCCGTCGGCGTTGCCGGGGCGGCGGACGAGGCCGGCTTCATGCAGGGCCGTCCAGTCGACGACGGCGCCATCCTCGAAGCGGTCGAGATCGGCGACATTGATGACCTCGAACTCGAGCCGGAAGGGGCCGTTGTTGAAGCCGCGCTTGGGGAGCCGACGGTGCAGCGGCATCTGGCCGCCTTCGAAGCCACGTCCGGGGTTGCCGCTCTTGCGAGCGTGCTGTCCCTTGTGCCCCTTGCCGGCGGTCTTGCCCTGGCCGGCGCTGTGGCCGCGACCCTTGCGCTTGCGCGGCTTGTTGGCGTCGGGCGGGGGAGTGAGCTGGTGCAGACCCATGAGAACCTCCTGATGACGGGGAGCGCGTGCGCGCGGCCGTCTTATTCGCTGGCGGGCGTAGCTTCCACCAGGTGCGAGACTTTGGCGATCTGACCGCGGATCCCCGGTTCATCGGGGACGGTAACGGTCTGATTGATGCGTCGAAGCCCGAGGGCTTGCAGGGTACGGCGCTGGGTTTCCGAGCGGCCGGCCGCAGAGCGCTTCAGGGTGACGTTGAGCTTGGCGGACATGGTGGTGCTCCGAAGCGGATTACTTGAGGTCTTCGAGACGCTTGCCGCGCTTCGCCGCGACCGACTCGGGGCTCTGCAGGCTGCGGAGTCCCTCGATGGTGGCGTAGACCATGTTGAACGGGTTGTTGGAACCGAGCGACTTGGTCAGGATGTTCCGGATGCCGGCTGCCTCGATGACGGCGCGGACGGCGCCGCCGGCGATGACGCCGGTACCGGGTCCTGCCGGCTTGAGCAGCACGCTGCCCGCTCCGAACCGGCCCAGGATCGTGTGCGGCAGGGTGTCGTTGATCACCGGGACGGTGAACATGGACGCCTTGGCGCGCTCGGTGCCCTTGCGGATCGCTTCGGGCACTTCGTTCGCCTTGCCGTGGCCGATGCCGACCTTGCCCTTCTCGTCACCGACGACGACGATGGCGCTGAAGGAGAAACGGCGACCGCCCTTGACGACCTTGGCGACCCGGTTGATGTGGATGACCTTTTCGACGAGGTCGCTCTCGGAGGCGCCCTGCGCGCGGTTCTGTGCTCGGTTCGTAGTCACGGATAGATCCTCAGAAGTTCAGTCCGCCTTCGCGGGCTCCGTCAGCCAGTGCGCGCACGCGGCCGCTGGCGTAGCGGTAGCCGTTGCGGTCGAAGACGACGTCGATGATGTTCGCGGCCTTGCAGCGCTCGGCGACCAGGAGGCCGACGCGACGTGCGCAGTCCTTCTTGCTCTCGCCATCCGCTCGATCGAACTCCTTGTCGAGCGTCGATGCGGCGGCGAGCGTGACGCCGCGCAGGTCGTCGATGACCTGGGCGTAGATGTGCTTGTCGCTCCGGAACACGCTCAGCCGGGGCCGCGCCGTCGAGCCGACGACCTTCTTGCGGACACGCCGTTGGCGCTTGAGCCGAGCGAGGACTTTCTGTGATGTGGCCTTCGCCATGATTACTCCCTCCAGACCGGTGGTTACTTCTTGCCGCCGGCCTTGCCTTCCTTGCGGCGAATGGTCTCGTCGATGTACCGGACACCCTTGCCCTTGTAGGGCTCAGGCGGGCGGAGTCCCCGGATCTCGGCTGCGGCGGCGCCCAGCAGCTGCTTGTTGGCGCCCGTCAGCGTGACCGAGTTCTCCTTCGCGTCCACAGCCGCGGTGAGCCCTTCGGGCACGCGGTAGAGGATCGGGTGGGAGTACCCCAGCGTGAACAGAATGTACCGGTCGCCGCGAAGTTCGGCGCGGTAGCCGACGCCGTCGATCTTGAGCTTCCGGGAGAAGCCGCTCGTGACGCCCTGGACCATGTTGGCGATCAGGGTGCGGGCGAGGCCGTGAGCGGCGCGCGCTTCGCGCGATTCGTCGACGCGTTCCACCACGAACGAGCCATCCTCCCGGCTGAGCGTGACGCCGTTCGGCATCTGCTCCTGGAGGGTGACGCCCTTGGCCTGGACGGTCACGACGTTGCCATCGATCTTGATATCTACTCCCGTGGGGATCTCCACGGGGCGCTTTCCGATGCGGGACATCTCAGACTCCTTAAGTCAGCGGGCGGTCCGTGTTCACCACACCGTGCAGAGAATCTCGCCGCCGACGGAAGCCTCTTGCGCGGCCCGCCCGGTCATCACGCCCTTCGACGTGGACAGTACGGCGACACCATAGCCGTCGAGCACCTGCGGGATCTCGCCGACGGGCGCGTACTTGCGCTGGCCGGGCTTCGAGATCCGGCGCAGCCCGGTGATCACCGGGCGCCCGTCCTGGCCGTACTTCAGGCGGATCATGAGCCGCTTGTACGGCTCACCATCTTCGATCCAGTAGTCGGCCACGTAGCCCTCTTCCTTGAGGACGCGTGCGACTTCGGTCTTGAGCTTTGAAAGGGGCGCACCGACGGTCGCGTGCCCGGCCATGCCGGCGTTGCGCACGCGCGTCAGAAGATCTGCAATCGGATCGGTCACAACCATGGGTCCTTCCTCATCCACACACCGCGCTCCTGGGCGCGGTGAGGTCCCTCGTTACCAGCTAGCCTTCACGACACCCGGAAGCTCGCCCTTGTGGGCCAGCTCGCGCAGGCAGATCCGGCAGATCCCGAACTTCCGGTAGAAGGCGCGAGGGCGACCGCAACGCGTGCAGCGGTTGTAGGCCCGGACCTTGAACTTCGGCTCGCTCTGGGCTTTAGCGACAAGTGCTTTGCGTGCCATTTCCCGTGTACCTCAGATTACTTGCGAAACGGCATACCGAGGTGCCGCAGCAGCGCGCGCCCCTCTTCGTCCGTCGTGGCGGTCGTCACAAACGTGATGTTCATCCCCCGGACCTTGTCGACCTTGTCGTACTCGATCTCCGGGAAGATGATCTGCTCCTTGATGCCGAGCGTGTAGTTGCCCGCGCCATCGAACGCCTTCGCGGAGACACCGCGGAAGTCGCGCACAGCGGGCAGGGCCACGTTGAACAGGCGCTCCAGGAACTCCCACATCCGGTCGCCGCGCAGGGTGACCATGACGCCGATCGGCATGCCTTCGCGCAGCTTGAAGCTGGCGACGCTCTTGCGCGCGCGGGTGACGACGGGCTTCTGGCCGGTGATGGTGCGCAGATCGTTCTGCGCGAACTCGATCACCTTCGCGTTCTGCACGGCCTCACCGAGGCCCATGTTCACGACGACCTTCGTGAGCCGCGGCACTTGCATGGGGTTCCCGTACTGGAACTCCTGCTTGAGGGCGGCGGTCACGTCCTCGACGTATTTGTCCTTCAGGCGCTTCATCATTACCTCCGGTACCGCCGGCTCCCTGTGGCCGACAGAGCGGGACTCGCTAGTGGGGACAGCCGGTCGCGTCAACGCGATTCATGCGACTCGGCCAGCTCAATTGTCAGATGGGCGCCCTGGCGGCGATCAGTCGAAGATCTCTTCGCTGGCCGCGCAGTAGCGCACCTTGCGGATCCGGTCGGGCGCGCTGGCGAAGCTCGCCCGCGCGTCCGCTTCCGTGGTGAACAGCTTTCCGTCCTGGCCGACCCAGCGCTTCTGCGTCCGGACGGCCTTGCCGAGCTTGTCGCTCCACAGCTGGACGTTCGACACGTGGAGCGGCGCCTCGATCTCTTCGATCCGGCTCTCCGTTCCCAGCATCGGGTTCCCGCGGCGGTGCTTCTTCACCAGGTTGCGGCCCTCGACGACCACGCGGTTCTCGGAGGGGATCACGCGCAGCACCGTTGCCGGCGGCTGGCGGCGCTCCTTGCCCGCAATGATCTTTACCTTATCACCCTTCTTCACGTGCATCATCGCCTCCTCAGAGCACTTCCGGCGCCAGCGAGACGATCTTCATGAAGTCCCGGCCGCGGAGTTCGCGGGCAACGGGCCCGAAGACGCGGTTGCCGATCGGCTGGCCCTGCTTGTTCAGCAGCACAGCAGCATTGTCGTCGAAACGGATGTAGGTCCCGTCATCCCGGCCGACGGCCGTGCGCGTGCGCACGATCACAGCCTGGTGGACCTCACCCTTCTTCACCTTCCCGTTGGGGATGGCTTCCTTGACCGACACGACGATCACGTCGCCGATGCCGGCATACTTGCGCTTCGAACCGCCGAGCACCTTGATGCACTGCAGTTTGCGGGCGCCCGAGTTGTCGGCCACTTCCAGCCGGGTCTGCATCTGAATCATCGTGATCCCTCACGCGTGTACACGCGGTGGCGTGCCGGTCAGCTCGCGCGTTCGATCAGGCGCACCAGGCGCCATCGCTTGTCGCGGGACAGTGGCCGGGTTTCTTCGATCTCAACCTTGTCGCCGATCCGGCAGTCGTTCGCCTCGTCGTGCGCCTTGTACTTCACGCGCGTCTTGACGTACTTGCCGTACAGCGGGTGACGGACCTTCTTGTCGATCGCCACGACGATCGTCTTGTCCATCTTGTCGCTGACGACCTCGCCGACGCGGGTCTTGCGGTGCGGTTCGCTCTTCATGCTCTTGCTCCCGAAGCCGGTACGACCGCTTCGTTATGCCGACTCGGCCTGCCGGAGCACGGTCTCGACGCGGGCGATCTGCCGGCGCGTCTCCCGGATCCGGTGCGGTTTGTCCAACTGGTTCGTGTACTGCTGCATCCGCAGGTTGAAGAGCTCGCGGCGGAGCTCGCCCTGCAGTGCCTTCAGTTCCGACACCGACTTCTGCTTCAGGTCCCGCGCGCTCATACCAGCTCTCCGCGGTGAATGAACTTCGTCTTGAGGGGCAGCTTGTGGCTGGCCAGGCGGAAGGCCTCGGCGGCGACCTCGAGCGGTGCGCCCTCGAATTCGTAGATGATCCGGCCAGGCTTGATCACGGCCACCCAGTACTCGGGTGCGCCCTTGCCCTTACCCATCCGGGTCTCGGCGGGCTTCTTCGTGATCGGCTTGTCCGGAAACACGCGCAGGTACAGCTTGCCCTGGCGCTTCGTGTAGCGGTTGATCGCGATACGCGCGGCCTCGAGCTGCCGAGCGGTGATCCAGCCCGGCTCGAGCGCCAGCAGTGCGTACTCGCCAAAGCTGATCGAGCTGCCCCGAATGGCCTTACCCTTGGTACGGCCCTTCATCTGCTTGCGGAACTTAACTTTACGCGGGCTCAGCATCACACTTCTCCCAAACGGACCAAGGGCGGCTCAAGGGGCCGCTGCGCTTAGCCGACCTTCTGGTCCTTGTCGAGTACTTCTCCCTTGAAGATCCACACCTTCACACCGATGATCCCGTAGGTCGTCTTCGCCTCGGCGAGACCGTAGTCGATCTCGGCGCGAAGGGTGTGAAGGGGCACGCGGCCCTCAAGGTACCATTCACGGCGGCTCATCTCCGCCCCACCGAGGCGTCCCGAGCACTGGATCCGGACGCCCAGGGCGCCCATCCGCATCGTCGTCGAGACTGCCTTCTTCATCGCCCGACGGAACGACACACGGCGCTCCATCTGCTGGGCAACGGCCTCGGCGACAAGCTGTGCGTCCAGGTCGGCCTTGCGGACCTCGCTGATCGTCAGCATCACCTGGGAGTCGGTCAGCTTCTGCAGCTTGCGGCGGAGCTCATCGATCCCGGCGCCCTTCTTGCCGATGATGATCCCCGGCTTCGCCGTCGAGACCTTCACCTTCACCTTGGACCGCGACCGCTCGATCTCGACGCGCGAGATACCGGTCTGGTAGTGCTCGTTCTTGATGAACTTGCGCAGCTCGAGGTCTTCCTTGAGCCACTGCGCGTAGTTCTTGTCGTTGAACCACTTCGAGCGCCAGTCCTCGATGTAGCCGATGCGCAGCCCGGTGGGGTGGATTTTCTGTCCCATGCTATGACTCCTCAGCGCCGGGGCGCTTATGCTTCGTTCTCGTCAGCGGGTTCAGGACGCAGCTCGATCACCACGCGCGACGTCCGCTTGTTGATCCGCGACGCGCGGCCCTGGGCCCGCGGACGGAAACGACGCATCGTCGGCCCCTCGTTGACCTGAGCCATGTGCACGTACAGGTCGTCGATGTCCCAGTCGGGGATCGTCGTCCGCACGTTGGCGACGCCGGACTCCAGCAACTTCGCGATCTGGTAGGAGGCGCGACGATCCGAGTACCGGAGCGTCACCAGGGCCTCCTGCACGTTCATGTGCCGGATCATGTCCACGATCACGCGCAGCTTGCGCGGCGCGACGCGGACGCCCTCAAGGCGGACGATGTTCGCCCGATTGTCGAACTCATTCTTCGCAAGCATCTCGTTCGCCCTCCCGCGTCACTTCTTCTTCTTGGCCTTCTTGTCGACACCGTGGCCGTAGTACGTGCGCGTCGGTGCGAACTCGCCCAGCTTGTGACCGACCATGTTCTCGGTGCAGAACACCGGTACGAACTTCTTGCCGTTGTGCACGGCGAAGGTCAGGCCAACGAACTCGGGAAGAATCGTCGAACGCCGCGACCAGGTCTTGATGACCTTCTTGGAGCTCGTGTCGTTCGCTTCGGAGACCTTCCTGGACAGGTGGTCATCGATGAACGGTCCCTTCTTGATCGAACGTGGCATAGCCACCCTCCTCGCAGTCTGCGTTCGCGATCAGCCGCGGCGACGCTTGACGATAAAACGACTGGTTGACTTGTTCTTGCGCGTCGGCTTGCCCTTCGTCGGGAAGCCCCACGGCGTCACCGGGTGGCGCCCACCCGACGTCCGGCCTTCACCACCACCGTGCGGGTGGTCGACCGGGTTCATCGCAACGCCCCGCACCTTCGAGCGGCGGCCGAGCCAGCGCGTGCGGCCAGCCTTGCCGATCGAGATGTTCGAGTGCTCGGCGTTGCCGACCTGGCCGATCGTCGCGCGGCATTCCACCAGCACCTTGCGGAACTCGCCGCTCGGCAGACGGACCGTTGCGTAGCGACCCTCGCGTGCCATCAGCTGCGCCGACGTTCCCGCCGAGCGCACCATCTGACCGCCCTTGCCGGGGCGCAGCTCGATGTTGTGCACCACCGTACCGACGGGGATGTACTTGAGCTTCAGACAGTTGCCAGGCTTGATGTCCGCGTGCGCCGACGTGATGACCGTGTCGCCCACGCTCAGGCCGATCGGCGCGAGGATGTAGCGCTTCTCGCCATCGGCGTAGTTGAGCAGGGCGATCCGCGCGCTGCGGTTCGGGTCGTACTCGATCGCGGCCACCTTGGCCGGCACGCCCAGCTTGTTCCGCTTGAAGTCGATCAGGCGGTAACGACGCTTGTGCCCACCGCCGCGGTGCCGCAGCGTGATGTGGCCGTGGTTGTTCCGGCCGCCCGTCTTCGACAGCGACACGGTCAGCGCGCGCTCAGGCTCGCTCCGGGTGATGTCCCGGAAGTCCGACGTCGACATCTGTCGACGGCCCGGCGATGTGGGTCGGTAGGTCTTGATAGCCATCGTCGCTCTCCGTAACCAGCGCCTTCACGGCGGGGTTCAGACTTCCTCAGCCTCGATCGTCTCACCAAAGAGGCTCAGCTTCTGACCGGCCGCGAGGGTGATGACTGCCTTCTTCCATGCCGAGCGGCGCCCTTCGATGCGGCCGAACCGCTTGCGGCGGCCCGGCATCACCATCGTGTTCACGTCCTGGACCGTCACCTCGAAGAGGTGCTCGATCGCAGCGCGGATCTCGGGCTTCGTCGCCTTGCGGTCCACCGCGAAGACGACCTTGTTCAGCTCGTCCAGCTGGCGCGTGCGCTCGGTCACGATCGGCCGCTTGATGATCTCGTATGCCTTCTTCATGCCGAAAGTGCTCCGTTCAGCGCGGTGATCGCGTCGCGCGTGATCACCAGGTGATCGTGCTTGAGCAGATCGTAGACGTTCACACCCTCTGCCCGAACGTACTTGCTGCGGGGCAGGTTGCGCACGCTCAGGTTCAGGTTGAGGTTGTCCACGTCCACCACCAGCGACCGGTTGCTGGCGATCGTCGCCAGTGCACCAGAAGCTGCCTTGGTCCGCGGCGCGTCCATCGCGAAGCCGTCCACGACGACGACGCGACCGTCAGCGATCTTCTGCGACAGCGCGCTCACGAGCGCCCCGCGACGGACCTTCTTGGGCAGCTTGATCGAGTAGTCGCGCGGCTTCGGCCCGAAGACCGTGCCACCACCGACGAACACCGGGGCCTTGATCCCGCCATGGCGAGCGCGGCCGGTACCCTTCTGCTTGTACAGCTTGCGGGTGGAGCCTGCGATCTCGCCGCGGGTCTTCGTCGAGTGCGTACCGGCGCGACGACGCGCCATCTGGTACCGCACCATCTCCCAGTGCAGGTGCGGCTTGATGTCCGCGCCAAAGATGGCGTCGGAGACCTCGACCTGGCCTACCTTCTCATTCTTCAGATTCACGACGTCCAGAAGCATCGTTCAGCCTCTCTCCTCTCGTGCCCGGGTGCTCCGGCGCGTGATCAGGACTTGATCTCAACGTCAACGCCAGGCGACAGCTCAAGACGCATCAGCGCGTTGAGAGTCTCCTCGGTCGGCTCGAGAATATCGATGAGCCGCTTGTGCGTCCGAATCTCGAACTGCTCGCGCGACTTCTTGTCAATGTGGGGTCCACGAAGAACCGTGAACCGGGAGATCTGCGTCGGCAGCGGAATGGGCCCGGCCACGGTCGCACCGGTGCGGCGAACCGTGTCGATGATCTCCGTCGTCGAACGATCGAGCAGCGAGTAATCGTACGCCTTGAGCTTGATCCGAATCTTCTGGCTGGCCATCGAACTGCCTATCTCTGCGCCTCGGGAGGCGGTCCATCAGAAAAGTGGAGCCGGCCTTCTGGCCGACCTTCGTGCACCTGTCAACGGGATCCGTGCAGGATCCTCAATCCAGCATCTCCGCGACGACGCCGGCGCCCACCGTGCGGCCGCCTTCGCGGATCGCGAAGCGCAGACCCTTGTCCATCGCGACCGGCGT
>ERZ869909.1316-NODE-1316-length-20452-cov-9.680982_pt1 | contig 20452 bp, 20 predicted proteins | sample MGYA00520892_ERZ869909 | MGnify/ENA primary metagenome ERZ869909 (study PRJEB32215, sample SAMEA104723947) | bioreactor metagenome | biome: bioreactor; feature: anaerobic bioreactor; material: water | place: China | collected 2015-03-12 ... | reverse complement strand
TCGACGGCGGCGGGGTGGCGCCTGTGGGACGCGGCGCGGGCGGCGGCCCGAGGCTCGACGGGCGTGGCCGCGTCGGTGGGCGCGGCCGCATCCGCCAGCGTGTCGGCCTCGGCCCACAACAGCAGGCGCCCGCCGGCGGCGTCGGCTGGGTCGGGACGCCACAGGGCGTGGAGGGCGGGCACGACGCATGGTAGCCGGCAGAGGGCGGGCGGATGTGGCGCTGGCGCCATCCGGTCCGCTTCGAGGTCGAGCGCCGTCAGGCCGGGTGACGCGACGCAGCTGCGTGGGTCCACCGCGGCTGCGTGGAGACGGGCGTCTCCTGTGTAAGATGCGACACAGGAGGTCACACATGGCGACGAACCTTGGCCTCGACCCGGACCTGCTCGATCGCGCGTTCCGCCTGAGCGGCGAGCGCACCAAGAAGGCGGCGGTCACGCGCGCGTTGCAGGAGTTCATCGCGCGCCGCGAGCAGCGCCGTGTCGCGGAGCTGTTCGGCGAGCTGGCGTGGGATCCGGGGTTCGACTACAAGGCCGAGCGGTCGCGCGAGCCGTGAGTCGGTGCGTCGGCACCCGTTCCGGGCGTCAGACCGCGTGAGTCGCTTCGTGGACAGCCGTTCCAGCCATCGGACCGCATGAGTCTCTTCGTGGACACCAGCGTGTGGTCGCTCGCCCTGCGGCGCGACGGCCCCGTGGCGGTCCCGGAGGTCGCAGCGCTTCGGGAGGCCCTGCTGGGCGCCCAACCGGTGGTGACGACCGGCATCGTCGTCCAGGAGCTCCTGCAGGGGTTCGCGGGCCCCAGGGATCGGGACCGTCTCGTCGAACGCCTGGCGGCGCTCGACATCGTCCACCCGGATCTCGACGATCACGTCGAGGCTGCGGAGATCCGCAACGCATGCCGGCGCCGCGGCGTGCAGATCGGCACGATCGATGCGCTGCTCATCCAGCTGTCCCGCCGCCACGACCTCGTACTCCTGACCACGGACGGCGACGTCCGGTCGGCGCGGGCCCACGTCGCGTTCCGGCTTTGGCCGGCGGTGTGACGGGTGGGTCGATCCACGCTGCGCTCACCGCACCGCCGAGAACAGGTCCTCCAGGTCGAGCGCGACGACCGGTCGGCCCTCACGGCCGGCGACGTCGACGAACCCCTCCTCGAAGCCGCCCGCGGCCACGTACAGCAGCGGGGCGTCGGGCAGCAGGGCGGCGTGGGCCCAGGCGCGGCCGGCCGCGGCGGCTCGTTCCAGCATCGTCAGGTGCCGGAAGTGCAGCGAGACGTCGAGCGGGCGCGCGTTCCACTTCACCGCGCCGGTCATGACGCGGCCGTCCGCGAGCGGCGCCACGACGTCGACCTCGAGCGACGCGCCGTCGCGGTCCCGGCCCTCCCAGCGGCCCCAGCGCTCGACCAGGGGGTACGCGCGGGAACGACGGAGCCGGTCGTAGGCCTGGGTGGCCACGCGCTCGAACTCGAGGCCGACGACCCCATCGAAGCGCGGGGCGACGTGGGCCGCCCACACGCCGCGCGGGTCCCCGCGGTCGAGCACGGCGAGGTGGGGCTCGACGAAGCGGTGGTGGAAGCGCACGGCCGGGTCGGCGACGGCGTAGGCCACGGGTACGTTGGGGCGGGCATCGACGTTCGCGCGCGTTAGGAGGTAGCCGAGGTCGACGAGGCGCGCGAGCTTGTCGCGCAGGCCGGCGTCGTTCGGGAGCCCCGTTCGCTGGGCGATCTCGTTGCGCTGCGTCTGGCCGGAGGCGACCGCGCGGAGGACGGCGCGGTACTTCGCGACCTCGCGCAGCCCCTCTTCCTGGTCGAGCGAAGTCTCCACGAGCTGGCGGACCTCGCCGCGCGGCGAGAGCGACAGCCGGGCGACGTTGTCGGCGAGCGATGCCGTCGGGTCGACGGCCGCGAGGTAGCGGGGCGTGCCGCCGTAGACGGCGTACGCCTCGATGCGCTCGCGAGGCGAGGCGAAGGGGGTCATCTCGGCGGCGTACGCGTAGTCGAACGGGTCGAGGCGGCCCCGCCAGTGGAAGCGACCGTACAGCGGCGCGCCGCCGCTCGCGATGGCCTCCATCGTCGTCACGACCGAGCCGGACAGCACCAGGAGAAACGGGCGGGGTGGCCTGCGGCGCTCCCATGCGGCGTTGAGCTCGCTGGCGACGGCGGCCAGCCCACGCTCGTCGTCGGCGAGGTACTGGAACTCGTCGATGACGACGACGATCGGTTCCGGCGCCCGCAGGTCGAGCAGCAGCCCGAAGACGCTGCGCCAGGTGGGGTGGTCCTCGGGCTCGATCGACTCGCCGCTCCAGCGGGCGAGGTCGAGGAGCAGCTGGCGCCGGTTCAGCGCGGGGCTGGTGCGGGCCGCGGTGAAGAAGAACGCGCGCTCGTCGGTCCACGCCGACTGGAGCAAGAAGGTCTTGCCGACCCGGCGGCGGCCCGTCAGGAGGGCCAGGCGGGGCTCGCCCGCCTCGGCCAGCGAGCGGAGTTCGCGCAGTTCGGTCTCGCGGTCGATCAGGCGGTGGGGGTCGCGCATCGCCATCGTGCTAGAAATCGTACACGCATGCAAACGTGATTGCAAGCAGACGTGATGGCGGGGTCTTCGCGCAGGCGGTGCGCGCACCCTGACCGCCCCGTGACGCCCCCGACGTATCCCTGGGCATGGCCGCGCCACGGGGCCCCGCGACCCTGGCGCCGGCCCGCCGAGCGCGCTAGGCTGCGCTCTCGATGCGGGACCGGGAACGACCGCGGACGCCGAGGCGACAGGGCCGGCCTCGGTGCGTCCGCACGCCCGCGATCGGCCCGTCCGGCGTGCCCACGCCCACGGAGGTTCTCTGATGATCCGTCGCTCGCTCGTCCTCCTCGTCCTCGCCGCGGTCGCCGCGGCGGGGTTCGCGTTCGCCCAGGGGGACGCGTTCACGCTGCGCATCCTCCACACCAACGACCACCACTCGCACCTCGACGGCGCCTCGTTCGACATGACGCTGGAGGGCGTGCGGACCCGCCTCACGCTCGGCGGCTTCTCGCGCATCGTCCGGATCATCGAATCGGAGCGCACCCCGAACGCGATCGTGCTGAACAGCGGCGAGCTGAACGGCACGCTCTACTTCAGCGTCTACAAGGGCGAGCCCGACTTCCTGGTGTTCAACGCCCTGGGCCTCGACGCCTACGCGCTCGGCAACCACGAGTTCGACGAGGGAGACGAGCGGCTCGCGGAGCTGATCGAGCTGGCGAACTTCCCCATCGTGTCGTCGAACGCCCTGCCCGAGCCGGCGAGCCCGCTGTGGCGGGTGCGCGACCAGATCCTGCCGTACGTGATCCGCGAGGTCGAGGGCGAGCGCGTTGGCATCATCGGCATCCTCAAGGTCGAGAAGACCAAGAACTCGTCGCTCGTCTCCGAGGACGTGTCCTTCACGCCCGAGATCGAGACCGCCGCGCGCATGGTCGCGGAGCTCGAGGCGCAGGGCGTCGACAAGATCGTGCTGCTCTCCCACGTCGGCTACTTCAACGACCTGGCGATCGCGTTGGCCGTCCCCGGCATCGACGTGATCGTCGGCGGCGACAGCCACTCCCTGCTCGGCGACGCGGACGCGCTCGGCCAGGTCGGGCTCGCGCCGATCGTCAGCAACCAGACCGGCCCGTTCGAAGGCAGCAGCCACGACGGCGTCGAGGCGCTCGACCTGGGCGCGTACCCGACGGTGGTGCAGGGCCCCACGGGCGACCCGGTGCTGGTCGTCACCGCCTGGGAGTACGCCAAGGCGCTGGGCATCCTCGACGTCACCTTCGACGCGAACGGCCTGGTGACCGGTTACCAGGGCTCGATCGTCCTGCCCGTCGAGGGGCCGTTCGCGCAGCCGAACGCCGAGAACCAGATGGTGGCGGTCGACGGCGAGGCCGAGGCCGCCATCCTCGCCGCGATCGAGGCGTCGCCGCTGCTGCGGCTCACCAGCCCCGACGCGTCGGTCGAGGCGCTGCTCGAGCCGTACCGCGAGGGCATCGAGGCCATCAAGGTCGAGCCGATCGGCACCGTCGAGGTCACGCTCGGCAACACCCGCATCCCGGAACCGTTCGCGGCGGGCGAGACGCCCACCGGCAGCTACGCGGCCTTCGTCGTGTCGCAGGCGTTCCGCGACACCAACCCGGCGATCGACGTCGCGATCCAGAACGCTGGCGGCGTGCGCACCGAGTTCCTCTCCGGCGCCTTCACCGTCGGCGACGCCATCGCCGCGCTGCCGTTCTCGAACACCATCGTCATGCTGGACATGAGCGGCGCGTCGATCGTCAAGGTGCTCAACCAGGCCGCCCACTACGCGCTGAACACCGGCTCGACCGGCGCGTTCCCGTACGCCGCGGGCCTGCGCTACGACGTCGACCTGAAGGGCGCCGAGGACGCCGTGATCCTGAACGTCGAGGTCCAGGAGCGCGCCACCGGCGCGTGGGGCCCGATCGATCCGGAGCGCGTCTACACGGTCGCCACGAACTCGTTCACGGCGCTCGGCCGCGACAACTACCTCGAGTTCGCCGCCGTGCGCGAGGCGAACCCGGCCGGGTTCGAGGACACCTACATCAACTACTTCCTGCCGCTCAAGCAGTACATCCAACGGCTCCCGGGCGGGGTGCTGCCGCCGGTCGACGTGGCGGAGTACTCGCTGAAGTCGGTCGTGGACTGAGCCTTCGGGATCGTTGACCTCGGACCGGCCGCGGCTTCGGGTCGCGGCCGGTCCTGTCGTTGGGGCGGGGGGTCGTCGGGATCGCCGCGGTCACGGTGGCGCGGTCGGCCCACCGCGGCCAGTCCTGGCGACGGTCGACGAGGACGTCAGCGGTACCGGTGCAACCGGCGCTCGACGTGGGCGAGGGAGCGATCGGCGGCCCGCCGCACGGGGCCGTCGTCGTCCTCGAGCGCGGCGCGCAGCGACGGCAGGGCGAACTCGCTGCCGCTCCGACCCAGCGCCATGACCGCGGCGGCGCGCACGCGCGGGTGGGGGTCGGTCACGAGGGTCGCGAGCTCGTCGTCGTACCCTTCCGCCGCCAACTGGCCGAGCGCGCGGGCGGCGGCCATGCGGACACGCCAATGCGGGTCGGCGAAGGCATCGACGAGGGCGGTCGCCGCGTCCTCGTCGCCGAGGTGGCCCAGCGATCGGGCCGCCCACGAGCGTGGCCAGTACGCGAGGTGCTCGGCGGCGCCGTCGTGGAGGAAGGCCGCCGCGTTGCAGCGGCCGATGCAGCCGATCACCTCGGCGTAGGGGTCGTCGACCATCGCGGATGCGTGGACGCGGCCGGCGGCGAGGCGCCCCAGCAGCGTCCGCGCGGCGGTCGCGCCCACGCGCTCGACGAGCGCCCGGGTGCCGGCCTCCGGCGTCCAGCGCGGGGTGCGCATGGGGCATCGTGGCACGGGGGGGTGAGGGCCGGGCGTTGGCCGTCCGGGTGGCCATCGGTCTGGCTCACGGGACCGGCGACGGCGTCTTCGCGTTCTGCTGGATCGGGGCCGGACCGTAGGTGGCCCGAAATGGACTGAATGCACGCGGGAATGCACGCGTGCGTTTCCGGGAGTGACCGTGCGTTTCGGGTGGCGGCTTTCCCGCCTGGAAGCGGGCTTCGGTGCTAACGCGCCATCGCCGACTGCCTCGGCGCCCGCGACGCGAAGATGAGCTGAGCCGGCGGGTGAACGAGACGCTGGAGGCGATCGCGCGTGCGCTCTCCAGGGCGTGCTTCGTGGACTACGACCCCGTCCGCGCCAAGTCCGAAGACCGCGACCGCGGTCTCCTGGGTGGCGCCCGGCGTGGATCTCTCCGACGTCGTGCGCCAGCAGCCGGAGGCCGAAGCGCTCGCGCAACCGGAGTGTTGGCGGCGACGCCCAGGCGGCGGGCCTCGGGGTCGCGGAGCGCGCTGAGTGCGGCGTCAGCGCAGAGGATCCCCTCCAGCGCCTGCGCCAGGGCGACGAACACCGGGGCGTCGGCAAGGGCTCGCGGCTGGCCCGGCCACGCGGGTTGCATTTCTACGGCAGTTGCCACCACCTGCCGTAGAATCGCAACACCGTGCCCGATCCGACCACCCGCCTTCTCGACCTCGTCGACCGCCTCGGCCTCGTCCGAGCGCGCGACGTCGCGAACGCTGGAATCCCCACCGTCTACCTCACGCGCCTGGTTCGCGCCGGCGCGCTCGAGCGCGTCGCCCGGGGTCTCTACGCCCGCGCATCGTCGCCGGTCGGCGAGCACGTGAGCCTCGCCGAGGTCGCCAAGCTCGTGCCGCGCGGCGTCGTCTGTCTGCTGTCCGCCCTCGCGTTCCACGGTCTCGGCACGCAGAACCCGCTGCGCGTCTGGCTGGCGCTGCCCCACAAGGCGAAGCCGCCGACGTCGGCGCCGGTCGGGCTGGAGGTCGTTCGGATGCATCCCGAGGCGCTCGCGGCGGGGGTCGTGCGGCACGACGTCGACGGCACGCCGGTTCCCGTCTTCGACCCGAGCAAGACGATCGCGGACCTGTTCAAGTTCCGCTCGCGGGTCGGGCTCGACGTCGCCCTCGAGGCCCTGCGGGCGTACGTGGGCAGCACGCACCGAGACCTCGAGGCGCTCCGCCGGTACGCCCGGATCGACGGCGTCGAGCGGGTCATGCAGCCATACCTGGAGGCCGTGGTCGCATGACGGACCTGGCGGCGAGCGTCCGTGCTCGGCTCCTCGACTACGCGCGAGCGCGCCGGTTGGAGTTCCAGTCGGTCCTGGTTCGGTAGGGCGTCGAGCGGCTCTTGGTCCGGATTGCCGGCTCGCCGCACGCGGACCGGTTCGTGCTCAAGGGTGCGCAGCTCCTCCTCTCCCGCACCGCCCACGCCTATCGGCCCACGCGGGATCTCGACTTGCTCGGCAATGCAGCGACGACGTGGACGACCTCGTGCGGGTGTTCCGCGAGATCTGCGGCACGCCAGTCGATCCCGATGGCCTGTGGTTCGACGCCTCGTCCGTGACGGGCGCAGCCATCCGGGAGACCGCCACGTACGGAGGTGTACGCGTCAAGCTGCTCGCGACGCTCGAACGCGCTCGCATCCCGCTTCAGGTCGACGTCGGATTCGGCGACGTGAACACGCCGACGGCCGAGATCGTCCGGTTCCCGGTCCCGCTGGGCGGGCCCGCGCCGACGCTCCGGGGGTACCCGCTCGCGACCGTCGTCGCCGAGAAGCTCGAGAGCCGGACCCAGTTGGGGCTCGCGACGAGCCGCATGAAGGACCTCTACGACGTGTGGCACGTCCTCCGCACGTTCGACTTGAACCCGGACGATGTCCGAGCAGCGATCGTGCGCACGTTCGAGCACCGTGGCACCGCGTCGACCGCCGAACTGACGGTGCTCACGGAGGCCTTCTGGAAGGATCCGTCGAAGCGCGTGCAGTGGTCGGCGTTCCTTCGGCGCAGCGATCTGACCGCGTCCGATCTCGAGGAGGTCGCTCGGGAGGTGGCGGCGCGTTTGGCGCCGATGCTCTTGGCGTGATGGGCGACGTCGGATGAAGTTGCAGGCATGGACCGAGATCGCCGAGGTCGCCGGGCTCATCGAGAGGCCGGCGCGAGCCGGACGGGCGCGCGACGTTGAGGCGGGCTGGCGAACGTGTCCGCCCGGCGCCCAAACAGGCCACGTGCCGTGCCCGCCCCCCGTATCCTCGCTGCACCGTGCGCATCCAGGCCGACCCGACCTTCGTCCCGTGCCCCGTCGAGGATGGCGACGAGCTCTACCCGAACGGCATCATCGAGTTCAACGTCACCCGGATCCTCGAGTACGTCGCGCGCCATCCCGAGGAGGTCGCGTTCGTGCAGGTCGCGGTGAACGGCTTCCCGCGGTGGGATCGGCCGCTCGTCGACGCCCACGTCGAGGCGGCCGATCTCGGTCGCCCGGTCGTGCTCGCCGAGATCGCGCCTGGGCGGTTCAACCGGATCGACGGCCACCACCGGCTCGAGCAGGCGCGCCGGCGGGGCGTCGAGACGCTGTGGGCGTACCGGCTGACCGCCGCCCAGCACGTGCGCTTCCTGACGAGCGAGAGCGCGTACCGGGCGTTCGTCGGCTACTGGAACGGCAAGGTGGGGGAGGCGGCGGAGGAGGCGCGGTGAACCTGCCACCCGGCGACCACGGCAGAGCCACGGATCGCCGGGTTCGGCAGGTGCTCGAGAGCCACGGCGCCCTCACGTTTCGTTCGAGGAGCGTGGATGCTGAGGGAGGAGCGTCCGGCCCCGTGCCGCGAGGTCGGTGGTGACGACCGTTGCGGCACCGCCGAGGCGATGGCCCCCGCGTTGGCCCGGGCCACGCCACGCCGGATGAGCTTCGCGGCCGTGCGGGACCCCGCGGCTAGGCGGTGCTCGTGGGCGCGCCACAGCGAGGCGTCCACGAGACGGGTACCGAGGGCGACCGCACTCATCCCTCGGCGCGCAGCGCGTCGAGCGTGGCCTGCACGTCTTCGGCGCGGAGCGGCGGCGTCGGCGCGCCCGTCGGCGCGTCCGAACGCGCGACCCACACGTGGCCGTGGCGCTCGGTCCGCACCGCGGCCGGCGGCACCCCGAGTTCGATGCGGCCGTTGCGCAGGGTCGCCTCGACCGTGCCGCCCGGCACGAGGCCGATGGCGTCACGCAGGGCCTTCGGGATGACGATCCGGCCAGCGGCGTCGATGCGGATGCGCATGCCACGAGGATGCCATGCCCGATGGCATGGAGAGCCATCTGCCGAGGCATGGCTGCGTCCCGCGGCCGCCGCCGTCGGCGCGCGGGCGTGTCGAGAGGCCACGCCGCCCGCATGGGATGGCCCGCGAGTCACAACTTCGGATCGAGGTAGTCGCGCAACGCATCGCCGAGCACGTTGATGGAGAGCACCACCACCACGAGGGGCGACGCCGCCGCGATGAGGTAGGTCGGCGACAGGAGCATGTACTGCCGGGCCGTGTCGATCATCAGTCCCCACGAGGGGGTCGGCGGCTTGACGCCGAGGCCGAGGAACGACAGGCCGGACTCGAGCAGGATGGCGGCGGCGGTCGTCAGGCTGACCTGCACGATGAGTGGCGACAGGATGTTGGGGAGCACGTGGCGCAGGAGCACGGCCGGCGCGCGGGCGCCGAGGGCGAGCGTGGCCTCGACGTACTCGAGCTTGGCCACCTGCAGGGTGGCGCCGTACGCGAGCCGACCGAAGGTCGGCACGTAGAGCACCCCGATCACGACGATGAGGTTGCCGATGCCGGAGCCGGCGAAACCCACGATCATCATGGCGAGCAGGATCGGGGGGAAGCTCAGCAGGACGTCGAGCGAGCGCATGAACAGCTGCTCGATCGATCCGCGGAAGAACCCGGCGACGAGGCCCAGCGCCGTGCCGAGCGCGGCCGCCAGCGCCGTCGCGCCGAGCGCGATCGTGAGCGACGGGCGCGCGCCGAGGATCACGCGGCTGAAGAGGTCGCGTCCGAACTCGTCGGTGCCGAGGAGGTACTCGGGCGATGGGCCGCGCAGGATCGCGCGGGTGTTGAGCATCGTTGGATCGTGCGGCGCGATCCACGGTGCCAGCGCGGCGATCAGCAGCACGGCGGCCACGATGGCGCCGCTGGCGACGAGCTTCGCGGGGACGCGGCGTCGGCGCCGCCGCCGCGAGCGGTCAGTCATGGCGGATGCGCGGGTCCAGCGCCCCGTACGCCAGGTCGACGAGCAGGTTGATGAGGATGAAGAGGCTCGCGGTCACGACGATGACCCCCTGCACGACGCCGTAGTCGCGCCGGTGGATCGCCGCGATGAGCAGCGACGAGATGCCGGGCCAGTTGAAGACGTGCTCGACGAGGACCGACCCCCCGATGAGGGTCCCCAACTGGAGGCCGATGACCGTCACGATGGGGATGAGCGACGTGCGGATGGCGTGGAACGCGAGCACCCGGACCGGCGCGAGGCCCTTGGCGCGCGCCGTGCGGACGTAGTCGGCCCGCAGCACCTCGAGCAGCGATGACCGCATCATCCTGGTGATGATCGCGGTCGGCGCGATCGATAGCGTCAGCGCCGGCATGATCAGGCGCCGCACGTGCTCCACGGGGTCGACCGAGAACGCGCGGAAGCCCGACGTCGGCAGCCAACCCAGCTGCAGCGCGAAGACCAGGATCGCGAGCGACCCGATGACGTAGACCGGCACCGAGATGCCGAGGGTCGTGAAGGTGACCAGCGTCCAGTCGGCGAGGCCGCCGCGGCGAAGGGCGGCGAGCGTCCCGAGCAGGACGCCGAAGATGGCGCCCAGTCCCACGGCGATGCCCACCAGCTCGAGGGTCCGCGGGAGGCGGGCCGCGATGTCGCGCCACACCGGGGTGCCGTCGAGGAGCGAGACCCCGAGGTCGAGCCGCGAGAGGTCGCCGAGCCACCCCAGGTACTGCCGCCACAGCGGTCGATCGAGGCCCAGGCGCTCGCGGACGGCGGCGACGGCGGTGGCGTCGGTCGCCCCCTCGGAGCCGAGGATCACGAGCACCGGATCGCCCGGGAGCAGGTAGAGGAGGAAGAAGACCAACGTGACCACGACGAGCAGCTGCACGATGGCCACCAGCAGCCGGCGAACGATGAACGTCGTCATCGCACCCCATCCTCACTCGTGCTGGCAGGCACGGCCACGGCCGTCTCGTTCATGCGTGGGCTCCCGGTGCGCAACCGTCGCGCCATCATGACGCGCCGGGTGGTGTCCCTACCCCAACCCCTCCAGGGCTTGAACAACACAATATAGGTCATTATGGTACATTGCAAGTCAACGAGGCGTCCGAACGAGCCAGGATGGGAGGCGGAACTGACCGAGCCACACCCGTAGACCAACGGTCCAGCCGCCGGCTGGGCCCCCGCAGCAGCAGTCCGCGGATCGCTTCTCTGGAGGTTCTGCATGACCAAGGTGTTCACCCGGCTTCTCGCGGCGTTGATGATCGCTTCGATCGTCATGACGACCGCAGCCTCGGCCCAGACGCTACGGGTCGGTCTCTCGAACGAGCCGTCCAACCTCGATCCCGCCATCCAGGCCGGGACGGCCGCGCGGGCGGTCCGGCTCCTCGTCTACCGCGGCCTCTTCGCCTACAACGGCCCGAACGGCGATCTCGTGCAGGAACTCGTCGAGCGCTACGAGGTGGCCGACGACAACGTGACCTACACGTTCCACCTCAAGGACGCGACCTTCCACGACGGTCGTCCGGTGACCGCGGCCGACGCGAAGTTCACCCTCGAGCGCATCCTCGATCCCGCGACGGGCGCGACGTTCCGCAACCTCTTCCAGGTCATCGACGCCATCGAGGCCGTGGACGAGCGCACCCTGGTGATCCAGCTCACGACGCCCACCGCACCGTTCCTCCACTACCTGGCCCTCCCCGAGTCCGCGGTGGTCTCCGCGGCCTACGTGCAGGACACGGGAGGCAACTGGAACAGCGCGCCGATCGGGGCGGGTCCGTTCCGCTTCGTCGACTACGCCCGCGGGCAGCACATGAGGCTCGAGGCCTTCGACGGCTTCTACACCGAGGGCGTTCCCGCCAGCGACACGATCGTGTTCGAGTTCTACCCCGACAGCAGCCTGCGCATGAACGCCCTGCGCAACGGCGACGTGGACATCATCGAGTACGTCGCCTGGCGCGACAAGCCGATCCTGGAGCGTGACCCCGACGTCAAGATCCTGGGGGGGACGGGTCCGTTCATGGGCCTGATCTTCAACGTCACGGAAGGGCCGTTCAGCCACCCGCTGGTGCGCCAGGCCGTCGCCTACGCGATAGATCGGCAGGTCGTCATCGACACCGCCTTCTCCGGGCAGGGCCTCCCGATCTACGGCATGATCGTGCCCGAGAACTCGATCGCGTACGACCCCACCTTCGACGGCTACTTCTCGTACGACCCGCAGCGGGCCCGCGAACTGCTCGCGGAGGCCGGCTACCCCGATGGCTTCAGCGCGACCCTGCTGGCGACCGGTCAGTACGACTTCCACATGAACACCGCCATCGCGGTGCAGAGCGAACTCGCCAAGGTCGGCATCACGCTGGAACTCGACCTGCCGGACTGGGCGACCCGCCTGGAGAAGAACCTCGCCGCGCAGTACGAGATGCTCGTCGTCGGCACGGCGGGCGACATCCAGGACCCCGACTTCCTGAGCGACTACTTCCGTGGCGGCGCCGTCGGCCTCAACAACGCCCCCGGGTTTGACCACCCGGAGATGAACGAGCTGTTGGCCCTCGGCCGCTCCACGCTGGACCCCGCCGAGCGTGCCGCGATCTACCGGCGCGTGCAGGAGATCGCGCTCGAGCAGTCGCCGCTCGTGTTCCTGATGTGGCGCGATCAGAGCTACGCCGCCTCCGTCGATGTCGAAGGCTTCGAGCCGATGCCGGGCTTCCTGAGCTTCCAGTCGGGCATCATGCTCGAGCGCGCCTACGTGACCCGCTGACCGAGCCGGGTCGCCGCGCTCGCGTTCCCATGTGGCCCGCACCCGACGTCGGGTGCGGGCCACGCACCCGCGGGTCGCCGCGAGCGATACCTGCCGCGAGAGAGCACCTCGGACGCCCCGTGGTACAGTCCCCGCCAACCGTGGCCGACACGATCCCGCCCGCTGCTGGCCTAGACGTCGACCTTGACCGCGACAGCGTCAAGCCGCTCTTCCTGCAGATCTACGAGCGCTTCTACCGGAAGATCAGCAGCGGCGAGTGGCAGCCCGGCGACAAGATCCCCCCCGAACTCGACCTCGCGCGCTGGTACGGGGTCGGGCGGGTCACGGTTCGCCGGGCCATCGACGACCTCGTCCACGACCGGCTCCTGGTACGCCGGCGCGCCAAGGGGACCTTCGTCGCGGAGGGGAAGCTCGAGCGCCGCCTCGTGGACGTCGAGAGCTTCACGTCGCGCATGGAGGCGCTGGGGCGAGAGGCCCGCGCGCGCGTCCTCGCGGTCGAGCGACTGCCCGCGACCCACGCGATGGCCAACCTCCTGCACGTGCCGCCCGAGAGCCCGGTGGTGGCCGTCACCCGCCTCCGGCTGGCGAACGGCGACCCACTGGCGATCGAGACGTCCACGCTGAGCCTCGACCGCTTCCCGGGGCTCGACGAGGTCGACTTCGAGGGGGTCTCCATGTACCGCCTCCTGGCGGACCGCTACGGCGTGCGGCCCGAGCGGTCGCACAAGACGCTGGAGATCACCGCCGCCGACCGCTCGGAGGCCGCGCACCTCGGCGTCAACGTGGGGGCGCCGCTGTTCCTGCTGACGGCGACGGTCTTCGAGGCCGACGTGCCCGTCGAGCACGTCAAGACCCTGCTGCGCGGCGAGAGGTTCCGGTTCAGGATCGGCTTCTGAGCCCGGCACCGGCCCGGGGAGGCGCGCCACCGATCGGCACCGGATGCCCGAAGCCGCCGGACTCCAGGCACGCGCTGGCGGCGCTGCCGGCCGCCTCGGCGACGGCGGCGACCGGGTCGGGCGCCTCGCCGTACGTGCGCACGAGCAGCGTCGCGATGAAGGCGTCCCCGGCGCCCAGCGTGTCGACGGGCGTCACCGGCACCGCTGGCTGCTCGATGATCGTGCCCGCCGTACCGACCATCGCCCCCCTCGCCCCGCGCGTCACCACGGCGTTCGCCGCGCCGAGCGCCAGGCAGCGCCGCACGAGGTCGCGTGCCGCGCCATCGTCGTCGGCGTCCAGCGAGAGGATGATCCAGTCGAGGTGCGGCGCGACTCGTTCCAGGTAGCTCGCGTCCCAACGGTTGGAGCAGTCCCACGACAGCACCCGCGCGTGGCGCCGGACGTCGTCGAACTGCCCTTCGAGGAACGAGTAGATGCTGCTGTGGACGACGTCGAACCCTTCGAGGTAGGCGAGATCGCTCGCGTCGAGCCTCAGGTGGCGCCGTGCGCCCGGGTCCTTGTCGACGAAGTGGCGGTCGCCGTCGACGACGGAGATCCTGACCCACGCGGTGGGTTCGTCGCCGATCTGGCAGCGGGACACGTCGACCCCCTCGCTGGCCAGCGCGTTCAGGAGGTGCCGCCCCCGGTCGTCGGCGCCGACCCTGCCGAGGTAGGCCGCCTCGGCGCCCAACCGGCGTGCCCGGACCGCCACGTTGACGGCGTTGCCGCCTGGGTAGGCGACGCCGGCGTGGGCGTACTCGTCGAAGGTGTTGTCGCCCAGACCGAGGAGCCTCACGCGCGGTCCACCCGCCGGGCGGTGCGCTCCGCGGCTCGCGCACCGTCGGCTGCTTCGCCGTCGACGGCGACCCCGTACGCGGCGTGCGCGGCCTCCGGCGACACGCGACCGTAGCGGACGTCCTCGGCGACGGCGTCGGCGGGGCGCGTATGCGGATCGCCGACGCCGCCGGACCCCGGCGTGCGCACCGCGATCCGGTCGCCGCGCTGCATGGCCAGGTTCGAGACCTTCGACGAGAGCTGCGTCTCGACGCCGTCGGCCGCCACGTGCACGAAGGCACCCGTCGCGCCGGCCGCGCCGCCGTCGAGGCCCCATGGGGCGATGACCTGGCGGTCGGCGAGACCGGAGAAGGTCACGCCGTCCTGCAGCGCTTCGATCTCCCGCTCGATGCCGAGGCCCCCGCGGTACCGCCCGGCGCCGCCGGAGTCGCGCCGCAGGGCGTAGCGCACGACCCGCAACGGGTACTCGCGTTCCAGGGCCTCGATCGGCAGGTTGGAGGTGTTCGTCATGTGGACCTGCACGCCGGAGAGCCCGTCGCCGTGCCGGTGCGCGCCCGAACCACCGGCGACGGTCTCGAGGTACACGAAGAAGCCGCCGCCGCCGCTGCGGTCGCCCGAGAACGTCGCGGTCGTGACGCTGCTGTTGCTGGCCGCGAGGACGCGGTCGGGCGCGAGGTCGGCCATGGCGCCGAAGATCGCGTCGGCCACCCGCTGGCACGTGTCGATGCGCTCGCCCACGGGCGCCGGGGACGCGCAATGGACGATCGACCTCTCGGGTGCGAGGACCCTGAGCGCACGGTAGATGCCGCTGTTGGACGGGATGCCCGGGCCGACCAGCGCCTTGAAGGCGTAGAAGACGGTGGCGAGCGTGCCGTTCAGCGGGACGTTGATGGGGCCCTTCACCTGCGGGCTCGAGCCGGCGAAGTCCACGGTCGCCTCGTCGCCGGCGATCGTGATCGTCACGGTGATGGGAACCGGGACGCCCAGATCGATGCCGTCGTCGTCCAGGTGGTCGGTGAACGACCGCGTCGCGTCGGGCAGGTCGCGCAGGCCCGCGCGCATCAGCACCTCGGCGTAGTCGAGGAGCGCGTCGGCGAGCTCAGGGAAGCGCCCGACGCCGTAGCGGGCCACGAGGTCCTCGAGACGCTTCGCCCCGACACGGTTCGCCGCGACCTGGGCAGCGAGATCGCCCTCGCGCTCCAGCGGGGTGCGCGAGTTGATGCACACGAAGTCGAACACCTCGCGCTGCGGCTCTCCGCCGACGGCGATCCGGCAGAGCGGGATGCGGACCCCCTCCTGGAAGATGCTCGTCGCGTCGCCCGAGGTGCTGCCGGGAACCTTCCCACCGACGTCGGAGTGGTGCGCGATGTTCGCCACGAAGCCCACCAACTGGCCGTCGACGAACGCCGGCGTCACCATCGTGAGGTCGGGGAGGTGCGTGCCGCCGCCCGAGTAGGGGTCGTTCGTCATGAACGTGTCGCCGGGTCGGAGCGCGTCCGCAGGCCACGCCGCGAGGACGCTGGTGACGCAGCCGAGGAGCGACCCGAGGTGCATCGGGATGTGCTCGGCCTGGGCGATCATGCGGCCGTGGGCGTCGAACACCGCCGCGGAGCAGTCGCGGCGCTCCTTGATGTTGGTCGAGTACGCCGTCTTGATGAGCGTGGCTCCGACCTCCTCCGCGACCGACAGGAGACGGTTCCCGAGGATCTCCAGCGTGACGGGATCGACCTTGCTCATGCGGACTCCTGCTTGGTGACGTGGAGGTTGTGCCACTCGTCGACCGCGATCACGTACCCGGGTGGGAGGAGCGTCGTCGTGTCCAACTGCTCGACGATGGCCGGCCCCGCGATCACGTCACCGGCCCGCAACGACGCACGCTGGTAGATCGCGGTCGGCACGTGCCCGCCGAGGCTACGGAAGAACACGGGCCGCACGTCGCATGGCTCGAGGGGGGCGTCGTCCGTCTGGCGGCTGGGCAGCCGGCGCGCCTCGGCCTTCTCCAGGGTCCCGACGGCGGTGCAGCGGACGTTGACGAACTCCACCGCGGCCTTCGGGCGCGCGTGGCCGTAGACGCGCTCGTGCTCCGCGTGGAAGCGGTCGATCACCGTCTGCGCCAGCGCCGGCCCGGCGAGGGTCGCCTCCTCCGGCGACACGGCGACGGGCAGCTCGTAGTTCTGGAAGCGGTAGCGCGCCTCCACCCACAGCTCGAACGCCTGGCGCTCCGCGGGGATGCCCTCCTTCGCCAGCACGGCCCGCCCCTCGGCCACGAGCGCGTGCAGCAGCTCGGGCACCCGCGCGGCATGGGCCGGTTCGGCCGGGCGCAGCAGCTCGGAACGTACGCCGTCCACTCGGACGTCGGCGACCACCAGCCCGTACGAGCAGAGGGTGCCCGCGGCGGCCGGCACGACGATCCGGGGGATCCCTAGTTCGTCGGCGAGCTCCACGGCATGGAGCGGGCCCGCGCCGCCGAACGCCACCAGCGTGAAGTCGCTGGGGTCGTGGCCGCGTTGGACGGAGACGCCGCGGATGGCGCGCACCATCGTCGCGTTGATGACGCGGACGATGCCCTCGGCCGCCGCCGTCACGTCGACGCCCATCGGCGTGGCGATGCGCGCGTCGATGACGCGTCGAGCGGCGTCCACGTCGAGCGCCATGGTCCCCCCGAGGATGCCGGCAGGGTTCACCCGGCCGAGCACGGCGTTCGCGTCCGTCACCGTCGGGTCGTCCCCGCCGTTGCCGTAGCACGCCGGCCCGGGCGCCGCGCCGGCGCTGCGCGGGCCGACCTTGAGCGCGCCCCCTTCGTCGATCTGGGCGATCGAGCCGCCGCCCGCCCCGATCGTCACGATGTCGAGCATCGGCACGCGGACCGGGAAGCGCTCCACGCGGCGGTCGAGGGAGACGAGCGGCGTGCCCCCCTGGATGAGGCTGATGTCCGCGCTCGTGCCGCCCATGTCGAACGTGATCAGGTTCTCGTGGCCGATCGCCCGGCACAAGTGGGCGCTCGCCACCACGCCGGCACTCGGGCCGGAGAGCGCGATGCGGATCGGCGCCGCGATCGTCTCCGCGATCGACAGGACCCCGCCGTTGGATTGGGTGACGTAGGGCGAGACCGGCACCCCCGCATCCCGGACCGCCTGCGCGAAGCGTTCGAGGTAGCGCCGCACGACCGGTCCGAGGTACGCGTTGAGGACCGTCGTGCTCAGGCGCGGGTACTCGCGGAACTCCGGCACCACGTCGGCCGACGTCGACACGAACGCGTCGGGAAGGGCGGCGCGCACTCGATCGGCGACCGCACGTTCGTGGTCCGGGTTCAGGAACGAGAAGAGGAAGCAGATGGCGACGGCCTCGGGGTCGGCGGCCGCGACGCGCGCGATCGCCGCGTCGACGTCGCCCACGTCGACGGCGGCCACCACCTGCCCGTCGGCGCCGATCCGCTCGTCGACCTCGAAACGCCGGTCCGGCGGGACGACCGGCGCGGCCGCCGGCGTCTGCAGGTCGTAGAGCGACGGTCGCGTCTGGTCCGCGATGTCGAGGAGGTCGCGGAAGCCCTTGGTCACGAGAAGGGCGGTCCGGGCACCCCGCTGCTCGATCAAGGCGTTCGTCGCCACGGTGGTGCCGTGGGCGAGGTATCCCAGCGCGTCGAAGCCGACGCCCTCCCGCTCGAGGAGCTCCGCGATGCCGGTCATGATCGCGCGGGACGGGTCGTCGGGCGTGCTTCGCACCTTGTGGACGGCGACGCCGCCCGAGAGCGTGTGGACGAGCGTCAGGTCGGTGAACGTGCCGCCGACGTCGACACCGAGCATGTACTGCATCTGGTCACCTCTCCGAGGAACCGTGGCGGTCAGGCCGAAGGGTTGGCGGCGTAGGGCTGGACACCCATGTACCGCCGCGTCGAGATGGGTCGATCCTTCTCGACGCCGAGGTACCAGTTGAACCATTGCAGCGGAAGGTGCGCGCCGAACGGTGCCAGCAGAGGGTGGAACCCCGGGAGCTCGGCCATGTCGATCGAGATGACGTCGGCGCCGTTGCGCACGGCGAAGTCGCGCGCTCGCTCGGCCACGAACCGCGATGCATCGGTCCCGAGCAGGACGATCATCGGGACGCCCTCGTCGACGATCTCGAGGGGACCGTGGGGGAACTCGGCGGCGTTCAGGGCCGACGCGTGAACCCAGTGCATCTCCAGGAGGTTACAGATCGCGAACTGGTACGCCAACCCTTCGAGCGGCCCGGTGCCGAGGACGTAGAAGAGCCGCTCGCCACGGTAGCGCTTCGCCAGCTCCCAGCCGAACTGGCGGGTCGCCTCCTTGGTGCGGTGCACCAGGTCGGGAACGCCGGTCAGGGCCTCGCGCAGCTCGTGGGCGATGCCTGCTTCGCCGTCCGCCTCCAGCAGCTCCACGGCGACGAGGTAGCCGAGGAGGAGCTTGCTGAGGTTCGCCGCGATGCTCACGTACGTGGCCGCGACGTCGACGCCGGTTGCCAGCTCGCTGCCCGCCAGGGAGAAGCCGATCGTCCGAGCACCACGCGCCTTGGCGAGCGCCAGTCCCACGAGGATCTCTTCGGTGGTGCCGGAGTGCGACGCGAGGATGACGACCGCCGTGGGTCCGAGGCGGGCAGGCGCCCGGTTCACGAACTCCCATCCCGTGAGCGTCGTCGTTGGCGTTCGGCCGTGCTGCTCGAGCAGGAGCTGGACGGGCCGGAAGGTGGCGAGCGAGCCGCCGCACCCGACGAGGTAGACCTGTTCGATCCCGCCGTCTGCCGCCCAACCCCGGACCGCGTCGCGCAAGGGGCGCGCCTGCGTCTCGATGATCCTCGTCAGGTCGTCCCGGAGGACGGTGCCTTCCATGTAGTTCGCGGGGTGTTCCACGGCTCTCTGCATCCGGACTCCTCGGGCCATCACCAGCGAACGATTGTCTGCATTTGTCCGCTTTGTTCTATAATGTCCTGACGGCGCGGGCGCGTCAACCCCCAGCACCGCGACGCGTGTCCACACCCCGCGATCACGCCTCGGCCCGTGGCCCCTGCATACCGGCGATGCCCGAGCATGCGCTGCGCCACGCTACGGTGGCCCCACGCTCGGGCACGCCGGCCGTGTCCGCAGACCGCACGCGGCGGACCGCCGCGCGCCGGCAAGGGGGTCGACATGGAAGGTCACCGTGGACCGGGTCGCTACGGCGCGGACCCGCGGCTGGACGCCGAGATCGAGGAGCTCGACCGCCGGATCGAGGCGCTCAAGGCGGAGCGCTCCGCGGCGCGGCGGCGCCGCGGGCCGGAGCCGATCGAGGACCACGAGGTCGCGACGGGCGAGGGCCCGCGCCGGCTCTCGGACCTGTTCGGCGCGCACGACGAGCTGCTCCTCGTCCACAACATGGGCCGCGGCTGCGCGTACTGCACGCTGTGGGCCGACGGTCTCGTCGGGCTGCTGCCGCACCTGACGCGGCGGTCGGCCGTCGCGCTGCTGACGCCGGACCCGCCGGAGGTGCAGCGCGCCTTCGCCGCGTCGCGTGGCTGGCCGTTCGCGATGGCGTCCGACCCCACGCGGGCGGCGGCGCGGGCGCTGGGCTTCGCGACCGAGGACGGCTTCTCCTTGCCGGGCGTGTCGGCCCTGCGGCGCTTGGCCGACGGCTCGCTCGTCCGCACCGGGCGCGCGGAGTTCGGGCCGGGCGACGACTACTGCGCGGTATGGCCGCTGTTCGACCTGCTCGAGGGTGGGGCGGCGGACTGGGCGCCGCGGCTGTGACGAGCTAGGACGCGGTCGACCGCTCCGAGGCCGCCGGCCCCCTCACGCCGGCCACGCCCACGCCGCCCCCAGCAGCAGCGCGTGGAGCACGGGCCCTGCCTCCGGCGCCCCCACCAGGACCCCCACGGTCGTCGGTACCGCGGCCACGAGCGCGGCGACGACGTGGGCCTCCCAGCCGCCCGCGCCGACGCCGCTCCAGGTGCCGTACTTCTCGACGACGGCGCCGACGGTGACGAGGAGGACGACGGCGCCGCCGGCGGTCGCCAGGGTCGGGGCGAACCCCGCGGCGATCCCCACGGCCGCCGCCCCGACGAGCCCCAGGCCCAGCGCCGCGGCCCCCACCGCCAGCCTGCCGCCGGTGCGCGTGCGCGCGTCGATGGGGAGGGTGCCGGTCGGGAGGGTCGGACCGAGCCAGGGGGCCCACGCGCGGGCTGCCCACCACGCGACGCCGAACACGCCGGCGGCGAGCACGATGCCCTGCCCCAGGGGGTCGACGGCGGCGCCCAGGTCGGTGGGGACGGCGGCGGCGGCCGAGCGGCCGGCGATGGTCCCACCGACGGCGAGGGCGCCGGCCGCGGCGGCGAGGGTCGTCGCGACGCTCACGAGCCGCGGC
>ERZ869909.1315-NODE-1315-length-20462-cov-300.208830_pt1 | contig 20462 bp, 17 predicted proteins | sample MGYA00520892_ERZ869909 | MGnify/ENA primary metagenome ERZ869909 (study PRJEB32215, sample SAMEA104723947) | bioreactor metagenome | biome: bioreactor; feature: anaerobic bioreactor; material: water | place: China | collected 2015-03-12 ... | reverse complement strand
ATGATCACCCGGTTGCGGCCAATGACCTGCTGGCGGTAGATGCCGAGGTTCTGCCGCTTCTTGCCCGGCCCGCGGGTCACCACCAGCCCCCAGGTGATCAGTGGCGCCGCGTCACCCGGCCAGCAGTGCTGGATCGGCAACTGCGCGAGATCGACCGCGTCGCCCTCGAGCACCTTTTCCTGGCACGGGGCCGAGCGCTGCAGTGCCGGCGCCATGTTCAGCACCTGTTTGAACACTGGCAGCTTGTCCCAGGCGTCCTTGAGCCCCTTGGGTGGCTCCGGCTCCTTGAGGAATGCCAGGAGCTTGCCGACCTCGCGCAGGGGCGTCTGCCAGTCACGCTCCGGGCCGGGATCCTCGCCCATGCCGAGCGCAACCCGCTCCGGCGTACCGAACAGGTTGGCCAGCACCGGCACCGATTGCGCCACACCACGGGTCACCGGCTTTTCGAAGAGTAGCGCCGGCCCGCCGGCACGCAGCACCCGGTCGGCAATCTCGGTCATCTCCAGGTGGGTATCCACCGGCACCTTGATCCGTTTGAGCTCACCCCGTTGCTCCAACTGGGCGACGAAGTCCCGCAAATCCTTGTATCTCATGAGCCCTCAGGCTTTCCATCAACACTGAAGCGCCATTGTAGCCCCAGGCGACGACAACACCTCGGCGTCACAGCGCCCCAATACGGCAAAGAACCTTGTTAAAACGATCGTTTGAATCATACAATCATCCACGTATCAATTATCTACGAGCGCCCTTCGCAACACCGGAATGAATCCGGCAAGATCGGGCACAACGAAAACAAAGAGGAGACACCATGAAGAAAAAACTCATCGCCGCGTGCGTCGGTGGTCTGCTTGGTTCGTATTGGGGGCTGGCCAGCGCGCAGCCCAGCGCTGTCTTCTTTGGGGACAGCCTGACTGACGCCGGATACTACGCGCCGGCGTTGCCGCCTGGCACAGGTCGCTTCACCACCAACCCCGGCCCGGTGTGGAGCGAATTGATGGCCAGCCGCTACGGGTGGGACGCGACACCGTCGAATCGGGGTGGCAACAACTTCGCCGCTGGCGGCGCTCGGGTGACCGGACTTCCCGGCATCCCGCCCTCCCCGCCGACAGCCGCGGCCCCTCCCCTGCAAGCGCAGATCGACAGTTTCCTGCTCCGTACCGGTGGTCGGGCCAGCAGCAACACACCCCACTTCATCTGGTCAGGTGCGAATGACATCTTCTTCGCCGCTGGCGCGGGCCTCCCTGCCCTGCAGACGCAGGCCTACGTTCAGCAGACAGCCGCCGAGGCTGTCACCGAGATTGGACGCCTTGCTCAGGCTGGCGCAACCCATTTGGTCGTGATCAACCTGCCCAACATCGGCGCGACACCCTTCGGCACGGCCCAGGGTCCCGCAGGGGCAGCGGGACTCACCTCCCTCTCGACCACCTACAACACTGCATTGTTCAGAGGCCTGGCGGGAGCCGGAACCAATGTTCTCGCCTTGGACGCGTTCGCGCTTCTAAGCGAGGTTCAGGCGGATCCCGCGCGTTTCGGTTTCGCGAACGCCTCCCTTCCCGCTTGCGGCGCGACCCCCTCGCTGCTTTGCACCTCGGCGGATCTAGTGGCGCCCGGCGCTGACGAAAGTTTCGTTTTCGCTGACGGCGTCCATCCGACGAGCGGGGGACACCGCCTGATCGCGGACTATGTCGACGGAATGCTCCGCGCGCCCGCTCTTATCGGGCAACTCGCGGAGATGCCTTTGCGTAACCAGGTCGCCCTGTCGCGTGAACTCTGGCGGAGCGGCGCCTGGAGCCTGGACACAATTGCCCCCGGCGAGACGACCGGCTGGGTTCGCGCGGGAGGCGGAAGTACCAAGGTGAATGGAATCGACGCCTCCCCGACCGACCTTTCGGCCGGGGTCGAGTATCGCGTGGACGAGAACAGGCTGGCAGGGGCTGCGCTATCGTTCAGCAACAGCAAACCCGACTGGGGTAGCGCCGGGCACTACCGCCTGCGTGACTACGCCATCAGTGTCTACGGTGTTCAGCGTACCGGGGCGCTTTCGATATCTGGACTCGCCTCATTCGCCAGGCTGGATTTCGATACACGACGTCGCCAAGCGCTTGGTACCACGGTACGCGAAATGCGTGGTAGCACCGACGGCGGTCGCCTGTTACTCGGCGCAAGGGTCGACTATGCATTCGAGACCGGCGCCCTCCGCCACGGCCCGGTCGCAAGCCTGCTCTACCAGCGAATCAACGTCTCGGATTTCGATGAGCGTGCCAATGACGGCTCGAACTCCAGCAGCCTGGCATACCGGATGCAGAAACGTCGGTCCACTCTTGCCACGGTGGGCTGGCAAGCCAGCTACGATGCTGGAAGATGGCAGCCCTATGGCGAATTCTCCCTCAATCGCGAACTGCAGAGCAGTAGCTCCCCGATACGAGTCATGACTTCGGCCTCCGACGCGCGTTACACTGCGCCGAACGTAAGGGCCGAGCGCAGTTTCGCAAGCGTGGCGCTCGGGGTTAGAGGCCAGCTCAGCGAGAATGCCTGGCTAGACGTCGGAGTCGATCAGATCGCCATGCGAAGCGGGTTGCGTGACCTGCGCGCCGGAGCCAGCGTACGGCTCCGCTTCTAGCGCAGTGGTGCACCCCGCGAAGAAGGCATCTTGGACGGAATAATCCAGTTCGCGGCCGGCGGCGCGTCGCCTGGCGTGTCGCCGGCGCCGATCGAAACCCATTCCACCCCAACCCGGGAGCCACAGCTTCGCGGCGTCGCTCCGCAGGCGGCGAGCAAGGCTCACCGAACCCTTGCCCCGCGCATTTGAAGAGGCGGGCGCAGCCGCGCCACACTACATTTGTTGGCACCTGATCGATTTCCGGCTCATTAACGGGAGCATTTCATTACCTGACCGTCATCTGCACTTAACCCGTGCGTAACACTCCGCCTCCAGACTTCGCTGCTCGTTCCCCCAGACAAACGACACGAAAGGACGGACACATGAACAAGCGCACGTGTACGATGATCATAGACAACGGCGACGGCGACGAACCGATCTGCAACCGCTCGGCAAACTTGACCTTCGAACAGGTCCTGAATGCGCGTGCGGATCGACGCACCGTACTGAAAGGCGGTCTCAGCGCTTCGATCGCACTCATGTTTGGCGGCGCGCTCAGCGCCTGTGGCGGCTCTGGCGGCAGCTCCTCCGGGGGCGGTGGCATTGCGCCTAAATCCACTCTAGGCTTCGACGCCATACCTGTAAGCAGCGCCGACAACGTGGTGGTTCCCCCTGGGTACCGCATTCAGGTACTCGCGCCTTGGGGCGCTCCAATCAGCGGCAATTTCCCCGCATTCGACCCTCTAACCAACACCGGCGCCGACCAGGGCAACCAGATGGGCAGCCATCACGACGGCATGCATTTCTTCCCGATCGAGGGCCAGAATCCCTACCAGGGCAGCTCGACCGACGGCCTGCTGGTCATGAACCACGAGTATGTAGAACCACGCTTCATGCATGCCTCGGCGGTCGGCCAGGAACTGAGTCGCAGCGCAGTGCCTGCACTGGTGAATGGCAAGCGCCCCGCCGACGAGGTGCTCAAGGAACTCAACGGGCATGGCGTGGCAATCGTTCGCATCCAGAAACAGGCCAATGGCGAATGGGTCATCGTGCCGGACTATCGCAATCGGCGCATCACCGGCCTGACTGAAATGGAGATCGCCGGGCCGGTGCGCGGCGACGACAAGGTCAAGACCCTTTTCAGCCCGGACGGCACCCACACACGAGGCACCCTGAACAACTGCGCGCATGGCGTCACTCCGTGGAATACCTACCTCACCTGCGAGGAGAACTGGGCCGGCTACTTCGTCAACCGCGGCGAGCGGCCGCGCGAGCATGCGCGCTATGGGGTATCCACGACCAATGCCCGTTACGGCTGGGATCTCGCCGATAGCGGCGCTGACGAATTCGTACGCTTCGATGTGACCGCGCGCGGCGACAGCGCGACCGACGACTACCGCAACGAACCCAACACCTTCGGCTGGGTGGTCGAGATCGATCCCTTCGATCCGGCTTCGACGCCGGTCAAGCGCACCCATCTCGGCCGTTTCGCCCACGAAGGCGTCGTCTTCCACGAGCCAGTCGAAGGTCAGCCGATCGTGTGCTACTCGGGCGACGACGCAACGAACGAGTATATCTACAAGTTCGTGAGTGCTCGTCCCTACCAGAGCGCGACAGCCAACGGCAGTCTGCTCGATGAGGGCACGCTGTATGTTGCCCGGTTCAATCCTGACGGGACCGGCGAATGGTTGCCTCTGGTGTGGGGCCAGGGCCCACTCGTGCCGCAACCCGTCAACCAGGGCGAGGAAGCCGATTGCAGCTGCTTCAAGAGTCAGGCGGACGTACTGCTCAACACCCGGCTGGCTGCCGACGCGGTCGGCGCTACCAAGATGGACAGGCCGGAATGGGGTGCGATTGATCCGACCAACGGCATGGTGTATTTCACCTTGACCAATAACACCCGTCGCAGCGAGACTGATCCGGCCAATCCGCGCGCCAACAGCCGTTGGGGCCACATCATCCGCTGGGCCGAGAACAGCAACAACCCCGCGGCAACAACATTCAAGTGGGACATCTTCCTGCTCGCGGGTCCCAGCAGCGACTCGGAGTTCAACGGCAAGCCGCTTGACGACGACCAGATCCTTAACAGCCCGGACGGCTTGTGGTTCGACCAGGATGGACGGCTCTGGATCCAGACGGACATCAGCGAAAGCGTCATGAATACGGGCGACTGGGCGCAGTTCGGCAACAACCAGATGCTGGCCGCCGACCCGGTGAGCAAGGAACTGCGTCGCTTCCTGACCGGCCCGCTTGGCCAGGAGATCACCGGCGTCGTTACCACCCCGGACGGGAAAACGATGTTCATCAACATCCAGCATCCGGGCGCGACCACCACGCCCGCCGAGTTCGCGGCCGGCACGCTTCGCGGCACCTGGCCGAACATCGGGATGTATCCGCGTTCAGCCACGGTCGTGATCACCCGCGAAGACGGCGGTGTGATCGGGGCCTGATCCACCGACCGCGCCGAGGCAGGCGTTGCGGGGTGTCCCGGCAAACGGGATACCCCGCTTTAGTTTTCGTGCCGTCCGACAACACGGCAAAAACCCCGCTTCGCATAGCGTGAAGTAGTACCATTGCCGTTTTATCCGGCACACGAGAACGTATAGATGTCGCGCTTGGGATCTTCGATGCGTATGCTCCGAATCGGAACGCTTTTCGCTTGGCTCATCGCCATCGTGCTGTTGGCGGCGGTGACCGTCGAAGTGGTGAACCGGTGGCTGGAGCCCGAGCTGCACGTTTCTCGAGTCGAGCGTTCGACCGACCCGAGAACGGTTGCACGCCAAATTTCGGCACGAGTGGCCGTAGATTCTAAGTCACAGCTCTCCGAAGATCTGCCTGAGACAACCACGAACGACGGCGGCTACTCGTTGATCGGCATCGCGACGGGTTTCGGCGACGCACCCGGTTTCGCGATGCTCAGATCGGCCTCCGGCGAATTGCATTCAGCGATGCTCGGCGAAAGCCTCCCTTCCGGTGCAAAATTGATTGCCATCCGGCCAGACCGCATCCAACTGGATCAACGCGGGACCGTCCATACCATAAGAATTTCCCGAGAAGAGCTGCGGGGCATCACGCCTTCGACGACCCGTGCCGACGACTCATAAACTTCGATTCAAGCTTCCAGTCAAGATGCCCTTCCCTCCCTGCTCCTTACGGTCTTTCTCGGCGGCGGTGCTGCTCACCATCGCCTTTTGCACAGCCCAGGCACAGGACGACCGCCTCGAACCAGTATCCCTCAACTTCGTGAATGCGGACATCCAGTCCGTCGTCAACGCCGTCGGCAGAATCACGGGGCAGAATTTCCTTATCGATCCACGGGTGGGCGGCACACTGAATATTGTCACCAACACTCCCGTGCCGCGGGAAATGACCTATCCCATCCTGCTGTCGGCACTGAGACTGCAGGGGTTCACTGCGATCGAGGACGAAGGCATCATCAAAATCGTACCGGAAGCAGACGCCAAGTTGCATGGCGCCCCAGTCGCCTCTCCCGAGAGTGGGAACCGCGGCGACACCTTGGTAACCCGGGTTTTCACACTGCGACACGAACCTGCCGCACAGATGCTGGCGGTCGTCAGACCGTTGGTTGCGCCGAATAACATCGTTACCGCCTTCCCGTCGAACAATTCGTTGATTGTCACGGACTACGCACGCAATCTTGAGCGTATCGCTAAAGTAATCGAATCCATCGATGTACCGCAGGGCGACGTGTCGGTCATCCCACTAGAACACGCTGCGGCCGCCGACGTGGCCGTTACTGTACACAGGCTGTTCAACGAAAGCGGCGCAGGTACCCAAGTCGTATCCGAGAATTACCAGCGTGTGCAGGTCGTTCCCGAACCACGCACCAACTCTCTACTTGTACGCACTGAGAATCCGGCGCGACTGCGCGAAATCAGGCATCTTGTCGCTTCTCTCGACCGCCCCGGCGCAGGGGGGAATATCCACGTGGTGTATCTGAAGAACGCTCGGGCAGAAAACGTCGCGAACACACTCAACGCTGCACTGGCAGGAGGCGAAGGCATTGCAGACCTTTCTGCCGCGTCGTTCAACCCCACGGAAGGCGCCAGCCGACACAATGTATCGCTCTCCGCCGGTGCCGTCGTGCAGGCCGACGCCGTCAACAACGCCCTCATCATCGTCGCGCCGGAATCGGTTTATCGCAACTTGCGGCACGTGGTGGACAAACTCGACCGACGGCGCGCGCAGGTATTCATCGAGGCCTTGATCGCCGAGATCTCATCCGACCGGGCGGCGGAGTTCGGTATCCAATGGCAAAGCACGCAACTCGGTGACAGCGGCACAAGCGTGCTAGGTGGCGCGAACTTTGGCGGCTCCGGGCAGAACATCATCGGTGCTGCCGCCAACATCGCTTCGGTGGGCAAAGGTCTCAACCTCATGGTCGGGCGTGGAACCGTCAAGGTCCCAATCAACGGCGAGATGGTCGAGGTCTTCAATCTCGCACTACTCGCGAGATTCCTAGAGACCGACAGCCGGACCAACATTCTCTCCACACCAACTATTGTCACGCTTGACAACGAAGAGGCGAAGATCGTTGTAGGCCGTAACCTCCCCTTTGTCACCGGACAGTTCACTAACACCGGTGGCGGCACGACGCCCGAAAACCCGTTCCAAACCATCGAGAGACGGGACGTCGGCCTGACACTTCAGGTACGACCCCAGATTTCGGAAGGCGGCACGATCAAGCTCGAGATCTTTCAAGAGGCATCCTCAGTGCTGCCCACGCTCGATGACAGTCGAGGCCCGGTGACCAACACGCGCTCGATCCAGTCGTCAGTACTGATCGACGACGGCGCGATCATCGCGTTGGGCGGACTGGTTGAAGACAGCTTCTCTGCCGGCGAGGAGAAAGTGCCGGTTCTCGGAGACATCCCTATCGCCGGCAATCTTTTCCGATACCGTAACAGGCAACGCACGAAGACGAATCTTGTCGTGTTCCTGCGCCCGGTGATCCTTCGCGACGAAAGCAGCTACAGCGAGATGACCCAGTCCCGCTATGACTATGTGATCGGTCAACAGCGCGCGGTATCCGAACCGGTCCGGCTGATGCGCAACGAGCCGACTGCGCCTCAGCTGCCGACACTTGCAGCGTCCTCCACGCCAGAGGGCGCGGACAAGCACCTCATCCAGCTCCCAGCCCCGGTTGTCGACGCGCGGATTGTCCCAGTTGCCGCAGCGACGTGGCGTTGATTGAGGTCTTGTCAATGGGTGATGCGCTCAGACTAACTTACGCTTTCTGCCGCAAGCACGGCGTCGCGCTCGAGAGCTGCGACAACCGGGGTGCATCACTCATCCTCAGAGAGGATGCCAATCCCGCAGCGATCGCGGAAGTGCGGCGTGCGTTTGGCCTCCCTGTTTCATTCAAGCGAGTCTCCGCTCAAGCCTTTGACAACCACCTCTCCGAAACCTTCAGCAACGGAGACAGCACCGCCGCAGACGTTCTAGCCGATGTGGGGCAGGACGTCGACATCAAGCAGCTGATGACGGAGTTGCCCGCGGTTTCCGATCTGCTTGAAACGCAGGATGACGCGCCGATCATCCGCATGATCAATGCCTTGCTGACCCAGGCAGTTCGGGAAGGGGCTTCAGACATCCACATCGAACCCTATGAACGCCATTCCGCAGTGCGTTTGCGACGCGACGGCATCCTGCATGACATTGCCCATCCGCACAGAGGTCTTCATGCCGCGATGGCATCACGCATAAAGATCATGGCGTCGCTGGATATCGCCGAGAAACGACTCCCCCAGGACGGGCGCATCGGGCTTCGTGTCGCCGGCCGGCAGATAGACCTCCGGGTATCCACCTTGCCGACCACGCATGGCGAACGCATCGTTTTGCGGATACTCGACCGCAGCGGGGACCGGCTCGGACTCGACCGCCTTGGCATGGGCAGAGAGGTCCATGCCGCGTTCGCACAACTGCTTACGCAACCTCACGGCATTGTCTTGGTCACTGGCCCCACCGGCTCGGGCAAGAGCACTACGCTCTACGCAGCAATCCAGGGCATGGATGCAGCACGCCAGAACATCGTCACCGTCGAGGATCCTGTCGAATACGATCTTCCAGGCGTGGGCCAGATTCACGCGAACCCGAAAATCGGTCTGAGCTTCGCCAAGGCACTGCGCGCCATCCTCCGCCAGGACCCCGACATCATCATGATCGGCGAGATCCGCGACCTCGAAACGGCCCAGATAGCCGTCCAGGCCAGTCTGACCGGGCATCTGGTGCTTGCAACCCTGCATACCAACGACACGGCCTCGGCGGTGACACGACTGATCGACATGGGTGTCGAACCGTTTCTGCTCGCTTCGACCCTGCGTGGCGTGCTGGCCCAACGACTGGTGCGGGTGTTGTGCGAGGCATGCAAATGCCAGCATGTCCCGGTCACCACCGAGAACGAGCTGCTTGGTGCGGACGCACCGGAGGCACTTTGGCAGGCAGCGGGTTGCCCGGCCTGCAAACAAACCGGCTACGCTGGCCGCCGGGGGATCTACGAGCTTCTAACCATGGATGAGACGCTGGCAAGACTGGTCCATGATCGCTCGGACGAGGCCAGCATCCGGGCGCATGCTCGGGATGCCGGTATGCAGAGTCTGCGCGAAGATGGCATGCGTCACGTGCATGCCGGCATCACCTCTCTAGAAGAGCTTATCCGCGTCACCCGCGACTAGAACCTCATGACCGCATTTCGCTACCGAGCGCTGGACCGGGAAGGCGTCGAGAAGACCGGGGTAATGGAAGCCGACACGAGCCGTAGCGCAAGAACGCTGCTCCGCGAGCAAGGCCTCTTTCCCCTCGAGGTCGACAGCGTCACCAACCGCAGCACGGGACACTCGGGGCGCAGAATGGCGCCTGCGGAACTGACATTGCTTTCGCGACAATGGTCCACCTTGCTTGCATCCGGTCTGACGGTGGAGGAATCACTCGCAGCCCTGATCGAGCAGGCCGAAAGCGACGACAGCCGGCAGGTTCTGGCCGGCGTCCGCTCAGAGATCCTGTCGGGCTTCAGCCTCAGGGCGGCACTGGACCGCTACCCGCGCGCCTTTCCGGAGATCTATCGGGCCTCGATCGCGGCAGGCGAACGCTCGGGCGAACTCGCCCGCGTCATGGTTCAGCTTGCCGACTACCTCGAACGCGCTCATGCGCTACGTCAGAAGACACTCCAGGCCTTGATCTACCCGATTATCGTCGCGGTGGTCGCGACTCTCGTCATCGTCGGCCTGATGGCTTATGTCGTTCCCCAGGTCGTCACTGTGTTCGAGCAGGGCAACCAGAGCCTGCCGCTGCTGACCCGGCTACTGATCCTGTTGTCCGACTTCGTGCGCAACTGGGGCTGGGCGTTCACCGGTCTCCTTGCCGCCGGAATCGTAGCCGCTCATTACGTGCTCCGCACAACGCCGGCACGACGCGCGTGGGATCGTTCCCTGCTGCGCCTTCCCTTCGTCGGCAGGCACTTGCGAACACTCGACGCGACTCGATTCTCCGGCACGCTGGCGATCCTCACCGCGAGCGGGGTGCCGCTCCTGTCGGCACTGGAGGCTGGTAGCCAGGTGGTGACCCGCCTGCCCCTGAAGGATGCGCTGGCCGAGGCAATCGAAAGGGTTCGCGAGGGCCAGTCCCTCTCGCGCGCACTGGGCGCCACGCGCGCCTTTCCCCCGCTTCTGATTCACATGATCGCCAACGGCGAGAGCACCGGCCGGCTCGACGCGTTGCTGGAGCGCGCAGCTGCGCTGCAACAGCAGGAATACGAAAATCGGACCGCAACGCTGACGAGCCTGCTCGAACCCCTGTTGCTGCTCATCATGGGCTCGCTGGTGCTGCTTATCGTCATGGCGGTCATGCAACCGATCATCGAGATCAATACGCTTCTGAGGTAGTCCCATGCGTTTCCAGCAAGCAGCCCTTGCGCATCATCGCGGTTTCACCCTTATCGAGGTCATGGTCGTCATCGTCATCCTCGGCGTACTCGCCTCCCTTGTCGTGCCGCGAGTCATGAGTCGACCGGACGAAGCCCGTGTCGTCGCAGCCAAACAGGACATCGGCTCGATCATGCAAGCCCTGCGCCTCTACAAACTGGACAACCGCCATTACCCCTCGAACGCTCAGGGGCTGCGCGCACTGGTTGAACGCCCCACGGATGCTCCTGTGCCGAGCAACTGGAAACCCTATCTGGAGCGCCTGCCGAACGACCCTTGGGGCAACCCTTACCAGTATCTGAACCCCGGACTGCGGGGGGAGGTCGATGTAATGAGCTTTGGAGCCGATGGACGTCCCGGGGGAACAAGTTTCGACGCCGACATCGGGTCCTGGGAACTCTGAACGACCTGTGGGCTTGCCCCGGATGCCTCGAGATCGCTTTCTTGCCCCTGCTCTGCCTCCGGCGTTGCTCACTTCAAGGAGCCGACATCGGGGTTTTACGCTCATCGAGGTACTGATCGTTCTCGCCATCGTCAGCCTGGTCGCTGCGGGCGTTTCCCTGACAGTCGAATCGCTGCGGCAACAGGATACAACGAGGGAACTCCAGCGCCTGCGCCTCGTTCTGGAAGCAACCGCCGAGCGTGCTCGCACACATGGACAACCGCTCGCCTTCGAGCTATTGGCCGACGGCTACCGCTTCAGCCGCCTCGACACCGATGGGCGCTGGTATCCGCTCGAAGAAGGTATCGTGTTCGCCGAACGGGTATTGCCTGCCGGAATGGCCTGGGCAAGCCTCAGAGGCGAACGTGGGAACATGCAGCGTATCGTCTTCTCCCAGCGTGCGCCTCGATTCACGCTCGACTTCGACGTCGACGGTACGCGAGTTCGAATCATGGGAAATCCGGCGGGGGCCGTCACTCTCGTCGAACCACCGATCGCAACCGGATCCGCGAGTTGAAGCACCAAATGCCCTGCATGTGCCAAACACCAACAGCCGGAACGACGAGGCGCCTGCGGAGCAGCGCACGAATCTGTGGATTCACCCTGCTGGAATGCCTGATTGCCCTCGCGATCCTCGCGGTAGCCCTGACGGCTGCACTGCGCGCCGCTGGCGCGACTGCGCAGTCAGCCCAGGCTCTCAGGGATCATTCGCTGGCTACCTGGGTGGCACAGAACCAGCTGGCCCTGTTGCGAGCCGAACAAAGCTGGCCTGCGCTGGGCCGGAGCGACGGAGAGGGAACACAGGCCGGCCGGAGTTTCCTCTGGCAACAGTCAGTCGATCCCACGCCCAACCCGCTGTTCCGGCGGGTCGAGATCCAGGTCTTTGCCGCCGACGGGGCGACCCCGCTCGCGAGCATGTCGGGGTTCGTCGCGAGGCCCCTGCGATGACGATGTCAGCCAACAGTCGCCAGAGCGCCGCAACAGACGGCTCACGATCGGCCGCTCGGCGACATCACAGCCGGAGAGCCTGCCGCGGCCTGACCCTCGTAGAGCTGATGGTGGCACTCGCCGTCTTTGCCGTTCTGGGAACATTGACATATCGCGGCACCAACGCCATGTTTGCCAGCGCGCAGCACATCGAACAGGAACTCGAACGCTGGCGCGAGATCAACCGCGCTTTCCAGATCATCGAGAGCGAGCTCTTCCAGGTCGTGGCCCCACAAACCAAGGGTAAGGACGCGAGTACGCCACCAATGAGCCTGCATGTCGGAACGGGTTCTCAGGAGCTTCGCTTTCTAAGTCTGGCTGGAGGAGCGCCTGAACGGATCGGCTTCGTCTTCGATCGACAACGCATCGACTGGACCCGTCAAACCATGACGGCCGATACTCCGAAGGAACGCGACACGCTCATCGACAACATCACCGGGCTGCGCTGGCTGTTTCTCTCGAAGTCAGGGTGGGTCGAGGCCTGGCCGATCGACGGCGAACCGGGCGACGAGGCTTTACCGGCGGCCATCGGACTGGAGCTGACTCTGCCTCAGATAGGCACGGTGAACCGCATCTATGCGCTACGCTGACCGCGTCCCCTGCAAGAAACCCCGGAACGCCTCTCGCGGACAGCGCGGAGCCGCCATCCTGCTCGCAATGATTGCGCTGTTCGTATGCGCAGGGCTTGCGGCATCCATGATCGGGCAGCTCGGGCGGTCGGTGGACAGCGCCTCGGGCCAGCAGGACCTGGCGCAGGCCCGCATACTCGCGAGAGCCGCGGTCGATTGGGCTCGCAACGTGCTCGCCGACGACAGAGTTCGAACCGCGGTCGACCACACGGGTCAGCCGTGGGCGATCCGGGTTCCGCCCACGCCGGTCGAGAACGGAGAAGTCAGCGGCGAGATCCAGTGCTGGTCGGGGAGATTCAATCTCAACAATCTCGCCCCACAGGGCGAACCAGATACCGCTGCGATACATGCGTTCATCCGTCTGCTACAAGCCACGGACGTCTCCCCCGCAGACGCCTCACGACTCGCGGACGCACTGACAAGACGCCTGAGCATTGTGACTTCCAGTCCCTACGCGGCGCCTCCCACGCCCCTCCTGGATATCGCCGAGCTGGCGGATCTGCCCGGCGTTGACCAGGCGTTGCTCGAGCGCCTTTCCCCTTTGGTAACCGCCTTGCCTGCGCCGAGCAGGATTAACCTCAATACCGCGCCGGCGGAAGTATTGATGGCAGTCACCGAGGGTCTGGATCGCGTCACCGCTCGCGCCCTGGTTGCCGAGCGGGAGCGAATCTGGTATCGAAACACAGCAGACTACACCTCCCGGCTACCACCCAACGCGCGCATCATCAATCCACAGTCTGTCGATATCCGAAGCCGCCACTTTCTCGTTACCGGACGTGCCGGATACGGAGCCGCGACCGTGCGCTTGGAGGTGCTTCTCGACCGGGCCGAAATCTGGCCGGACATCATTTGGCAGCGTCTTCTATGACAAGATCACTCATCCTCTACCTCGACGAAACCTGGCCAGGCCGTGCCGAATGCCCTTGGGTCCTTCTCGACGGCGGCAACCGGGTCGCCGAGCAAGGCTTTTCCGGTCCGCAGCACTGGCCTGCCGCTGGCTCCTGCACAGTGGTCCTGGGAGGCAGCCAATGTGTGCAGCACACCGTTCGCCTCCCCAAGGGCGGGCGTCGCGAAGAGCAATCATTGCTTCGCTATGCACTCGAGGAAAAACTCATCGGAGACGTCGAACACCAGCATTTCACCGTCATCGACCGAAGCAGCGATGATGATGGTTCGGCGGTGTCCGTACTGGTGATCGCGAACGCACGCCTGCGTCAGCTGAATGCCGAACTCGAGGCCTTGGGCCGAGCCCCGGACAGGATCGTATCGGAACTCCAGACAGCCCCAAGGCAGGGCAACCATTGGGCAGTGTCCATAGGTCCGACCGGCGCCATCATCTTGTGCATACCCAATCGACACACGATCGTCGTCGACCCCGGAGGCCTCGCGGACTGGCTCTCGCTTCTGCTGCAGCAAGCCCGCAGCAGCGACGAGCTGCCGGACGGGCTGTCCATCCTGCGTGCCACTGAAGGCCCAGCCCGGCAAGTCGAGCTTCCGGCGCTTCCCGAGGAGGTGACTGCAGAGGATGCCGGTGTCTATGCCTGGTGGAGTCGACTCGACACCTGCGAGGATTTGCTTCACGGCGGGTTCGCGGTTTCCGGACGCAACGGCGGGCTGCTCAAGCGCCTCCGGCTCCCTGCGCTGGGGATTGCCGCCGCGATCGTGATCCTGCTGATTGCCAATATCGTGGAGCTCGGGCTCAAGCGGCAGGAACTCGACACACTCGAGGAAAGAATGCAGCGGATCTTCGAAACCAGCGTACCCGGCACCCCGGCGATTGCACCGGCAGCCCAGCTGAGGCGGGAAGTCGACCAGATCCTTGGCGCGCACGGACAACTGCGACATGACGACTTCCTCAGACTGCTCGATGTCGCCACCGAAACCGCGGGCACGACGATTCGCGGCCAAGTCGTCGCCATCGAATACGCAGAGGGCGTTTTGAGAATGAGGTTCGCTGCCGGAGGCGACATCGATGTCGGCCTGCTTGCAGCCCGCCTCGGCGCTGCGGGCTTTCTTGCACACCAACCCGCAGACAGCCCTGACACACTGACGCTGAGTGCAAGGAGAGCACCATGACATCAACCGTAATCCGCGCGCGTAAGTTGCTCGGTCAACGCTCTCCGAGAGAACGACGTCTGATCGCGGTTGCCGCGGTTGTCGTGTTGGCGGGGATAACCGTCATGGTCGCCGACTGGAGCGTCAGAGAGCGTGACAGAGTGCGGGCTCAACTCTCTCAAGCCAGGGCAGCCTTGGCCGAAATGCAGGCCGATGCGGCCAAGCTGCAGCATTTGACGGCAGAAAGGGCACCCAGCCGGCCAACCCCCGATGCCGCTGCGGAGATCATCATGGCAGCCGCGCGCGCCCACGAGATCGCCCTCGAACTCGAAGTGACCGGCACCTCGCTCAAGGCCTCAGGAAGCGGGCACCTGCCGACCATTCTCGGCTTCATCGCAAACCTGCAATCCGACTTCGGTCTTCGCCCTAGCCGGATCGTGATGCTCCCGGGCGCTCCGGTTGCAAGCTTCGAGATCGAGCTCGTTTCGCCTGCATCCTGATGCTGCGCCCGACACTGGTATTCATCGTCCTGTCGCTCGCGCTCTTTGCGCTTCGTCCATCAGCGGCGCTGATGGACCGTATCGTGGCCGCGGTCACCGACAACCGTCTGCGGGTTGCCAACACAGCTGGCCATCTCTGGCGAGGCACAGGCTTGCTGGCGATCACGTCCGACCGACGCGCCCTCACACCCATGCGCCAGCTCGAATGGGCGATCACTCCGGACTGGAAGCGTTTCGGGCTCATTATGGAGCTGTCTGAACACGGGCGACATCAAGCGTCGATCACGGCCCGAGCCTCCGGTGTCGGCATCGAACTGAACAATCTCGAGGTGCCTGTCGAGCTTATCGCACGATCGCTCGCTCATCCGGCTGCCCGTGTGGGGTGGGGGGGGAGCTTGAGCCTGGATTCGCCGGGCATGAACTGTGATTGGTGGGGCAACTGCAACGGGCTGCTGTCCGCTCAATGGCGTGACGTCAGTCTGGAGATCGTCCCGGATCGCCACCTCGGGGATCACGGTATCGAGCTCACTGCGCGCGGGGATGCGTTCGACATAGCGGTTGGTACCCTGCACGGCGACATTCGCATCGAAGGTCAGGGGCGCTTTGGCCAACGCGAAGCGCCGTTCTTCCGCGGCATCGTGGAGGGCGACCCCGAAATCGTCGACCGGATTCCGAACATCATGGACCGAAACGCCCGACCGTCCGGCCAGTCGGGCCGGGTACATATCTCACTGCCCTGATGCCACACGGAGCCATCGGCACCCTCGCCATCATCGTCGCACTCTTGGCCCTATCCGTGCTCGCATCGACAAGCCCGGAAATGACGAACGCCCTGACCTGGCACGCCGAGACCCGATTGCCTCGATGGTGGTCTTCAATGTCGGCACAGTTCGTCCATCTCGGATGGGTTCATCTGGCTGTCAACATCTGTGCGCTGCTGCTGCTCGCCTATGCCGCACACAGGATGGCCCTCAGTCGCGAGTTGGGCTTCAGCCTGCTCGCAGCATTCGCCTCGGTCGCGATCTGTCTCACCCTGCTGCCACCCGCGCAATCCTGGTACGTCGGTCTTTCAGGAGCACTTCATGGCGGCTTTGCCTGGGCAACGCTACAGTTGCGGAAGTATCCAAGTTGGTTCGGTCGCTTGGGCATCACGCTTTTCATGTGCGGTCTGGTCAAGACCTCGATGGAGCTGACCGCCGAACCGGGCCTCGTCAACGCGCTTGGCGTCGCCGTGGCCCCGGCCCCGCACTTCTATGGCTACGCGGGAGGCAGTCTCTTTGCGCTGCTCTTCCGCACTGGAGCAACTCGCCGAGGCAGGTAGGCACTGGCAACGGCAAGCGCCAGCAGCGCCAGCAAGGTGAGCGTTTCCATCGCACCACCACCCCCACCACGGCTGCGCTTTACACCCTCTCCGGGTTCAGGCTGGGGCGGCGGTTGAACCTCGGGTGGCGACACGAACTCGCTGGTTTCGACCCGGAACAACACCGAATCCCGTCCCCCAAGATCGTCGGTCACGGTGAGCGACACAGTATATTGCCCCGGCAATACCGCGATCATCGGCGTGGTCACCCCGGCAGGGTTGGTAAACTGTGCGACAGTGGGGCCATCAACATGCGCCCACTGCCATGCGACCACCCGCCTGCCTGAGCTGGCAGTACTCCCACTCGCGTCCAATACCCACTGCCCGGTCAGATCCCGTCCCGCCTCGGCAAGGGCTTGAGGCGCCCGTGCAAGAGCAACGGCTCCACCGGCATCCAGCATGCCAGCGCCGCAAAAGCCAGTAGTGCAGTTGCACTGCCCTGAACTCATGACGAACTCGGGACAGAACGGAAGGTCCGGCGAAGCCGGAAACGACCGCGCACTCTCCCGCAATCGGGCGGACAGGGCGTCCGGTTCAAGCTCGGGGTGCAATGAGAGCATAAGCGCTGCTACCCCGGACGCGAGAGGAGCGGCAAAACTCGTTCCGATTGTCGGATTGAAAGCATCGCTGTAGCCGTCAGGTCCCGGTGTCGTTGCTCCCAGATTGGTGGCAGTTACGATCTGGAACAGACACGGCTCCCCAAGCCCAACATTGACGCAGTTGCCCGCAGGGGCCGCCACGTCCACCTCAGGACCGAAACTGCTGAAACCAACCTTGGTTCCGTCATGCCGCAGGCCTGAAACGGTAAACACTCCCGCACAATTCCCCGGTTCCTCTACCGAGGCAGTGTCGTTTCCGGCGGATGCAACAACCAGCACACCCTTGGCCCTGAGCTCGGCAATCGTGGCTGCATAGGCGGGGGAGCACTGGCCAGCGCCCCCCAAGCTCATGTTGATGATGCGCGCAGGGTTAGGATTGGCCGGAACACCCGACACCGGCAAGCCTCCTGCCCAGCGCATCCCCGCGATGATGTCGGCGTCGAAACCACCGCACTTACCAAGAACACGGACCGGCAGCAGCCGCGCAGCCCAGCTCACACCCGCCAGTCCCCTAGAGTTATTGCCGGTTGCGGCGACTACACCCGAAACCCGTGTCCCATGCCACGAGCTGTCGGTCGGCAGATTCCCTCCAAGTCCTGCGCCACAACCCGCGAAAAACGGATCCTGAAGGTCGACCGCAGTCAGAAAGTCGCCCGGATCGCTGGCATCAGCATCACGCCCTCCCCCATCGGCTGAGGCCCTCGGGTCGGAAATGAAATCGTACCCGCTTAGAAACCGGTCGGTCAGATCCTCATGCTCGAATCGAACCCCTGTATCCAGAATCGCAACGGTGATGCCATCGCTACCTGTCGTGGCCTCCCATGCGCTCACTGCCGAGATACTCGCGGTCTGACCGTTCTGCAGGACCCACTGCGAGCTGAACAGCGGGTCATTCGGCATGCTGCGAGCCTGCTTGCGGCGATTAGGGGTCGCGAACAAGACACCGGCCTCTCCCTGAAGGCGCTCCGCAAGCACTTCAGGGCGAACCTGGGGTGACGAAACGACCATCATGTCGGGGGCCGGCCCGTCAACGACCTCAAGTTGAACACCGAGTGCGCTACCCAGTGCTCTGGCACGATCCTCGCTGGCAATCCGTCTATCCATAGGAGACGTGGGCGTCTCCAGCTGGACAATCACACCTTGAACAGTCACTGTATCGGCCAAGCTTGAAAAGCAAAGACACATGCCCAGCACCGCCGCTGCACCGTGACGCAACAGGCGATGACTCCACGCCGCCCCGGCCCCGGACGCCGTGCATTCAGAACACCGCGTAATATTTGACTCCATAGCTCTTCCAGTTTCCCCGCAAGGGAGCATAGCCGCAGGTTAGGCCGCTCTCAAATCCGTCCGCCGGACATGAATACCCGGCAGGCAAAAAAAACGGTACCCACCCGACAAGCAGAACGGATGAGTACCGCGGCGGTGGCGGGCCACACCAAGTGGCCCCCGATAGGTGTTACGGAGCTATCGTAATCGCAAATGCTCTCGGCACCGTAATCCCGTTTGCATCCTGCACCTGAACCACAATGTTGTAGCTACCAGCCACTGGCGCAGCTGCAGTCACCGTTCCGAATCCAGTACCGCCGACCGTGAAGGGTGCCGTGTTACCCACGCCACTCCAGGTGTAGGGCGGCACTCCACCACTCGCCTCAAGCACTGCCGTGTAGGGGTTTCCGGCAGTGCCGTTCGGCAAGGAATCGGTCGAGATGGCGAGAGCTGCCCCACCCGTCGCATTGACATTCATCGTGTATGCGCGACTCCTCGTGACGCCAAGCGCATCTGTGACTTCGATGATGAAACCAAAGTTGTCACCTGCTGCCGTCGGTGTGCCAATGATGACGCCATCCGACGTCAGACTGAGACCGGGTGGCAGGCTGGTGCCTTGGCCGAGACCGAAGGTGTAGGGCAGCGCGCCGCCCGTCACTTCAACAAACTGGGCATAGGGCGTACCGAAATACGCATCTTCAAGCGCAGCCGTTACCAATGTGAGGGGACCGCCCGATGCGGCGATTACGACCGGCACCTGAATCGCGTTGAAAATCGGTTCGGCAATACCATTCTGGACATTGCCGTCCGCACGGTCGGCAAAGAACTCGACGCCGATCCACCCCGGTGACGTCCCGCTGACCACCGTGAATTGCGCCTCGCCGTTGATGGTGCTGACCGCGACCGACTTGCCCGATTGCCCCCCGGCGCGCAACACTGCGTCGTTGTCTGCCAAGTTGTTCGGGTCAGAAACGATGCGCGCAAGAAGGTTCGCAGTTCCGGGGGGAGGGTTCGGGACCCTCTGACCGGCCTCGTCGACGACTTCAACCTGGTAGATGAGTTGGGTCGGACCACCAACCCCTTGGACGTAAAGCCAATTCGGGCCTTCGGCCGAATAGACGACCTGCGATGCGCGGCCGCTGGAGGGACCGCCAGCCTGAATGGTGAAGTCCCTTACCGCTCGATCGCCAGTAGCCGGATCGGTCGCCATGCACCTGACGTTGATCGGCCCGACCCTCGGGCCGGAAAGCACGTGGAAGCTTGCACCACCGGCATTGGCGGGCAGTACGATTTCCCGATAAGCGGCCTCGATCTCCCGATCCACGCCACCGCAGGAAATCTCAACCCTGTCATCTTCCCGACCGCGGAAGTAGTACAGCGCACCCTGTTCAAGCGTGGCGTTCATCACATTGCATTCGAACACGCCATCGCCACTGCCGACCAACTCTCCGGTTACTCTACGGCTGGCGGAAATGCTCACCACGGTCGCATTCGATGCCCAGGGGCTTGGGGGGTTCACGCAGGCATCGTTCGTGACATCAAGAGGCAACTGATCACGCGCGAGACTGAAATCGATCTGGAGGCGATTGTCGCCACCGCTACCGCCACCACCTCCACCGCCACCACATGCCGCCAGCACAAGCACGGAACCGACGACCGCAAGGCTCCGCATCGTCTTGCCGATTGATTGACCCACTGAACTCTCCTTAATCGAATCGGGCCTAACGTAAGGCCCACGTTACCCGAAGTGAAGCACTTGGCGAATGTATCACAGCGTTTCAAGGCGTGGCTAACGAAATGGCATGTAGGCCGCCAGTCTATGCAGATCCGGGCCATTAGCCTGCGAGGACCTTGGCGAGAACCTTTTCAACCAGCGCGCGAGGAATTGATCGCTTCGCGAGTTTCAAGCGCCGCCCGACGTGACGCTTCGGCGAAATGTTCGTCGCGTCCGGCATACAGGATCGCGCGCGACGAGTTGATCATCAGTCCGGTGCCCGCCGCGCTGCGACCTGCCCGGACGGTGGCGGCGACATCGCCGCCCTGGGCGCCTATTCCCGGCACCAGCAGCGGCATATCGCCGGTCAG
>ERZ869909.1314-NODE-1314-length-20465-cov-4.390818_pt1 | contig 20465 bp, 18 predicted proteins | sample MGYA00520892_ERZ869909 | MGnify/ENA primary metagenome ERZ869909 (study PRJEB32215, sample SAMEA104723947) | bioreactor metagenome | biome: bioreactor; feature: anaerobic bioreactor; material: water | place: China | collected 2015-03-12 ... | reverse complement strand
TTCTGTACACTCAGAAGAGTGCCCTTTGGCGTCTCGTAATGTTCCTCTTTACCGCGCCTCGGGTGAAGCGCTCATGCGGGCTCTCTGGGACATGATATATGACGGACTGATGCCGCACGGCCCCGCCTGATCACGTCGTCGATCCGGGTTATGACCCAATCGAACACTGCATAAACAGGAGTCACCATGCCTGACACAGTAGAGATCCCCGCAACACTGACCATCGCCCAGGCCGACATGCCGGACGCTCCGCCCCCAGCGATCGCCCGCGACGTCGTTCACGTGGCAAGTGCCCAGGCCCTGCTGAAGGCCCCGGCTGCTTCGGCAGCTGTACTTCGTGGTTATCACGAAGGCTCTATTCTGGGCGGTGGTACCTACATCTACCAGCCGGGTGAAGGTGGCCCCCGCATCGGCCCTTGGGTGCTGCAGCCAGGACAGACGGTCACGCCCTACCATTTCGGCGCTGGCGAGCGAGGATGGGGCGCCGACTACGGCAAAGAGCTACAAGCCTTCTTCGGCTTCTGTGGCTCGGCTGCGGCCCGTCACTACCCGATCTACGGAACGGGTAATTACGGCACGACAATCCCGCTCGTCGCTGAGAACATGATCCGCACTTACGGATTCGACCTGGGCATCCAGGGGCTCGCACCGATGGACGATGTGCTGACGATTCGCAGTGCCCGGCGCGGCGTCTGGGTCGGCAAAATCCACATTCGAGTGACGCCACACCAGACCCCATCCAGCCGATACGCTGTGAACGGCGTGCGAATCGAGGATGCCTCACGCGCAACGCTGTGCAACTTCGTATGCGACAGAGGCGCAGGCTGGGGGGTTTACTTCGCCGGTGACGCGAACATGTGTCGCATCGGCGATGTATCGGTGACCGACATGGGCGTCACCAATGACCCCAATCGCCGCCACACAGTCGAATCCATCGGTTACAGCAATCACGAGCGCAACACGATCCACCAGCGCACGACAATCATGCTGTCCGAGGGGTCCCGGATTCCCAGCGCGGCGCACCAGATGCAGCGCGCCTTCTGGATCTCAGCCACTGGCTATCCGTACAAGATCCTGAGCGTCGACCGCGAGGCCCATTCGATCACGGTCTACCCGATGATCCCCGACGCCGAACAGGTGAACGAGGCCCATGGCCTGGTGTATGGCGGTGGTGTCTGCTGCTACTCGGGCGGCCACACGGCAAAAGCCAAGATCGGCCACGTCTACCCGATGCGGGCCGGCACCGGCATCTGGCTCACCGGTTCATCCAGCGCAGCAGTGGACGGCTACACCGGCCAGTTCTGTGGAGTGGACATCGCCTTGGGACGTGACCCGCACGGCGCATTCGGCGGGGCCTTCTTCGGCTCGGTCTACTTCGAGGGCTCACGGGTTGCTGACATGGTGCATGTCAACCAGACAACGAGCTTCAGCAACGGCACGCTGTTTGGCTCGGTAACGTCGCTGAACATGGACAAATGGGTCAGCCTGCTTCCCAAGCGGGCCTATGGCGAGGTGCGCTGGGAGCGGCAGTATCTGCCGATTTCGATGATGCGCGAAGGCCAGTGGTGGAGCCCGGACGCTGGTGCTCGCCGTGACCACGACTCATCCAGCTACACGATGAGTGGTTCGCATCGCACGAAAGACGCGACGCACGGCCAGCCGACCCGGAACAACACCGAAATTCGGTTGCGTGCCGACCCCTCCATCGAGCGGTTCAAGGGCGTGCACCCGGCGACCTTCCACCTCTACGGCCAGCGAGGCAACAACGGCAACTACCACAGCTCGGTCCCAGTGACCTGCGACGAGGGTTACACCATCAACGGCAAGCCTGGGCCGCTGACCCTCAAGCGCCGTGATGTGCCAGTGACGCTCTATGCCCTACTCGAGGGTGATAACAACTGGATCGTCACTTTGCAGCAGCACGAGATGCCCGAGCCCGGGTAACCCCGGAACAGCAAGAATGATGTAACACCCAGCCCGCTCATGCGGGTTTTTTCATGCCCGGCCGCCGGGTGCTTCCAGAACTACCACAGCAATAGGAGACGCTCATGGCGATCACCGAAAACAGCTTGTTGGAATACGAGTCCGGGCAGGCTTTCAATGACTGGGAAGAGCTTGTCGATACCGGCGACCGAATGGTATTCGAAGCGAGCTTCGCGCCCTGGTCTGGCCGATCGGGCTTTGAAACTACCGTGCGCCCCTGGGGCGTGGCCACTGGCGGTCAGGTAACTCCGCACACCGCCAACGACACCGTCACCGTCGCCGCCTTGGGTGCCTACATGCCCGGAGCTGCTGCGGCCGATGCCGATGGGCATGTATCGGTCGCCAGCACCGAGGTCGTTGTCGGCCGCGCCGAGATCGACACTCATCTGATCACTTCGATCACTGTGACTGCTGCTGGCGCCCTGGCAGCTGTAGAGGGCGATGAGGGCACTAGCTTCACCAACGAGCGCGGCGGCGATGGCGGCCCTCCGTTCATCCCTGTCGACAGCATTGAGGTGGCGCAGGTTCGCCTCTCCGGCCAGTCCGCTGCAGTCGTGGCCAGCACCGACATTTTTCGGGTGGTGGGTGTGCACCAGGAGCGCTACGACCAACCGGTTTTCGCCGTTGACCCGGCCGTCGGCGAGGTTCATTTCGCCAGCCCCTTGCCGGCCATTCATGTCGGCGGCACGACAAAGCGCGTCGGCGCCCGCGGCTACACACCGATCTTCGCCGAGATGCCGCGCTGTGCGGCTTTCGTGCCGGCGGATGAGTCGCACTCGGTCAGTTCCACGGAGATCTATGGCGGCACCCTGGGCTCGGTTTCTCGCTCCCTGCAGCAGGCCTCTTTCACCCACTACGGCAACGACGGGCACACCGATCCGCCCGTACAGCTCAAGAACCAGCGGCTTTGGATCCGCTGGGCCCAGGACCGTAATCGCACTCCGTACTCGCTGACTCAAGGCACGCTCGGTATCGCCCGCCAGTACCCGGCCGGTGACCACGTCGCTATCAACGTCACCATCTCGGCCGAACAGGCAACCGTCGACTTCGAAGGTTGATCCTGCCTGCCCTGCCTCCGGGCAGGGCTTCTTTCCCGTGAATGAGATCCCTATGGAATTCGACATCCAAAAGTTCACCAGCGCCGCTTTCACGCCCCGCACCGGTGAGGTAGAGGTCGAAGCGCTGCGCACGTTTTTCAAGGGCTTGACCGCCAAGCAGAAGCCCAAGTGGAAGGTGCGCGGCCTGACCGGCAACGAGCTGGCCCAGTGCAACGAGGCCCAGCAGCGCAACCGTGCCCGGGGCGCCATTGCCGAGGGCCTGCTATCTGGCGTTGACGATAAAGTCAGCAGCGCCGTGAAAGAAATGTTGGGTACCGGGCGTGCGGTGCCTGACGAGATCGCCAAGCGAATCGAGATGCTGGTGATCGGCTCAGTCGAGCCGACCTGCAGTCATCAGTTGGCAGTCAGGCTCAGCGAGGCCTTCCCCGTCGAGTTCTACCAGCTCACCACTGAGGTGGTGAAGCTGACCGGCCTGGGCGGCGAGCCGGGAAAGCCGAAGCGCTCTTCAGGCAGCCCGACGTCCAAACCGCGCTCCAGCTCTGCGACCTGAAGGGCGAATTCCTGTTCCGGGTCCGCCCCGATCTCTTCCCAATGCAGATGCTGACCCCGCTCGAGACTCAACTCTGGTCGCTCTATTACGAGCAGCGCGAGCAGAGCCGCAGTAATAAATAACGGTTCGCCGCCGTGGCGGCCACTTTTCTAAGCCCAGCCAAGTGCTGGGCTTTTCCATGCCTGTCTCCCGGAGGTGGCCTGTGCCGCAGCTGACTCTTTCCCGCCGCACCATCCTTGCCCCAACGCCCGGCCTTACGGGCAAGGAGGGGGATAAGCGCAAGGCGATCTTTGGCCAACCGGGAGATGTGCTCACAGGCTTGTCGGCCGTGCCTGGCCGCGGCGGCCTGTGGTTTGAAGCCACGCTCGAACGTGATGGCAAGCCAGCGGGGAGCGGGTATGTGATCGCCGCCGCCCTTGCCGGCCAGCCGGATGCTGCCGAGATCCTGGCCGGAGATATGTCCGATGGCTGATCTCGAAAAATCGGTTGCCATAATCTTCGAGGGCGTCGACAAGATGGGCTCGGGCGTCGACAGCGCCACCAAGCGTATCGATGGCATCGCCGGCAGCGTCGAAAAGGCGACCCAACCCCTTGCCGATCTGACCCTGGGTGTTGCCAAATTCGAGGCAGCGCTGCTCGGCGCCGGCGTGGCCGTGACTGCCCTGGCCGTCAAGCTGGCCGGCGACTTCGACTCGCAGTTCCGTGAGATCTCCACGCTCATCGATGAGCCGACCGATAGCCTCGCCGGGTTCCGGCAGGAGATCCTCGACTACGCCGGTCAGAGCACTCAGGCGCTGAGCACTGTCAGCTCGGCCATCTACAACGCCATCTCTGCCGGCGTGGATTACACCGACTCTCTGGACGCGGTGCGACTAGCCGAGCGACTTGCCGTGGCGGGAAAAGCGGATCTCGACACGTCACTGACCGTGCTGGTGTCTTCGCTCAATGCCTACGGTCTGGGAATGGAGGATGCAGAGCGCTACAGCGACCTCCTGTTCCAGACTGTGCGCAGCGGGCAAACCACACTGCCCGAGCTTGCGGGCTCCTTGTCCCAGGTCACTGGCCTGGCCGCCACTGCCGGCATCTCCTTCGACGAGCTGCTGGCTGCCGTCGCCGCCCTGACTTCCACGGGTACCGGCACCAGTGAGGCCATGACCCAGATCAGGGCGGCCATCTCCAACATCATTAACCCGAGCGAGCGAGCTAAGCAGACCGCGTCGGACCTTGGCGTTGAGTTTAGTGCCGCGGCACTTGAAAGCCGCGGCCTTGCCGGCGTGCTTGAGGACGTGGCGGCGGCCACTGGCGGCAACACGGAAACCATGTCGAGCCTGTTCGGCAGTGTGCAGGCGCTGAACGGCATGCTCACCCTGACCGGGCTGGGCGCCGACACCTTCGCCGATAACCTGGCGGCAATGGAGAACAGCGCTGGCGCCACGGCCGAGGCCTACGACCGCATGGCCGGCACAGTGGAACAGGGCAACCAGCGCATCATGAATGCCATGCAGGGCGCCCTGATCGGGGTTGGCACGCCCCTGCTTGATGAGTTCGGTGGCATCCAGGAGGCCATAGCAGCGATATTCAATGCCATCGGCGCATCGGTGTCAGGCGGGCAGCTTGAGGGCTTCGTCGATCAGCTCGAAGGCATGTTCGGCAACATCGAGGAAACACTGCGCACCATTGCGATCAACCTGCCCGAAGCACTCGAAGCCGCCGACTTCACCGCGTTCTTCAACGGCATCGAGATGGTCAAGACGGCCATCAGTGACCTGTTCGACGGCGCCGACCTGACCAGTGCCGAAGGCCTGGCCACTGTCATCGAAACTATCGGCCTGGGTTTCCAGATGCTGAGCGCATACACGGCCGGGGCAATCACTGCCATCGGTCCGTTCCTCGATCAGCTTGCCAGCCTGCTGAACCTGCTGCTCAAGCTCGACCCGACGATTGTCGCCTGGGTGGGGGTGCTGGGCGGCGGGGCGCTGGCTGTCAACACGCTGATGGGTGCTCTGCAAAATATGAAAGGCCTATTGTCGGCAGTGCTGGGCTCAAGTGGCGTCATCGCAAAGTCCATGCCGCTTCTCAGCGGTTTGGTCGGCCTGCTCACTGGACCGCTGGGCCTGGCCATCGGTGCGGGCATTGCCGGTACCGCCATTTATTCGGCAGGCCGTGACATTCTCGGCTTCAACAACCAGGTCAGTGACGCCACCCGCGAGATCAACGACCAGATCAAGGCCATAGACGATGGCCGGCTGGTGTGGGACTACGCGGCCAACGACTGGGCGCGTGCAGGGGAGGCGCAAGAGGATCTTGCCGAGTGGACCCGCCGCACCCGGCAGGAGGTCGAGGACGCCGTGTTGGGCGTCAATCGGCACGCCGACGCACGGCATGCCGAAGCCGAGATGATGGCCAAGGTCAACGGCGAGTATGTCGACTACGACGCCATGGTCAGCCAGGCGTACCGCAGCTCGCAGTCATTCGCCGGCGAGCAGGAGCGCACCGCGGCGGCCCTGCGAGCCGTGTTCGAGGAGATCGGCCCCCTGGAGAATGCCTGGCGCCAGGTCGACGAAGGCGTGTTTGCCCACGCAAGCAATCTGGGTGAGCTCGAAGCGGCATATGACGATGTTCGGGCTGCGTTCGATCAAGGGTTGATCACTCCGCAGCAGTTCGCTGACATCACTGACTATTACGAGACGCTGCGCACCGGTGCCGAGAAGGGCATCAAGGCGCAGGAGGATCTTGCCAAGGAGGTTCTCCAAGGCGAGGAGGCTATTCTCAAAGCCCGTCAGGCAGTGCTCGACTTTGAGCTATCCATGGAAGAGCTTGCCAGCAACGAGCGTATCCGTAATCTCGAACTGGCAGTAGGCTTGCAGACTGCTGGCCTTGAGGCCGAGACAGCTCGCATCGAAGCCGCGTTCAGCTCGATCACTAGCACTGTCGACGACACGGGCGAAACTCTGCGTAACTTCTATGACCTGCTGGGCAGTGGCGACCTGTCCCGCCTGCAGGAATTAGGTCTGGAGCGTGAGATTGCAAGGGAGAGCGAGCGCCGGGATGACGCACTCAAGCTGCAAGCCGAACTGACCCGCGCCCAGATCGACCAGATGCGCGCTCGCACCCAGGCATTGCAGCAGGGAGAAGGGCTGATTCAGATCGACAGCACCGGCCTGGAGCCGGCCCTGGAAACCATCATGTGGCAGATCATCGAGAAGGTGCAGCTGCGCGCTAACGCCGAGGGTGCCGAGTTCCTGCTCGGGATCTGATCGACAGGAGAGACACATGCTCTACCAGATTGGCCTCGCCGCCCGGGTCTTCGACCCCGAGGGGGCATTGCTGCTGCCTTGGCGGGATGGAACGGATACGGGCAGCCTTCGCCGCCGCATGACCCGCACCGCCACGCTTGATGGCGGCGTGTCCGTCGTCAACCGGGGATTCACCGACGCCGACCGCACGCTCTCCATTGCCATGGAGGGCGCCGAGCCGGCCCTGGTCGACAAGGTGAAGCGGATGCTGCGCCTGCACGGCTCGATCACCGTGATGCTCAACGATGGCGCCTACACCGGCGCCCCCCGCGAGTACGATGAGCGCCGGCAGACATTGGTCGTGCTGCTCACCGGCACCGCCTGACCCTCTCCCCATCCGTTTTTATCCCCCCATTCAAGGGACTCAACCATGCGCTACGCCTTCATCAACAACTTCGAGCAGATCCTGGCCCAGGCGGTCAGCGATAGTGATAGTGATACCAGCATCACCCTGGATGGCGGCGGCGAGCAGATAAGCGACGCCAGCGAAGACCTGGTGTACGTGCTGACGCTATTCAAAGTGGATAGCAACGGAAACGAGACTGCCCGCGAGATCCTTCATGTGACTGCCGCCAGTGGCAATGCGCTGACAGTAAAGCGTGCACAAGAGGGCACGGCTGCGCAGGCGTGGGCAGTGGGCGACGGGGTGAGCCAGCGGCTGACGGCGGGAGGTTTGAATCAAATGCTTGCCTCCACCGGACAGACAAACAATGGTGCGGGTCTGGTGGCATTGGGCTTTGAGTCTGTTGCGGCTGCTCCTGGTGCGGTGTCTATGGGCGAGGCTTACGGGGGTCTGATTGCACCACAAGCGGTAGCAGATGCCACTGTTGCAATAGGGCCAGGCAGTATTGCTACTGCGCCCCGCGCAATGGCCCTGGCTGGTGGGGAGGCGCACGGACAAAGAAGTTTTGCCGCCGCGGGCAGTGTGTCAAATGCTGCCGACGCGCTAAGTTTTGGCGTAGGAGGGCAATCCTTAGGGGCTCGGTCACTCTCTTTTTTCGGGAGGGCAAGCGATGATGACGCCATCGCTCTGGGCGCAGACACTTTCGTCAATGGCGCGGGCTCTGTAGGAGTTGGTGTCGGTGCATCCACCAGTGGCGAGCGGACGATCTCAGCCGGACCTTACTCTAGCGCCGGGCCAATGGCCGACGGGAACGTCTACGGCGGCATTGCATTGGGGGCTGATGCGGACGCCCAGACCGGTGGTGTTTCTATCGGTGATAGCTCATTGGTTGAGGCCCCGTTTGGGATTTCTCTGGGCCCGGCTGGGCACTGTGAGGCCCCCGAGGCGACGGCGGTGGGCTACGGCGCCTCTGTCACCGGCTCGGCGGCATATAGTATCGCGCTGGGCCGTGCGGCGCGCGCCGGCATACCAGGTGGGCTCCAGATCCAGGCCATCAGCTATTTGCCGGCTGCTTACGATGACGCCGGCTCATTTGCCGGGCCGCCGCCTTCCGCGACCCGCCGCGCATCACAGCAGGTAGTAGTAGCCACTGATACCCTCGATCTCACAGATGACGCGGCCGCTGTCACCCTCGGCCTGCCCGCCAATTCAATTTTGCTGATCAACGCAATCGATGTGGTGATCGTCGGCAGCGACGGAGCCGGCGGCAGCCCCGAAATCACCATTGGCCCCGATGACGTGACGCCAGCGGCGTATCTCGCCAGTACGCCGGTGGGCAAGACGACCATGGGCGGCCGGGAGAGTCACACCCCGCTGGTTGTCGATGGCGTGACCAGCCTGCGCGTTACCACCTCTGCAGCCGGCACCGGCACGACCTACCAGGCCAAGGTGATTTTCCGCGGCTACGTAATGGAGCTGTGATATGTCGATCAATGCCCACTCGCTAAACTCGGCGGCGCTCAATGCCGCCGTGGCGGCTGTGGTCGAAAGCGAGTCTGGGGGAGGCTTCCTGCGGCGTCCCAGCCCTGGCGGCATAGGCAGCGCTGCGCTCAATACGCGGCCAATCAACGGGGCTGGCTGGCGTCTGGTCTATGTGCCTGGCGAAGTTGAACATCCGCCTGCTGAGTTCGAGCTACGCACCGTCTATTTGCTGGAGGTAGACGGCTATCGTATGCCGATGTCGTCGTTCCAGGCGACGATGCGGCGGCAAGGCCAGTCGTTCATGCAGGCCGTAATCCCCAATGGGGGTGAGCACCTTGCCGCACTATCGTCCGGCGCCCCCATGCGGGTGCTGATGGGCTACCGCTACCCCGATGACAGCCTGAGCAATCTCGAGGAGATTGCCGGCGCCCCACTGCAGATCATCCGACAGGACGAGGGCGCGCAATCCGACAGCCTCACACTCCAGGGCTACGGTCCGTTGGAACCACCGGGTAGCAATGCGCGTCAGCTGCGCCACGTTTCCTACCGCAGCAGTAATCAGGGCGTTCGCCGGGTTCGTTGTGACGTCGACCTGCTGCTGCGCCCCGGTCAGGTGGCGATCGACAGTGATGGCGCCTCGTTCATAGTCGGCATCATCCAGTATTTCGTCGGCCCGCGAAACGAGAGCATGGAGGTGCTTGAAGATGGGCAAGGGTAGAGTGCTGGCCGCCCATGGTGAGGGGCGATACACCATTGAGGTCGTGGAGGACCGCGCCAGGGCAGAGAGCTCGCGTGCGCTGGCCCAGCAACGCCTGGGCGATCTAGTTGGCATCACTGCCAGTCTAGAGCAGCAGCGCTCTGCCGCCCAAGTAACTGTTGATCAGGCTGCGGCGGACCAAAATCAGGCCATCACCCAGTATCAGCAGGAGATGCAGGCGGATGGTTTGAGCGACATTGACCTTGCCGGCTATGCCCAGGCCGTCCTGAATGCCGCCGCCGTTCGTGACCGGTTGCAAGTTGAGATTCGCCAGGCTGAGATTCGCCAGCTGGCACTACAATCGCGCATTGAGCGCATCGAGGCCCTGCCGCCGCTACGTCAGATCGAGGCCTGGTGTGCAGACTACACCGAAGACCTTGCCGGCGAGGTGGCCACGGCCGAGGTGCCTGGCGAAGCGAAGCAAATCGTGATCAAGCCGGGCTTCACTAATCGCGCGGCATGGTTGCCGGAAGTCGACGGCGCCCTACAGCCGGCCCTGTCCAGCACCCCGGCCGGCGCGTTTTACAACCTTGCCATGCTGCCTGGCTGGCAGAAATGGCGGCCGACGTTCCGCATTGCCACTATCAGTAATATCAATAACGACCTGTGCGATATTACCCTGGATGCAGCCGCCAGCAGCCAGCAGGACCTAAACGTCAACGCCCAGGGCAGTTACGCTGCCGTTCCGATCATGTACATGGATTGCAACGCAGATGCATTTGAGGCCGGCGACAGAGTTCTGGTGGCGTTCTCAGGTAATACTGAGCAGCCGATGGTTGTGGGATTTGAGCGCGAGCCTCGGGAGTGTGGTTTTGGGTTTTCTACGTTCGATCCTAATATATTTCAAAACCACGAATATCTATGGCCGGATTATGATGTCCCAACCTGGCAGACGAGCCCGTTTGATTGTGCTGATATTTTTAGAGTTAAGAGTAAGGTGCGACTAAAAAACATATTCGCTAGGGCAGCCAGGCGCGATGCCTCCTCGGCCGGCGAGTCTTGGGTCGCTCTGTATAGATGCAATGGGATAATACCCGCTGAGCTTTTGCTTTATGGTTTGTCTAATGATAGCTTCACGGTGGCATCTCAGCTAGTTAGCGCTCCAGAGGAGGAAATGATATTTCTTGAGCCGGGTGTTAACTATATGATATGGATATGCCCTGTTAATAACTCAAAGCGAGTTTATGATAAATATGGTTTTTCGTTAACCAATTTCCATTCGATATTTGGCGGGGTGGAATCCATTCTTTCCCCAGACGAGCACTACCATGAAAAATATAGCTTTTCACACATATTAAACTATCCTTCTCCATTCGATGATTTTTATAATATCAGTGAACAGTTTGTTCTTGATGTTATTGGTCAGCAGCCTACGACTGTTCGTCGGGTTGCATTTGGCTCGGCAACAGGCGTCTGGGTTAATTTTTTCGGCATCAATTACGAAAAAATCAACTGGGTGAACCTAATACCCGATGAGGCGTGATGAAGGAAGATCGAGTGCGCGGTTGCAAGGTGTCGGCAGATAAGCCCTGGCTGACGCCAGTTGTATCATATCTCCTACAGCACTCAGCGCCGATCACTCGCAGACCGGCCACGTGGGCCACGGTAATCTTGCATCGCCCTATTCCTTTCAGGGCTTCTTCTCCAGCAGGGAGCACCCTGGGCCACGGATGGCCTTTTGCCTACAGCGCCAGCGACTTCATCGCCTGGCCAGTTCGCCCACCCTGGTCCCGCGCAATACGCCACACCCCATCGATGACATCCTGCCCGCGCTCGAGCAGATACACCGGTGTGCCCGGCTCCCAATACCCCGCCGCACGATCCAGATCGCCCAGCCGGGTTCTTCCGCTGACAAGCCACCCCTGCCAGATCACGTGATACTCGATGACCCGATCACGCACAGGCGCACCCCGCCGAAGGCTGATCCAGCCGCGGCGTTCGAGGCGCTTGCGCCATTGGGTGATGCGGAGTCGGGTGTCGTGGTCCATTGTCAGAGCATGCCCCAGCGGCCTGGATCGCTCAACGGATGGCACCGCGAACCGTTAGACAATCGCCGATTTGTTAGACAGGAAGGGCTGTAGTGCTTTGATAGGGCAGGAGAAACGGCACAGGTGCAACTCTACCATTGAGCTACACCCGCTGTCCGAATTCGATAGTAAACTCAATGCGTTATGCGACGCAAGCTGTCTCGCACTTTTGCGGGTTTAGCCTCGCTAAGTGTTTGTTTTACCGCTCGGGCGATGCCGTCTCGGGCTGGGCTGTCTTAGCCATATGCCGGTAGGAGGGGGCGGCCAAGGTGGTTGGCAAGAAAAATCTTTCATCGAGCGAGAACTTTTGTCGATTGCGCTGTCTGATCTAGTACAGAGAGCAGCGCGATGGCAGTCGCTAACACTGTTGCTCTGGCTCGCAGTTTCGATCTTGCCGCCCATGTTCGCATGTGGCGGCTTTCTTTTGTGCTCGGTCTGCGCTCCTTTGACGTTGTGCCTGGCGGCGGGCCAATGAGCAGGGGTGTCTGCAACACCTGCGCCCGACGATTGCCGGGCGCAGTGTCAGGATAAATCGGAAGGGTGGATTGGGGTGCCGACCTATTTGTGTCGCATACGCACGATGGCCGTCAGGACGTCGCGGCGAGTGACGATGCCGACCAGCCGCTCCTGCTCGACTACCGGATAGACCTTGGGCTTGTTCCCGAGCATCTCCTGGGCAAGATCGGTGATGCTCTTGTTGGGTGAAACCGACAGAACCTCGTTACGCATCAGGTCCCTGACCAGAGGGGGTTCGTCGTTAAGGTAGGCGCTCTCGAGAACCTTTCCCATGACATCCTGTTCGGATATGAAGCCGATCAAGTGGTCGCTCTTGTCGACCACGGGGACACCCGGCAATCGATGTAATGCCAAGCCTTCGGCAAGGGTTGTCACGGAGGTATTGGCGGTGACCCGATAGCAGTCGCGGGACATGATATCGCGAACGATGGTGGGAGCCTTGGTGGGCATGGGGCATCTCCTTGGCCGGTGGCACTTGGCAGGTCATGCAACCATCATAGCCGAGAGGAGCCCGGATCTGGCCAGAGGGTATAAACACTTTTTCCAACGCTGCTGCGATCCTGTCCCGGAACATGGTGCCCAGGCCATGACTCCAATCCTGTACGCTGCGGCCTTCAAGGCAGGCTGACCTTGCCGTCGATCCGCCTTACCAAGGGAGATTACGATGGATGCTCGGGAATATCTGGCCAGGAAAGGTATTGGCCAGGGGCGAGAAGAGGAGCGCCCCAATACGCTGGAAGAAAAGGCCTGGGAGCGAGCCCGTGGTGCCGGCGAACACCAGCCGCAAGCGGGTACGCCCCATGACTGGGAGGACTGGGAGCGCTATCACGATGAATTGGCCAAGGGCGCCGAGACAATCGAGCAGAAGATCGACCATGACTCCCACTACCATGCACCTGAGCGGGGATCCGGTGATGGGGTCCATCATGTAACCCCGCCGGCTACCTTCCGCTCACACTCCGGTAAAGCGCCTCAACCGCAGGCTGCGCCCCGGGCACACTCCGCGGCTCTGCGAGCCGCCCTGAAGGTGCTGGCGGTGTTGATGCCGCCGCTGGCAGTAGGGCTCTCCCATGGCGGTAGGCGTCGTGTTGCGGTGAATCTACTGTTGACTCTGCTGGGCTGGGTGCCCGGTATGATCCATGCCTTCATGTGGCTCAGGCGAGCCCTTCGCTGAGTCATTACCCCTTCCTGCTCCCTCCTTTCATTCGCTCATGAGAAAGCTATTGTAAGCGCGAAACCGCTAGATAATGTTCGGAAGCGAAAGGTTTTACGCGAAACGAAATAACTTGTCAGAGCGGTTTTCTTGCTACGACAGCAACTTAGTGGAATCTGTTGCCTCTTTTTTCATCCACCTAGACCAAGGTCTAAGCCGTAAAACGCTCGTGAGCGTTGCCGATGCCTGGGCCGTGCGCTAGTCTCGCTATCGAAATCGAACATTTATGGTCAAGAATGATTGAAAACGAACATTTCTGATTGCGCTGGGCGCAATCTCTACGCCAAATCGACCCAAAACAATAACCAGGGCGAAGTGTATGTCTTCCTATCTTCTATCCATCGATCAGGGCACCACCAGCTCCAGGGCAATTCTTTTTGATCGTGAGCTACGTCCTGTCGCTACCTCCCAGCAGGAGCTCGCCCAGTCCTTTCCTGCGGATGGTTGGGTCGAGCACGATCCAGAGTCGATCTGGGAATCGGTGCAGTTCATCTGTCGTGACGTTCTCAGGAAAGGAAATGTTCGGGCCAACGATCTGGCGGGCGTTGGAATCACCAATCAGCGCGAATCCACGCTGGTCTGGGATCGCATCACTGGCGTACCGATCTATCCGGTAATCGTCTGGCAGGACCGGCGGACCGTGCAGTTGTGCGAAAGCCTGAACGCTGCCGGCTACGCCGATGACGTTCAGACACGCACCGGGTTATTGATCGATCCCTATTTTTCTGCCACCAAGCTGGCCTGGCTCCTCGATGAAGTTCCCGGAGCTCGCGAGCGCGCCGAGCGCGGTGAGCTGGCCTTCGGCACCATCGACACCTTCCTGATCTGGCGGTTGACCGGTGGCAGGCAGCATCTCACCGATGCGACCAATGCATCGCGCACCCTGCTGTTCAATATCCACACCCAGGCGTGGGACGAAAGTCTGCTGAAGCTGTTTGATATCCCCGCCATTCTGCTGCCCGAAGTCAAGGACTCCAGCGATGACTTCGGCCTGGTCGAGGCATCACTGCTTGGTAGTGAAGTGCCGATAGCCGGAGTGGCGGGTGATCAGCATGCCGCCCTGGTGGGTCAGGCATGTTTCGAGCCGGGCATGGCCAAAAGTACCTATGGCACCGGCTGCTTCATGATGCTCAACACCGGCGAGAAAGCGGTCGTTTCAAATAACCGTTTATTGACCACGCTTGCCTATCGACTCAACGGTCGGCCTACCTATGCCATCGAAGGCAGTATCTTCGTGGCTGGTGCAACCGTGCAATGGCTCAGGGATGGCCTGCAACTGTTCAAGGATGTCGCCGAGACCGAGCGCCTCGCCCACCAGACACGCGCGGGTCACAGTGTCTATCTGGTTCCGGCCTTTACAGGTCTGGGGGCCCCGCACTGGGACCCGCGGGCACGAGGTGCCATTTTCGGCCTGACCCGGGATACCGGCATTGCAGAGATCGTCGCGGCCGGCCTGCAGTCGGTCTGCTTCCAGTCCCGTGACCTGCATGTCTGCATGGGCCAGGACATGGTAATGGGGCAGGGGAGACTCAGGGTCGATGGCGGCATGGTGTGCAACAGCTGGCTGATGCAATTCCTGGCGGACATGCTCGGCCAGGAAGTGGACAGGCCGGCGGTGCTCGAGACAACGGCCCTGGGGGCGGCGTATCTGGCCGCGCTGGGGGTGGGATGGTATCGCTCTCTGGATGAGCTGGCCGCACTGTGGCAATGCGAGCGAACCTTCACACCGAGCATGACCTCTGCCGAGCGGAAGTCGCTCTACGACGGATGGCAGAGTGCCGTGCGACGCGTGAAAAGCGATCTCGGTGAGGCCATGCCGGCTTGAGGCGCGAGCCTGCATGGCAGGTTAGGTTCTGGCTGAAAAGTCGGCGAGCGCAGCCAGTTTTCGGACAGAGTCTAGAGCGGTCATCGCACTGAATGCGGCGACTAACAATTCGGAATAATAACGATGACAGCGAGTTCAGCATGTCACTGATCCTGGAAAACGTCGATCACGTGGTCAATGGGGCCACCCATATCGAAGGCGTCAATCTGGAGCTGGCGCCCGGCTCGTTCAATGTTCTGCTGGGAAGGACCCTGGCCGGCAAGACGACACTGATGCGAATCATGGCCGGACTGGAGACGCCTACCCGTGGCAGGTTACTGATGAACGGGGAAGACGTTACTCGAACCTCGGTACGTCGACGCAATGTTTCGATGGTCTACCAGCAGTTCATCAACTACCCAAGCCTTACCGTCTTCGACAATATTGCCTCGCCACTGAGACTGGCTCGTGTTCCCAAGGCCGAGATCAAAAGGCGAGTTCATGAAACCGCGGAGATGCTGCACATCGAGCATCTTCTTGGCCGTTACCCCCAGGAGCTGTCGGGCGGCCAGCAGCAGCGTACTGCCATGGGGCGCGCCCTGGTCAAGGATGCCGCCCTGATCCTGTTCGATGAACCTCTGGTCAACCTGGATTACAAGTTGCGTGAAGAGTTTCGCGAGGAGCTCCGTGAGCTCTTCAAGACGCGTAACTGCATTGCCGTCTATGCCACTACTGAACCCAACGAGGCGCTGGCATTGGGCGGTTATACCGCGGTGCTGCATGAAGGGCGGCTGTTGCAGTACGGCCGTACCGACGATGTCTATCATCGGCCAAAGGATATCCTTTCCGCCGAGATGTTCTCTGAACCACCCATCAATATCGTACCGGCGATGGTGTCGGGCTCAGAGGTGACATTCGATCGAAATATCCATTTTCCATTGAATCATGATCTAGCCAGCCTATCCCCAGGACAGTACCACTTCGGTGTAAGAGCATCGCATATAGGACTTAAGCGACAGGCCGATGACGACCTTGAACTCGAGGTCAAGGTTGATATTGCCGAAATCAGTGGCTCCGAGACCTATCTGCATGTGCGAAACGATCTCTTCAAACTGGTTCTGCATCTGAAGGGAATTCATGGCTTCGATGTAGACCAGGTGATCAAGGTCTATTTCCCGACACACAAGATCTATGCCTTTGACAGGAGTGGTGGCGTCGTACACATTCCTGCACGGCCAGGAGTGCAGTGAGATGGCTCAGATTACTTTGAAGACGCTGGCCCATAGTTACTCTCCCAATCCGGCCGGGCCGGAAGACTATGCAATACGTGAAATGAGTCACGTGTGGCATCAGGGAGGTGCCTATGCACTTCTTGGCCCTTCGGGCTGTGGAAAATCCACCCTGCTCAATATCATTTCAGGACTACTTCAGCCTTCCGATGGGGAGGTCATCTTCGATGATCTCATCGTCAATGATTTGCCACCTGAAGAGCGCAATATTGCGCAGGTTTTCCAGTTTCCTGTGATCTACGACACCATGACGGTATTCGACAATCTGGCCTTTCCCCTGCGAAATATCAGGACGCCGGTTGACAAGATCAAGCAGCGTGTCGCAGAGGTGGCGGATATTCTCGATCTCACCCCGCTGCTCAAGCGCAAGGCCAAGAACCTGACCGCGGATGAGAAGCAGAAGGTCTCGATGGGGCGCGGATTGGTGCGGGACGATGTCTCTGCGATCCTCTTCGATGAGCCATTGACGGTTATCGATCCTCAGCTCAAATGGAAGCTGCGTCGCAAGCTGAAGGAGATCCACGAGAAATTCAATATCACCATGATCTATGTGACTCACGATCAGCTCGAGGCCTCCACTTTCGCCGACAAGATCGCCGTGATGTATGAAGGGCAGGTGGTGCAATTCGGTACGCCAAGAGAGCTGTTCGAGGTGCCCGCACATCCCTTTGTTGGTTATTTTATCGGCAGTCCCGGAATGAACATCCTCGACATTGAGCTGACGCAGGCGGGGGCTCGTGTCAATGATGTTCCTCTTCCATTGAGCCATCGCTTCCATACGGCCATGCGGCGTGCGGATTCTCGCAATCTGAAGCTTGGCATTCGGCCTGAGTTCGTCGAGGTGCTGTCGAAAGCATCTGATGATAGCTGCATGGTAGAAGTTAAGAACACCCAGGATCTCGGTACCTATCGTATCCTCTCCTTTCAGTTTGCCGGCCTGAACCTGAAGGCCCGGATAGATGAGGATGCAATCGTGTCAGGTGATCGGATTCATGTTCGCTTTCCGGAAGAGCACTTGAACCTGTACGTCGACGAATTTCGCGTGGAGGTGGGGGATGAATAAGGTACACAATAACAAGGCGTGGTTTCTCATCCTCCCAATGCTTCTGCTGGTGGCCTTCTCCGCGATCATACCTCTGATGACGGTAGTCAACTATTCCGTCCAGGACGTTTTCGATTCCAATACACGGTTCTTTACTGGTACCGAGTGGTTCGAGACGATGCTGAACAATCCGACATTGCAGGCCGCTCTGCTGCGACAGTTCGCCTTCTCCTTTACCATATTGGCCATTCAGGTGCCGCTCGGCATCGGTATTGCCCTGTTGATGCCCAAGCGCGGCTGGCAGGCCTCTGCCGTTCTGATTCTCATAACCCTGCCCTTGCTGATTCCCTGGAACGTGGTCGGCAGTATCTGGCAGATCTTCACGCGTGGTGATATCGGCCTCATGGGGGTGAGCCTGCGTGAACTCGGCTACAACTACAATATTACCCGCAGCCCCGTGGATGCCTGGTTCACCATTATACTGATGGATGTCTGGCACTGGACGCCCCTGATCGCTCTGCTCTGCTATAGCGGCCTTCGTTCCATTCCCGAGGCCTACTATCAGGCAGCCCGCATCGACAGGGCATCGAAGTGGGCAGTGTTTCGCTATATCCAGCTCCCGAAGCTTACCAATGTTCTGGTAATCGGTATTCTGCTGCGCTTCATGCACTCCTTCATGATCTATGCCGAGCCATTCGTGTTGACGGGAGGCGGGCCAGGCAGCTCCACGACCTTCCTCAGTCAATCCTTGACCACCATGGCAATCGGGCAGCAGGACCTGGGTCCGTCGGCGGCATTCTCCCTGATCTACTTCCTGATCATTCTCCTGGTCTGCTGGGTCTTCTATACCGCCATCATGAATATGCAGAAAGATGACCAGAGAGGGGGCGTCTGATATGACTTCCAGTATAACGAACGCCCAAAACGGGGTGGTCGAGACAACTGCTGTACCGGCCCAGGTGGGAAATGAAACACGGGAGGCAACGGCGGCAGAGACGCCCCTGAAGCGTGCTCAGCCAATGAGGCGAGGTCGGTCCAAGGGGCGGTCGCGCTTCCTGCTGGCCACCTACCTGATCTTCCTGCTGCTGCCGATCTACTGGCTGCTGAACATGTCGTTCCAAACCAACAGCGAAATTCTCGGGTCATTCTCGCTATGGCCTCAGGAGTTCACTACCGCCAACTACATGCGGATATTTACCGACTCTTCCTGGTATATGGGGTATGTCAATTCGATGTCCTATGTGCTGATGAACATGCTGATCAGTATATCGGTAGCGCTTCCCGCCGCTTATGCTTTCAGCCGCTTCCGGTTCATTGGTGACAAGCACCTGTTCTTCTGGCTGCTGACCAATCTCATGGCGCCCCCCGCCGTATTTCTGCTGCCCTATTTTCAGCTCTATTACTCGGTTGGCCTTTTCGACACGCATATTGCAGTGGCGCTGGCGCATTGCCTCTTCAATATCCCTTTGGCGATCTGGATACTCGAAGGATTCATGAGCAGTGTGCCGAAGGAGGTGGACGAGACCGCCTATATCGACGGCTACAGCTTTCCGGCTTTCTTTGTCAAGATATTCATTCCCATGATCCGTTCGGGTATCGGCGTGACTCTTTTCTTCCTGTTCATGTTTTCCTGGGTTGAGCTTCTCCTGGCGCGCACCTTGACGGCTACCAATGCCCAGCCAATCGGCATGATCATGACGCGAACATCCACGGCTTCGGGTATCGACTGGGGAACCCTGGCGGCTGCCGGTGTACTCACCATATTGCCTGGAATCGTCGTCGTCTATTTCGTGCGCAATCATATCGCCAAGGGCTTTGCCCTGGGCCGTACCTGAGCGGGAGGCTTCGAACAATGTCCTGGATGGTCTGGACGGTACCTACGGCAATCTTCTTCTCTACCATTGGCGCCATGTTGGCAGGAATGACGGTGTGGGAGGTGGTGTCACCCTCGATAGAAAGGAAGGGATTTCTACCGATTTCCACTACGCGAGGTGATCGCTTATTCATCGGCCTGCTTTCTGCCGCCTATATTCACCTGGCGGTAGTCGGCTTCACCGATATTTCGATTTGGTTTGCTCTGGCGGCTTCCATCCTATGGTTGCTGGTGCTGATGCGCTGGGGCTGAATCAAGGGGGCATGGATGGCTATTTACGTCATGGAAGACGATAACAAGCAAACGAGGTTCACATGAAAAACAACAGGATAAAACTGACGGTGCTGGCAGCTAGCCTGATGCTTGCATCCGCTAGTCTGTACGCCGACTCCCACGATGCAAGAGCAATCGCAGAGCGCCTGGTCGATGAGCATTTCCAGAACTCGACGCTGTCCAGGGAGGAGCAGATCGAGGAGCTGCTCTGGTTTGCCCAGGCGGCAGAGCCGTTCCGCGGCATGGAGATCAATACCGTCGCGGAAGGCCTGGCCGTCCATGAGTTCGAACGGGATGTTCTGGCCCAGGCCTTCGAGGAACTGACCGGTATCCGCGTCACCCACAACATCATCAACGAGGGTGATCTCGTCGACAACATGCAGACCCAGATGCAGACGGGGCGTAATATCTACGACGGTTTCATCAACGACTCCGATGCCATCGGCACTCACATTCGTTACGGCACCACCGTCAATATTTCCGAAGCGATGGAAAACGAGTGGGCGGACTTCACGCTGCCGACCCTGGACCTGGACGACTTCATCGGCATCCAGTACACCACCGGGCCAGATGGCAGCATCTACCAGCTCCCGGCGCAGCAATTCGCCAACCTCTACTGGTTCCGCTATGACTGGTTCGAGCGCGAGGACCTCCAGGAGCAGTTCCGCGATATCTACGGCTACGATCTTGGCGTCCCCACCAACTGGACGGCCTACGAGAATATCGCCGAATTCTTTACCGAGCATGTCGGTGAAATCGATGGCGTCCGTGTCTACGGCCACATGGACTATGGGCGTCGCGACCCGTCGCTTGGCTGGCGCTTCCATGACTCTTGGCTCTCCATGGCCGGCATGGGCAGCCCGGGGGTACCGTTCGGCAACCCGGTGGACGACTGGGGTATCCGCGTGGACGAAGAGAGCCGCCCGGTGGGCTCCAGCGTGACCCGCGGTGGTGGTACC
>ERZ869909.1313-NODE-1313-length-20485-cov-5.057134_pt1 | contig 20485 bp, 20 predicted proteins | sample MGYA00520892_ERZ869909 | MGnify/ENA primary metagenome ERZ869909 (study PRJEB32215, sample SAMEA104723947) | bioreactor metagenome | biome: bioreactor; feature: anaerobic bioreactor; material: water | place: China | collected 2015-03-12 ... | reverse complement strand
CCGGCCCCTGCCGGATCATCGACGCCGATGCCCTGCGCGCCAGCGGCGCGCTGGCCGCCCATGCGGGCAGCGCCGGGCTGATCTGGCGCGAGGCCCACGCGCTGGCCGGCGATCGCCCCTGGACGCGGCGCCGCTAGCCGGCCCTGCTGATCAGCCTTTCGGTGTGCCGCGAAGCTGCGGCACGCCGGGCAGCACGCAGAGCATTTCATAAAGCAGATTGGCGCCGATCAGCGCGGTATTGCCCGAGGGGTCATAGGGCGGCGAGACCTCGACCAGATCGCCGCCCACAAGGTTCAGCCCGGCGCAGCCGCGCACGATCTCCAGCCCCTGCCAGATGGTCAGGCCGCCGGGCTCCACCGTGCCGGTGCCGGGCGCGAAAGCGGGATCGAGGCTGTCGATATCGAAGCTCAGATAGACCGGGGCATCGCCGATGACGGCGCGAATCTCGGCCATCAGCGGCGCGAGCGAGCGGTGCCAGCATTCCTCGGCCTGGATCACCCGCCAGCCCTTCTCGCGGCCCCAGTCGAAATCATCAGGCCCGTAGCCGGTGCCGCGCAGGCCGATCTGGAACACCTTGTCATTGATCAGGCAGCCGTCTTCCCAGGCGCGGCGGAAGGGGCAGCCATGGGCGACCTTCTCGCCGAACATCTCGTCGTTGATATCGGCGTGGGCATCGACATGGATCAGTGCCACCGGCCCGTGGCGGTGCTTCATGGCGCGCAGGATGGGCCAGGTCAGCGTGTGGTCGCCACCGAGCGTCAGCGGCACCGCGCCATGGGCCAGCACGCCCTTGTAGTGATCCTCGATGATCGCCACCGATTTCTTCAGATCGAAGGTGTTGATCGGCACATCGCCGATATCGGCCACCTGCAGATGATCAAACGGCGCGGCCCCGGTAGCCATGTTATAGGGCCGCAGCATCCGGCTTTCATCGCGGATCTGGCGCGGGCCGAGCCGGGTGCCGGGGCGGTTCGAGGTGCCGATATCCATCGGAATGCCGATGAAGGCGGCATCCAGCCCCTCGGCGCTGGCCTGGGCGGGCAGGCGCATCATGGTCGCCGGCCCGCCGAAACGTGGCATCTGATTGCCGCCGAGCGGCTGGTTGAAACGGCTGGTCATGGGGCCTCAGAGATGCAGGGTTTTCAGTTCCAGGAATTCCTCAAGCCCCGGCAGACCGCCCTCGCGCCCGTTGCCCGATTGCTTGTAGCCGCCAAAGGGGCTGCCATACTGATGCCCGGCGCCGTTGACATGCACCATGCCGGCGCGCAACCGCCCGGCCACCCGCTCGGCGCGTTCGGCATCGCCGGTCTGGATATAGGCGGCCAGCCCATAGGGCGTGTCATTGGCGATCTCGATGGCCTGTTCCTCGGTGTCGAAGGGGATCAGCACGGCGACCGGGCCGAAGATTTCTTCGCGGGCGATGGTCATCTGGTTGTTCACATCGCCAAACACCGTTGGCCGGACGTAATAACCACGGTTGAAGCCCTCGGGCCGGCCGGGGCCGCCTGTCAGCAGTGTGGCGCCCTCGGCCATGCCGGCCTCGATCAGCTTCTGCACGCGGGAATATTGCAGCTCGCTGACCAGCGGGCCGATATGATCGCCCTCCTGCATCGGGTCACCCACCGCCTGATCCCGCGCTGCCCGAGCGGCCAGTTCGGCGACGCGCGGATAGACCGAGCGCTCCACCAGAAGCCGGGTTGGCGCGTCGCAGCTTTGCCCGGTATTGTTGAACACCTCGCCAAGGCTGGCGGGCACGCGGGTTTCGAGATCGGCATCGGCGAAGATCAGGTTGGGCGATTTGCCGCCCAGTTCCAACGCGACGCGCTTGACCCCGGGCGCGGCATCGCGGCTGACGGCGACGCCGGCGCGGGTGGAGCCGGTAAAGGACATCATCGCCACATCCGGATGGCGCGAAAGCGCGGCGCCGACCTCTTCGCCCGCGCCATTGACCAGGTTGAACACGCCGGCGGGGAAACCTGCCTCATGGATCATTTCGGCATAGAGCATGGCGCTGAGCGGCGTCAGTTCCGAGGGTTTGAGAATGCAGGTGCAGCCGGCCAGCAGCGCCGGAATGACCTTGAGCACGATCTGGTTGACCGGCCAGTTCCACGGCGTGATCAAGCCGCAAACCCCGATGGGCTCGCGCAGAAGGATATCGCCATTGTCCAGCTGCTGGCGCCATTCCAGCCGGTCGAAGGCGCGCAGAAACCCCTCGACATGGCCCACGCCCACATCGGCCTGCTGTTCGCGGCACATGGTCAGCGGCGCGCCCAGTTCCAGCGTCATCGCCTGCACCATCTCCTCGTAGCGGGCGCGATAGATATCGAGCAGCCGCGCGACCAGCGCGCGCCGGGCGGCGGGGGGCGTGGCGGCCCAGCCGGGGAAGGCGGCGCTGGCGGCGGCAACCGCGCGCTCGATATCGGCTGCGCGGCCCATCGAGATTGTCGCCACCGGCTCTTCGGTAGCGGGATTGATCACCGCAAGATCATCAGGGGCGAGCGGGTTCACCCATTCGCCGTTGATGTAGAACTGGCGCTTGTCGATCATCGCTGCCCCTCCTTGCCTTGCAGCCATTCGCTGATGATCTGGCGATGACGCTCGCCCGAATAGCTGGGGAAATGCCCACCATGGACCACGCGCACCGGCAGCGCCAGCAGCCTTTCCATGCTGGCGATGTATTGCGCCTGTTCCGCGTCGCTGGTGCCCTCGATCAGTTCGCCGTCATAGACGATATCGCCGGAAATCAACATGCCGGTGGCGGCCTCCCAGAGCGCGATGCCGCCGGGAGAATGGCCGGGGGTGTGGATGACCTCGAAATGCCGGTCGCCCAGATCGATCACATCGCCGTCTGCCAGTATGCGCGTGGCCGGCGCGGCCTTCACCGCGTAGCGGGTGGATTGATAGGGTTCGGGCGGCAGGGCGGTGAAGATGTCATCGGTGACATATTTGTCGGCGAAGGTGTTTTCGCGGGTGGGATGGGCCAGCAGATCGGCCTCGGCCGCATGGCACAGCCGGCAGGGGAATTCATGGTGGCAGCCGATATGATCGAAATGGGTATGGCTGGCCACGGCATCGAGCGGGCGTTCGCTGACCAGCGGCACCCATTGGCGCAAGCTCACCACCCCCATGCCGCTATCGACCAGCATGTCACGCGCGCGGCCCCGCACATGCCAGATATTGCAGCGGTAGAATTCGCGGATATGCGGCTCGTCGATCCAGGTCACGCCATCGCCGAGCTTGCGGATGCGATACCATTGATCGGCGCTGACGCGAACAAGGGCGCTCATGCCCGGCCCTCCAGCACCACATGGGCGCGGGCGTGAAGTTCGGCCTGCATGCCGGGCTGGGGTTCGGCATCCTGCGGCAGATGCGCGGTCAGCCGCAGATCGGGCGCGGCGAGGGGTGCGAAATGGGCACGGTGGTGGGTGCCGAAAAAGGCGCTTTCCAAGAGCCGCGCCGGGCCGAGCGGCAGCAGATCGGGGCCGGGGGCGGTGGTGATGGCCTCGGGGCGGATGCAGAGCGTGGCCGGACCGTTGGCCGCCAGCGGCAGCGCACCGAGCGGGGTGTGCAGCGCCTTGCCCTGGCCCTCGCCGGGGATCTGGTTGATCTCGCCCATGAAGGCGGCCGAGAACAGGCTTTTCGGGCGCAGATAAACTTCGCGCGGGGGGCCAAGATCGGCGATCCGGCCGGCATTCATCACCACGATCCGGTCGGCGATGGCCATGGCCTCTTCCTGATCATGGGTGACATGCACGAAGGTGGTGCCGACCCGGCGCTGAATGGCTTTCAGCTCGTCCTGCATCTGCCGGCGCAGCTTCAGATCGAGCGCGCCGAGCGGCTCATCAAGCAGCAGAACCTGCGGATCGACGGCCAGCGCGCGGGCCAGCGCCACCCGCTGACGCTGGCCGCCGGAAAGCTCGTGCGGGTAACGATCAGCCGCCTCGGGCAGGCCCACCAGCGCCAGCATCTCCTGCGCGCGGGTGCGCCGTTCGCGCTTTGCCATGCCGCGCATGCGCAGCCCGAACGCGACGTTGTCGGCAAGGCTCATATGCGGGAACAGCGCGTAATCCTGAAACATCGTGGTGGTGGGCCGGTCCTTTGGCGCGATCCGGGTCATGTCGCGCCCGCCGATCAGCACCTCGCCCGCGACCGGGGTCAGAAACCCGCCAAGGATCGACAGAAGCGTGGTCTTGCCGCAGCCCGAGGGGCCGAGCAGCACCACGAATTCCCCCGGCGCGATGCTCAGCGATACGCCATCAAGCGCGGTGAAGCTGCCGAAACTCATGCGCAGATCGCGCAGTTCCACCCCGGCGCTCATCGCCGCACCCGGCGAAAGACGGTCAGTTCCATGATGATCAGAACCCCTACGGAAACCAGAAAGACGAGGCTGCCGATGGCATTGGCCCGCGGGCTGAGGCCCGAGCGCAGGAGCGCCCAGATCTCGACCGGCAGAGTGACATCGAAGCGGGTCAGCAGATAGGCGATGATGAATTCATCCCAGCTGAAGGTGAAGGCCAGGAAATAGGCCGCCAGCATCGAGGGCGCCAGCATCGGCGCGGTGATCAGCCGCAGCACCTGCACCTCGCTGGCGCCGAGATCGCGCGCCGCGCGCTCGGCCGAGCGCTGATGCTCGCCCATCGAGGCATAGAGAATGGCGAAACAGAGCGGCAGGTTGATCACCACATGCCCGACCCCGGCGGTCCAGAGCGACAGGCCGATCCCGGCGCGCTGGTAAAGCGACATCAGCCCCAGCGCGATGATCAGATAGCTCACCGTCAGCGGCGCGATGAGGGCGGCGCGCATCAGCACCGAGCCCGGCAGCCGGTAGCGCGCCAGCCCCTGCGCGGCCAGAAAACCCAGAAACAGCGCCATGGCCGAGGACAGGCTGGCCACGATCAGCGAGTTCATCAGCCCCGACATCAGCCGCCGGTCGCCCAGCACCTCGACATACCAGCGCAGGCTGGGGCCGTTGAAGGGCGGCACCGGCAGGCGGCCATCCTGAAACGAGAACAGCACCAGCACCGCCACCGGCAGGAAGATGAAGCCGAACATCAGCGCCAGATAGAGCCAGGACAGAACGCGCATCAGACCCGCTCCATGCGCAGCCAGCGTGCGCAGGCCAGATAGGCCAGCGTCACCACCGCCATCAGGATCACCGCCATGGCCGAGGCCATCGGAAAATCGCCCCGCCGGCCCAGTTGCATCATGATCAGCTGCGGCAGGGTCAGCTCGTTGTTGCCGCCCAGAATCTGCGGGGTGATGTAATCGCCGATGCACAGAACGAAGGTCAGGAAGGCGCCGGTCATCACCCCGGGCAGGGTGAGCGGCAGGATGACATGGCGGAAGGTGGCAAGGCGCCCGGCGCCCAGATCGGCGGCGGCGCGGGCATAGTTTGGCGAAAGCTGCACCAGATTGGCATAGATCGTCAGCGTCAGCAGCATGACGAAGAAATGCACGAAACCGGTGACGGTGGCGAAACGTGTGGCCGACATGATCAGCGGCGCGTCGATCAGCCCGGTCGAAAGCAGCGCGCGGTTGATCACCCCGTTCTGGCCCAGCACCAGCAGCCAGGCATAGGAACGCACCACATAGGAGGTCCAGAAGGGCAGGATTGCCAGCACCAGCGCCAGCCGCTGCCAGCGTCTGGGCACCCGGAAGGCGATGATCCAGGCCAGCGGATACGCCAGCGCCAGCGAGACCACGGTGACGATGGCGGTGATCTCCAGCGAGACGATCAGCCCGCGAAACAGCGCCGGTTCGGTGAAGAAGCGCAGGTAATTGTCCAGATGGAAACCCTGCACCACCACCCGGCCCTCCAGCCGCGCGAAGCTCAGCCCCAGCATCAGCGCGAAGGGCAGCGCAAAGAACAGCGCCACCCAGGCGAGGGCGGGGGCAACCAGCCCCCAGCCCAGTCGGTTTTCGCGTGCAGTTGTCATGCTGGCCCCTCCCCCTCGCTGGCTCGCTCGCGCTGCCGGGTTCAGTTCTGCAACATGTCGGTCCACAGATCCTGCATCGCGGCGTCCAGTTCGGCATCGGGCACCGGGTAGCGCTGGGCGCGGGTCAGGAAGGTATCCTGCTCATCCCAGCGCAGGATGGCGCGCTGCTCGTCGGTCAGTTCGGTGCCGGCGGCGATATTGGCCGGCATGCCCCAGTAGCAAGACGAGGTCGCCAGCCGCGCCTGCCCCTGCGGGCTGGTGATATATTGCACGAAGGCCAGCGCCAGATCCGGGTTGGCACTGTCGGCCAGCACCGCGATCGACTGCGCCCAGAGCACCGCGCCCTGATCGGGGATCGTCCAGTCCAGATCGGGGTTTTCCTCGGCCAGAACGGCGGTCAGCCATTCACCGCCGCCGACAAGGATATCCACCTCGCCGGTGGCCAGCGCCGTCTGGCTGGCGACCACCTCGCCGACCTGGCGCGAACGGGCGCGCAGGTCAAGGAGCGGCGCGCGCAGCCGCTCCAGCGCCTCGGCATCCAGATCGGCGGTGTCGATGCCCTCGTTCAGCGCCAGCATGCCCAGCACCGGCAGGTAATAGTCATAGATCGCGATGCGCCCGTCATAGCGCCCCGACCACAGCGCCGAGAGGTCGTTCATATCGACCGGGTCCACGGCGGCGCGGTTGTAGGAGATGGTGTTGTAGCCGAATTTCTCGGTCACGGCATAGGTGATGCCATCGCGGGTATTGAGGTCTTCGAGCACCAGTTCGGGGAAGAAATCAGCCGTCGGCAGGGCCTCGGCGGGCAGCGGGGCCAGCAGGTCCAGATCGACGGCGCGGTGCACATCCACCGCGTCGATCACCAGCACATCCCAGTCGCCCGGGCGCGATTGCTGCAAGATCGCCAGCCCGGCGGCGGTGCCCTCGTATTCGCGCAGATTGACCCGCACGCCATGTTCCTGCTCGAAGGGACGGATCAGCTCGGGGTCGGCATGATCGCACCAGACCAGGGCATTGAGCGATTGCGCGGATGCCGGCGCGGCCAGCAGGGCCAGCGCGGTGCCGGCCGCCAGAGCTGCAAGGCGCCGGTTGCGGGTGCTGCGGATGGTATTGCGGGGCATGGTGGTGTTCTCCCTGAGCCAATCTTGATGCAAGCCGAGAAAAAACTTGAATGCATTCATTTTTGAAGTCAATGATAAATTTAGACGAGGCAGGGCAGGACGTATCGGATGGGTCAGCAGATGGGCCGGCAAATGGGATTGCGCGAAAGACAAAAGGCCGACCGGCTGCGGCGCATCCTCGATGCCGCCAGCACAAGGTTCCGCCAGCTGGGCTATGATGCCGCGCGCATCGAGGATATCGCCGAGGATGCCGGGGTCTCGGTCGGGACGGTCTATAACTACTTCGGAAACAAGGGCGATGTGCTGGTGGCCATCGTCAGCCTCGAGGTCGAGGAGATCCTGTCCGAGGGCGCGGAACTGATCGCCCGCCATAGCGGCGACGTATCCGAGGCCGTGGGCGCGCTGATCGGTCTCTATTACGATCATTCGCTGATCTATCTGAGCAAGGCGATGTGGCGCACGGCGATGGCGCTGGCGATTCGCGGCCCGGATACGCCGGTCAGCCGGCGCTATACGGCGCTCGATGCACGGCTGGCGGGGCAGGTCTGCACGCTGATCACCAGCCTGCAGGCGCGCGGCAAGGTGCGACCGGATCTCGACGCGCAGGCCGTTGGCCATTTGCTTTTCAACAATCTCAACATGATGTTCGTCGAATTCGCCAAGGACGAGGCCCAGACACTGGACCAGCTCAAGGCGCGGGTGGCCTGGCAGAACGCGCCGCTGCTGCGGCTGATCGCTGTTCCGTAACGGCGGCCGGTGGGTTTCAGCGGGCGCGGGGCAGGTGCTCGCGGATTAGCTCGGCGCGGTGACGAAACACTTCCGCGTCGGTGAAGGGCGCCCCGTCGCGCGCCGCGGCACCGATCAGCCCCGCCAGCCGCGCGCGATCCTGCGCCAGCGTGGCCAGCGCGCCGGCCAGTGCCTCGGTATCGCCCGGCGGGGTCAGCCAGCCGCCGCCATGACCGGCGATCAGATCGGCGGGAAAGGCGCTGTCATGGCCCACGATCGGACAGCCTGAGGCCAGCGCCTCGATCAGGCAGCGCGGCGATTCGGGGGTCTGATGGCAAAAGAGCATCAGATGCGATCTGCGCAGCGCCTCCAGCACCGCCGCGCGGTCGCGCAGAAAGCCCGGCAGTTCCACCCGCCCGGCCAGCGGCCCGGCGGCCACCCGCGCCCGCATTGCCGCCAGATCCGGCCCCTCGCCCAGCCAGCGCGCCCGGAAATCCACCCCCTGCCGCGCCAGCGCCTCCAGCGCCGCCAGCCAGTCGCCGGTGCCCTTCATTGCCTCGGCCCGCCCGACATAGGTGATGCGCAGCGGCCCGGCGCCGGCCTCGGCGATCTTGCGTGCCAGCGCCTCCGGGGCGATGTGATCGGCGGGTTTGAGGTGGATGTCATGCACCAGTTGCGGGTTGCGGCAATGCGGCGCGTAGGTGTCGAAGGTTTCGCGGCCATGAAACAGCCCCAGCGCCGCGCGACGGATCAGCGCGCGTTCCAGCATCGCCATGGGCCGATGCTCCAGCCGGGCGCGCAGCCGGCGCCGCCACGGCAGATCAGGCGCAAGCCGGGGATCGGTCAGCCGCCGCACCACCTCCGATTCCACCCGGTCGGTCCAGATATAGAAGGGCTTGCCCATGCGATGCGCCTGCCAGGCCCCCACCGCACCCCAATCACCGAACAGCCCGCCGATGGCGAAACCCAGATAATCGCAGCGCTCGATGGCGGCGCGCAGCAGCCGCCGCCCCTCGGGCAGGGCGCGCAGAAACTGGTCCGGCCGGTAGGCCCAGGGCAGGGTGATGAATTCGATCCGCTCCAATACCGGCCCCAGCCCGGCAACCGGCACCCAGGCCGGCGGCGGCGGCGCCGGGTTGAGCGGCATCATCACCACCAGATGCTCGAAATGCTCGGCCCAGAGCCGCAGCCCGTTGCAGGCCTGATCTTCCAGAAGAAGCGTATCACCGGCGCGATGCAGCGCGACGGGGGCGTGAAGCAGCAAGGTATCGGGCATGGTGTCTCCGGGTTGGGCGGATCATCCCGCCCCGGTCCGCGAAGGTCAACGCCCGTCAGGAACCGCGATAGGTGGAATAACCATAGGGCGACAGCAGCAGCGGCACATGATAATGCGCCTCGCCGTCGCTCATGCCGAAGCGGATCGGCACCTGATCCAGAAACAGCGGCTCGTCGCCAGCCTGTCCGGTGGCGCGCAGATAATCCCCGGCAAAGAACACCAGCTCATAGCTGCCCGCCGCGAATTTGGCCTGCGGCAGGATCGGCGCATCGGTGCGCCCGTCGGAATTGGTCACCGCCTCGGCGATCTTGCGGTGTGAATTGCCGCTGACCTTGTAGAGCGCGATCTTCAGCCCCGCTGCCGGCAGGCCGCGCGCGGTATCCAGAACATGGGTGGTCAGATAACCGGGCATCGCGGGCTCCTCGCTGCGGTGAAGGTGTTGTGGTTTTGGCCCATTGTGCCGCAATCGCCGGCAAAGGCCAGTCCGCGACAAAAGAAAAGGTCTTTCAGCGAAAATTTGAAAACCACCGGTGATCTTTTGGTTTACCGTGAAACTGCCCGGCCCGGCCGGGGGATTTCATCGACAGGCCCGAACGTGACCAACCCTCCCCGATACCCGCGCGATTTCACCGGCCATGGCGCCACTCCTCCTGATGCCCGCTGGCCCGGCGGCGCCCGCGTCGCCATCAGTCTGGTGCTCAACTACGAGGAGGGCGGCGAGAACAACCTGCTGCATGGCGACGGCCAGTCCGAAGCTTTCCTGTCTGATATCGCCGGCGCCCAGCCCTGGCCCGGTCAGCGCCACTGGAACATGGAATCGCTCTATGATTACGGGGCGCGCGCCGGGTTCTGGCGGCTGCACCGGCTGTTCACCCAGCGTGGCCTGCCCGTCACCATCTATGGTGTCGCCACGGCGCTGGCGCGCAACCCTGAACAGGTGGCGGCGATGAAATCCGCCGGCTGGGAGATCGCCAGCCATGGGCTGAAATGGGTCGAACACCGCGACATGCCCGAGGACGAGGAGCGCGCCCAGATCAATGAGGCCGTGCGGCTGCATACCGAGGTGGTAGGCAGCCCGCCGCGCGGCTGGTACACCGGCCGCTGTTCCATGAATACCGTCCGCCTGACCGCCGAGAGCGGGCTTTTCGACTGGATTTCAGACACTTATGACGACGATCTGCCCTATTGGCGCGAGGTCGGCGCGCGTGACCAACTGGTGATCCCCTATACGCTGGAAGCCAATGACATGCGCTTCGCCACCGCGCCGGGCTATATCGAGGGCGAGCAGTTCTTCCAGTATCTCAAGGACAGTTTCGATGTGCTGCATGCCGAGGGCGGGCGCATGTTCTCGATCGGGCTGCATTGCCGGCTGATCGGCCGTCCGGGCAAGATCGCCGGGCTGATCCGGTTTCTGGATCATGTGCAGCAAAAGGGCGGTGCCTGGTTTGCGACAAGGGGCGAGATCGCTGCGCATTGGGCCGCGCAGCATCCGCACCGGCGCCGCGAACGCCCCTCGCTGCTGGAGCGCGCAGCGTTCGTCGCCCGCTTTGGCGGCATTTTCGAACATTCCGCCTGGATCGCCGAACGCGCCTGGGAACTGGAGCTTGGCCCCGCCCATGATCGCGCGACGGGGTTGCACAATGCGCTCTGCCGGATCTTCCGCACCGCCAGCCAGGAGGAACGGCTCGGCGTGCTGCGCGCCCATCCCGATCTGGCCGGAAAACTGGCCCGGGCGCGCCGGCTCACGCCTGAATCCACCCATGAACAGGCCAGCGCCGGGCTTGATGCCCTGACCGACGCCGAACGCGCCAGTTTCGAGGCGCTCAATGCCGCCTATGTCGTCAAACACGGCTTTCCCTTCATCATCGCCGTGCGCGACCATGACAAAGCGGGCATCCTGGCGGCTTTCGAAACCCGGATCGCCAATGATACCGCGACCGAATTCACCACCGCCTGCGCCCAGGTCGAACGCATCGCCGAACTCCGGCTTCAGGATATGCTGGCATGAACCCCTATCACCTTCCCATGGGCGGGCTGCCGCCGCAAACCGCGCTGATGACCCAGCGCGCGGTCTTCACCGAAAGCTATGCGGTGATCCCGCGCGGCTGCTTCTCGGATATCGTCACCAGTTACCTGCCGGGCTGGCGCAAGACCCGGCTCTGGGTGCTGGCCCGTCCGCTCTCGGGCTTTGCCGAGACCTTCAGCCAATATGTGATGGAAGTGCAGCCCGGTGGCGGCTCGGATGCCCCCGATGCGGAAGCCGGCGCGCAGCATGTCCTCTTCGTCACCGGCGGCGTGCTGACGCTGACCATCGACGGCGAGGGCCATGAGCTCGATGCCGGCGGTTATGCCTATATCCCAGCCGGCAGCCGCTGGACGCTCTTGGCCGAGGGGCGTGAGCCGGCGCGTTTCCATTGGTATCGCAAGCTCTGGGAAGCCGCCCCCGGCATTGAGCGCCCCGAGGCCTTCGTGACCAATGAGCGCGTCATCCCCCCGATCGCCATGCCCGATACCGAGGGACGCTGGGCTACCACCCGCTTCGTCGATCCCGCCGATCTGCGCCATGACATGCATGTCAACATCGTCACCTTCCAGCCCGGCGGGGTGATCCCTTTCGAGGAAACCCATGTCATGGAGCACGGGCTCTATGTGCTGGAGGGCAAGGCGGTCTACAAGCTCAACCGCGACTGGGTCGAGGTCGAGGCCGGCGATTTCATGTGGCTGCGCGCCTATTGCCCGCAGGCCTGCTATGCCGCCGGGCCCGGGCCCTTCCGCTATCTGCTCTACAAGGATGTCAACCGTCACGCTCGCCTGCGCGGCCCCTGGTCGGCCTGAAGCTCCGCCCCTCGTGCCGGCAGGCCCTGTCTTTGTGCCATAAATATCCCGGGGGTCCGGGGGCAGCGCCCCCGGCCGGGCCAGAGGAAACCCCGCATGAGCCGAACCCTGCACACCGAACCCCTGACCGCCGAGGCCTTCGCCCCGTTCGGCGATGTGCTGGAAGTGCGTGGTTCCCCCGACCGGCGCATCAACCAGGGGCTCTGCGGGCGCTACCATGACCGCGCCCGGCTGGATTTCGGCTTTGACACCACGCCACCCGGCCGCGCCGGCATCTCGATCTTTCTGGCGGAGCCGCGCGCGCTGCCCTATCGGCTGGAGATGATCGAGCGCCACCCCGAGGGCAGCCAGGCCTTTGTGCCGATGAGCGAACATCCCTTTCTGGTCGTCACCGCCAAGGCCCCCGACCAACCGCCGCGCGCCTTTCTCACCAATGGCGCGCAGGGCATCAACCTGCATCGCGGTATCTGGCACGGGGTGCTCACCCCGCTTGCCGCGCCGGGGCTTTTCGCGGTGATCGACCGGATCGGCACCAGCCCCAATCTGGAGGAACACTGGTTCGACAGCCCCTGGACCATCCTGCCCGGGGGCACCGACACGCCATAGCGGCGCAAACCGCAAGGAGCCCTCATGCCAGCCAATACCCTCGGCACGCCCGCCGAACTGCGCGATCCGAACTACACCCCGCCGCTGCATCAGGCGATCCCGCTGGGCATCCAGCATGTGCTGGCGATGTTCGTTTCCAATGTGACGGTGGCGATCATCATCGCCGGCGCGGCGGGCTTCGGCTTTGGCTCCGATCAGGCGGCGCTCGGCTTTCCGGACATGACCTACATGATCCAGATGTCGATGCTCTTTGCCGGGGTGGCGACGCTTTTGCAAACCATCGGCGCCGGGCCGGTGGGCGCGCGGCTGCCGATCGTGCAGGGCACCTCGTTCGCCTTCATCCCGGTGATGATCCCGCTGGTCGCCGGCAAGGGTGTCGAGGCCATGGCGATGATCACCTGCGGCGTGCTGGCCGGCGGTCTCTTTCACGCCGCGCTGGGCCGGGTAATCGTGCGCATCCGTTTCGCATTGCCGCCGCTGGTCACCGGGTTGGTGGTGCTGATGATCGGGCTGGCGCTGGTGCGGGTGGGTATCCAGTATTCGGCCGGCGGGGTGCCGCGCATCGGCACGCCGGAATATGGCTCGGCGCAAAGCTGGTCCATCGCGCTGGTGGTGATCCTGGTCACGCTGGGGATGAAATTCTATGCCCGGGGCATGTGGTCGGTGGCGGCAGTGCTGATCGGGTTGATGGTGGGCTATGGCTATGCCTGGCTTCTGGGCGTGGTCAGCTTCACCCCGGTGGCGCAGGCCCACTGGCTGGCGGTGCCGCAGCCCTTCCGCTTCGGTTTCGAGTTTTCGGTGGCGGCGGTGGTGGGCTTTTGCCTGATGGCCTTCGTCTCGGCCATCGAGACCGTGGGCGATGTCGCGGGTATCGCCAAGGGCGGGGCCGGCCGCGACGCCACCGACCGCGAGATCGAGGGCGCCACCTATGCCGATGGTATCGGTTCGGCGCTGGCCGGGCTCTTTGGCGCGCTGCCCAATACCTCGTTCAGCCAGAATGTCGGGCTGATCGCCATGACCGGGGTGATGAGCCGCCATGTCGCCACCATCGGCGCGTTGTTCCTGATCCTGTGCGGTCTGGTGCCCAAGATCGGCGCAGTGGTCGCTTCGGTGCCGATCGAGGTTCTGGGCGGCGGCGTGGTGGTGATGTTCGGCATGGTCTGCGCGGCGGGCATCAACATGCTGTCCGATGTGATGTGGAACCGGCGCAACATGGTGATTTTCGCTGTGGCGCTGTCGGTGGGTTTCGGGCTGCAACTGGAACCCGAAGCCCTGCAGCACCTGCCCGAAACCCCGCGCATCCTGCTGGCCACCGGGCCCTTGCCGGCGGCGCTGATCGCCATTGCGCTCAATCTTCTGTTGCCGGCGGAACTGGCCGCCGAGGCCACGGAAGAGGTGGCGGGCGGCCTGCAGGGCCATGGCAAGGGGCTGAAAACCGACTGACCTAGCCACAAGGCAAAGCGCCGCCGGCAGCAGCCGGCGGCGCCTGTTTGCGCATTGATCTTCCGGCCGAACTCAGCCGGCGGTGACGCAATCCACGATGGCCTGCGCCAGATCGCGCATCAGCGTCTCGTAGAGCATGGCACCGGGTTCCAGCATCACGCCCTCGGGATCGAGCGGCGCGCCGATCCGCACGCCGCCACCATCGCTGACCAGCGCGACATAGGCATCGGGGTGGTTGACCTCGGGGAAGACGCAGACCGCGCCGGATTGCTCCAGGCTGGCGCGGATCGCGCTGAGCCGCGCCGCACCGGGATCGGCGGCATCGCCCAGCGCCACGCTGCCCAGAACATTCAGCCCGAAGGCCGTGGCCAGATAGCCATAGGCATCGTGATACATCACCAGCCCGGCCGAGCCGAGCGGCGCCAGCATGGCGGCAAGCTCTTCCTCCAGCGCCTCGATCCGTTCCACCGCAGCCTCGGCATTGGCGGCATAGGTGGCGGCATGTTCGGGATCGAGCGCCGCCAGCCGCGCGCCGATCGCCTGCACCCAGGCCTCGGCATTATGCGGGTTCATCCAGGCATGCGGGTCGAAATCGCCTTCGTGGTGGCCATGGCCGTGCCCGTGCGAATGCCCGTGATCTTCGTCATGCCCATGATCTTCGTCATGCCCGTGCCCGTCGTCATGCCCGTGCCCATGCCCGTGGTCGTGGTCGTCATGCTCATGACCTTCATGCTCGTCATGGTCATGCCCGTGGTCGTCCTCGTGGGCGTGTCCGTGATCATGCCCATGCGAGTGACCATGCGAATGGCCATGGTCGTGCCCGTCATCATGCCCCTCACCATGGCTGTGCCCGTGATCATGGTCGTCATGGCCATGCCCCTCATGCGTGTCGTGGTCGTGCCCGTGATCATGGGAATGCCCGTGGGAATGCCCGTGGGAATGCTCGTGATCATCGCCATGCGCATGGCTGTGGCCGTGTTCGGCGGCGGCGCCGGTCAGGCGCGATTCGGCATAGGGTTGCAGCGCCACGCCCTCGACGCCCAGCAGTTCCAGCACCGCGCCACCGGCCAGCGAGGCCACCGCCCGGCCCATCCAGGGGGTCAGATCCTCGCCCATCCAGACCACCAGATCAGCCTGCGACACTGCCCGCGCCTGCGAGGGGCGAAGCTGGAAATTATGCGGATCGGCGCCGCGATCGAGCAGCAGTTCGGCCTCGCCCAGATCGCCCAGCACCATGGCGACCAGCGAATGCGCCACCGGCGTATCCGCGACGATCCGTGGCCCATGGGCCCAGGCCGGGCTGGCGGCAAAGGCGGTGAGCAGGGCGGCCAGGCTGGTGGCAAGGCTGGCATCGCGGCGCAGGTTGGGGTATCGCATGGGGTGCTCCGTGGATCACTTGAAATCTGACGGCTAACTAACGTTATATTATATCATGTCAACCGCGCAACCCGTGAGTCCCGCCATGCCCAGCGCCGCCTTTCACCCCCATGACCACGGGCATTGCGTGCAAAGCACCCTGCGCGAAGCCGAGCGGGTGATCGCGGCGCGCGGGCTGCGGCTGACCCCGGTGCGGCGGCGCACGCTGGAGATCCTCCTGGAACGCCATGGCGCGATGGGCGCCTATGAGGTGCTGGAGCGGCTGGCCGAGGAGGGCTTTGGCCATCAGCCGCCGGTGGCCTATCGCGCGCTCGATTTTCTGGTGGAGAACGGGCTGGCGCATCGCATCCGGCGCATCAATGCTTTTGCCGCCTGCGCCCATCCCGGCGAGGATCATCACGCCGCCTTCCTGATCTGCCGGGTCTGCAATGCGCTGGCCGAAATCCCCGCCGGGGCGCTGCGTGCGGCGCTCGATACCAGCGCCGAGGCCACGGGTTTCGTCATCGAACGCGCCAGTATCGAGGCGGCGGGCCTCTGCCCGGAATGCCGGGCCACGGGCGCCGGCGCATGAGCGCGGCCTTGATCAGCGCGCAGGGGGTGAGCGTGGCTTACGGCGCCGCGCCGCCGGTGCTGAGCGGGGTGAATTTCGCGCTGCATCCCGGCGAGATCGTCACCATCGTCGGGCCGAACGGGGCGGGGAAATCGAGCTTCCTGCGTGCGGTTCTGGGCATGGTGCCGTTGCGCGCCGGAAAGGTCGAACGCCAACCGGGGCTGCGCATCGGCTATGTGCCGCAGCGGCTGCACCTGGACCCGAACCTGCCGCTCAGCGTGTCCCGCTTTCTGCGCCTGCTGCAACCGCTTGAGCGCCCGGCCATCGAAGCGCTCCTGGCACGGGTGGGGGTGCCGGGCCTGGCCGAGCGGCCAATGAACGCGCTCTCGGGCGGGCAGTTTCAGCGGGTGCTGCTGGCTCGCGCCTTGGCCGGCGAGCCGCAGCTTCTGGCGCTGGATGAACCCACCCAGGGGCTGGATCAGCCGGGCATCGCAGCGTTTTACCGCCTGATCGAGGATGTGCGCAATCAGATCGGCTGCGCGGTGCTGTCGGTCAGCCATGACCTGCATGTGGTGATGAGCGCCTCGGACCGGGTGATTTGCCTCAATGGCCATATCTGCTGCGAAGGCACGCCCAGCGTGGTATCGAACGCGCCGGAATACCGCGCGCTTTTCGGGCTGGGCACCGGCGGCGCGCTGGCGCTTTACCAGCATCACCATGACCATGACCACAGCCACGATCACGGGCATGACCATGGGCACGACCACAGCCATGATCACGGGCATGATCACGGGCATGACCACCATGCCCATTGACGATTTCATCCTGCGCGCCGCGCTGGCCGGCTTCATGGTGGCGCTGGCCGCCGGGCCCCTAGGCTGTTTCGTCATCTGGCGGCGCATGGCCTATTTCGGCGATGCTACGGCGCATGCGGCCATCCTGGGCGTGGCGCTGGCGCTGGCGTTTTCGGTCTCGGTCTTTGCCGGCACGCTTCTGACCGCGCTGGCCATGGCGGTGCTGGTATCGACGCTGGCCGGACGTGGCTGGGCGATGGATACCACATTGGGGGTTCTGGCGCATTCGGCGCTGGCGCTGGGGCTGGTGGCGGTATCCTTCCTGCCGCGAGTGCGGGTGGATCTGAGCGCCTATCTGTTCGGCGATATCCTGACCGTCACCTGGGGCGAACTGGCGCTGATCGCGCTGGGATCAGTGCTGGTATTGGCGCTGATGCTGTGGCGCTGGCGGGCGCTCCTGGCGGCGACGATCAGCGAGGAACTGGCCCAGAGCGGCGGCATCGAGCCGGCCCGCGAGCGGCTGGTGCTGGTGCTGGCGCTGGCGCTGGTGGTGGCGGCGGCGCTGAAGGTGGTGGGGGCGCTGCTGATTGCCGCCATGCTGCTGGTTCCGGCGGCGGCGGCGCGCGTCTATGCCCGCACGCCCGAGGGCATGGCGCTCTTGGCGGTGGCGCTGGGCGCGGCATCGGTGGTGGCCGGGCTGGGCCTGTCGCTGCATTGGGATACGCCGGCCGGGCCAAGCATCGTCGCGGCAGCGGCGGCTTTCTTTGCCGGTTCGGTGGGCGGCGCCGGGCTGGTGCAGGCGCTGCGGCGCTGAACCCTTCAGTAACCCGCGCCGCGATCGACCAGATGCAGCAGCGGCTCGCCGGCCAGGCCCCGGCGCACATTCTCGGCGATCACCTTCGCGGCGCTTGAGGCGCGGGTATCGGCGGCGATATGCGGCGTCACGGTCACGCGCGGATGCGCCCAATAGGGGTGATCGGCGGGCAGGGGCTCGATGCGGAAGACATCGAGCGTGGCATGGCCGATCTGCCCGCTCTCCAGCGCCGCCAGCAGCGCGGCATCATCGATCAGCGTGCCGCGTCCGGGATTGATGATCGCCGCACCCTTCGGCAGCCGAGCCAGCGCTGCCGCATCGAGCAGGTTCTCGGTATCCGCCGTGGCCGGCAGCAGCGTCACCACGATCTGCGCGCGCGACAGCACTTCGGCCAGCCCTGCCGCGCCATGGTGGCACTCGATCCCGGCCAGTTCCTTCGGCCGCCGGCTCCAGCCCAGCACCGGAAAGCCCAGCCCCGAGAGCGCCCGCGCGCAGGCCGCGCCCAGCGCCCCCAGCCCCAGCATGGCCACGGGGCGTTCGCTGGCCAGCGGCGGGATCACCTGTTTCCAGACGCCGTTTTGCGCCTGAAGCACCGCATCAAGGCCCAGATGAAAACGCATGGCATGACCGACGACATATTCCACCATGCCCTGCGTCAACCCGGGATCGACCATGCGGCACAGCGGCTGGATCAGGGTTTCATTGCCGACGATCCGCTCCACCCCGGCCCAGAGGCTGAGCACCGCCTTGCAGTTGGCATAGGGCGTAAAATCGGCCGGGGTATCGCCGCCCGGCGCGTAGATCATGAAATCCACCGCCTCGGGCGGGGCCGATTGCACCAGCCGGGCATCGACGTCGGCATCGCGCAGGGCGGTTTCCAGCGGCGCCTGCCATTCCGGCCAGTTGCGGGCGCCGGCGGCAAACAGGATGGTGGCACTCATGATCGCTCCCTTGGTCGATGGATGCAGGCGCTTTGCACCAGCCCGAAGCCCAAGAGAATCATGATCATCGCCGATCCGCCATAGGAAACCAGCGGCAGCGGCACGCCGACCACCGGCGCCAGCCCCATGACCATCGCCATGTTGACCGCGAAATAGAGGAAGAAGTTGCCGGCGATGCCCAGGATCAGCAGCGAGGCGAAGCGGTTGCGGCTTTGCAGCGCCGCCACGACGCAGGTGACGATGATCGCCAGATAGAGCACCAGCAACGACGCGCCGCCGATGAAGCCGAATTCCTCGGCCAGGGTGGTGAAGATGAAGTCGGTGTGCTTTTCGGGCAGGAAGTTCAGCCGCGATTGCGTGCCCTGCATGAAGCCGCGCCCCGACCAGCCGCCCGAGCCGAGCGCGATCATCGCCTGGTTGATGTGATAGCCGGCCCCGAGCGGGTCGAGCGTGGGATCGAGGAAGCTGTCGATGCGGCGGAACTGGTAGTCCTTGAGCAGCTGCCACTCCGTCCCGCGGGAGGCAAGAACCGTCGTGACCAGGCCCGCGCCCCCGGCGATCAGCGCGCCGAAATACCAAAGGCTCACCCCGGCGAAGAACATCACCAGCCCGCCGCCGCCGATGATCAGCAGCGCCGTGCCCAGATCCGGCTGGCGCAGTACCAGCGCGGCCGGAATCAGGATGATCGCCGCGCCGATGAAGACCCATAAGGGATGCGAGGTGCGGCGGATATCGAGCCAGTCGTAATAGGCCGCCATCGCCAGGATCACGGTAAGCTTGGCCATTTCCGAGGGTTGCAGCCGGATCGGACCCAGTTCGAGCCAACGCCGGGCGCCGCCGCCCATCGCCCCAAAGAATTCGACCCCGAGCAACAGCAGCACCGACACCGCATAGGCCAGACCCGCCATCGACCGCCAGAACCAGAGCGGCACGAAGGCAATCGCGAACATCAGGATCAGGCCGACGGCGAAGCGCTTCATCTGCGGCTCGGCCCAGGGGTGGAGGCTGCCACCTGCCACCGAATAGAGCATCAGGAAGCCCACCGCGGCCACCGTCGCCAGCAAGATCACCAGCGGCCAGTTGACATGCAGCACCTTGCGCAGGCCGGTGGGCGTGAACTTCACATTGTATTCGAGATAGCTCATGCGCGGCTTCTCTCGCGGCTCGGCCCGGTTTGCGGGCCGATCTTCTCGGCGATCTCGCGCAGCATCGTCTCGATCCGGTTACGCTGCGGCTGCGGGTAGGCCTCAAGCGGGGGCAGGCCGCCGGCCTGCGCGGCCAGGATCACGTCGCGCCCGATCGGCGCCGCGGCGGACGAGCCGCCGCCGCCATGCTCGACCACGACGCTGACGGCATAGCGCGGCGCGGTTTCCGGCGCGTAGCAGACGAAGAGCGCGTGGTTGCGGCGGTTCCAGGGCAGCTGGTCCTGCCGGCGCACGCCCGCCGCGCGTTCGGCGGCGGTGATCGAGAAGACCTGGCTGGTGCCGGTCTTGCCCGCCATGCGCATCTCGGCCTCGACGATGCGCGAGGAATAGGCGGTGCCGCGCTGGTGGTTGGTGCATTCCGACATGCCGCGCCGGATCAGGTTCAGCGTGTTGCCGCCCAAGCCCAGCGGCGGCGCCTCGGGCAGCGGCGTTTCGACACCATCGACGGCATGGACAAGGCGCGGATCGATCGCGCGGTTGGTGGCCAGTCGCGCGGTCATCACCGCCAGCTGCAGCGGTGTCGAGAGCACGAATCCCTGCCCAATCGAAGCGTTGACCGTGTCCCCGACCAGCCATTCCGCGCCGCGCCGCTCGCGCTTCCATTCGCGCGAGGGAAGAATGCCCGCGCGCTCGCCCGGCAGATCGATACCAGTGGCGCGGCCCAGACCGAACTGTCCCAGCATGGGTTCGATGCGCTCCATGCCCAGCTCGTTGGCCAGATGGTAGTAATAGACGTCGCAGGACTCGGCGATGGAGCGGTTGAGGTCCATCCAGCCGTGGCCCCAGCGCTTCCAGTCGCGGAAGCGGCGGGTGACGTTCGGCAGTTCAAAATGGCCGGGGCAGTAGACCCGGTGGGTGTGA
>ERZ869909.1312-NODE-1312-length-20517-cov-9.792661_pt1 | contig 20517 bp, 17 predicted proteins | sample MGYA00520892_ERZ869909 | MGnify/ENA primary metagenome ERZ869909 (study PRJEB32215, sample SAMEA104723947) | bioreactor metagenome | biome: bioreactor; feature: anaerobic bioreactor; material: water | place: China | collected 2015-03-12 ... | reverse complement strand
CCTGCTGGGCGCAGACGGCCAGCGCGTGCGGGCAGCGCGGGTGGAAGCGGCAGCCGGAGGGCGGCCGCGCCAGGTCGGGCACCGCGCCCTCGATCGTCACCCGGATCTCCTTGGGTTCGAGAAGGTCGAGGACGCCCGCCAGCAGGCCCTGGGTGTAGGGGTGACGCGGCCGCGCGAACACGTCCTCGACGGGGCCGCTCTCGACGATGCGCCCGGCGTACATGACGACGACGTGGTCGCACACCTCGGCCACCACGCCCAGGTCGTGGGTGATCAGCAGCAGCGCCACCGCCTGCTCGCGCTGCAGCCGCGCCAACAGCCGCAGCACCTGCGCCTGGATCGTGACGTCGAGGGCCGTGGTCGGCTCGTCGGCGACGATGAGCGCGGGCCGGCAGGCGAGCGCGCTGGCGATGCCGACGCGCTGGCACTGGCCGCCGGAGAGCTCGTGCGGGTAACGCCGCGCGACCTCGGGCGAGAGGCCCACGTCGGCGAGGAGCTCGGCGATGTGCGCCTCGGCGCCCGCGCCGAGCCCGTGCGCCTGCAGCTGCTGCTCCAGCTGCCGTCCGACGGTGAGCACCGGGTTCAGGTAGGAGGCGGGGTCCTGGAAGATCATGCCGATCTCGTTGCCGCGAACCGCTCGCAGGGCGTCGGGCTTCAGCGCGCGCAGGTCGCGCACGACCCCGTCCTTCCCGCGCAGGCGCATCTCGCCGGCGGTCACGCGCGCCGCCTTCGTCGGGAACAGCTGCATGACGGAGAACGCGGTCATCGACTTGCCGCTGCCGCTCTCCCCCACCAGGCCGACGACCTCGCCGGCATGGACGGTGAGCGACACGTCGTCCACGGGCCTCACGAGGCCCCGAACGCTGCGGATCTCGGTGACCACGTGGCGCAGTTCGAGGACGGGGAGGCCGGCGGCTGGGCTCACGATCCGCTCCGCAGCCGCGGGTCGGTGGCCTCGTTGAGGCCGTCGCCCAGCAGGTTGAAGCCCAGCACCGCGAGCGAGATCGCGATGCCCGGGAAGACGCTCATCCACCACGCGAGCCGCACGTACTGCTGGGCCGTGTTGAGCATGCCGCCCCAGCTGCGCAGGTTGGGGTCGCCCAGGCCGAAGAAGCCGAGGCTGGCCTCGAGCAGGATCGCCTGCGCGATGTCGAGCGACGCGACCACGATGACGGGCGCGAGCACGTTCGGCAGCACCTCGACGAAGATGATGCGCCAGGGCCGCATGCCGATCACCCGGGCGCCGTCGACGTACGGCAGGGTGCGGTGGCGCAGGTACTGGCTGCGCACCAGCCGCGCCGTCTGCGGCCAACTGAGGATGCCGATGACCAGGATGAGGTTGACCAGGCCCGAGCCGAAGAAGGCGACCACGATGAGCGCCAGCACGAAGCGCGGGATGATCTGGAACAGCTCGGTGACGCGCATGAGGACCTCGTCGACCCAGCCGCCGAAGAAGCCGCTGACGGCGCCGACGAGGATGCCGATGACGGTGGCGGTGAAGGCCGCCGCCAGGCCGACGATCAGCGACACCCGGGCACCCCAGATCACGCCCGAGAGGACGTCGCGCCCGAGGTGATCGGTACCGAGCAGGTGGCCGGGGGTGCCCGGCGGGCGGAACGAGGCGCGCGACGTCGTGAAGGGGTCGTGCGGCGCCAACCACGGCGCGAGCAGCGCCACGAGGGCCAGGAGCACGACCAGCGCGAGGCCGGCGACGGCCAGGCGGTTGCGGCGGAACTGGCGCCAGAAGCCGGCCAGGCCGCCGACGGCGACGGGGGCCGCGGTCACCGCCATCGTGCGCCCCCTGCGAGCCGGGCGTGCGGCACGGCCGCCATCAGTAGCGCACCCGCGGGTCGAAGAGCGCGTAGGCCACGTCGGTGAGCAGGTTGACCAGGATCACGGCGATCGACACCAGCAGCAGGATGCCAAGCAGCACGGGGTAGTCGCGGGTGAAGATGGAGTCGTACATGAGCCGGCCCACGCCGGGCCAGCCGAACACGGTCTCGACGAGCGCCGAGCCCGCCACGATGAAGCTGAAGTTGTAACCGATCACGGTGATGATCGGCAGCGCCGCCGCGCGCAGGCCGTGCTCCCACAGGACCCGTCGTTCGGAGAGGCCCCGGGCGCGCGACGCCAGGATGTAGTCGGAGTTCATCACCTCGAGCAGGCTGGCGCGCGTGAGGCGCGTGGTGATCGCCATGTAGCGGAACGAGAGCGCCAGCATCGGGAGGATCATGTGGCGCGCCTGGTCGACGAGGGCCGCCAGGCCCACGTAGTCCGCGCGGATGCTGCGGAAGCCGCCCGCCGGCAGCCATCCCAGTCCGACGGCGAAGACCAGGATCAGCACCTGGCCGAGCCAGAACTCGGGGATCGAGTAGCCCGCCAGCGCGAACCCGGTGGCGCCGCGGTCGACGGCCGAGTGGGGCCGCCGCGCCGCCGCCACGCCCAGGACGACGCCGACGATGGTGGCGATCACGACCGTGGTGAACATGAGCAGCAGCGTGCGCCCCAGTCGCTCGGTCACCAGGCCGAACACCGGTTGGCGGTTCGCGAACGAGAAGCCGAGGTCTCCCCGCACGACGCTCCCGAGGTAGCGCACGAGCCGCTCCGGGAGCGGCCGGTCGAGCCCGTACTGAGCGCGCACGCGCTCGACGTACTCGGGGGGCGCCGGGAACTCGCCGATCAGCGCCGTCACCGGGTCGCCCGGCGCGAGCGAGATCAACAGGAAGTTCACCACGATCACGCCCAGCACCAACGGCACGGCGTTCAGCAAGCGCTCCGTGGCGTAGGCCACGAGGCCCTTCGAGCCCCTGCCGCGGCTCACGACGGGCGCCTCCGGCCGCAGGCGCGCGGACGGCGCCGCGCCGTGCGGGCGCCGGTCCGCGACAGAGCGTGGGGGGGCGCCCTTCGGCGGCCCCCCCACGGCCCACGCGCGTCGGTCACGGACGCGCTCCCGCGCTCAGCGGGCGAGCCAGGCGAACTCGAGGCCGTCGCGCTGGTCCAGGCGCGTCAGCAGGCCGCGCAGGTTGGCGGCGGACGCCTGGGTGGACAGCTCGTCGAACAGCACCATCGTCGGCACGTCGCGCGCCAGGATCGCCAGCGCCTGGGCGTACAGCGCGGCGCGGGCGCCGCGGTCCGCCAGGCCGGCGGCCTCGTTCAGCAGGAAGTCGACGTCGGCGTTGCCGTACCCGGTCGCGTTGACGAAGTTCGTCCCGGCGGGCGCCGTGAGGTAGATGCGGTGGTAGCCGATCGCCGGGTCGCCGCTCGAGGTGAACGACTGCATGGAGAGGTCGTACTGGCGGCCGTAGACGCGCTCCACCATGACCGAGCGCTCCACCGGCTGCACGTTCAGGGTGATGCCCACCTGGCGCAGGTTGTCGCGCATGATCTCGGCGGCCGCGGCGAAGGAGCCGCGGGCGGAGTCGTACACGAAGTCGAGCGTCAGGTTGGCGACGCCCGCGTCGGCCAGCAGCGCCCGGGCGCGGGCGGGGTCGAACGGGTACAGCGTGCGGAAGTCGGCGTTCTCGTCGTAGGCGTAGGAGAAGCCGGCGCCGAAGGGCCCGGCCGCGACGGCGCCCAGGCCGCCCTGCGCCTGCTCGACGATCTGCTCGCGGTCGACCGCGTGCATGATCGCCTGCCGGACGCGCACGTCGGCGAGGGCCGGGTTGTCGTTGTTCATGAACACGAAGTACAGCGACGGGATCGTCAGGCCCTTCCACACCGCCAGGTTCGGGTTCGCCGCCAGGCGGTCCAGGTCGGCCGTCGGCATGTAGAAGCCCCACAGCAGGTCGGCCTCGCCGACCTCCAGCGCGACGCTGCGGGCGACGTCCTGCGGGACGATGCGGTAGATGAGGCGGTCGAGCAGGGCGGGCTCCAGGAAGTAGCCGTCGAAGCGCTCGAGGACGACGCGCTCGCCGCGCACCCACTCCACGAAGCGGAAGGGCCCGCTGCCGATCGGCGCCTGGTTGGCGGGGTTCGTGAGCGGGTCCGTGCCCTCGTAGACGTGCTTGGGCAGGATCGGCGCGTCGAACACGCTGAGCAGACCGATCAGCGGCGCGTAGGGGCGCTGCAGGCGGATCACGACGGTGGCCGGGTCGGGAGCGGTGATGCTCTCGATCACCCGGAACGCCGTCTGGAAGCGCCCGTGGTTCGGCGCCAGGACGTCGGTCATCGAGTAGACGACGTCGGCGCTGGTCACCGGCGTGCCGTCGTGGAAGTTCGCCGCGCGCAGCCGGAAGGTGTACGTGAGGTCGTCGGCCGACACGGTCCACGACTCGGCCAGCTCGCCGTGCGGCACGCCGTCGGCGTCGAGGTACAGCAGGGCGCTGTAGAGGCTGGCGCCGACGGCGCCGATCGGATAGCCGGTGCTGATGCCGGTGTTCAGGTGCTCGGGGTCGCTGCCGAGCACGACGATGGCGGTACCGCCGGGCGTCGGCGTCGCTTGCGCGAGCGCCGGGCCGGCGAGGAACGCCACGAGGAACGCGAGGGCGAGCAGGACACGGGACATGCGGGCCTCCTCCGCCGCGGCCACGGCGGCCGCGGTCGACACGTCGACAGTGTAGCGGTCGAGGACCCCGGTCAGGCGGCGACCGGGGCGTTCGGGTAGCCGAGGGCGTCGGCGGCGGCGGCCAGGTGGGCCGCGGCGGCGGCGCGCCAGGCCGCGACGGTCTCCTCGAACGTGGCATCGCCGTCGACCACGGCGCGGACGCTGGCGTCGCCGGCGAGCGCGTCGACCAGCGGCCCGCGCGTCGGCTCGTGCCAGGGCGCGCCCGCGTCCGGGTGGTCGCTCCACGGCAGCTTGGCCGCATCGGTCCAGGCGAACTCCGCGTAGCGCTGACGCACGTGCGCCAGCACCCGCACCGCCGCCTCGAGCGGACGCAACGACGCGGCGTCGGTGACGTGCCAGTGCACGCCGTGGCAGACCTCCCCGGCATGCCGGTCGCTGCGCGGACGGAAGGTCACCGGGCGGAAGCGCAGGCCCGGCAGCGCCATCGCGTTGAGGTCGCGGGCGAGCTCGTACCCCTCGAGCCAGGGCGCCGCGAGCAGCTGGAACGGCAGCGTGGTGCCGCGGCCCTCGGAGAGGTTGGTGCCCTCGAGCAGCACCAGGCCCGGGTACAGGGCCACCGCCTCGCGCGTGGGCAGGCCGGGCGACGGCGGCACGAACGGTTCCGGCCCGGGGTCGCCGCGGCGCCAACCGGCCAGCGGGGCGACGCGCAGGATCCCGTGGCGCCGCCCCATGGTGTGGACGAGCAGCTCGCCGATCGTCAGGCCGTGCTGGAAGGGAACCTCGAGGTAGCCGAGGAACGACCGTCGCTTCGGCTCCAGGGCGGGTCCGGCCACGAGGGGCGCGAGCGGGTTCGGCCGATCGCACACGACCACCGGCGTGCCGGTCTTGGCGGCCGCCTCGACCAGCAGCGCGACGGTGGCGGCGTAGGTGTAGCAGCGCACGCCGACGTCCTGCAGGTCGACGACGACCGCGTCGAGGTCGCGCAGGGCAGCGGCGGCCGGCCTGCGCCGCGGCCCGTAGAGGCTCAGCAGCGGCAGGCCCGTGCGCGGGTCGCGCCGGTCGCCGACGGGCGTCGCGTCGTCCTCCGTGCCGCTCCAGCCGTGCTCCGGGGTGAACAGCGCGGCGAGCTCGAGGCCGGCGGCCGCCTGCAGCGCCTCGAGGGTCGGGGTGCCGTCGCCGGTCAGCGAGGCCTGGTTCGCGAGCAGGGCGATCCGCCGGCCCTCCACGTAGCGGCCAGGATCGGCGAGCAGCGCGTCGATGCCGAGGCGCGTCACCCCTTGACCGCCCCCGCCGTCAGCCCGGCGATGAACTGCCGCGACATGAGCAGGTAGATGATCAGCAACGGCAGGCTGGCGAGCACCATCCCGGAGAACACCAGGCTCCAGTTGATCAGGTGCTGGCCGAAGAAGATCTGCATCCCCAGCGGGATCGTCTTCCAGGTGTCGGACTGCAGGAACAGCAGCGGGAAGAAGAAGTCGTTCCACCACGGGACCACGTTCACGATCACCACGGTGGCCAGGCCCGGGCGCACGAGCGGCAGCATGATGCGGCGGAAGATCTGCCCCTCGCTGCAGCCGTCGATGCGGGCGGCGTCCTCCAACTCGCGCGGGAGGTTGCGGAAGAACACCGACAGGAGGAAGACCGACATGGGCATGCCCGAGGCCGTGTACACCAGGATCAGCGACAGCGGCGAGTCGATCAGGCCGAGGTCGCGGATCAGCAGGTAGAGCGGCAGGATGCCGAGCCGGATCGGGATCATGATCCCCGCCAGGAAGAACAGGAACAGCGCCCCGCGCAGGCGGAACGAGTAGCGCGCCAGCGCGTAGGCCGCGGGCGCCGCGGTGGCGAGCAGCAGCAGCGCCGAGCCGCCCGTGATGAGCAGGCTGTTGCGCAGGAAGAGACCGAAGTTGGCCCGGCGCCAGACGTCCTGGAACGAGTCGAGGCCCCACGAGGCCGGCAGCCCGAAGGGGTTGCGGAAGATCTCGGGCGTGGGTTTGAACGCCGTCAGCACCATGAGGGCGACCGGGTAGAGGAACGCCGCGGCCAGCCCGCCGAGGATCAGGTAGATCAGGAGGCGGGCGGCCCAGCGGGCGGGCGGGGGGGCGGCGGCCACGTCAGTACTCCGTCTGGCTGCGCGTGGTGAAACGCACGCCGAAGGCCGAGACGATGCCGATGATCACCAGCATGAGGACGCCGATCGCGGCCGCGACGCCGGTGAGACCGGGTTCGCCGCCGGTGGTGGGATCGCCGAACGCGGTCCGGTAGAAGAAGGTGGCGAGCAGGTCCGTGGCGTAGCTCGGGGCGCCCGAGGCGCCCTGCATGACGAACACCAGCTCGAACGCGTTGAAGTCCCAGATGAAGGTCAGGATCGTGACCATGGCGATCGACGGCAGCAGCAGCGGGAACGTGACGTGGCGGAAGTCCTGCCAGGCGTTGGCGCCGTCGACCAGCGCCGCCTCGTGGAACTCCTTGGGGATCGCCTGCACCGCGGCCAGGTACACCAGGATGGGGAACCCGAGCCACGCCCAGCCGTTGACCAGGATGATGGTGGTGAGCGCCGTACTGCTCTGGCCCAACCACGGCTGCACCCAGTCGCCGAGACCGAGGCGCCGCAGGCCCTGGGCCACGGCGCCCCAGGTGGGGTTGAGCAGCATCCGCCACAGGAACCCGACGACCACCAGCGACAGCGTGTGCGGCAGGAAGTAGGCGGCCTGGAAGAACGCGAACCCCCGCCACTTGCGCGCCAGGAGCACCGCCACGAAGAGGCCGAGCGTGGTCTGGATCGCGAAGGTCAGGACGAAGAACCAGGTGTTGTGGGCGATCGCGTTCCAGAACCGCTCGTGGTAGGGCCAGCGGCTCAGGACGGTGACGAAGTTCTGCAGGCCGACGAACCCCTTGCGCACGAAGCCGTCCCACTCGAACAGGCTGTAGGTCAGCGACGACAGCAGCGGGTACGCCATGAACGTGCCGTAGATCAGCAGGGCAGGCGTCAGGAACCACACCAGGTGGCCGTGCTTGCCCCACCAACGTCGTGCCGTGCGCAACGGAGGCCTCCCGGTGGGCGCGCCCCGGGCCGCACGCGGCGGGCCCGAAGGCGGGTGCGACGGTTCGGGTGGGGGGCGCGCAGCCCCCCACCCGGACGAGGACGCGGCCGCGGGCCGCGCTCAGGTGCTCAGCGGAAGCCCTCGAACCACTCCGCGACGCCGCGCTGGATGTTCGTCACGGCGTCGGCCACGGTCTTGTCGCCGGCCATGACGGCCTGCATCTCGTTCTGCAGCAGCGTGGACCCGCTCGGCTGGCCGAAGCGGAAGGCGGTGAGCATGAGGTACGGCGTGCCCTTCTCGTTCATCATGTCGACCATGCCCGCCAGCGCCTCGCTGGTCGGCACCGTGCCCGGAACGGCCGAGATCTGCTGCAGCTCCTCGGTGAACATCTGGCCGAACTGCTGGCTGGCGAGGAACTGGATGAAGCGCAGCGCGGCCTCCTGGTTCGGGCTGTTGGCGTTGATCCCGTAGGAGCCGTCGACGTAGTAGCTGATGCAGCTCGGGTCGCCGGCGGCGTCGCCCGGCACCGCGAAGGAGCCGATCCGCAGGTCGGGGTTCAGCTGCGCCATGTTGCCCAGCTCGTACGAGCCGGCGACGAACATGCCGGCCTGCTCGAACGCGAACAGCGTCTGCATGTCGGTGTAGCCGACGCCGGTGAAGTTGTCGGCGAGGTACGGCCGCAGGGCGGCCATGCGCTCCAGCGCGGCGGCGAAGCGCGGGTCGGTGAAGTCGATCTCGCCGGCGGTGATGGCCTGGAAGAACGGGGTGCAGCCGTAGAAGGTCGGCGCCACGCCGCCGAACAGCGTCTCGTTCGTCCAGGGGTCCTTGGTGCCGTTGGCGAAGGCGTACACGCCGGCGGCCTTGAGGGCGTCGCCGACCGCCAGCATCTCGGCCCAGGTGGTGGGCTCGGCGAGGCCGAGGCGCTCGAACATGTCGATGTTGTAGAGCACCTGCACCGTCTGCAGCGCGAACGGCACGCCGTAGACGAAGCCATCGGCGCGGTTCGTGGCGCCGAGCTTGATGCCCGCGTCGAAGTCCGCCAGGGCCGGCACCTTGTCGTCGAGGCGCACGATGAGGCCCGCGTTCGCGAACGGCTCCATGCCGCCGTAGGCGCGCAGGTGGACGATGTCGGGGCCGCCGCCGCCCTGCAGGGCGGTGGAGACGATCGTGTTGTACTCGGTGTTCAGGTACGGCGTGAAGGTGACGCGGACGTCGGGGTTCTGCTGCTGGAACGCGCCGATGAACTTCTCGTAGGCGGCGACGTCCTCGGTGCGCCAGCTCCAGAACGTGAGGGACGTCTGCGCCAACGCGGCGGCCGCGAACGCGAACGCCAGGGAGAGGGCCAGGACTCGGACGGCTCGGGACATGCGGGACCTCCTCGGAGGTGCGACGCGCCGACGGGCCACCCCCCACGGGGGCTCGCCGAGCGTCATTCGGGGAACGCGCCCTGACGATACCAGTCCTGTACCAGTTGGTCAATGACCGGCGCCCGGCGCCGCGGGGTCGGCGCCTCCGGTCTCGTCGGCGATCGCGACGCCGCGCCCTCCGGCGGCCTTCACGACGTACATCGCCCGGTCCGCGGCCCGCAGCAGGCCGTCGGCGTCGACGCCGTGGTCGGGACAGATGGCCACCCCCGCGCTGACGCCGAGGGGTTCGGGCGTGGCGAACGCCGACATCGGGCCCGCCGCGGCCGCGACCAGCTTGCGCGCCACCGCGGCGGCGTCCGCGGCGAGCGAGACGTCGGCGAGCAGCACCCCGAACTCGTCGCCGCCGAGCCTGGCGACCGTGTCCTCGACCCGCACGGCGGCGCCCAACGCGGTGGCAACGCCCCGCAGCAGGGCGTCGCCGGCGTCGTGCCCGTGGAGGTCGTTGACCTGCTTGAAGCCGTCGAGGTCGAGGAACAGCAGCGCGAACCGGTGGCCTCGTCGGCGCACCCGCGCGAGCTCCTGCTCGAGCCGGTCGTGGAACAGCCGCCGGTTCGGCAGTCCCGTCAGCGGGTCGCGCACGGCGAGGTACTCGAAGCGGGCGCGCTCGGCCTCGAGCGCCCGCTCCAGCAGGCGCCGGCGGAGGGCCACGCTCACCTGGGCCGCGATCGCCTCGGCGATCGCCCGGTCGTGGTCGTCGAAGGCGTCGGCGCGCTCGAAGTTGTCGAGGTTCAGGTAGCCGTGCACGACGTCGCCGACGAGGATGGGCACCGACAGCGCGACGCGGATCTCGTCGAGGCGCCCCGCGGCCTCGAAATGGGCGAGCTTGTCGGCGGCGATGCGGTCGTTGAAGCTGGCGACGTCGAGCCGCTCCACCTGGGAAGGCTGGCTCCGGAACAGCTCGTAGTCGCTCAGGCGGAGCTCGGCCAGCGCCGCCAGGTCGAACCCGACGGCGGCCTCGAAGGCGAACAGGCCGTCCTCGCGCCGCAGCATCAGGCTGCCGGCCTGGGCGTCGGGCACCAGGGCGACGGTGCGCTCGAGCGCGTGGCGGTAGAAGCCCGCGTCGAGGCTGGCGGCCAACAGCTCGTTCGTCAGCTCCACCAGCGCCTGGCGGAAGGCGAGCTCGTGGGCCAGCCGCTCCTCCTCGAGCACCCGGCTGGTGACGTCGCGCGCGATGAACGCCGCGTTCTCGAGGCGCCCGTCGCGCTCGACCACGTGGACCATCGTCTCGAAGGTGCGCAGGCTGCCGTCGGCGTGGATCGTCCGGTGCCGGATCGTGTTGCCGGCGCGGCTCGCGAAGCGCTCGCCGATCAGCGACCGCAGCATGGCGTGGTCCTCGTGGTGCACGACGTCGAAGAGCGTGCGCCCGAGCATCTCGTCGTGGGCGTAACCCAGCACGCCCTCGACGCTGGGGCTCACGTACACCAAGCGCAGCCGCTCGTCGGTGATCGCCAGGATGTCGCGCAACGAGGCCAGCGCATGGCGCAGTGCCATGGCGGGCAATGCTTCGCGCGCCGCCCCGGCGTCGTCGGGGTCGTTCACCTGATGCCCTCCCGGAGGCGAGCATACCCGACCGCCCGGTGGCGCGGTCGGGTCGCTGGGCCGCCGCCTACCGTTGCGCCACGAAGGCGTCCACGGGCCACCGCGGCGTTCGCCGCCGCCCCTCACCCACCGTGTGTGCGCCGGTACTCCCCCACCGTGCTGCCCTGGGCCAGCGCCGCCTGGATGGCGCGGTCCTTGGCCAACGCGTCGGGCACCGCGGCCATCACGGCGACGAGACGCTCCGCGGGCACCACCACGACGCCGTTCTCGTCGCCGAGCACGGCGTCGCCCGGCCGCACGACCATGCCGCCGACCGACACCGGCACCTGCGTCTCGCCCCGGCTCCCGAAGATGCCGGCCCTCGGCGTGGCGCCGGTGGCGAACACCGGGAAGCCGAGCCGGGCGTGGGCCGCGACGTCGCGGCACGGCGCCCCGAGCACCGCGCCCACCGCGCCGCGGTTGCGCGCCGACAGGGTGGTGTTCTCGCCCCAGAAGGCGACCGACGCCGCGCCCGGGCCCTCCACGACCACGACGTCGCCCGGCTGGGCCAGGTCGATCGCGTCGAACACCGCCGCCAGCTCGGTGCCCGACGGGCGGGCGGTGACCGCCCGCCCCACCAGCCGCGCCCCCGGCCACATCGCGCGCACCTCGCTGCCCATGGCGTTGCTGCGGTTCATCGCGTCCGCCAGGATGCAGGAGAAGCCCTCCTCCTCGAGCGCATGGCGGCGCAGCGCCGCCCACGCCGCCGCGATCTCGTCAGGTCCGTCAACCACGTGCCAACTCCTTCGGGACTCGCGCCAGCAGATCCGCCCATGCGCGCCGGCCCTCGTCGAAACGGTGCAACCGGAAGAACTCGTTCGGGGCATGGATGTCCTCGTCGCCCACCGCGAAGCTGAAGAACACCGTGTCCATGCCCAGGTGCCGCTGGAACGTCTCGCAGATGGGCACCGAACCGCCCATCCCGATCACCCACGGTTCGACACCGTACACGGCCCGCAGCGATCCGACCACCGCGCGCAGGCCGGGGTGGTCCTCGCGCAGGCGGTAGGCGAAGGCGCCGTGCTCGCCCGGGTGCACCTCGAGCGTCACGCCCGGCGGCAGCTTCGCCCGCAGGTGGCGCTCGACCTTGGCGCGCACGTCGGCGGGGTCCTGGTCGGCCACCAGGCGGCAGGTGAGCTTGGCGTGCGCCTCGGCGGGCAGCACCGTCTTGCCGCCCTCGCCGGTGTAGCCGCCCCACATGCCGTTGAGCTCGAGCGTGGGCCGGTACCACTGGCGTTCCAGCGTCCCGAACCCGGGCTCGCCGAACGCGCCCGGGGCGCCGACCTCGCGCAGGTACGCCGCGTCGTCGAAGGGGAGCGCGCGCACGGCCGCCCGCCAATCCTCGGGGATCGGCCGGACGTCGTCGTAGAAGCCGGCGACCGCCACCCGGCCGTCCGCGTCGTGCAGGCCGGCGACCAGCTCGGCGAGGGCGTGCAGCGGGTTCGCCAGGCCGCCGCCGTGGCGGCCGGAGTGCAGGTCCTTGGCGGCGCCCCGCACGGTGAACTCGAGGGCCGCCAGGCCGCGGGTGCTCACCATCGTGCTGGGGTGGTCGGCGCGCCACATCCCGCCGTCGGCGCTGACGACCAGGTCGGCCTGCAGGCGCGCGCGCTCGCGCGCCACGAAGGGCGCGAGCGAGGGGCTGCCGATCTCCTCCTCGCCCTCGAGCAGGAAGACGAGGTTGAGCGGCAGGCGGCCGGTGGCGCGCAGGTAGGCGGCCGCCACCGTGATCGGCAGGAACATGGGCGACTTGTCGTCGGAGGCGCCCCGCGCGTAGAGCCGGCCGTCGCGTTCGGTGGGTTCGAAGGGCGGCGAGACCCAACGCTCGACGGGATCGGGCGGCTGCACGTCGTAGTGCCCGTAGACGAGCACGGTGGGGGCGCCGGGCGCGCCGCGCCAGGCCGCCGTGACCACGGGGTGGCGGGCCGTCTCGTGGACGTCGACCTCGAACGGTCCCGCCGCGCCCAGTCGCTCCGCGAGGAACGCCGCCGCGCGGCGCACGTCGTTCGCATGGCGCGCGTCGGTCGACACGCTGGGGATGCGGATCAGCTCGAGCAACGCGGTGAGGTCCTCGTCGCGGCGGGCGTCGAGCTCGGCCAGCACCTCCGGCGGCGCCAGCAGGCCGCCGTCGGGGCCGCCGTCGGGGCCGCCGGTGGCGGCGGCCCTCACTTGCCGCCGTCCACGGAGAGCACCTGGCCGCTGATCCACGCGGCGTAGGGCGAGGCGAAGAAGAGGACGGCGTGGGCGATGTCGTCGGGCGAACCCAGCCGCCGCAGGGCGATGCGCTCGACCAACGCGCGCTGGCCCTCCTCGCCGTAGCTCTGCCACTGCCGTTCGGTGGTGGGGTTGGAGCGCACGAAGCCCGGGGCGACGTTGTTCACCGTGATGCCCCAGGGCCCCAGCTCGTGGGCCAGCTGCCGGGTCAGGCCGATCTGCGCGGCCTTGGCGCTGGCGTACGCCTGGATGCCGGTGAGGCTCACGCCCAACCCGGCGCCGCTCGAGATGTTCACGATGCGGCCGCCCCGCACGCGCTTCATGCCGGGCGCGACGGCCTGCGCGAACGCGAAGGCGGCGTCCACGTTGACCGCGAACAGCGCGCGCCAATCCTCGGGCGGCACCGCTTCGAGCGGGCGGCCGACCTGCCCGCCCACGCCGCCGGCGTTGTTGACCAGCACGTCGACGGGACCGGCGCCCCCCGGGGCGGCGCGCTCGGCCTCCGCGACGAACGCGAACACGGCGTCGCGATCGGTCACGTCGACCCTGCGAGCCGTGACGCGACCGTCGAGCCCGCCGGCCAACGCCGCCGTCTCGGCCAGCGCCTCGGGCCGCAGGTCGCAGGCCCACACGCTCGCGCCGCGTTCGGCGAACGCGAGCGCGATCGCCCGCCCGAAGCCGTGCCCGGCGCCGGTGACGATCACCGTCGCGCCGTCGAAGCGCGCGATCACGTGCCAGCCCCCGCCAACGCCGGCGCGTCGCCGCCGGCCGGCGCGCCGGAGGCTCGCAGCGCCTCGAGCTCGTCGAGGTTGCGCCGGCCGCGGACGCGCGCATCGGCCTCCACCTCGCGCACCATCTCCAGGATGCGACGCACCAGCGGCGCGTCCAGGCCGACGTCGGCCGCCCGTGTCGGGATCGGACCCAGCTGCGCTTCGCCCTCCGTCTTGCGCTTGCGCACCGCCAGATCGCGCCAGACCCCGCTGTGGGTCTTGGCAGAGCGGCGGTTGAAGGCGACCATCCCGTCGAGCGAACGCTCGGTCACCTCGACCGGGACGTCCGGCAGGAACGCCGCCGGCTCGAAGCCGTCGAACGGTTCGGGGCGCACGCCGTGCGCCTGCGCCACGGCCAGCACCTCGCGGGCGATGGCCGTGAACAGAGGCCGGTAGGCCGGCATCGCGTAGCAGTCGGCGATGCCGTCGTCGGTGAGGGCGGTGGCGAAGATCATGGCCCCGACCGCCAGCTTCGACCACAGGTAGCCCCACACGTTCGCACTCGCGATCGCGTTCGGCTCGAAGTCGAGCACGGCGCGGTGGATGGTGCGCAACCGCTCGCTGTCGCGCCCGTCGAGCTCGCCCAGGACGAAGGCGCCGCGGCCGCCGTAGTGGATCGTGCCCGGCCCGAGGTAGTCGGCGCCGAAGTTCACGAAGCAGCCCAGCGTGCGCGCCTCGCCGACGACCTCGGCGATCACCAGTTCGTTGAGGCCGTTCTGCAGCGACACGACCACGCCGTCGTCGGTCAGGAACGGCAGCGCCGCGTGGGCAGCCGCCTCGGTCGCGTGCGCCTTCACGCACAGGAACACGGTCGCGAAGCGGCCCGGCACCTCGTGCGGCAGGAAGGCGGGCGCGCGCACGGTGAAGGCGTCGATGGGCCCCTCGATGCGCAGGCCGCGCTCGCGGATGGCGGCCACGTGCTCCTCGACCACGTCGACGAAGGCGACGTCGTGCCCGGCACGCGCCAGGTAGGCGCCGACGGTGCCGCCGATGGCGCCGGCGCCCACGATCGCCACCCGCAGCCGCCCGCCGCTCATCGCCCCCACCCGCCCTCGAGCAGCGCCCGCGTCTCCTCCACCGCCACCGACCAGATCCGCAGCATCGCCGCGTCGGGCTTCTCGTAGGCACCGCCGTAGTTGCCGTCGCCCACGTACGCGCGCACCTCGGCGGGCGGCAGCGTGCGCAGCAGGTCCATGTCGAGCGCCGGCTTCGTGGTCGCCGGCGACGCCACGCCCGCGAGCCGCGTCCAGGGGAAGGATTCCATCCACGAGGCGTGCGAGGCGTTCTCGTCGACGGCGCGGACCTCGGCCATCGTGCGCGGCGCCGCCCACCAGTTGTGGAACTTCACCCGCATCTCCGGGTGGTCCATCCCGTACTCGATCGCCAGGGCGGCCGCCGGTTGGTTGCCGCCGTGCCCGTTCACGATCAGCACGCGCCGGAACCCCGCCCTCCGGATGCCGTCGAGCAGCTCGCGCACGACGCGCACGTAGGTGTCGACGCGCAGCGTCATGCTCCCCGGGTACGCCTGGAAGTACGGCGCCAGGCCGTAGGGCAACGCCGGGAACACCGGCACGCCCAGGGGCGCCGCCGCCTCCTCGGCGACGCGCTCCGCCAGGACCTGGTCGACACACAGGCTCAGGTACCCGTGCTGCTCGACCGAGCCGAGCGGAAGGACGCAGCGGTCGTCGTCACGCAGGTAGGCCTCCACCTGCATCCAGTTCATGTCGCGGATCTTCATCGTGCCTCCCGGTGGGGTTCGCCGCGCGCCTTGGCGGCGCGCAGCCGTTCGACGAGGGGAAGGAGGACCGTCTCGACCTGGACGGGATCGGGGACGTGCCGGTACTCGAACGCGCGCACGTCACCCGGCAAGCCGTCCACCACGGCCTCGGCGCCCGTGGCGTAGACCAGCACGTCGGCGTCGGCCACGACCGCGTCGGCCCCCGGCGCGCCGAGGACCGCCGTGCGGACCGACGCGACGTGGCTGGCGAAGCGCTCGATCGCGCGGCGGAACGTGACCAGGAACTCGGGCACCGCCGACAGCAGCACGAGGCGCGCCAGCGGGTCGACCTCGGCCAGCGCCACCCGGGTCCGCTCGGACGGGATCAGCCCGACGGCGGCCACCGTGGCGTCCTCGGCGGCGTGGCGGCGGGCGTCGGCGACGCGGTGGGCGAACGTGAAGACGAGGTCGCGGTCGGCGAGCGACCCCGGGTCGGCGGTCAGTTCGTCGAAGGTGGTGGCGAGCAGGGCGTCGTCCGGCGCCAGGTGGCGCCGGAGGTCGGCCGCGTACGCCCGAGTGACGTGCGGGTACACGCCCACGAAGGCCGCGCGCAGCGGTGGGCCGCGGCGACCCGCCGCGACCAGGCGCTGCAGGCGTTCGATGAGCTCCGCGCGGCCGACCCCGGCGCGCTCGGCGCGAAGCAGCGCGCGGCGCAGGGCGGCGTCGGTCGGGTCGTCCGGCGCCACCGGTCGCGTCGGTACGGCCGCGCGAACGAAGGTGCCGCGGCCGGGCGCGCCGTCGATCAGCCCCGCGGACCGCAGGCGGCGGTACACCGCCGACACCGTCACGGGCGAGACCCCAAGGTCGGCGGCCAGCTCGCGGACCGACGGCAGCCGGCTGCCCGGCGGGAAGTCGCCGGACGTGACGCCGTACTCGATCTGCCCCTGCAGTTGCAGCGGCACCGGCACGGGGAGGTCTCGGTCGATGCGGATCGGCATGGTGGGCCCTCGGACGCAACGTTATCGCATCGAGTCACAATGGCCGCGCCAGCGCGCGCCGCCGCCGTACACCGGGACGCACGTCCCGCTCACCCGCGGCGTCCACGAGCGGTCCGATGCGTGGGGGAAGAACCCGTCCGACACGTTCCTGCGGCGAAGTCGGCGACGCGGGTCGACGGTGGCTTGCGCGGTACACCGCGCCGACTCCGCACGCCGACGGGCGCGCGGTGCTATCGTCCTGGGTCACAACACCGCCCGGCCCCGGCGCCCGTCGCGGGACGCCGCGGCGCCGCCGGTGCCCGAGGAGGTCTCGCCTGACCGACACGCCGTCCGCACGACCGGCCGACCCCGTCCGACGCTGCCGCCCCGCGCCCCGCGCGCCCGCAGACCCGAGGAGGAACCACGCCATGAAGACCCGCGCCTGGACCGCGCTGCTCTGCGCCGCCCTGCTGGCGGCCGGAGCGGCCTTCGCGCAGAAGACGCTGACGATCGTGCGCCCGTCCGATCCGGTCGCCCTGGACCCGCACCTCGAGACCACCGCGCCCGGCTCCTGGGTGTACACCCAGATCCTCGAGCCGCTCATCACCGTGAACCAGGACATGGAGATCGAGGGCCGCCTCGCCACCTCCTGGGAGTTCGTCGACGCCAGCCGGCTGCGCTTCACGCTGAGGCAGGGCGTCACCTTCCACGACGGCACGCCGTTCAACGCCGAGGCCGTGAAGTTCACCTGGGACCGCGCCATCTCGAGCGACCCACCCGGTCGTTGGCGCTCGCTGGCCAGCGCCGTGCAGGGCGCGGAGATCGTCGACGAGTACACGGTCGACATCGTCGCCAGCCAGCCCTTCGGTCCGCTGCTGCTGGTCGCGGCCATGCCCTACACCGCGATCGTCAGCCCGACCGCCGTCGAAGCGATGGGCAGCGACGCGTTCACCCGCGCCCCGGTCGGCACCGGTCCCTTCAAGTTCGTCGAGTGGCGCGCCAACGACCGCATCGTGCTCGAGGCCAACGACGACTACTGGCGCGGCCGCCCGGCCCTCGACCGCATCGTCTTCCGCACCGTCCCCGAAGAGGGCGCCCGCATGCTGTCGCTGCGCACCGGCGAGGCCGACATGGTGCTGATGCCGACGCCGTCCGACCTGCCGGCGCTCGACGCCGACCCGAACTTCATCGTCGAGGGCGCCCCGGGCGTGGGCATCTTCTACCTCGCCTTCAACCTCGACCGCGAAGCCGTGGCCGACGTGCGCGTGCGCCAGGCCGTCGCCCACGCGATCGACCGCGAGCTGATCGTCGACGCCATCCTCGAGGGCGGTGGCGTGCTGGCCCGCTCCGTGATCGGCGAGCCCGTCTTCGGCTTCAAGGACATGGAGCTGCTCGAGCGCTACCCCTTCGACCCGGAGCGCGCCCGCGCCCTGCTGGTCGACGCCGGCTTCACCCGCGGCGCCGACGGCTGGATGCGCGACGCCGCCGGCAACGTCCTCACCCTGCAGGCCCTGCCCTCGAACGGCCGCTCGCTCAAGGACCGCGAGATCGCCGAGGCGCTGCAGGAGTTCCTGCGGCAGGTCGGCATCGCCGTCGAGCTCGACTTCTTCGAGTGGGCCACCACCTTCACCCTCATGCGCGGCGCCACCCTCGACTACGACCTGAACTCGTTCACCTGGTTCACCACCACCGCCGACGCGGACTACACGATGTTCTCCAACTACGTCAGCACCGAGCTGCCGCCGGCGTCGTGGAACCGCTGGCGCTACGCCAACGCGCAGGTGGACGAGTGGCTGAAGGCCGCCCGCGCCAGCCTCGATCCGGCCGAGCGCGCGGCGCTCTACGGCCAGGTGCAGGACCAGCTGGCCATCGACCTGCCGGCGATCCCGCTGTACGGCAGCTACGAGGTCGCGGCCCTCAGCACCCGCGTCACCGGTTACCGCGCCCACCCCATCCAGTACATCCTCGACCTGTTCCCGGTCGACGTCCGCTGATCCAGGTACCGTGCTGGGGGGGCCTCGCCCCCCCAGCCCACCGTCTCTTGCGATGCTCGCCTATCTGATCCGTCGCATCCTGATCACCATCCCGCTCGCGCTCGGGGTGGTCTTCGTCGTCACGGTCAGCTTCGACCTGATCCCCGGCGACCCCGCCGCGCTCATCCTCGGCGAGTTCGCCACCCCCCAGGCGATCGCCGAGCTGCGCACCTCGCTCGGCCTCGACCGCTCCCTGCCCGCGCGCTACGTGAGCTACGTCGGCGACATCCTGCGCGGCGACCTCGGCCTGTCCATCCGCGAACGCCGGGCGGTGACCGCCATCCTGGCGGAGACCTTCCCCTTCACGGTGCAGCTGGCGCTGGCGGCCATCGCGCTCGTGCTGGCCGTGGGCATCCCGCTCGGGCTGCTCGCGGCGCGCCGGCCCGGGTCGTGGGTCGACAACCTGATCCGCGTCGTGTCGCTCGCCGGCCTGTCCATGCCGGTGTTCTGGACGGGCATCGTGTTCATGGTGATCTTCTCCGTGAACCTGCGGTGGTTCCCCGTGTCGGGCAGCGGCACCTGGCGCCACCTGGTGCTCCCGGCGGTGACGCTTGCGCTGCCCTCCATCGCCGTCGTGGCGCGCATGACGCGATCGACGGTGCTGGAGGTGCTGATCGAGGACTACGTCCGCACGGCGCGTGCCAAGGGCGTCGGGGAGCGAACGCTGCTGATCAAGCACACGCTGCGCAACGCGCTGATCCCGGTCGTCACGGTCCTCGGCCTGCAGCTGGGGCAGATGCTCGGCGGCGCGGTGCTCACCGAGACCGTGTTCGCCTGGCCCGGCGTCGGCCGCCTCACGGTGTTCGCGATCTTCAATCGCGACTTCGTGCTCATGCAGGGGTTGGTCCTGGTGCTCGCGCTGGTGTACGTGTTCGTGAACCTGCTCGTCGACCTCAGCTACGGCGTCATCGACCCCCGGGTGCGGTACGCATGAGCCTCGTCGGCCCCGCCCCCGCGCCCGCGTCGGCCCGCCGCGACGTGTGGCGCCGCTTCCACCGCAACCGCCTCGGCATGGTCGGCGCCGCCATCGTGCTGCTGCTGGTGGTCATGGCGCTGTTCGCCCCGCAGATCGCCCCGCGCGACCCCGCCGAGCAGAACCTGCGCGCGCGCCGCACCGCCCCGAACGCCCAGTACCTGCTGGGGGCCGACGAGTTCGGTCGCGACATCCTCTCGCGCATCGTCTTCGGCACCCGCGCGTCGCTGGTCGTCGCGCTCGGCTCGGTCGCCATCGGGCTCACGCTGGGCAGCTTCCTCGGCGCGCTCGCGGGCTACCTCGGGGGCTGGGTCGACGGCCTGGTCATGCGCACGATGGACCTGTTCCTGGCCTTCCCCTACCTGCTGCTGGCGATCATCATCGTGTCGGCCCTGGGACCGGGCATGCTGAACACCATCCTCGCCATCGCCGTGTGGACCATCCCGGCCTTCGCCCGCGTGGCGCGGTCGGCCGTCCTCCAACTGAAGGAACGCGACTTCGTCACCGCCGCGCTCTCGCTGGGCGCCAAGGAAGCGCGCGTCCTCGGCGTGCACCTGCTGCCGAACTTCGCGGCGACGCTGGTGGTCTACGCCAGCCTCTACCTGGCGTACGCGATCCTGATGGAGTCGGCGTTGTCGTTCCTCGGCCTGGGCGTCCAGCCGCCGACCGCGTCGTGGGCCGGCATGATCGCCAGCGGCCGCAACTACGTGACCTCGGCGCCCCACATCGCCACCATCCCCGGCATCGCCATCGCCGTCGCCGTGCTCGGCTTCAACTTGCTGGGGGACGGCCTGCGCGACGCGCTCGACCCGCGCTCGGCGAAGCACTGAGCGACGCCGGCCGCGCCGTCGCCGGTGGCGACCCGCGTCACGGACCGGCCTCCCGGTAGCCGACGAGCAGCCGCCCGTTGCGCGATCCCGTCGACGCCCGCAGCGACCACGGGCCCGCCTCCAACGCCACCGGCGGCGTCCGCGCGCTCGCCTGCGCCAGCGCCGCGCCCGGGGGCAGCACCAGGACCGGCACCCGCTCGCCGTCCGGTCCGAGCAGGTCGACCTGCAGCGGGCCGCGCACGTCGCGTACCTCCACCCACACCTCCAGCGCATGCGCCGCCGACGCGAGGTCGCCCACCAGCTGGTCGTCGCGCAACTCCGAGGTCAAGCGCACGTCGGCGGCCACGGTGAACCCATCCGGTGGGACGATCGCGTCGGCGCCGCCACCCACGCGCGCCGCGGCCCACGTGAGCCCCGCCACGGCCGCCGCCGCCAGCGCCAGGCCGAGCCACG
>ERZ869909.1311-NODE-1311-length-20518-cov-3.500122_pt1 | contig 20518 bp, 20 predicted proteins | sample MGYA00520892_ERZ869909 | MGnify/ENA primary metagenome ERZ869909 (study PRJEB32215, sample SAMEA104723947) | bioreactor metagenome | biome: bioreactor; feature: anaerobic bioreactor; material: water | place: China | collected 2015-03-12 ... | reverse complement strand
TTAATTAGTGTTTGTGGCAACTACAGGTTTAACACTGAACACGCCACTCTTGTATAAAAATAATCCAAGACATCCAATCGCAAAGACAATACCTACAGGATATGAAATGGTTGTTGGAAGACGGAATCCTTCAGGTGCCTGTAGAATATATGTCATTGAAACAGCACTCATAAATGTGGCTGGAACTGTCGCAATCCAATGTTTTGCTCCTTGTTTAACAAGATACATAGCACCTGCCCAAAGAGCAATCATAGCCAATGTTTGATTCGACCAAGAGAAGTATCTCCAAACAATGTTAAAGTCCATGGTCGAAAGTAGTGCTCCAACACCAAGAAGTGGGAAAGCCAATAATAAGCGTTTGCCTTTTGACTTTTGTTCAAAACCAAACCAGTCAGCTAAAGTCAAACGAGCAGAACGGAATGCAGTATCACCGGATGTGATTGGACAGGCAATAACTCCAACCATTGCCAATACACCACCGATAGGACCAAGCAACTTAAATGAGATATCATAAACTACACCTGCTTGACCACCAAACTCTGCCAATGCGGATGCAAGACCACCCGTAGTCTGATAGAATGCCACACCAGCTGCAGCCCAAACCAAAGCAATCATACCTTCCGCAACCATCGCACCATAGAAAATGGTACGACCATGTTTTTCGGAAGTCATACAACGAGCCATCATCGGTGATTGAGTTGCATGGAAACCGGAAATAGCTCCACAAGCAACGGTAATGAACATCAATGGCCAAATTGGAAGATTGGCTGGATGCATATTTTCAAAAGATAATTCTGCCATCGGAACTCCTTGAACAATCATGCCACCCGCAATACCCACTGCCATAATTAGAAGAGCAGCTCCGAAAAGTGGATAGATCCGACCAATTAGTTTATCTACTGGTAAAATCGTAGCTAGGAAGTAGTAGACTAAGACAATAACCAACCAAACATTACGAGTCATGATATCTGGAGTTAAACGAGCCAATAGCCCTGCTGGACCTGTCATAAAGACGGTACCTACTAAAACCAGAAGCACAACGGAGAAGACACGCATAATCATTTTCATTTGTGGACCCAGGTAGATCCCAACAATTTCAGAGATTGATGCACCTTTGTGGCGAATCGAAATCATACCCGATAAGAAGTCATGAACAGCACCAGCGAAAATGGTTCCAAACACAATCCATAGAAAGACAACCGGACCCCATAATGCCCCAGCAATCGCTCCAAAAATCGGACCCAAACCAGCAATATTCAGTAATTGGACAAGGAATATTCTCCAAGTCTTCATTGGAACAAAGTCAACTCCATCAGCTAACTCTGAAGCAGGCGTTAGACGATCATCCGGACGGAATACTTTCTCAACAAGTACACCATACGTCAAGAATCCAACGATGAGAAGTGCCATAGCGATAAAAAATGTAATCATAAGATATCCTCCTCTTAAATTCACAAGGCAATTATACTCAATCAAAGGATGATAGCGTTTACATTGTGTATGAGATGTAAAAAAAACGGGATGAAATGCATCATACACCGTTTAGAATCCAAATATTTTCTTTAATTGACCAACCTTCTGACGGCTCACCGGAATGACATGAGAAGCAAACCCTGCCATTTTTACACCATATGTATTATTAAACCAAGGAACAATTTCGGTGATTGAGTTCAAATTGACGATATAACTTCGTTGAACACGCATAAAACCACATTCTTTCAATCGCTCTTCCAACTGATCTAGACTTTGATGTGTGGTAAACTCACCTTTCTTTGTAAATACAACTGAATGTCGATCTCGAGGAGCAATATATACGATCTCAGGGATATTCAAAACGACTACCTTATCATGAGTACTCACAGTCAGTTTCTCACTTGAACACACATTGGCTACACTTAAGTTTTGTCTGCGAACCATCTTATTTAAGGCTCTAACCACGTCCTCTTTTCGAAAAGGCTTCATCACATAATCCACAGCACTTACACTAAAAGCATCAATCGCATACTGATCATACGCTGTGGCATAAGCAACCGGAACTAAACCATCTTGCTTTTCCAAAAGATAACGACCTATCTGTAGTCCATCACCATCCGGAAGTTCAATGTCGAGAAACGCTCCATCAACACTCACATTTTCAAGTAAAGCTATCGCACTTTCAACACTATCTGCTTCCACAAAAGTTACATCATTTATTTCTTCTCTAATTAAAAATTTCAGTTCACTTCTTGAAAGTCGCTCATCATCCACAATTAACAGTTTCATACTATACACCCACCTTTGGTATAAGCATGGAAATTCTTGTCCCAGCCGTTGGCAAGGCATCGATGATAAGCCCCTTATTATTTGGATAAATACTCTTCAATCGGTGATGAGTGTTCGCCAACCCAATTTTCTCTTTATCATGATTCCCCTCATAAAGACGCTGAACCACATGCTTCGAAATTCCACCCCCATTATCACTAATAATAATTGATAGACCTTCCTTAATCTCCTGAATCAATATCGTAATATCAAGTTGTTCCGTTTTCATTCCATGTTTGATGGCATTTTCAATCAGTGGCTGAATAATGAAGTTGGGAACCGGAAAGTGAAGGGATGGAGATACATCAATCTTCACATTCAGTCTGTCTTCAAAACGTGCCTTCTCAATTTCCAAATATGAAAGAACATGTTCAATTTCTTCATGAATATCAATCATTTCCTTGTGTGAAGATAAGTTATTTCTAAAATACGAGGACAGAGCTAACAATAATGAACGCGCTCTCTCAGGATTTTCTCTGCAATAAGCACTAATCGTATTTAATGCATTAAATAGAAAATGAGGGTTAATCTGATACTGCAATGCTCTTAACTCCGCTTTCTCAAGTAACTTCTTTTGATTATCTATTTCGGAAAGTTCAAGTTGAGTGGAAAAAAACGAGCTGAGTCCACCAATAAATTCCATATCCGCTTCAACTTCTTCCTTAAATTTTCGATCAACAATACTTAAAGTGCCAACTACCTGTGAAGAGCGATAGAGTGGCGCAATCATCACCCGGGAAATGATCTGTCCAAATCCATAGGAACGTAACTCTTTCTCATTTAGCATGATGATTTTTTGTTTCTTCATTGCATACTGATATTCATTCGCAAAGAGTAGCTTAAATTCAGGTAAGTCTCCAACAGCTTCGCCAGCACTTGCAATGACACCTTCCTGATCACTAATCAAAACTGCAGAAGCATCGATATTCAAGAAGATGATATTAGCACTCTTCTTCATACTTTCAACATGACTCATCCCTTTGCGTAAATAAGGCAAACTCAATTGAGCCAAGTCAAATGCCCGTTTCATATGAACCGCAGAGTACTGATCCAAAGATCGTTTGACCGAATATATCCCTTCAATGAAAATCACAACACCGAAAGAGTTTAACACAACCATAGGCACTGAGATAATCTTTACAAGTTCCACCGCATCCGCAAATGGACGGGCAAACACTAAAATTATGAGCATTTGAATAATCTCAGCCACAAATGTCGTGATAAAAATTAAGCGATACTTATGATTGCTTGATCGGATCTTTTTATACATAAACCCACCAATCAACCCTTCGGTCATGGTGGATATAGCACATGCCAATCCAGTAAATCCATTAATATCGATAGCATAGCGATGAACTCCAGCCACTACCCCGGCAATCGCTCCTACAAGAGGACCTCCTAAAAACCCACCTGAAAGAACACCAATGACTCGAGTATTAGCGATAGCACCGTTGATTCTGATTCCTGTATACGTTGCAAGAATTCCTATAGACCCAAATAGGATGCCTAATAAAAATTTCTCACTTGTTTTCTTTTGATGCTCAAACACAGTGCGCCTGAAAAAAGACGCTCTTGGGAGTAAATACGCGATAATCATCAAAATCGCAATATTCACTATAATATTCCCCATAATTTCCCTTGGCATATTTATCACCTACCGTCGCTATTTTACCATTCTAAACACATACTTTCACGTGAAATTTTCATGTGATTTTAAACTTTTCAAGAAAACGCTGACAATATCCTGCATATCCTTATCGCGATGATAGGCAAGAGTTACCACTCGCTCAATAGATAACCCTCGAATTCTACACGTTTTGACCTGATTGAGTTCAATCTGATTCTTAACCAATGCATATGGTAGAATACATACCCCAAGGTGATGAATGATTCCCTGAATAATGGCTTCAACGCTGTGACTCTCCCACTGAACATGTAATCGAACACCATTGGCGGATAGAACTGCATCAACCAACTCGCGAGTTCCACTTCCTTTTTCCCTAGCTAAAAATTTTAATGAGGATAACTGCTTTAAACTGATTTCTTCATGATCATAGTCGATTGGTACAACCAACACGAACCGATCTGTAAAGGCTACATGACTGATTAAACGCGGATCCTGTGAAACTCCCTCAAGAATGCCTATATCCACCACATTCTTAATCAGTTTATCTTCTATGTTTTGACTGGACTCAATTTGCGCATATATATCAAGAGTCGGTACTCTTGATACTACCTCCTTAACCAATGATGGAAAAATTGTGTTTCCTACCGACATGGATACACCAACACGCAACTTCTGAAATTCGGGTTCTTCCTTTAGCCTTTGTTCCATCATATCCATTCGATCAAACAGTTCAACAGTTCGCTGAAATAACCAGCTCCCTTTATCTGTAATCACCAGTCGTTTCCCAACACGGTGAAACAGTAGACATTGATACTGCTCTTCCAACTCTTTAATGGCAACACTTACCGCAGGTTGACTCATATGCAATCGTTTAGCCGCATTCGATATGCTCGAATCAAAGGCAACCTCTTTAAATATTTCAAGTTTTCGTAACATAGCTCACCTCACATAACTATTTAGTTATATATATTATACATCAATAATATATTTAATATATAAAAAACCATGTTACACTATACTTAAAAGGTGGTAACTATGTCAATATCCTTCACTAAGCTATTTCTAACAACTTTTAAAATCAGTGCTGTAACTTTTGGCGGAGGCTATACGATCGTTCCAATCCTTCGTGATGCATTCGTCAATAAATACCCATTAATGGATGACGAGGAAATGATTAACCTCATTGCCATCGCCCAATCCTCACCTGGTGCTATGGCAGTTAACACTTCCATTCTCATCGGATATAAAGCACATAAAATCAAAGGTGCACTTACTACAGCAGTCGCGACAGTGTTACCACCACTGATCATCATTACAGCTATTTCCTTTGCTTATCAGCTCTTTGCTACCAACCCATGGATTCAAGCTGCTCTTATTGGGATGCGAGGATCGATCACTGCCGTTATGGCTTATGCGGTATTTAATATGGGTCGAAACGTCCTTCAGCAAAAAAAGCGTTTCGGACTTATCGTCATGATTGGTTCATTCATCCTGGGATACTTTCATTTTCTCCCAACAGCTCTAGTAATTCTTCTGAGTGGCTTTTCAGGCTATGCCTACTTTGGTCTCCGTAGGCAAATAAAAGGATGGTGGTAATCATGATTTATCTACAGCTTTTTATTACTTTTCTTCAAATCGGAATGTTCAGTTTTGGTGGAGGGTATGCAGTTATGCCTATGATTCAACGATACATTGTTGAGCAGAGAGGTTGGATTACATTTCACCAACTCGCGGATATTACATCCATCTCGCAAATGACTCCCGGACCTATCGCGATCAACGCTGCCACTTTCGTAGGAGTTAAAGTGGCAGGACCACTAGGTGGAGTTGTTGCGACCATTGGAAGCATTACACCTTCCTTTATCCTTTTGATCTTACTGGCTTACTTCTTTTTTAGAAACAGTAATTTATATTACATCCAGGATATTTTAAAAGGTCTAAGACCAGCAATCGTTTCTCTGATTCTTATTGCGGCTATCTCACTTGGAGGAAGTGCTATTTTCCTTGAAACTGATTTTACAATACCATGGTTGCAAAACCTAAACTATCCAGCTATAGTTAGTGCTATAGTTGCGTTTTTTCTTCTAATAAAGTACAAGGTAGATTCAGTCATTGTCATTTTTAGCGGTGCATTGATTGGTATCATTTATCATGCAATCACAATCATTTAGTTAAGCAAACCAAAAACATCGTTAACAACATAAAAAAAGCACTAAAACCATGGTAGTCAGTGCTTTTTGGTTTGATTTATAATACAGTGTTCGTTTATACGTAAATCCGTATTTCTTTAAGATACGTGTTTAATCTTCGCTCGCTCCTGTTCCACCATATAATGATGAAACATATACATAAATAACTTCATATCAATTTGCATATAGTTAAGCATTAGGAAAATCAGCTCTTCCTTTGTAAAAGTTGATAAGTACCCTGTCACATCAAAGTTCTTTAGTTTCTCAAAATCAGCTTCACTCCATCCTTCAGGCACGGGTTTATCTGCAGGTTTCTCTTCCAGAACTTCTGCATTTTCTAACACTTCAATTGATAAACGATGCATGGAGTTTAAAATCATCATAAAACTGGCAACCTGATGTTTACAATACCCAGCCGCAGTATACGGACAGTCACATGAGGTAAAGACAATCGTATGATCCGGTGCCAGATTAACAACAACATGATACTCGTTCTGTTGACCTTGAACATTGTAATAGTATGTTTTGTCTGTTAACTTATCCAGTACAACGCGCCCTTCCTGAAAATATCGAATACCTCGATAAAGTACTAACTTTCGTGTATTTCTGCTAAAATGCTCCAGGGTAAGTTTCATATGACACGCTCCTATACGTTAATTCTATTATACACGAAAGATGGGCTTTCACCCATCTTTTCGACTATTTTACTTCAATTCGATTCACTACTTCCTGATGCTCTTTAGTAGGTAGGATAACTTTCAAAACACCATCCGTAAAGCTGGCATCTACCGCTTGTGTGTTAATATCATTTAAACGAATCTGTCTCATAAATGAGTTGCATTTGCGGCTACGGTAGTAATACTTCTTGTTTTCATCTACTTCTTCTTCACTGTGATCTGCCTTTATCGTTAACACATCGTTGTTGAACTCAATGTTGATTTCTTCTTTCTTGAACCCCGGCAGATCTACTTCTACCACATACTGATTTCCTTCTTGATACACATCAATGTGATTTCCATAATTGACCCGTGGAAAGAAAAAGTCATCATTAAAGAAATCATCGAGAAGTGTTGAAGGGTTTCTTTTTGCTAAATATCTCATCCTTGATTCCTCCTTTTATTATATATTAGCACTCGATGAGTTAGAGTGCTAACTTTCTGATTCTATTATAACAAATTTTCTGGCACTGTCAAGTGATGAGTGCTAATTTTGCACAAAAAATAAAAGTAGCCCTGCAAGGAACTACTTTGATTTATTTATGGATAGAACTCGATCTTTGATCGGACGTTGAAATTTCTCGCTAGGTAGTTCTGCTGGCAAGCCAAATGGCATCATAGCCACCAAACTTAAACTACGTTCAATACCAAGCTCAGTATAAACATATTCATCAATTAACGGGTTGTAATGCTGTAAAGAAGCACTTAAGCCCATCGAAGTCAGAAGCATCCAAACAACATATTGCAAAATCCCCTGTGACTGAGATGCCCATAGAGATACCTCATTGGCATACAGTGGAATCTTCGCTTTCAACTCATCCTGAATCATCTGATCTTCAAAGTATAAAACGGTTCCATTACCATTACTGAAACCATTGATTTTAGCTTCTGTTTTATCAAAACTACCGTTGACCAGTGGTCTTAATCGATCTTTTACTGCTTCCCAGAAAGCCACATGATCCTCATCCAACAGAACAAGAACCTTACTGCTCTGTGAGTTGAACGCAGTCGGAGAGTGATAAAGTGACTGCTCAATCACTTCTATAAGTTCATCTTTTTTTAAGTTTTCATCCCGTTTTAACGCAGAAACAGATCGCCGTGAAGCGATTGTCTGCAAACAATGTTCTTTCATACAAAATACCACCTTTACATGCTTTATTGTATGAATTAACCATCACTCTATCAAATCATTTGCCCAATCTTCGCTTCTTATTTTCAAGACATAGTTCAAGATTACTTACTGTAAAGGCCATAAATCCAGCAGAAAGACCATCCTTTATATCATCCAAGTCACGAATAAGTCCCCCACCTATCAGTGGAAGCATCAAACGTTTTTTCACATCAGGAATCACTTTGAGAGCAATTGCCGGCATCACTTCGACCGCATCCGGCTGACTCTTCATAAGCATTTCCACACCACGTTCAATTGACTTGCTATCAATTAGAAACATGCGTTGAATCGCACATTTACGATTCCGTTTGGTAATCTCAATGATTTTCGACTTTGACGAGATAATGCCATCTACTCTGATTTTCTGACATAAAAACTCGGTGCCAAATTCATCATTGGCAATCCCATTAATCATTTCAATATGAACAAGCGCAAACTTCTCGTTTCGATGCAGCTTGACAATCATATCCTCCAAAAGAGCAATATGAATATCCTGAAGTACACACCATCGCAGTTCTGTCTCCAAAAACCGCTCGAGTTTTTTCATTGTGGTAACTACTGGGATACACTGTTGTTGTTTAAGTTCTTCGATCATCGACGTCCACACTCCTCGTCGCAACCATATCCACACCACTATCACATATATTTGAAATAATGACATCTCCAACACTGACAGGTGCAGATACCTGCGTATTTCTAATTACATTCATCATATCAAAAATCTTGCCCTTTGGCACGGGATTACGAGAAATAATTGAACATCGAGGTACATTTCCCCCAACAACTTTAACCGTACTTGTTAACATGCGTTTTGGTTCAAGAACTTCCTGGGTTCCATACACTTTCCCACGCATACATTTATTTCCACTAACTTCAACTTTGCTCCCATCCACGTCCACTTTCAAACGACAACCGACAGGACATACAATACAAATCATTTCTTTAGTTTCCAAGATTGATCACCTCCAAAACACATTCATCACTTAGTTTAGCTATTAACTCTGGCTTTAAAACCAGCTGCTCCATCTCAGCAGGTACCAGATGGTTTTTAACCTGTTCGAAAACAATCTCTCCCTGATGCTTAATCATAACTTTGGCCTTCTTCATTGGCTGTTTTATACGGTAATACAGTTTCACAGATTCATCTGCCGTTGTTTTCAATAGTTGAGGAACCACAAATGAAGCTTCTCCCTGTGCGAGAATTGGCATTCCTTTTTCCTGGGTCAAACCTTCCTTCAGATACTTCGCCGCAAACTTTCCAGCCAAAGCACCTTGCTCACTCACATAATCAACAACATCATGAACCAACAGTGCATTGCCACACGCAAACACCCCTTCAACTGAACACTGATACTGATGGTCGATGATGGCACCTTTGGTGATTGGGCTTAACTCAACACCCATATCTTCTGCCATTGTGTTTTCAGGAATCAGACCAACGGAAAGGAGTAAAGTATCTACTTCAAAACGTTTTTCTGTGCCTTTAATTGGCTGCTTATATTCATCGACTTCCGCAAGCACGACAGCTTCAACACGCTCTTTCCCCTCAACCGAAATCACGGTATGGCTTAGGTAAAGAGGAATATCATAATCATGTAAACACTGTACAATATTTCGGGTTAAACCATTGGAATAAGGCATAATCTCTGCCACAGCTTCAACTTTGGCACCTTCAAGAGTCATACGACGAGCCATGATCAAGCCAATATCTCCACTACCAAGAATTAACACCCGTTTCCCTACCATATAGCCATCGATATTCACATATTTCTGTGCTGTTCCCGCTGTCCAGACTCCTGTTGGGCGCTTCGAAGGCATGAGAATATTACCTGCTGTTCGCTCACGGCATCCGGTTGCTAGAATGATACTTTTTGCCTTAACAGACACAATCCCTTCCTTGGCGTTGCTGTAACGAACAACTTTATCTTCACTTACACTTAACACCGTTGTTTCCACACGCACATCAATATGTAACTCATTTGCTTTAACAATATACCGATGGGCATACTCTGGTCCAGCCAACTCTTCTTTAAACGTATGCAATCCAAATCCATTATGAATACACTGTTGCAGAATCCCACCTGCTTCAGACTCTTTTTCAAGAACAAGAATCTGATCAATGCCATTTTCCTTCGCTGAAATTGCTGCCGCTAAGCCAGCACTTCCGCCACCAATCACTAAACAATCAATCGTGTTCATTGTGATTCCTCCTTCGTAAACATCCAAGACCCTTCCTTATCAAAACGGATGTCTGTTACATCGATTTGATACTCCTTGGCAATCAACTCAACAATTTTCGGTTCACACATGCCACCCTGACAACGACCTGACCCCGGACGACAACGCTTCTTAATCTGTTTTACCGTCTTAGCACCAAAAGGCTCTTTAATGGCATCAAGAATTTCTTGCTCACTAATCTCTTCACACACGCAAATGACATGACCATATTTTGGATTTTTGGCAATGTACTCATTTCGTTGCGCATCGGTTAATGCATGTAACGTAGGAAGTGGTTTATATGGTTTAAATACATTCTTCTTCCGCAACTCTAACATTGACCCAATCATCTCTTCAATGACACTTTCCACAATGGAAGGTGCACTTGCCAAACCAGGCGAATCCACACCTGTAACATTAATCCAGCATTTATCATCCTTATGATGTTCAATAATAAAATCTTTGCTATGGGATGTTGGTCTAATCCCTGCAAATGTACGAATATTTAGATGGTATGGAATATCTGTTAATAGCAAGCTTGCCTTTTCTTTGACCTCTTTGAGCGACTCCGCATCTGAAGAGATATCAAATGGATCATCAATATTTTTTGAATTTGGACCAATGAGCATATTACCATCCAATGTCGGAACAATCAGTACTCCCTTTCCAACTTTGGACGGCGCTGGATAAATGACTCGCTTGCTCAAATTGACCGCTTTTTTATCCAATACATAATAAACCCCTTTGCGAAGATGTAAGGAAAACGAAGGCTCATGAACCATTTGTTCAATTCTGTCCGCAAAAAGACCTGCCATATTGATTACAATCCTGGCATCAATCACACCTTTACTTGTGGTGATATGATATCCAACTTCTGATTTTGATATCGATACGACTTCATGATTGAATGCACATTCAACCCCATTATTATAGGCTGCACTAACAGCATGATGACTCACTTCCCATGGATAAATCACACCCGTTGTATCCAGCGATAACGCAGCTAAAATAGATTCATGGATGTTGGGTTGCAATTGGCGAACCTGAGTTTGATCAAGCCAATCACATGGTATGCCACGTGATTGTGCTCTTGCCTGAAGTTCAACAAGTGCATCCAACTCATCCTCATTTTTAGCCACAATCCAACCGCCACACGGTAGATATCGTGCGGAAAGCTCCTTACATAGTGACGGATACATCTGATTACCCCGCACATTGTGACGAGCTTTCAGTGTGTTTTCCTCTGGATCGACACCCGCATGGATGATTGCACTATTCGCAAGTGAAATTCCATTGCAACTATCACTTTCCTTATCTATTAAAACAACTGAAATCTCATACTTGGATAACTGATAGGCTAAAAGACTTCCTAGAATGCCACTACCAATAATCGCAATATCTTTCATACATTTACCTCCTACGCAAACAAAAAAACAGAAAAAACCAAAATGCTTACTGGTTTTCTCTGTTCTCTACCAAACGTATTAACTTGTACATTTATTATAGCACAAACCATCGATGGTGTGACTAGAAAATTATGTTTTACTCTTTTGTTTTCAGATAATGCTCAAACCATTGTGTCAACTCTTCCAAACGTTTGTTTCTCGCCTTTGGCTTCCCGCTCCGAGATAAATCATGGTTCTCACTATTGAACACAACCATTTTACTGTCAACACCCAGTTCTTTCAAGGATGTAAACCATTGATACCCTTGATCTATTGGGCAGCGATAATCTTCTTTCGAATGAATGACGAGTGTCGGTGTTTTGACATTTTTCACATATTTCAGTGGTGAATGCGTCCAATATTTCTCGACCTTCATGTCATCATATAAATCTCCTGCATTCTGATCCGGCGCAAAGTAATAGCCAATATCAGAAACTCCATGAAAGGATAGCCAATTGCTTATTGAGCGTTGAGTAGCTGCTGCTTTAAATCGAGTCGTGTGCCCTACGATCCAGTTGGTCATAAATCCACCATAGGAACCTCCGGTTACACCAAGTCGAGTTGTATCAATGTTAGGATATAGAAGACACACTTTATCCACAAATGACATTAAATCATCATAGTCAATGGTGCCATACTTGCCACGAATATCACTAAACTCATCTCCACGCCCATCACTTCCATGAGGATTGGTGAACATAACAACATAACCAAGATTTGCCCATAGCTGCATCTCGTGATAGTACACTTCCCCATAAACTGTTTTCGGACCACCGTGAATATCCAAAATTGCCGGATACGTGTTGGAAGAATCAAAATTTTCAGGTAACAACACCCAGCCCAGCATCTTCTCACCATAGCTGACATAGGTTATCTGAACAGGTTTTGCCACATATTTATCTTTAAGAACCTCTTCGTTCAACTTCGTCAACTGAATCAGTTTTCGTTCATTTACTTCATAAATTTCCTGCAGCTTTTGATCTTCTAAAGCAATCAAATGTAACTTACCATCCAATTGCGCCATACCATCGATGCTTCCAGCGCTCAACACAACCTCAGGTTCTTGATGTAACCTTAAGGCTAACAACTGATTGTGATAGCAGGTTGTAATCACACAGTATAAGGTATCACCATACACCTGCATGGTTGAACTACCGAGTAAACGAACATCAGAGCCAACCGAATTGTAGAAGGATCGATCATTCTTAAACCAAAGCTCAAGATTCCCACTATTAACATCCAACAGATAAACATCGGAATTCTGATTGAGCCCAATACGCTTTCCATCATTGGCCATTACAACCAACTTGCCTTCAAGTAGTTTTATTGCCCCATAACGCATCTTATTTCCTTTAGTCAGTTTTGTGCTTCTCAGCGAATTTACGTCCAATTTATACACATGATTGTAAAGTTTTGCTACATCTTTAAACATCACTCCTGTATAAAAGATCTGCTGCTTGTCCTCAGAAACTTCAATGGACATCACCTGAAAATGAGCAGATGTGAGTGGTGTTAGCTTCTTACTTGATTCTTCAAATAAATACAGTCGATTTCTCTTAGAATCCGAGCTACCTGAACCGTTGCTTACAAATGGTATTTCATGCAACTCTTCCACAAACGACATTTCTTTGATACTCTTAGCAACTTCACCACGTTTACCATCATCATATGCATGGGCATTTGGATGTGAAACATCACTGATAGCACTAATCAAGAATTTCCCGCCTTCAAGTATATCAATTCTTGTTACAAACAGCGGTAGACTAAATCTCTTGATTCCTTCTCCTCCATGGACGGAGATTTCAAAGAAATCCGTGGATGGCAATGCATTTTCTTCCTTATCTCGTGAGGAGGTAAAAAGAATTGTTTCATCATCCAACCAGATATAACTGGATTCCTTATTGAACCCAGTTAATTGAAAGTCCTTCTCTTGTGTTTTGACATAGATATTATGTTTGTATCCATCTTTGGCAAGATCTACGGTTGAACGAACATATGCATAGGCACTACCGCTCGGATTGCTTTTCATATTTCCTAAAAAAGTAAAATCATTCCATGTCTTCAATTCAATTTTTCCCATCGTTTCTCTCCATTTCATTCTGTAATCTCTTCATATATCTCAGGCAGTTCATGGGTTGTAATAACCCCTAAAGGTAGATGATCCTTTTTTGCCTCTTTCGTAATTAATATCAGATGCAACTTCTGACCCTTGAGTATCATCGCTTCAAACAGATTCACAACTTCAATCAGTGAGCGCTCAGGATCCATAAATGCAACTCGCTGAGTGTCCTTACCATACGGCAAGACGTCTTTAACTGTAATGGTCTCATCATCCAAGCAAAACTCATTGGCAACCGCATATCGAATCATAGAGTCTGTTGATAGCATACCCACAAAACGGTGCGAAGCATCATAGACAGGTAACTGTGAATAAGCCTTATTTACCATTCGTTTGGCAATTGTATGCAACGGTTGGTGATCAAAAGCGATATCAACCTTACGTAAATAACGATCCTTAATGAGCACTGGCTCAGTTAGCAGTTGGGCTACGTGTTCAATCTGAGTCACAACTTTCAGATGAGGCTCCGCAATCACTTCGCCATCGATTCGCTCATGGACGATGGCGTTGCGCAAGTCACTAAACTCTTCCAGCAATCGATGATATCGTTTGATGGTATTGTCTGATTTTGAAAGTCGTCGAACCTTTTCCACAAAACCAATGTAACGATCAAAGCGCAATCGTCGTTCAAGTTCTTTTTCAATAAGATTAAACGCATTGATAAATCGGGTTGAATTTTCCATACCTCACCCCTTCGCCTTACGAAGGGCGTCAGAAGAGGACATATGACGTAGCATGAGAACGACAATCTGTTCTAACTTCGAATCTTTGGAATAATTGGCAGGTGCCATGTATTGAACCCGACGATCTGTAACCAGTTGACTCGCAACATCCTTGCTTTTCTCACTCAACTCATTATAAACCGCAATCGCCCAACCACCATTTCCGGTAATTAGTTTCATACTTGGCACATCTGTCAGTCCATCCCCAAAGTAAATCATATGATCAAAACGAACCGGACGGATTTCATGGGGTGTCTTTGAGTTTAGCGACACATCGTCTGTAAGATCTAGGACTCCCTTATTAATACGATAAATAAACTGAGTTTTTGTCGTGTAATTGATAGCCAGCGCCGGCCAGATCGCTTCATTATCTTTATTATACACAAACTCACATGCATAGATTTTTTTGAAATAATGGGCAATTGGCGTAGCATCAATCATGGACTTAAGTCCAGATGAAACGATGATATGTTCAATATCCAACCCCATCGAAAAACCAATGGAATTGATTCGATCAAACCAACCAAGTAACCCTTCAAATAACTCCACATTTTTCCCATAATCATGAAAATGATGTTTGGAAATGGTTTTACCCTGTTTTCTCGCTTCATCAAGCATCACATACATATACGTAAGGATGCGATCCATTTGATGCTCCTTGGCCATCTCATCCACTTTTTTCCAAAAATCATTTGGATTAAAGATTTTGAGATCTTCGATAAACCCATATTCCTGCATATCCTTTGGGGAAAGTGTTTTATCAAAATCATAGATAAAGGCTACCTTGTCCATACGTCAAACCTCCCTTTATTTTAGTTTATGCTTAAGCAAATCAATCACCGATGATTCAGTCACATGATGATGCAACTCACCATCAATCTGAACATTGATTCCATCACGGCAATGTCCAAAACACTTTTGTGTCTTTAGAAATAATGACTTGTCAGCACTCAACTGATTAACCTCAAGATGAAGTGTTTCCTGGATTTTTTCCAGTACTTTCACAGAACCACGGCGTTTGCACCGATCCCCGACACACACCTTGATAATTTTAGCTACATCCTCTCCGTGAAGAGAAGGGATCCGCATAATTAATGCCTTAACGATTTTCATATCCTGGCCACAAAGTTCGGCTCCTTCTTCCTGCACCCAGTTTGGTAGAGTCCCGAAGATTTCTTGAGCTTCTTTTAGAAAATAGACCAACCCTTCCTGGGATTGCTGGTCAATTCTAAAATCCATGGCTTCTTTTAACTTCTGGTAACGTACATCCACATCCATAAATTATACAGACTCACTTTCTTCCTCTATCCAATAATGACCACTTGCCTCAAGAAGATAATCCGATGCGGCAGGTCCATTCTTGCCAGCCACATATGGATATACTGGCAAATTCACTTTTTCTCTTAGTGCTTCAAGGTGGTCAATGTATCGCCAACTGCTTAACACCTGATCCCAACTGGTAAAGAGTGAACGATCTTCATTGAGTGCTGCCTCAATCAATCGTTCATAGGCTTCCGGTGTATTGATACGATTCTCATACACACAACTTTGACAGAAGTCCATAAATACCGGAACAACCTCCTGAGTGGAACCTGCCTTCTTAGCATTAAAGCGCAGGTAAACACCTTCATCCGGATAGATCCGAATAATCAGCAGATTGGGTTTTTGACCAAGGGCTGACTTAAACTGAATCACAACTTCAGTCGAACGTTTGGCACAGCGTTTTCCGGTACGCAAATACATCGGTACACCCGTCCATCGAGGATGGTCGAGCTGAAGTTTCAGTGATACATATGTCTCTGTGGTCGAATTTGGATCCACGTTTTCTTCTTCACGATAAGCTCTAACACAATGATCAGACAAATATCCACCACCATATTGACCTAATACCATGTGGGATGACACTTCATCCTCCGACAAAAACCGTAGCGAATCCAACACTTTCACCTGTTCGCTTTGAATATCTTCAGCTGAAAATGACTTGGGTTTATCCATTGCCACAATGCTCAGCACCTGAAACAGATGATTCTGCACCATATCTTTGAGTGCACCTGTATGATCATAGTAATTTCCACGGTTTTCAACACCCACTGTTTCCAGTGCAGAAATTTGGATATTATCAATCTGTTCATAGTTCCAGATACCTTCAAAAAGAGCATTATTAAATCGGATGGACAGAATATTCTGAATCATTTCCTTGCCGAGGTAATGATCAATTCGGTAAATGTCATCTGAGCCAAATGCCTTTGCGAGATCTTCATGCAATGCCATAGCAGATTCTATATTATGCCCAAATGGTTTTTCAATCATGACCTGATGAATATGGTCATTTTCAACCATCTTTGCTTCTTTTAAGTGATTGGAAATCACCGAGAAGAATTCAGGTGCGACCGCGAGGTAATATAAACGTTGCTGATTCGATGGAAATTTATTGTAAAATTTATTAAGTATTTCATATTGATCAAGTTTCATAAAATCCATTTGAAGATAGGTAATATGAGATGTTAACTCATTGAATGTCTCTTCCTTGAATGGTAATCGCGAAAACTGAGTGACCCATGGACGAACTAACTCCATATATGCATCTTTCGTGTATTCTCTTCGTCCGATAATGACAAGTTCAAAATCCTCGGACAACTTATCCAAGGCTCTTAAATTATAGAAGGCAGGAATCAGTTTTCGATAAGTTAAATCACCTGTACCTCCAAAGATTGTAAAAATCTTCTTTTTACCATTGTTCATGGAACCAACCCTCTTTGTCCACCCGTTCAAATGTATGTGCCCCAAAGAAATCCCGTTGTGCCTGAATCAGATTGGCAGGTGAATACTCTGTGGTGAATCCATCGAAATATGCAAGTGCATTCGCGAAAGCACTTGTGGAAACACCGTTGCTCATCGCAGCAATGACCACCTGACGTAATGAAGCCTGATAATCCTTAATCGTTTGAGAAAAGGATGGGTCAAAAAGCAAATGTTTAAGCTGCGGATTCTCCTTGTAAGCTTGAGCGATTTTGTTTAAAAATGCGGCGCGAATGATACATCCGCCACGCCACCCTTTGGCAATTTGCTCAAAATCAAGGGTCCATCCATAACTTTTCGCAGCTTTTGACAATAAGTCAAAACCTTGGGCATAGGCAATAAGCTTGGAAGCATACAGTGCCTGGCGAACCTGTTCAATAAAGAGGTCAGTCACTTCACTGCAATCCATAGGCGGTTTACTTGCCGCAAACAATTTGGAAGCTTCCACACGTTGCTCCTTCATTTCAGACATAAATCGTCCATATACTGCGGAGGTAAGCACAGATGCATCTATATTCAGATCCAGCGATTCTTGAGCTGTCCACTTACCCGTACCTTTTTGTCGAGCCACATCTAGAATCACATCCACAAGATGCTTGCCTGTTTCTTTGTCTTTGACCTTAAGAATTTTAGCAGTAATCTCAATGAGGTAACTATCCAACTCCCCTTGATTCCATGTTTCGAATATTTCCTGGATTTTCTCATTGGATAATCCACCTACTTTTCTAAGCAAATCATACGCTTCCGCAATCAGTTGCATATCACCATATTCAATTCCGTTATGAACCATCTTGACATAGTGACCAGATCCATCCTGACCAATATATCCAACACAGGGTTCACCATAGGCTTTAGCAGAAATATCTTCCAGCATGTTTGAAACATGTGCGTAAACTTCTTTTTCTCCGGATGGCATAATCGCAGGTCCAAAACGAGCCCCTTCTTCACCGCCAGAAATACCTACACCTAAAAATTCAATGCCTTTTTCCTTTAATGCAGTGTAACGACGAATTGTATCCTGATAAAAGGAGTTTCCCCCATCCATGATGATATCGCCTTGCTCTAACAACGGAACAAGTGCATCTATGGTCTGATCCACCGGATTGCCCGCTTTCACCATAATCATTATTTTTCGAGGCTGTTCTAACTGACTTACAAGTTCTTCAAGTGTACTTGCCTTCACAAGGTTCATTTCTTTGTTTTCTTTTATAACTTCATCACTGACGGATACAGTACGATTATAGATCGAAACACGATATCCATGATCCGCAAAATTCAATGCTAGGTTTTTACCCATAACGGCCATACCAATGACACCTATCTGACTTTTCATTTAATTACCTTCTTTCTAACACTATCATTTTAAGATAAACCAACTTATTTTAAAAGGTTTACGCAATACTAACCGCCCGCGATGGGAATAATTAGACTGATTACATCATGGTCTTTTAACTTATACTGACCATCAACCTTCTCATAATTAACCACATACATTCTACCCCAACGAACAAGTGCATTTACCTGTAATGTGGTGAGTAACTGTTTAACCGTAGTACCTTCGTTAATTTCAATATAGCCATCTTCATCCAGGGCATCCAGACGTTTAATGCCCATCCCAAGTACTCGAACCCGAATCATAAATTCAAGGTGTTTAAGGTGGACTCAAGAGGAATCCCGTCAATAGAACATCCCAATGCTTCAAAATGCTTTTCAACCATTCCATTTAAATCGTAACTCTTTCCTCGATTTGGCCCTTCGCTTTGCGCAGGAACACCATACAATCTAGGATTCATTAAAAAGCTTTTTGGTTGAATGCCAGCTTCAACATTGAACTGCTGACGGGCAAGCGCAATGCGATGACCAATGATCATGTACTCATCTGCAGTCTTTTCCCATCCGGTCGCTGCATTAAGCCATTGGAAAAGTGGCCAATGGTCTAGTCCCATAATCATCGCAAAAAGACATCCACCACTGCCATCGACTACACTTTTAATGCACGTACTAGCCATGGATTTGAGTGCATTTTCTTCACTCACCTGATACTCATTCGAAAGTAGTGTCCCACTTTTAACTTTTGGCGCCCATGACACTTGTTCCCATAGTCTCATATAATTGTAATACTGACTTGAACCTATCGTATGTCGGCCAGGGGTAGGGTCTGCACTAAAATGAACTCCCAACTGCGGATCAAATCTTGGATCATGCATTCCCGGTTCCACATTGCCTGCGATCATGGCAAACTTCTGACTGTTAGGAATATGTCTTGTTGCTACGCCGACACCATCCCCAAAGATGTTTCCTATACCTTCTTTTCGAATCATTTTATTTAGTAACACAGTAATAGCCTCTGTATTACCCCATGTACATTCAATCCCTTCCCAAAAGGATTCTTCCATCAGCTGATTCTGATAGCACTCCATGGCAAACGCAATGGTGCTTCCTGCCGCAATGGTATCGATTCCCGCCCGATTACATAGATCGTTTAAATCATCAATGAGGTCAATATCATGGTTTAATAGTAATGCCCCAAATGAGTTGATGGTCTCATACTCAGGCTTATGACTTTCTTGTAATCGTTCTGTTTTTATGATGGCTCCACATCCGATAACACAGGATGAACAATGATATTTCTTAACTTCCTTTCGTAATAATCGATCTGGATTTGCCTGTTTCATATATTCTTTGGAAATATCCCTGGCGCTACCACCCCAGTTTTTAACCGGATTATCTCCCGCAAACATCAGCGCGGTATTCGCAAAGTTTGTTCCATACTTTTTCATAATCGGTGCACTCAGTATTCCATCCATCACATGTGCTTTTTTTGATTTGGACATGATTTTTCCAAACATTGGTAACATACTTCCCTTGACCACATGTGGAAGACTTAGTTTTCGAACTTTTTTGGAGTACTCACCGCTTAATTCGCCCATTTTTTTGCGATCAGCAACCTGCACTTTCTCATTCCCCCGTAGTACCACTGCTTTCAACTTCTTTTGCCCCATCACAAAACCAACACCACTGCGAGCTGCCATACGACCTCGATCATTGGAAATGGTTGCAATCAGACTTCCATTTTCTCCTGCCTGACCAATGGTAGCCACCACACATCTCTTTTTTGTTGAAAATACTTCAATTAACTTCTCTTCACTTTCGATAGCGTCCAATCCCCAATATAATGAAGCGTCCTCAATTCTTGGCCCCGTTTCATCGCA
>ERZ869909.1310-NODE-1310-length-20526-cov-9.111546_pt1 | contig 20526 bp, 13 predicted proteins | sample MGYA00520892_ERZ869909 | MGnify/ENA primary metagenome ERZ869909 (study PRJEB32215, sample SAMEA104723947) | bioreactor metagenome | biome: bioreactor; feature: anaerobic bioreactor; material: water | place: China | collected 2015-03-12 ... | reverse complement strand
TACAGGCTGCAAGTGATCAGCTCGTCCAGGTTGAGAAGGCGCTCGATAGTGGCAATGCCTGTGTTGATGGCAAAAAGCAGCCTTCGGCCCAACTGGCTATTGTGGCTGAGTTAGGCAAATTGCTCAGAAGATCGTACCACCAGAACCCGACAGCAGAGCTGTTGCTCCAGCTTGATGAGCTGCTTGTCAGGCTAGGGCCGAAAACCCGGTTTCAGGAGCAAATGCTGGCAGTGTTGGGTGATGCGTTTGATCTGCGGTTGGTGGAATCAGAAGTCGCTAGTTTAGCTAACCCCTAAACCTATCAGTGAAGCAGCATACCTATTTTGCAGGTTGCCTCATGGCCAAGCATTCTATGTAGGGCTCAGGACTTCATCTGTAATTTTGGCCCTATGTAATACCCTGTCAGTTGTGTGCGATCAAAACTGTACACATGCGCATGGGGGCTTTCAGCGCATCTGCCAACCAAAGGTAACCGGTGCTCTGGTTTACCTGGCAGCAATTCGATCTTGCCACTGCAAATCGGGCATTCGGCGCTAAAGCGTACAAAACGGGTCCATTGGTTGCCTTCACTGTCCCGGTGCATCTCCAGCTCGGCAGATAATTCTTTCCAGTTCAGCGTCATCAACGGTGCTTTCACCACGCGATGATCAACCAGTCGAATCCAGGGCAGACCAAACTGCGCCCAGACCAGCCATGCTCCACTGGCAAGCAGGGCAAGATTGATAATCTGGCCGAGTGTCAGCGGGTTGCTTCTGTTCACCTGTCCAAACAGGGCCAGCCCCAACCATAGAGCCAGTAACAACAGAGTGAAAACAACCGACCCAATCAGCCAGTAGCCGCGATGACTCCTGTTCTTCAGCTCGCCCTTGTTGAAAATCAGCCGAAAAAGCCAGGAAGGTTCTATTGCACCGGTATTCGAGCGCTGATAGCGAACAGATAGTTGTTCTATTTCTGACGTGCTGGCAGCGTACTCATCATCAAGCGGTTCGGTGTCCAGCCAGTAAGTAAGCTGCTTCCCGGCACCGCCGCGCTCATTGTCCTTCCTGACTGCGGGTTTATGATTCAGGCCAGCGGCACGTAAACGCTGAGACAGCGAGGGCATGATCGAGTCCATATAGTGCTCAAGCTTGCCAGCCATCAGCCAGCGTGCCGGATTCATCTGAACATGTTGATTTGCCCCGACAACGCCCGCCATAAGCGCAGGGCGTTCGTAGGTCAGGGGTTCATTCCTGCCGTTATCAAGCGCCCGCAATTTGTCTTCGGCCATAAAGCGCAGTACCTGATAAGCCTTGCTATCAACTGGGTACTGCTGCAGCTCTTCAACCAGGCACTGAAATACATCACGCATGGGTTCTGTCCTTGAAAAGCACCACCAAAGTCTTCGTGTAGGCTTCGGTGGATGTTTGTCTCGCCGCTAATCGAAATGCTTGGCCCGTCTTTATACCAGAGGGGTTCAAGCCATGAGTATGTTCTATGCCTGTGACCAGGACGGCATGCTGGTTTATATCGATGACGCCAAGCGAGGGTTGGCATGCCTTTGCCAATGCTTCATCTGTGGTGCAAGGGTCGTGGCGAAAAAGGGGCCACACAAAACGCATCACTTCTCGCATCATGCTGGCAAGATCGCCTGTGATATCGCACCTGAATCGATCCTGCATAAACTGGCCAAGCAGGTTATTTTGCAGGCAGAGGGATTGCAGTTACCGCCCATGCCAGGTGTCTACCCTTCACCAAACGACCCGGAAGCCGACAAAACCAGTTGGTGGGACTTTGCTGAGATCCATGCGGAGCAAACGCAGCAGTCATTTCGTCCTGACCTGGTCGCCAAGCTAAAGGATGGTACGCAATTGCTCATCGAAATTGCCGTGACCTCCTTTGTTGACGAGTACAAGCAAGAGAAAATCGATCGCTTGCAGGATAAAACGGTAGAGCTGAATCTGCGGTATCTGCTGGATCAGATGCACAAGCCCTACCTGGAGATCCGTCAGCACATCCTTCATGACACTCAACATAAAACCTGGCTTTACCCCCATGATCCTGAAATGCCGCAAGATGACCCAGCGACTGCCCATTCCGAGTCGAAATGCCTGCCATTTGAAGATAAAGGCATGATCCATCCTGATGCATTTGTTCAGCATCGTTTCACTGTATTGGGTATGTGGCTTGGTGCGATGAGACTGCCATCCGGGGATCTGGTCGTTCGCTCATATGCCTACAATCCGCAGATCGTACAGTTGCTGAAGGCTTGGGCAGGTGAGCTTGGTGGTCGGTATAGCCGTCGGTACAAGAACTGGTCTTACCCAGTAAAGTACGCAGGGCAGGTGCTTGAAAGGCTTGGGCAGCTTCATGACGAAACGGCGTAGCCTGCTTGATGTGCTTCGCAAACGAAGGGACCGATAAGGGGCTTACAGCATCTAATTCCAATGTGGCACTACTGGAAAAGCCCTGTTATCATCATTTTTAGCACCACTGATCCAGCAGTTCAGATAAGGATAAGGCTAGATGCCAATGACGGCCCCACAGGAAGCTTCACCCAACCAGCGCGAGCGCCTGTGGCAGATCGACTTTCTGGCCCGTTTCCGTGGTCAGGTCACCCGGCAAGATCTGGTCCAGCGCTTTGCCATTGCCTTGTCCAACGCCACGCGCGATTTCACCCTATACCGCCAGCTGGCGCCGCATAACCTGGATTATGACCACAGCAACAAGGTCTACCGTCGCACAGCTGGCTTCACCCCGCTGTTTACCTACGACCGCGAACATACCCTGCAAACCCTCAGTCTGGGGCAGGGCGTAGGTCTGGAGCCGTGCAGCCAGACCATTCAGGTCGATACCGCTAACGCGCTCAATCAGCCGGATCTGGATATTCTCGCGGCGGTATCTCGGGCCATTTATGCCGGCCAGGCCCTGTGTATTAGCTATGTCTCGATCAGCAGCGGGGAAACCCGTCGCGAGATTGTGCCGCATAGCCTGGTCAATACTGGCTTGCGCTGGCATGTGCGGGCCTACTGCCGCCGTCATGCGCAGTTCCGGGATTTTGTACTGACCCGTATTACCGCTGTGCATGCCGACGCTGAACCGGTCAACCCGGCTGTAGAAGCCATCACCCAGGATCAGGACTGGCAACGCTCCATCGCCCTGGAGTTGATGCCCCATCCTAAAGCGGCTTTTGCCCGCGCCATTGAGCTGGATTACAGCTTGCAGCCAGGGCAAACCTTGCAGCTACAGGCCAGGGCAGCTACTGCCGCCTACTTGCTGCGGCGCTGGGGCGTTGATTGCAGCCTGGATGCGCACCTTAACCCGGATGAGTACCAACTGGCGCTGTGCGATCCCCAGGGTGTCGCCAAACAGCTCAACCTCGCCATTGCCCCCGGTTTTACCCTGGAGACAACCCAGCATGAGTAGTACCGCTGCACAGCAGAAGTTTGGCTTCAAATTTGGCCGCAACGGCGCGCATGCCAGCCGCACTATGATGCTGGCTGAGGTCAGCGAGTTGTTCTATGGTCGCCCCGCGAGCGCCACTGCCGATCAGTACAAGGAAGATATTGAAGTTTTCAACGTCCTGCACAAACCCACTGAAAAGGCCCGCAAGCTCACCTGGCGGCACCTGGTTGATCTGTATGGCATGGACACAGCTATTCCCTTGTTTCGGGTGTTTCGCCGCCTGTGGGACAGCGATGAGTCAGCCAGAACCTTGCTGGCCTGTCAGATGGGCTTGGCCCGCGACCCTCTTCTGCGAATATCCATGAGCAAAATTCTGCAACTGGCTCCGGGCGAATGGCTGCCACGGGAAAGCATGGAAGAGGTATTCGCCGAACAGTGCCCCGACCGCTACAGTGCCGCGACCTTGAAATCCCTGGCCCAAAACGTCAACGGCACCTGGACCCACGCCGGCTACCTTGAAGGCCGACAAAAGAAACACCGCACCGAGCCCGACATTCGCCCGGCCAACGTCGCCTTTGCGCTGTTTCTTGGCTACTTGCAAGGCGCCACGGGCAACCGCCTGTTCAATACCGAATGGACCAAGCTGCTGGGCTGTCGCCTGGAGCGCTTGCTGGAGCTGGCGCGTCAGGCCAGCCATAGCGGCCTGCTTAATTTCAAACACTCCAGTGAAGTCGTGGAAGTGACCTTTCCCGACTATCTGACCAGGGAAGAGGAGGGCTGGCTGCATGAGTAACCGGCTAAACCGTCTGCTGACAAGCTACAGCAACCACATCAGCCTGCCCTGGATCAGCGGCCTGGCCAACGAGCAGCGGGTGCTCTTTGCCGTCTACCACAAGGAAGACGAGCTCAAGCTGCGTGCCCGGATCGAAGAGTTTCGTCTCGCCACCGAAAGCGCCGGCCACCCCTGGCTGGAGCTGGATATCACCCGGTTGTTCCCGGACTGGATGGCGCAGCAAAAGTACCGCGAAGACTACTTCGAAGACCCGGACAGCCTCACCCCGAAATACAAAACCTTCGTGCGCCAGTCGGTCACCGAATTGGCTGAACGCATCAAGGATCAGGCCGACAGCAACACCCTGGTGGCCCTGGTTGGCTGCGGCACCCTGTTCGGGTTTGCCTCGGTCTCTGATTTCGTCAAGCAGCTGGCCGAGCATGTGCCGGGGCGTTTGTTGGTGCTTTTCCCTGGGGAATACGTCAACAACACCTACCGCCTGCTGGATGCCCGCGATGGTTGGGGCTATCAGGCCACCGCCATTACGGCAGATAACTGAATACCGGCCCACGTCGCCGTTTTGAATTGAATAGCGCCCATGCGCACAGGGAGTACGCCCAGGATGTTGAACCGCGAGATTTACGACCTAGACCCGCAACAGAACCGGCTGGAAAACAACGGCGTTGCCGAGGTCAAAGACGACCAGTCCCAGCAGGCCCTGAAAACCCTGCGTTACGAGCTGCAGACCTTTGTCTGTGATGGCGAGTACCAGGCGGGGCTGGACAAGATCCTGTCTACCTACCTGCGTAACCTGGGTGACGGCCACGAACAGCCCGGCGTGTGGATCTCCGGCTTCTTTGGCTCGGGTAAATCGCACCTGGCCAAAATGCTCCGCGCCCTGTGGACCAACCAAGGGTTCAGTGATGGCGTTGCCGCCCGCGACATCGCCGAGCTGCCCCAGGAAATCAAGGATCACTTCAAGGAGCTGAGCATCCAGGCCCGGCGTCATGGTGGCCTGCACGCCGCTTCCGGCACCCTGGGCGCAGGTGCTAACAACAATGTGCGCCTGGCGCTGCTGAACATTGTGTTCAAGTCCGCCGGCCTGCCAGAGCAATACCACCAGGCGCGCTTTGTGTTGTGGCTGCACAAGCAGGGCATTTTCGATCAGGTCAAAGCCCACGTTGAGCAAGCAGGCGATAACTGGGACGACGAACTGGAAGACCTCTACGTGTCCAGCAGCATCGCCCGCGCCTTGCTGGCCATCGACAACACCCTGGCTGACGACGTTAAAGGGGTGCGCCAGTTGCTGCGCGAGCAATACCCCAATGTGCAGGACGTCACCAACCAGCAGATGGTCGACGCCATCTTTGATGCCCTGGCCAACGACGGCCAGTTTCCGCTGACCCTTATCGTGCTCGACGAGGTGCAGCAATACGTCGGCTCCGATTCGGAAAAGGCCCACCAGGTTCAAGAAGTGGTCGAAACCTGCTGCAAGAGCTCCAAATTCAAAAGCAAGATGCTCTTTGTTGCCACCGGGCAGAGCGCACTCTCGGGCATGGCTAACCTGCAGCGCCTGCTCGGGCGCTTCCAGATTCCCGTGCAACTGTCGGATACCGACGTGGAATCGGTGATTCGCAAGGTCATCCTGCGCAAGAAGGCCTCGGCCCGCCCGCAGCTGGAGCAGGTAATGAACGCTCACCTGGGCGAAATCTCCCGTCAGCTTCGCGGCACCAAGATCGAGCACCACCGCGACGATGAAAAGGTCATGCTGGCCGACTACCCCTTGCTGCCGGTGCGCCGGCGCTTCTGGGAGAAGGTTCTGCGCATTGTCGACACCACCGGCACCGCCTCGCAGCTGCGTAACCAGCTCAAGGTCATCCATGAAGCGGCCCAGGCCACAGCCGATCAGCCCCTCGGGCATGTGGTCGCTGCGGACTTTATCTACAACCAGATCTCGGTCAACCTGCTGCAAACCGGCGTGATCTCCAAAGAAATTGCCGAAATCATTGGCCGGCTGTCAGCCGGTGATGCCGACGATAAACTCAAATCCCGCATCCTGTCCCTGGTGCTGCTGATCGGCAAGCTGCCCACCGACCCCACCGCAGACTGCGGCGTGCGCGCCACCGCCGACATGCTCGGCGACCTGCTGATTGATGATCTCAACCAGGGCAAAGACGCCATCCGCACTCAGGTACCCAAGCTGCTGCAAGCGCTGGCTGATGATGGCCTGGTCATGCCCATGCAAACCAGCACCGGCACCGAATACCGCCTGCAAACCCAGGAAAGCGCCCAGTGGTACGACACCCTGCGCCAGGAGGAAGCCGACCTGCGCGGCAACCTGCAACGGGTAGAAAACATCCGCGTCGATTTGCTGCATAAGGAGCTACGCCGCCAGATCGCCCAGGTGCGCCTGACCCAGGGCAAATGCAATGAGCCGCGTCAGGTCATTCCCTGCTTTGACCCCGAGCTGCCCAAAGACGCCAGCGACAAGATTTACGCCTGGGTGCAGGATGGCTGGGCACTGGACGAAAAAAGCTTTATGACCGAGGCCCGCAGCCGCAACCCCAGCGAGCCGACCATTTTTATCTATGTGCCGGCACGCAACCGTTCCGAGCTGACCAACGCCATTACTGCCGAACACGCCGCACAGGCCACCCTGGACAAGCGCGGTATCCCCAACACCGATGCTGGTAAAGATGCCCGCAGCGCCATGGAAACCCGTCACCGCGATGCCCAAAAACAGGTGCAAGCCCTGCTGCGAGAAATCTTCGACGGCGTGCAGGTGCTGCAAGCCGGCGGCAATGAAGTGGACGGCAACAGCATCAGCGACCGCGTCGAAACCGCCGCCAAGGCCTCACTGGTCAGGCTCTACCGTGAGTTTGACCAGGCCGATCACCCGGCCTGGGGCAAGGTCTATGAACGCGCCAGTAAAGATGGTGGGCAGAACGCCCTCGATGTGCTGGGTTACAGTGGCGATGCCGAGCAGCATCCGGTCTGCGCCGCCATCAAGCGCTTTATTGGTGTCTCGAAAAAGGGCAGTGAAATCCGTGAGCACTTCCTCGCAGCGCCCTATGGCTGGCCCCAGGATGCCATCGACGGCGCGCTCTATGTGCTCCTCGCCAGCGGCATCCTGATCGCCAGCGACAGCCGCAACAACCCGGTCACCGCCAGCGCCCTGGAACGCAAACAAATCACCCAGGCCAGCTTCCGCCCGGAAAGCATCACCATCCGTCCGGTGGACCTGATCAAGGTCCGAGGGGTACTCAGCGCCAGCGGCATTGACTGTCAGCCGGGCGAGGAGGCCAGCAAGCTACCCTTACTGGCCGAAAAGGGCCGCGAACTGGCCAAGCGCGCCGGTGGTGCCGCGCCACTCCCGGCAGTGCCGGATACCAAGGTCTTTGATGAACTGGCCCGCCAATCGGGTAATGCCCAGCTCAAGCAGGTACTGGATGAGCAGGACGCCATCAAACAAGCCATCAAGGACTGGAGCGACACCGCCCAGCGCATTGACGCCCGCCGGGGTGATTGGACCCTGCTGACCAGCCTGCTCGATGTCAGTCGCGGCCTGGCCTTCCACGCGCCCATTCAGGCCGAAGCGGATGCCATCAGTCAGCACCGCTCCCTGCTGGATGATCCCAACCCGGCCACCGGCTTGATCAAGCAGCTGGTCAGTAAACTGCGCGACGCCATCCAGTTTCACGTGCAGGCCTATCTGGATCAGCACGCCAAGTGCCTGGCCCAACTGCAAGCCGACAGCCACTGGCAACAGCTCAGCGACGAGCAACAGCGCGCCATTCTGGACAAACGCAAACTGCTGACCCTGGAGCAACCCACGCTCAACGATGCCGAGGCGATTATCGACAGCCTCAGCGAGGTCAGCCTGGAGCAGTGGACCGACCGCACCGAGTCTCTGGCCAGCAAGTTCGACAGCGCCCGCCTGGAAGCCGCCGAGCTGCTGCAACCCAAGCTGCAACGCATCAGCCTGCCGCGCAAAACCTTTGAAAGCGAAGCGGATATCGACGCCTGGTTGGCGGAAGTGAAACAACAGATTCTCAGCAAACTCAACGACGGACCGGTGACCTTCTGATGACACAAGCCACACACCGCCAGCCGCTCGACAAAGCCCTGCGCCGCGCGCTGGAAGCCACAATAGTCAAAGCCCGTGACATTGCCGAGCTGGCCGCCAGCCAGGCGCTGACCCGCCTGAGCGTGGGCGAGGCCAAAGCGGCGGACTACCTCAATGACCAGCAACGCCAGCTGCGTACCCGTCTGCGCGCCCATGGCCGCCAGCTGGGTGACAGCAAACAGGCCAACGGCCAGCAAAGCCTCAACAAGCTGATCACCGAGGTGGCTTACGAGCACTGGCACCGCATGCTGTTCGCCCGTTTTCTGGAGCAGAACAGTCTTCTGATGTACGACGAGCACACGCCGCTCACCCTGGCCGAATGCAGCGAGCTGGTACAAGACCCGGACAGCCTGCGCGATGACCTGGAGCGCCGTTGCCAGAGCGGCTGGGAGCTGGCCGGCGTGCTGGCCTCGAAAATGCTGCCGCAGATCTTCCGCATCGACTCACCGGTGTTTGCCCTGGAGTTCGCCCCCGAACACCAGCGGGAGCTGGAAAAACTGGTTATCGGCCTGGCAACGGACACCTTCCGGGCCCAGGACAGTCTGGGTTGGGTCTATCAGTTCTGGCAAAGCAAGCGCAAGGAAGAGGTCAACAAATCCGAGGTCAAGATCGGCGCCGACGAACTCTCGCCCGTCACCCAGCTGTTTACCGAACCCTATATGGTCAGCTTTCTGCTGGATAACAGCCTGGGCGCCTGGTGGGCCGGCCAACGCCTTACCGCCCACGACTGGCAAACCGCTCAAAGCGAACAGGAGCTGCGCGACAAAGCCGCCATTCCTGGCGTACCACTCAGTTACCTGCGCTTTGTGAAGGATGAAAGCCGCCAGCAATGGCAACCCGCCTCCGGCACCTTCGATGCTTGGCCCAAACAGCTGAGTGAAGTGAAAGCGCTTGACCCCTGCTGCGGCTCCGGCCATTTTCTGGTTGCTGCCTTCCTGATGCTGGTGCCCATGCGCATGCAGGCCGAGCAGCTCAACGCCCGCCAAGCCATCGACAAGGTACTCAGCGAAAACCTGCACGGTCTGGAGCTGGACCAGCGCTGTGTCGAACTGGCGGCCTTTGCTGTGGCCCTGGAAGCCTGGCGTTATCCCGATGCCGGTGGTTACCGCACCCTGCCAGAACTGCACTTGGCCTGCAGTGGCCTGTCCATCACCGCCGCCCGGGACGAATGGAAAGAGCTCAGCCGCAAGGCTGGCAAGCAGAACCTGACCATTGCTCTGGACTGGATGTACCAGACCTTCCAGGATGCCCCCGTGCTCGGCAGCCTGATCAACCCGCGCCGCAGCAAGGCCGCGCAGATCGCTCAGTGGAGCGAATTGCAGCAACTGCTGGGTGAGGCGCTTACGCAAGATCAGGCCAACCAGCAAAACGAGGCCGACGGCGAAATCTCCGCCCTGACCAATCGCCTGGAGGCCGGCATTGTCGCCCAAGGCTTGGCCAAGGCCGCCGAACTTCTGTCCGGCCAATACACCTGGGTGATCACCAACGTGCCTTACCTGGCGCGCGGCAAGCAGCACGACACCCTCAAGGACTACTGCGAAACCTGGTACCCCGAGGGCAAGAATGATCTGGCAACCGTATTTCTTGACCGCTGTCTGGAGTTCTGTGAGCAGGGCGGTACCGCCAGCATTGTGCTGCCGCAGAACTGGCTGTTCCTCACCAGCTACCGCAAGTTCCGCGAGAAGCTGTTGCAGAACGACAGCTGGCATTTGATTGCTCGTCTTGGGGCACAGGCCTTCCAGACACCAATGTGGGACTTCAACGTGCAACTGCTCACCCTGAGCCGTGGCAATGCCGCAGGCCAGTCGGCTGATCTGCTGCACAGTGGCGAGCAGGGCAACTGGATTCGTGGGGTGGATGTGTCCGAACCGCGTACGGCGGCGGAGAAGGCTGCGGGGTTGTTGGTGGGTGACGTGAAGAGTGTGGAGCAGGGGAGACAGTTGGGGAATCCAGATGCGAAGATTGGCTTTGAGCGGGTTGGTGAATCTTTACTAGGGGAGCTTGCAACCTCACGACAAGGAATATCACCTGCTGACACTTTAAAATTTTCGAGGCAGTTTTGGGAATTACGTTTGCCTCGGGTTGACTGGGTATTTTGGCAGGGTACCTCAAAGTGTACGGTTGACTATTCTGGTAGAGAGACTGCTCTTTGGTACGGAAGAGACCTCGAAAAGTCTGTAGCGGCAGGGAAAGCATTTATCAGAGGTGAAGCAGCGCTTGGAAAAAAAGCTGTTGCTATTAGTCCGACCGGAGAGCTGCAAAGCACACTTTATAGTGGGGACTATTTTGATGACAATGTGCAAATTGTCGTTCCGCAGAATGATAATGATCTTCCGGCTATCTGGTGTTACGTATCATCTGGGTCTTATAACTCTGATGTAAGAGAGGTTGATCAATCCCTTAAAGTGAGAGGAGCGCTTGTTCAGGTCAATTTCGATCGAGTTGAATGGAACAGGCTGGCTCTGAAAAAATACCCGCAGGGCCTCCCTCAGCCCTACACCAACGACCCTACTCAATGGATTTTCCACGGCCACCCCTGTGGCTCGGTGATCTGGAACGAAGACAGCAAATGGACCGCCCATGGCGAATTGCGCGTCGATGAACGCGTCCTGCAAGTTGCCGTTGCCCGCCTGCTCGGCTACCGCTGGCCGGCAGAGCTGGACCCGGAGATGGAACTGGCTGCTGAACAGCGCGAATGGGTCGAGCGTTGCCAGGCACTGGCTGGTTTTGTCGATGACGATGGCATCGTCTGCCTGCCACCGGTGCGCGGTGAAAAGGCTGCCGACCAGCGCCTGGAAGCCCTGCTGCAAGCTGCCTACGGCGAGGCCTGGACCGCCCCGCTGAAAAACCGCCTGCTCGACACCGTCGGCAGCAAGTCCCTGAGCCTGTGGCTGCGCGACAAGTTCTTCGAGCAGCACTGCAAACTGTTCCAGCACCGGCCCTTTATCTGGCACATTTGGGATGGCCTGAAGGACGGCTTCAGCGTACTAATCAACTACCACAAGCTCGACAAGGCAGGCCTGGAACGCCTGATCTACACCTACCTGGGCGACTGGATTCGCACCCAGCAAGCCGGCCTCGCCAACGGCGAAGACGGCGCCCAGGAACGCCTCGCCGCCGCCGAAGCTCTGAAAAAACAACTCGAAGCCATCCTCGAAGGCGAAAAACCCTACGACATCTTCGTCCGCTGGAAACCGCTGGCCGAACAACCCATCGGCTGGACCCCCGACCTCAACGACGGCGTGCGCCTCAACATCCGCCCCTTCCTCAAAGCCCGCGACGTGGCCAAGAAAGATGCAGGCATCCTCCGCTGGAAGCCCAACATCCACTGGAAGAAGGATCGCGGTAAGGATGTTGAGTCAGCACCCTGGTACCGGCTTGGCCTGGAATACGGCGAAGGCGAAGGCGCTCGGATCAATGACCATCATTTGAGCTTGGCTGAGAAGCGGGTGGCGAGGAATAAATGATACAGTCCGGAACAGTCATGTTCATTTGGAATTGGAGACGCTAAATGCATGTTTCTGAGCTTAGGCTATCGAACTTTAGGGGCGCTCAGCATCTTCCGATTCCTCTGGACGAGCACTTGAATGTCTTTGTCGGGATGAACGGTGCCGGCAAATCCAGCATTCTTGATGCCACAGCGATTTTATTGTCGTGGCTGGTGAATAGAATTCGTTCGACATCAGCGTCCGGTCGCCCGATCGCTGAGGCTGATATTCGCAATGGCACACCAGCCGCGACTATTGAGATCGTGTGCAATGACGCGAGCTATTTTAGCTGGAGCTTGTCTAAAACGCGCTCTGGCTACAGCCGTAAGGACCATGTATCGATCCTGATAAACGCTACAGAACGGGCCAAGCACTACCAGGCACTGATTTCTGAGAGTTCTGGCGAGGCGAATATACCCGTGTTGGCCTACTATCCGGTCAACCGCGCGGTATTGGATATTCCCTTGCGGATTCGCAACAAGCATCATTTTGGTTTGTTGGATGCCTATGATGGCGCATTGACCAGCGGCGCCAACTTCCGCACTTTCTTCGAGTGGTTTCGGGAAAGGGAAGATTTGGAGAATGAAAATCGTCGTTATCAGGATGATCTGATCAAACCCGATGGGTATGCCTTTCCTGACCCCCAGTTAGAAGCTGTTCGCCAGGCGTTGGCAATTTTTATGCCGGACTTTTCCAATCTCACCGTTCGGCGCAAACCCTTGCGCATGGAAGTTGAAAAGCAAGGCCAGCGTTTGACCGTCAACCAGCTATCAGATGGTGAGAAGTGCTTGATGGCGATGATTGGAGATTTGGCTCGTCGCCTGGCTATTGCTAATCCGCTTAGAGCCAACCCACTAGAGGGTGACGGTGTCATCTTGATCGATGAGATCGATCTGCACCTGCACCCCAAGTGGCAACGGATTCTGATTCCCCGTTTGCGCGACGTCTTTCCGAATTGCCAGTTTCTGGTGTCTACGCATTCGCCCCATGTGATTACACAAGTCCAACCGAAACACTTGCACCTCCTAAAAATGGAGGAGGGTGCTCTGCAGATTGTTCCTGTTGTCGAGTCCTATGGCAAAAGTGTGGAGCGCATCCTGGAGGACATCATGGGGCTTGAGACTACCCGGCCTGACGCGGTGCATGATGACTTGAGAACGCTGCATGATCTTATCCAAGCGGGTGATCTTGCCAGTGCCCAGGCTGCGTTATCTGCCTTACAAAAGACGATTGGCGATGATCCGGATCTGGTCAAAGCGTCTGTGCTGATTAAACGCAAGGAGCTGATCGGCAGATGAAATACATAGTCAAGGGACCTGAGCCAGCCGTTTTTACCGATTGGAAAGCACTTGCCAGTCCAGACTGGACGCCAACCTATGGCGATCTCCGGGGTGCAGAAAAAAAAGCAGTCAAGACAGCTCTTATGCAAGAGCAGGGCTACCTTTGCTGTTATTGCGAACGCCAGCTCAGCGATGCCGACTCGCATATTGAGCACTTCAAGCCGCAGCACCTTGCCGATGTAGATCCACTGGAGTATTCGAACCTTCTCTGCTCCTGTCAGAACCGGTTGGAAAAGGGGTTGCCCAGACATTGCGGTAATCTAAAAAGTGACTGGTTTGATGCTCACTTGCTGGTATCGCCGATGTCTGACGATTGTGAGGCGCGTTTTTCATATACAGCCGATGGCCGTATTCACCCGCGCCAAGACGATGTTGCTGCGTTGGCAACGATTGAACAACTTGGTCTTGATATCCCCAAACTCATCAGTCTGCGTTCTGCGGCAATTTCGCCATTCCTGGATGACGATTTGAGTCATGACGAGCTAAGCAGGTTTGTAGACGGGTATCTGAATAAAGATGCCGAGGGACATTTTGCTCCGTTCTGGACAACGATTCGTGGCTTGTTCGGCGGTGCAGTTGAGGCAGTTAATTGACTATTAAAAAAAGGAATGTCGACAAGTGAATAGCACGCGATGATCAAATCCGTTTACAACTACCCAGTCTCCACCCTGCTCGATATTGAAAGCGGCGTGATCTATGCCATCCCTCGCTATCAGCGTGAATACACCTGGAGCCGGGCGCAGTGGGATGCGCTGTTTGATGATCTGCTGGATAACGAAGCCAATTACTTCCTTGGCTCAATCATCTGCATCAACCAGTCACAGGATGCTTTGGCGGTGCAAAGTCTGGAGCTGGTGGATGGTCAGCAACGCATGACCACACTGTCACTGTTGTTGGCGGCCATCTATCAGAGCTACAACGCACAGCCCAATCTTGCTATGGAGCAGCAGATTGAGCTCTATAATCTCAAGCACAAACTGGTGCTGAAGAAAAAGCCCGATCAACCCCGGCTGATCCCTCAGGTGCAGAACCATAATCAGCAGGATTACTTTGCGGTGCTTGGCCAAACTGGCGTGCTGAGCGATGTGGAAACGGTCGCCAATGCTGGTAATCGGCGTGTGTTTAAGGCGTTTCGTCATTTCCTTAGCCGGATCGAGTTGTACCTGGACAATGCAGCTGACCCGATTGCCAGCCTGCAAGCGCTGCTGGAAAAGGTGAATACCGCCACCCTGGTCAAGATTGAGGTGGCGGGGCATTCCGATGCTTACACCTTGTTCGAGTCGCTCAACAATCGTGGCGTACCGCTGACGGCGATTGACCTGATCAAGAACAAGCTGCTGGCGGTGCTGGAGTCGAAAGATCCGGGCAGCATCGACAAGCATTACAACCGCTGGAAGAAAGTGATTGATGCGCTGGGTGATGACTACGGCGTGCAGGAACGCTTCTTCCGCCAGTATTACAACGCCTTCAAGCCGGACCTGAAAGACATCGTCTCGGTGCCGGTGGCGACCAAATCCAACCTGATGCAGGTGTACGAGAAGCTGATCGCCCATGATGCCGAGAGCTTCCTGCAGGCGATGATCCGGCTATCTGCCCACTACGCTCAGATTGTTGGTTACCGGGCTGTACCCGATCAGCCGAAGTTGTCCAGCCTCCTGTTGTCCCTCGACCGTATTCAAGGCGCGGCGGCCTATCTGTTGTTAATGGTGTTGTTTGAACGACGGGAGGCTTTGGCCCTTGGCCAGGAGCACCTGGAGCAGGTGGTGCATTTTCTCATTGCCTTCTTTGTTCGGCGTAACACCACCGACCTGCCGCCCACCCGAGATCTGACCAGGATCTTTATGGATGTGACCGAGACGGCGCTAGCTTTGCATGGCCAGGCAGTGGTCAGCCATATCCAGCAGCGCTTGACCGGCGAAAGTGCCAGTGACGAGCAGTTTGAGAAAAGCCTGAAAGGGCCGATCTATGAAGACAACAAGGCCGTTTGCCGCTTTGTGCTCTGTGCGCTGGAAGAGAGTCGCATGACCCGAGAGACACAAGTCGATTTGTGGGCGTTGAAAGGCAAGCAATATGTCTGGACCATCGAGCACATTTTCCCCCAGGGTGAAAACATCCCCGACACCTGGGTACAGATGATTGCAAATGGTAACGCCGAGCTGGCAGAACAATACCGTCAAACTTACGCCCACTGCCTGGGCAACCTGACCATCTCCGGCTACAACAGCGCCCTGGGCAACAAGAGTTTTGCCGAAAAACAAAATCGCCTGGATAGCCAGGGGCGGAAGGTGGGGTATAACAATGGCCTCTACTTAAATCAGGCGCTGGCAACAGAAAACAGCTGGACGGTTGATAAGCTCAAGGCCCGGACGGATCTGTTGGTGGCTGAGGTGATGGCTAGGTATCCGTTGAAGCTAGAGCTGAATGATTGAGTCATGACAAACCCATTACGCATCACGCTATGGAAGCGCTATGAAACTGATTGACCTACTGGCTCAGGAAGTCCGCGCCAGCGCTGCCTACAACTCCAATGTGCAAGTCGCACCCAAGGTCATCCTCTGGACCGACAAGTTGCGTCAGTGGGAGTCGGCGTTGCCCCTGCTGCAGGCCGCGATGCCAGAGCTGATTGTGCTCGGTGACTATGCGCCTGAGCGTAAAACCGGGCCGGCCATCTGGATTAAGTGTGTGGTCGAAGGCGTCTTGCCTGGGGTTGAGATGCCCGCCGATCGAACGCCCATTGTCTATCTACCAGGCTATGAACGCCGTGATTTGCGCGCGATTTCAGCGTGCCCCGAGTCACTCAAGCCGTTGGCTGAACTGCAGTACCGTGGCTGCTGGTGGATCTACAGTAATGCCGGTCGAGACTGGACGGTGAACGCTTTTTTGGTTTCCAACAACGGTGGTGCCGGGCTGGATGTGGCCAAGGATGATAAAACCCAGCAGGTGATGCTGCGGGTGCTGCCCGAGGTGCTGGAAAGCGCACGCGATGAACTGAGCAATCGCCGCCTGGAAGCGGCTGACTTCAACAAACTGGTCAGCAGTGACCCGGTGCGCGATTTACTCAGTTGGATGAATGACAGCCAGGCCTGCCGGGAACGCTGGGAGCCTGCCCGTTGGCACGCCTTGGTCGGTATTTGCGAAACCGAATACCACTTTCATCCGGAGCAGGATGGCGAACTGACGGCGGCAGAGCTGCTGTGTCAGCGTCAGGGCGCCTGGGAAGGTGTTTGGCAGCGTTTTCTGGAGTCCTGCAGGCATTACCCCCAATTGCCTCAGCTGCTGTTGAAGGTGCAGGCCGATCTGGCCGCTAATGGTGCCAGTTACCCTTCGATTAACGCTGCAGAAGAGCAACAGCTGGAGCGCGAGCTGAACGAGCTGTTGCAGCTTGATCCGGCCAAGGCTCGGCAGGGTGTTGCACAACTGGAGAGCCGTCATGCCGAGCGCAGGGAGTGGGTGTGGCATGCCCTGGGCATGGCGCCCCTGGCCGGTGTGTTGGCGCATTTGGCCGAGATCGCCAAAGCCACCGCCAACACCTTCTCTGGGGCTGATCCCGAGGAAATGGCAGCCCAGTATCGGGATGCTTACTGGCGTGCAGATGATCATGTCCTGCGTGCGTTGGCCTATCCGCTGCCTTCCGGGCAACTGGGGTTAGTCCACAGTCTGCTGGATTTGATCTACACCCCCTGGCTGGACGGCGTTACCCGTAACTTCCAGAACCTGGTGCGTAGCAAGGGTTACCCGGGCGTTAACGGTGTCAGTGACGCCACGGCTGGGTATGCAGTGGCTGGTGAGGCGGTATTTTTTGTGGATGGCCTGCGCTTTGATACGGCCCAACGTTTGCTCGCCAAGCTGCAGAACCTGGGCGATGTTCAGCTTGGATCAAATTGGGCTGCCTTGCCCTCGGTGACGGCAACGGCCAAGGCAGCGGTAACCCCGGTGCATGATCGCCTGACTGGCCGGGTAACGGACCGGGATTTTGAGCCGAGCCTTGCCGATGATGACAAGGACTTTTCTGCTCACTACCTGCGCAAGTTTTTGAACGAGAAAGGCTGGCAATACCTGGAAGAGGGTGAGTCGGGCGATCCAGCCTCGAATGCCTGGTTGCAAAGTGGCGACATCGACAAAGAAGGCCACGTAAAGGGGCTGAAGCTGGCAGCGCGCATCGATACCTTGCTGGATGAGGTGGTGGAGCGGGCCGAAGAATTGATTGCCGGCGGCTGGCGCAAAATCCGTATTGTGACGGATCACGGCTGGATACTGACGCCGCGCCCTATGGTGAAGGTTGATTTGCCCAAGCACCTGACCGAAACCCGTTGGAGCCGCTGCGCGGTGATCAAGGATTCGGTGGATTCGGGGTACCAGCAAGTGGGCTGGTATTGGAACAGTGCCGTGAGTATCGCCATGGCGCCAGGGGTGTGCAGCTTTAAGGCTGGTCAGCATTATGACCACGGCGGCTTGAGTTTGCAGGAATGCCTGACGCCGGTGATTGAAATACGTAACTCACAGCCTGTCGCGGCTGCCGCTGCGGTCACTGCGAGCCTGTCAGATATTCGCTGGCTGGGCTTGACCTGCAAGATACAGGCACAGACCCCGGCAGAAGGGGTATTGGCGGTATTGCGAACTCGCCCCGGCGACCCTGATTCTGAAATCACCAAGCGCAAGCCGCTTAAAGACGGCAAATGCAGTTTGATGGTCGATGACCAGTTTGAGGGCAGCTCAGCGGTGCTGGTGCTGCTGGATGATCAAGGTAATGTGCTGGCGAAAAAGCCGACACTGGTAGGAGACGAATAAGTGGAAATGGATACGCTGGACCACAAGGCCGCCGAAGCCTTTGAGGGTTACCTGGTCCGCAAGGATCTGGTGCGAACCTTTGCCCGCCAGTTTCCGGTGCCGACCTATGTGGTCGAATTTATGCTGGGCCGCTATTGCGCTTCCACCGACCCTGAAGAGATTGAAGAGGGGCTGGAAATCGTTCAGCGCCAACTGTCGTCACGTACCGTTCGTGCTGGTGAGGAAGAGCTGTTCAAGGCGCGGGCCTACAAGGAAGGCTCCGCGAAGCTGATTGATATTGTCAGCGTGCGCTTCGTGGAAAAGGAGGGGGGGTACCTAGCCAGCCTGCCGAGCCTGAACCTGAACCGTGTGCGTATCCCCGACAAGATTGTTGATGACAACGAGCGGCTGTTGACCGGTGGCTTTTATGCCGAGGTTACCCTGGAATACGACAGTGTGATTGCCGAAGAGAAGGGCAACGCATTTGGTATCTCAGAGCTGCGGCCAATCCAGATGTCCAAACGCAATGTGCTGGATATTCTGGCCGAGGCACGCAGTAACTTCAGTAGCGAGGAATGGCGCGATTTTCTGGTGAGGTCGATTGGCCTGGAGTCCAACGCCCTGACCCAGCGTGCCAAGGATGCCATTCTGCTGCGGATGGTTCCCTTCGTTGAGCGTAATTACAACATGGTAGAGCTGGGGCCACGGGGGACTGGTAAGAGTCACCTATTCCAGCAGGTATCGCCTTACGCTCACCTGATTTCCGGCGGCAAGGCGACCATCGCCAAGATGTTCGTCAACAATGCCAATGGTCAGCGCGGCCTGGTCTGCCAGTACGATGTGGTTTGCTTTGATGAGGTCAGCGGGATCTCCTTCGATACCAAGGAAGGAATCAACATCATGAAGGGCTACATGGAGTCTGGCGAGTTCAGCCGTGGCAAGGAAAGCATCCGTGCCGATGGCTCCATGGTGTTTGTCGGCAACTTCGATGTGGATGTTGAACATCAGCAACGGGTTGGTCATCTGTTTGGCCCACTGCCGGCTGAAATGCGCGATGACACCGCCTGGATGGATCGCATCCACTGTTACCTCCCAGGCTGGGATGTGCCGAAGATGAACAAGGATCTGACCACAGACCACTTTGGCCTGGTCAGTGACTTCTTCTCCGAGTGCATGAGTCGCCTGCGGTTCGAGAGCCGTGTATCGGCCATGCAAAACCGCGTGCATCTGGGCGGAGCGCTCAGTGGCCGTGACACCAATGCCGTTAACAAGACGGTGTCTGGTCTGCTCAAGCTGATGTATCCCAACCAGGACATGCCGGTCTCCGACGAGGATCTGGAGTGGGCCACCCGCCTGGGCCTTGAGGTGCGCCGGCGGGTGAAAGAACAGCAGAAGCGGGTGGGCGCAGCCGAGTTCCGCAACACGCATTTCAGCTACTTCATTGGTGACGATGGCGTCGAGAAGTTCGTCGCTACGCCTGAGCTCAGAGCTGACAACGAGATCGGTGATGATCCGCTGGAACCCGGCCAGATCTGGACCATCAGTGAGGGCGGCGCAGACATTGAAGACAATGCCGGCTTGTACCGTATCGAAGTCAACGAAGGCCCAGGCTCCGGGGTGAAGATTCTGAACAATCCCGCACCGGCGGCGTTCAAGGAGTCGGTACGCTATGCCGAGCAGAACCTCTATTCACGCTCAGGCCAACTGATTGGTGATCGTGATCCACGCTCCCATGAGTTCTCCATCCAGCTGCGTGCATTCGATGCCGCCAAGCGCGGCTCCAAGCTGGGCATGGCAGCACTGATCGCCATGTGTAGCAGCCTGCTGAAAAAATCAGTCAAGGGTGGCCTGATCGTGGTCGGCGAAATCAATCTGGGTGGTTCAATTGAGCCGATCAGCAACGCAGTCAATATTGCTGAGCTAGCCGTAGAAAAGGGCGCCAGCGCTCTGCTGATGCCAGTAACGGCCCGCCGGCAGCTGTATGACCTGTCGGATGACATGGCAACCAAGATCGACATCCAGTTTTATCAGGATGCGCGGGATGCTTTGTTGAAGGCGATAGTGGAGTAAGCAGCAAGGCAGTGTGATCAGCCTGCAGTCGATAAAAAAGGAGTGCCAGCGCACGCAGGCACTGGAACAGCATCGGGACAAGCAAGCGCGATTAGTGGCATCACTGTTAGCCAGCTCACCCCCTGAGGTCGAAGACGACAGAGCGCGCCGAGAGGCGCAGATCGTTGTAACACTGCTTCGTGCAGCACGTGAGTGGGGGCATCGCGGTGTTGAGTGTTCCAATTGCCGGCTGATCAGCCCCCCGGATCTTGAGTTCTGTCTCTATTGTGACAACGAGGAACAGGTGAGCCTGATTACCTACAGCACAGATCTGGAGCGCACGCTGTCGCATCGGCTTCGCAACTCTGCGGCACCAGATCAGTCCATTCGGCGGGTCAAGCGATTGCTGGTAGATCCGTTGCTATTGTATTCAGACGAGTCCAGCTCGGAAAAAAAAGAAAGCTAAGGTACCTCCGAGGCCATGCGGCCTCGGAGGTATGAGAGTTACAACCGATTGCACGCCATTCCGGCTTTCATGCCGGCTTCCATGAACTCTCTGGGCGGCATGCCGGCTCGGCTCATGCGCTGCATGTACTCCATGCC
>ERZ869909.1309-NODE-1309-length-20553-cov-4.912043_pt1 | contig 20553 bp, 17 predicted proteins | sample MGYA00520892_ERZ869909 | MGnify/ENA primary metagenome ERZ869909 (study PRJEB32215, sample SAMEA104723947) | bioreactor metagenome | biome: bioreactor; feature: anaerobic bioreactor; material: water | place: China | collected 2015-03-12 ... | reverse complement strand
TAGTATCATTACATGGTCTCAATGATTGAGACACCCTGTTGATTTGAACTAATAGCTTCTCCCCGTTTGCTATACCGGCCTCCAGTGTGAGGCCGTTTTTTTTGCCTCAACCCTGAGTGTGTGGCGGGTAAAACCAGTGGGTCAGCGCTTGTTCCAGCTCGGGCAGGCCTTGTTTGCTTAATGAGCTAAAAACCTGTACCTGCACATCTCCCATAAAAGCCAATGCAGCTTCTGTAACTTCCAGCAAGGCTTTCTTGCGTGGTCCCGGGCTCAATTTGTCTGCTTTAGTCAGCAGTAAGCGCACCGGCAGCTCGCTGGCCACGGCCCAATGAATCAAATCCTGATCCAAGTCTTTCAGCGGGTGACGAATATCCATCAACACCACCAAACCTTTCAGGCTATTGCGTTTTTGCAGGTATTCACTGAGTGATCGTTGCCACTTTTCTTTTACCGCCAAAGGCACTTTGGCAAAACCATAGCCGGGTAAGTCAATCAGTCGCTGATGCTCATTGAGCTGGAAGACATTGATGAGTTGAGTTCGGCCCGGTGTTTTACTGGTACGAGCCAGGCTCTTTTGCCGGGTGAGGGTATTCAGGGCACTGGATTTCCCTGCATTGGAGCGGCCGGCAAAAGCGACTTCAATGCCTTCATCCGATGGTAAGGCACGAATATCCGGTGCACTGGTCAGAAAGGTGGCTTGTTGGTAATTGATGGTTGGGGTGCTCACAGCAAACTCCAGTCAGTTTCAATCAGGCCTGAGCCAAGCGTTCACCCCATCATGGTGGGGCAGCACAAAAGAGTGCTCAGGCTGTTTTTTATGGTTCGAATACTTCATTGTAACGGATCGGATGGATCGGAAGAAGCAAATGCTGTATAGATGGGATTTTATATTAGACAGAATCGTGTAAAATAAGCAGCGGAAACAACTTAGCAATCACGATGGTGCCACCCAGCTGGCGATTAAAATGCGGACAGAGACGGAAACAACATGAAAAGACTTGTACTGCCACTTACGCTGTTATTCAGCATGATAGGTGCGGCCCATGCATTTGATGGCGATGCGGCGGCCGGTAAGGAAAAAGCAACCACTTGTGTTGCCTGTCATGGCACCGATGGCAACAGCCCTATGGATATCTATCCAAAAATAGCCGGTCAACATGCTGAGTATCTTTACAAGCAGTTGCAGGATTACAAGCTGGCCATGCAAACCGGTGGTGAGCGGGGTCGCAGCAATGCTATTATGTTCGGTATGGTAGCAGGCTTGTCCGATCAGGATATGCGGGATTTATCTGCTTATTTTGCTTCTCAGAGCATGTCGGCTGGTACCACGCCTGAGCATGCGCTGGAGCGTGGTCAGCAACTCTACCGGGGTGGTGATGCTGAGCGTGGTATTCCTGCCTGTATTGCCTGTCACGGACCGCGTGGTGCGGGTACCAGTTTGTCTGGTTTTCCACGCATTTCTTTCCAGCATGCGCCTTACCTGATCGAAACGTTAAAAGAGTTCCGCAGTGGTGCCCGTGCCAATGATATGAATGGCATGATGCGGGATATCGCCCGCAAGATGACTGATGAAGACATTGAAATGGTATCGCTGTATCTTGGTGGTTTGCACTAAGTCACACTGCTGTTGCACGTTAAAAACCAGCCAACCGGCTGGTTTTTTTGTTTTTCTGGCGCAGTGTTTGTGAGATATATCTCACAACAGGTGTGAGATATTCACGATTGGTCTTATCGTTTTCAGATGCTCAGGTTGCATGATTATTCAGCTAAGTAGCTGATAAAGCGAACATTAATGAATGACCTGCTAAATTTTATGGATTTTTTTCCATCAGGGGGTTGTTATCTGCTGAAATTGGCGTAGATTAACACTTCGTTACATTAAGTAACGCGTCGAGAAAATGGAACTGATGGCACGGAAAGCTCAGTAAGTGCGACGACGAATACAACATCGCTGCGATGTTCGTGCGCTATCCAAGGACGAATTAGAAAGTATCAGGATGATCACCAACAAAAATAAAGCTGCATAGGGATATTACACAACAATACCAGGGACCATTCGGACGCGCTGTCCAATCAGGTCATTATGACTGCAGCAGATGAAAGAAGTGTCCACTTTAGACACCTGGCAGAGGCGATAAGGCAACTTATCGCCTTTTCTTTATGCCTAATTGTAGGCAGCCCTCCTTGCAAGCAGTCAGGATGTGTTAAAATACAGCTCATCAATCAGCGGTTTTAACGACGTTTGCCTAAACGTCTACCAGGTAGCAAAACATGACACGTCAAAAGAAAACTCGCAATAGTGGTGATAATGGGCCACGTTTTTTGCCCGCCACCGAAGTTCGTAAACAGCGTGAGCGTAAAGAAGAGAGCAAGAAGTCCGGTGCCGGCGGCAAACCTGGCCAGCGTAATTCACAGTTACTGCGAAAAACAACCGGACTTTCAGGCAGTCAAGGCCATAAAGATCCTCGGGTGGGCAGTAAAAAACCGGTACCCTTGCTGCCGGAAGCCGCAGATGCTGAACTGCAGTTGTTAAAACCAATCCAGCCGAAAGCCTCGGTGGCTAAAGCCGTTGTGGTTGCCAGCTTAACGCCCGAGCAAGAGCTGGCACAGCTGGAGCAAGACCCGTATTTGCAACAGCTGCTGGAGCGGGTCGAGCAAGATGAGGTTCTCACCGGCAAAGATGCGAAGTACTTCAATCGTATGACCGAGCGCTACGAGCAACTGCTGCAGCAATTGGGGCTGACCGAGGAAGACGAACCGCTGGATCCTCTGACTGAATTTGAGCGTACTGATTGGCGGGCACAGTTGTTATCTGATGATGAGGGCAATGAATGAGTGGGTTGTGGTGGATGTTGTTGCTCGCCGGAGCTGCCATTATTGCGGGTCTGGCTTTTTATGCCGGACGCTTGTTGTTGCTGGTGAGGGTGCAACAGCAGCAGCAAGAGCTGGCCAGACAAAAGAAAAACCAATACCTGATTGATAGCATTGTGCTGATTAGCCGGGCCATGCAATCCGAGCAATGTGAATTATCGGAAGGTGCTTTACGGGTTTGGGTGTTGCTGGATCATCTGGAGCTTGCCAGCAAAGCGGATCCGGTGACCGAATATCCCGGAATTTGCCAGATGTATGAGGTCGTCAAGGATATGCCAACCCATAAAGCCCGTAAGCAACACGATAAACAGCATATTCGTCAGTTGGATAAGATCCGTGAAAAAGCTGAAGTGGATTTAAAAGATTTTATCCTGGCCGATGTGGAGAAACTGCTTAGCCAGTACCGGGAGCTGGTCAGCTCTTAAAGCCAGGCTGCCGGAAAACGGCTGCCTGGCTTAGTGGGTTCGGTAACGCCACCTGCTTTAGTCGTGCCTGTAGATTGTGCCCTCTTTCATCACAAAGCTGACTTGCCCCATCAACGCGATGTTTTCCAGTGGATTCCCGGGTACCGCAACCAGATCGGCTTTTTTACCGGCTGTCACTGTGCCGAGCTGATCACTGACACCAAGCAGCTGAGCACCATGGTAAGTGGCAGCTCGGATGGCTTCAATGGCAGGCATGCCGGCTTCGGTCATGTAGACAAACTCTTTCCAATTATCGCCATGCGGGCCAACACCGGCATCGGTGCCAAAGGCGATTTTTACCCCAGCCTGCCAGGCTCTGGCAAAGGTATCCTGAATGAGTGGGCCTATCTCTTGTGCTTTAGGGCGGACCAGCTCAGGGAAGAAACCGGGCATCACCGCCATCTCAGCAACAAATTTACCGGCACTGATGGTCGGGACATAGTAAGTACCGTGCTGTTTCATCAGGGCCATGGTGGCATCGTCCATGTAGGTGCCGTGCTCAATCGAGTCTACTCCTGCCCGTATCGCCCGCTCCATGCCTTCTTTACCATGGGCATGCGCAGCCACTTTAAAGCCGTAATCACGTGCTGTGGCGATCACTGACTGAATTTCTGCTTCGGTAAATTGGGCATTCATGCCGCTGGCGGCCACACTCAGAACACCACCTGTGGCAGTAATTTTGATCAAGTCCGAGCCTTCTTTATAGCGTTGACGAACGGCCTTGCGTGCTTCTTCGGTACTATTGATTACACCCTCGACCGGGCCTGGGTCCCCCATACGGCGAAAGGTAATGCCATTGGTTGGATCGGCATGACCGCCGGTGGTGGCCAGTGATTTCCCCGCTGCAAAAATACGTGGGCCCTGCACATAACCCTGGGCAATGGCGTTTTTCAGGGCTACGCTGACATGATGACTGTCTCCGAGCTCCCGCACTGTGGTAAAACCTGATAACAGCGTTTTGTTGGCAAAGGTCGCACCGCGCAGGGCATAATCCGCCTCATTCATCCGAAAACCCTCGGCATAGGATGAGGCACTGATCTGGGTAGAAAAATGGGTATGCATATCCATCAAGCCAGGCATCACCGTATGATTGCGTAAATCTATCAAGGTGTCGGTTGCTGCTGGCCGGCTAAATCCTGCTTCGATACGTTGAATCATGCCATCTTCAATGACAATGGTTTGGTTGCTAAGGATCCGGTTATCTTCGGCTGTAATCAAGTTACCGGCATGAATAAAGGTAGCAGCCTGGACTGTGCCGCAGGCCAGGTACATACTGGCAGCTATAAGGGTTGGGCGTAGCATGATGACTCCAGAAAACTGATGTGGACAGCTCTTAATCTGGCAGTAATTTTACTCACAGCAAGATGGATGCGACCAATAGCGGTATTTCATTGTTTAAGTTCGACTTTTTGTTACAGTATCACGTAGATGCCCCGGTATTCTCAGGCAAGCCTTTAAAGTTTACCGAGTAAGAATCGATAATTGGCACTATGCAGCCACAATTGGTTGGCATCTTCCCGGGCTGATTGCAGAGCCTGCTCGATCCATTGGTAATAAACATTGCGGCTTAGTCTGGCATCCAGACCTCGCCATACCCCAACATAAGGGAGCTGTTGTTCCTGATAGGTTTGCAATCGTACCGGGTGCTGCTGGCTAATGACCAGCTGATCACCGAGGTTGGTTACGGCTATTAAGGTGTTGCCTGAGGTAGTTGGCTGCCAATGCCAATCGTGGATTAGAAAAGGCACATCATCGACCTGGATCCGCACTTTTTCTACCGGTGTTTTCAGGAAGTATTGCTGCTGCTCTTTGACCAGGACGGAGGCGAATAATTTCACCAAAGGCAAGCGACTGATAGGACTGCCCTGGTACAACCATTGGCCATCCTGGTCAATTCGCAGCGCCATATCCCCACAAAAGGGCGGATCCCAGCTTTCCAGTGGCGCTGATTGCTGTTCCAGTTGTTGTTGTAAAGCTTGCAAACTAAGCATCAAAGAAACCATCTTGCGCTGTCAAAGGCAAGCATAGCGTAAATTGAGTGGGAAATAAAAAAGGAAGTGGGGTGACTGATGGGGCTCGAACCCACGACAACCGGAATCACAATCCGGGGCTCTACCAACTGAGCTACAGTCACCACTTTGTGTGGCCGGTATTTTAGCGAAAATAACGCCCGGTACCAAATTTTTTTTCCTGAGCAGGAAAAATATCCTTGAATCAGGTACATTGCGACTTGAGCCTGGAAAGCTTGTGCTATTATTCTGCGGTAGTTCATTAAAAATATACTGGAGACATTTATGGATGAAGTAACAAATTTTGTCACAGAAAATCAGGAGGTGGTCTATCACCATCTGATCAGTATTGTGATTGCTCTGGTGATCTTTGTGATCGGTCGCTGGATCGCCAAAGGCATTACGGGCGTGATGGAACGAGCTCTACTTGGACGCTCAATCGATAAGGCTGTGGTCAGCTTCCTGGGCAGCATCGTTTACACCTTGATTATGATAGCCGTCTTGCTGATGGCTTTGTCGCATATCGGTGTGCAAACCACCTCTTTTATCGCCATTTTAGGTGCAGCAGGTCTGGCGGTAGGTTTGGCATTGCAGGGCTCTCTGGCCAACTTTGCCTCTGGTGTCTTGATCATCATTTTCCGTCCTTTTAAAGCCGGGCATTTTATCGATGCCGGTGGCGTGATGGGGACTGTGGATAAGATTGAAATTTTCCAGACTATCTTAAAAACTCCCGATAATAAAAAAGTCATGATCCCCAATGCGCAAATCACCGGGGGAGCCATTACCAATTTCTCGGCCGAGCCAACCCGCCGGGTCGATTTAGTGATTGGCATCAGTTACGATTCCGATTTACGCAAAGCCAAGCAAATTCTGGCGGATATCCTGGCAGCTGATGAGCGAGTCTTAGCTGAGCCTGCTCCGGTGATCGCCATCGGTGAGCTGGCAGACTCCTCCGTGAATATTCTGGTTCGGCCCTGGGTCAATGCAGCCGATTACTGGGGTGTTTACTGGGGGACGCTGGAAAAAGTCAAACTGACGTTTGATGAGCAGGGCATTGGCATTCCCTTTCCGCAAATGGATGTACACCTTCATTCCAACAAGCAGGAGAACTAATGAAGTATTCGATGACTGCAGCTGCCATGCTAGTGGCGGTTGCAGGTTTTAACAGTCAAGCAGATGAGCTGGGTTGGACGTCGTCCGCTGAGCTTGGCGCCATTACCACAACCGGGAATACCGAAGGTACCTCAATCACTGGCCGCCTGAATTCGTTACAGCGGCTGGAGCGCTTTGATAATGAATATCTGTTGAGTGCTTTTTTTAAAGAAGACAAGAGACGGCTGGAAGATGGCAGTTCTGAACGTGAGCGAACGGCAGAGCGTTTTAGTGCCTCGGTGAAAAGTGCATTTAAGCTGGAAACCGAGCATGATACCTTGTTCGTGCTGGCACGTCATACCGATGATAAGTTTGGTGCTTATCGCAAGTACTCTACGCTTGCTGTCGGTTATGGGACTCGCTTGCTCGATCTGCCTGATCACAGCTTGAATGTGGAAATCGGTCCGGGTTATTTCCGTGGCAAAACAGCTGTGGGTGAAACGGAGAATGGCTTGTTGGCGCGCGCCGGTGCTATTTATCGCTGGAAAATCAGTGAACATGCCAAGTTTCGCCAGGACCTGACGGTTGAATACGGTGATGACAACACCCGGACCATTGCAGAAACATCACTTACTGCACGAATCAATGGCCGAATGCAGATGAAAGCAGCTTTTACTGTGCAAAATGATACCGATGTACCGGTAGATAAAAAGCGTACTGACACACAAACCTCACTGACGTTAGTTTACTCGTTCTAAATCATTGCCAGCCCGCATGGGCTGGCTCACTTCCCGCCTTATCTACCTCTTTACCAAATATGGTCTATGCTTAACTGGCTGATTTGTATCAAAAGCCAGCTGTCTGGCTGCATGGAAAAGGACGCGTGAAGCATGCAATGGCTCCCCAATGGCAGTAAGTTGACCGACAACGCTCAGTTTAGTCAGAAGCCCTGGTTTGGCGCTTTACTCTATCTTACTTTTGGGGTGGTCTGGATTGGTGGCAGTGATTATCTGCTGGGGGTCATCGTATCCGATCCTGAGTTGTACAGTCAGTATCAAACATACAAAGGCTGGCTCTATGTTGGTTTTACCGCGGTGCTGGCATGGTTGCTGCTAGCCCAGCGTCAATCCGCTACGCAGCAATCCGCCAGGGTACGGCAACTTTATGAGCAAACCTTTGCACTGGCCAATGTCGGTATTGCGCATGTGAGCCTGAGTGGTCAATGGCTCAGAACCAACGAGCGTATGCAGCAGATCCTAGGTTACAGCCAGTTGGAGTTGCAACAAATGACCTTTCAACAGATCACCCACCCGGAGGATCTGAACCGTGATCTGACCCAGTTAGAGCAGTTAAAAACGGGAGTCCGGCGTGAGTACAGCATGGAAAAGCGCTATCGGCATAAAGAGGGTCATTACCTTTGGTGCCGCCTTGGGGTGCGCAAGGTGGAAAATCCGGCTTTTGGTGAGCCTTTTTATATCTCGATTATTGAAGACATCGATGGTCTAAAGCTTATTGAAAGTGAGCTGCGAGCCACCAACCTGAAGTTTCGGGCATTATTGGATAGCGAGGCTGCTATCTCGATTCAGGGGTATGAGGCGGACGGTACCACTATTTATTGGAATAGAGCCAGTGAACGGATTTACGGCTACTCTTCCGCGGAAGCGATCGGTAAAAACCTGCTGGAGCTGATTATTCCTGCCAGCATGGCTGATGATGTCAAAGCCGCAATTCGGCAGATGGTGACAACCGGCCGGCCAATTCCCTCTGCCGAGCTGGTGCTGCAACGAAAAGATGGCAGCCAGGTGACGGTGTTTTCCTCGCATGCGCTGGTCCAATTACCAGACAAGCCACCGCAGATGTATTGCATAGATATTGATCTTACGGAGCAAAAAAAGCATGAGCAGCAGGTTGCCTATTTAGGGCAGTTTGATGCTTTGACTGATTTACCAAACCGCACCAGCTTTTTATGCCAGCTGCGGCAGGCGATTGAACGGTCAGAACGCCACCGGCAACTGATCGCCGTGATCATACTGGATGTCGATCACTTTAAAAATATTAACGACAGTTATGGGCACAGCGTTGGCGATGAGTTGCTGCAACAAGTCAGCACCAAGCTGGCGGCAGTGCTCAGGCCGACCGATCTGCTGTCACGACTTGGTGGTGATGAGTTTGCCGTGCAGGCGGAAGGGATTGAGGAGCCTGAAGATGCTGCCCGCATTGCAGATAAAATGCTGCAATGCATTCACCGGGTCTGGACACTCAGCAATGGTATGGAGGTGAAGTTAAGCGCTAGTGCGGGCATTAGTTTGTTTCCATTGCATGAACACAGTGCCGAAGCTTTGCTGCAAGGGGCAGATGCCGCGCTGTACAAAGCAAAAAGCGAAGGGCGTAACATCAGTGCTTACTACACGGATGGGCTGACGCAAAGTGCCAGAGAACGATTGATGCTGGAGGCTCGGTTAAGAACAGCCATTCTGGAGCAGCAATTGGTGCTGTTCTATCAGCCGCAGGTGCAGCTTGCTACCGGGCAGATCGTTGGCGCAGAGGCGCTGATTCGTTGGCAAGATCCGGATGAAGGACTGATTGGGCCGGATCGCTTTATCCCCATTGCAGAAAGTACCGGGCTGATTCATGAGATTGGCCTTTGGGTGATTCAGCAAAGCTGTCGGCAAGGGGTGTTGTGGCAACAGCTTGGCCTGGGTGATTTACGCATTGCTGTGAATGTGTCTGCACACCAGTTCCAGCGAGAGGGGCTTGCGCAGCATATTGCGGATACTCTGCTCAGTACAGGTTTTGATGCATCCTTACTGGAGCTGGAGATGACGGAAAGTGCGCTGCTGACCCAGCATGCTGATGCTGTTAGTCTGCTCCAGCAATTAAAGCAACTTGGTATCCGGCTGGCTATTGATGACTTTGGCACCGGCTATTCGTCATTGGCCTACCTGAAAGCCCTGCCATTGGACGTTTTGAAAGTGGATAAAAGCTTTATTGATAATTTACCTCAGCACCAACAAGATGCTGAAATTTGTAAAGCTATCGTTCGTTTGGCACATACCCTCGGTTTTGAGGTCATGGCTGAGGGGGTGGAACATCAGCAACAGCATGATTTTCTCAACCACATTGGTTGCGATGTTTTTCAGGGGTATTGGTTTGCGAAGCCTTTACCGGCAGACGAGTTTGCCAGCTTAGTGTTGCTTCACCGGCAGCAAAAAAACGGGGTAAATGATTAAGGTGAACTAGGGGCTGACACAGACCTGATTACGGCCTTTTTCTTTGGCCTGGTACAAGGCGTGGTCTGCAAGGCCCAGTAAACGGTCGGCTTCGTTGCTGTCACTGCATTCTGCGACACCGATACTGACCGTAATGCTCAGTTCACTGGCAATATCAGAAAAGTCGAGCTGACTGATCTGGTTGCGCAAACGTTCGCACAACTGCAGAACTTCCGGCAAACCTGTTTCAGGTAGTAGTAAGGCAAACTCCTCCCCACCCCAGCGTGATACGGTGTCTGTGGTCCGGCACTGTTGTTGCAAGCTCTGGCCAACCCGTATTAATACCTCATCTCCGACCGAGTGTGACCAGCGATCATTGACCTGTTTAAAGAAGTCGATGTCAATCAGTGCCAGGCATAGCGGGTGTTGGTGCCGTTTGGCTCTGCTAAACTCCTGCACCAGCACTTCATCGAAGACCCGGCGATTGGCAAGGCCGGTTAACGGATCTTGCCTGGCTTGTTTGGCGAAGGCTTCCGATTGCAGCCGAAGCTGCTCCAGTAAGTCAGACTTTTCTGCGTTGGTTTCTTCCAGGTGATCGGCTTTCAATTGCAATTGGGCCGTTTTTTCCGCTACCTGGCGCTTTAACTCGAGAGCTGCCAGTTCCAGTCGGCGCAGACGCATTCGAAACAGCAGCAGCAAAGCCAGTGAGAGCAATGCCAGCATCAATAGCCAGAATCCCGGGCGTTGCCAGAGATGAGGAGCAATGTAGAAGCTAATAGAGGCGGCTTGTTCACTCCAGGATCCGCCGGGGTAGGCTGCAATCACTTCAAAAGTATAGTCACCGGGAGCAAGGTTGGTTAATTCAGCGTAAGGTTGCTGCCCACGCTCAACCCAATCGTTGTCGAAACCAATCAGACGGGTGCGGAACTGAATATGTTGAGGCATCACAAAGCCAAGGCCGGCATAATGCAGCTCAATGCGCTGGGTGCCAGCAGCAAGTTGTAACGGGCCTGTCGGCTGTTGCAGCTCACCGTCCACACGCACCTGCTCTATAACCACTGGTGGAATAAAAGCGGAAAAGCTACTGAGCCGCTCCGGGTGAGAAAATACCGCGCCACCAGCAGTTGCTACCCAGACTGAGCCATCGGGATGCAGAGCTGCGGCTGGATTGGAGCCGCCATTGGCCTGGGCACTAAGCATGCCATCACCCTCGGAGAAATGATCGAAAGGAAGGCGGGACTTTTGATGGTTCAGCACGGCCTGCGCATCATGCAAAGAGAACTGAAGGATGCCACGGTTGCTGGTTAGCCACAGGTTGTTTTGCTGATCTGCGATGACCTGAAAATATTTATCAAATGGCAGCCCGGCAGCGCGACCAATAATGGCGAGGTTACCTGTCTTCAGATCGTAGCGGACCAAGCCGCGATCCGTTGCCATCCACAGGAACTGATGCTGAGGCAACTCAAGAAAACCAAAGGCAAATTCAGCACCGTCCTGGCTGTATAGATTGAGTGTGTGGATATCACCATCTTGCCAGAAAGCAACGCCAGTACCGGTACCAATCCAGATACGTCCGTCACTGCTTTGATAAAGCGCCATAATGTAATTGCCAGGCAAGCCAGACTCCATATCCAGTCGCTCCATCTTGCCCTGATACCAGCGGTTTAATCCACGCGAAGTACCAATCCAAATACTACCATCTGCTGCGGGTAAAATGGAGCGCACCTCGTTGGTCCACAGACCGTCGTTTCGATCAAACAAACGACTGGAACCATCCGGTTGCACGGTTAACAAACCATAGGCATAGCTGCCAAACCAAAGCTGGCCATACTGATCTTCCGCCATGCTCAGGATAGACTCTCGTAAAAAGGGCTCCGGGTGATCAAACGGTTCTGCCAGCTGGTTGCGAATCATGGCAACACCGCGGCTGGTCCCTGCCAACACCGAGCCATCTTTAAGCGGCAGTACCGCCCGCACAAAATTGTCGGCCAAACCATGTTGCGTGGTAATTGAAGTAAAAGGTGCGTTGCGCAGTCGGAATAATCCACCATTGGTTCCGACCCACAGACTTCCTTCCTTGTCTTTACTGAGTGCCAGGATACGATTGGAAGGTTTGTTGCTGTCGGTGCCTAAAGCTTCCAGGCCTGATGGGTTGAAACGAAATAAGCCATCGCTCAGGGTGCCAATCCAAAGTGTATCCCCTTCGGCCAGCAAAGCTGAAGCGGCCATAGTCAGTTCGGGGTGTAATGGCTGGAAACCGCTTTGCTCATCACCAATAAAGACACCCTGCTCAGTAGCAACGATGGTCTGGCCTGCAGCATCGAGTACAATGCTAAACACAGGGCCTGCTGGCAAACCATCGGCTGCCTGAAAATGCCGGACATGATTGTTATGCACCAGGAAGAGTCCTTCAGCAGTCCCGACCCAGACTTTGCTGTCCTGACTTTCTGCCAGGCTGTACATGGCTTCGTAAGTCAGGCCGCTGCTGCCACTAATGCGGTAGCGCTGCCCGTCGGGTTCTTGCCGCCAGAGGCCTGCGCTTTCAGTGGCGATCCACAAGCGTTGCTGCTGGTCTTGCAATACTGCCCTTACCAAAGCCCCGGCTACCGGCATTGGTGCCCATTGATTGTGCTGATAGCGAACTAGCCCACCACGTGAACCGCCGGCAATCAGAGTGTTGTTCTTGGTGGTGTGCAACGCAAAAATGCCTGAGTCAGGCAAGCCGGTACCGGCACTTCGATCAAACAGGGTAAAGCTTCGGCCATTATAGCGGGCGATGCCTTCCCAGGTTGCAAACCATAAGTAGCCATCATCGGTCTGTACAATGCTGTTGATGGTGTTGTGTGGCAGACCGTCGCGAGTAGTCCATTGTTCAAGGAAAAAGTGTTGCAGCGAGTCGTTTTGCGACTGAGCGAGAGCGGAAATGCTGAAAAAACAGCAGAGGGCGCCAAGAATGACGCCCAGCTTACGGCTAAGGGTCCTTAACAGGCGGTGGGAGCCCGAAGCAATAAAACCATCAGAACGGGATATCATCATCAAAGTCGATTGGCGGCTCCATTGGCGGGCGTTGTTGCTGGTTCTGTGGACGCTGAGCCGGTTGACTTTGTTGATAATTGCTTTGCGGGTTCTGCTGATAGCCACCTGCAGGGGCTTGCTGTTGGAAGTTGTTTTGTTGTGGCGCAGTCGTTTGTTGCGGAGCGCGCGATTGAGCCGGGGCCTGCGGTTGGCCCTGATAGCCACCACTCATGCCCTGTCCTTCATTGCGACCATCCAGCATTTGCATCTCGCTGGCAACAATTTCGGTGGTATAGCGCTCAATGTTGTCTTTATCCGTCCATTTGCGGGTTTTCAGCTTACCTTCCAGATAAACTTTAGAGCCTTTACGCAGGTACTCGCCAGCAATTTCGGCTAAACGTTGATAAATCACCACCCGGTGCCACTCAGTTTGCTCTTTCATTTCACCGGTATTTTTATCTTTCCAGCTTTCTGAGGTTGCTACACTTAAGTTAGCGACGGCACCACCTTGCGGCATATAACGTATCTCCGGGTCATTGCCCAGGTTCCCTACCAAAATCACTTTATTTACACCACGTGCCATGAACTTACTCTCCTCGCAGGTCGGCGGCCTGAATTGTTGTTCTGTCAGACCTTATCGCGTTTATATCCAGAGTATACCATGGTGTCAGGCCATTCAAGCTGGAAAAGTCCAATAAAAAAGAGGCTGTCATTGCCAGCCTCTTTCAGATGTAGCCATGATGAATCAGCTTTGCTTTTTGCGACGCGCATAGGCGCCCATGCCAAGTAACGACAAACCGAACAAAGCTAAAGTGCCTGGCTCTGGGACTGGCCTGACATCAATGGTTGCTGTGGTATAAATGGTACTGGTGCCATTTTCTTGCGTCCAGATCCGCACAACCGGCACATCGCCATCACCAAAATCCCAGGTATCGAAGATAAAACCGGTAATGCCATCACCAGCCTCAAAACCAAAGGTAAAAGTATAGATGTATCCATCTATGGTGAAGTTAAAGGCAGCGGCCAGTACTTCCGTGGTAAACACATCATCGCATACCGTGACGTTACCACCTGGGAACGGATCCTGGCAAGGGTTGGCGTTCAGCGTTTCATGAAATGCCAGATTGTTTAATTGCACAATCGGTGTGGGAGCAATTAAATTACTGTCTGGATCAAACAAATTGAAAATACCAGATAGCTGCACAAAGTTCATCCAGCTACCTGCGGCCTGCAACACAAAATTCGAATGACTAAAAGCACCTACCCGCTGTGGACCCGCTCCCACCTGAATAGCACCAAGGCCATCCGGATCATGGGTAATCTGCAAGCCACTTGGGTTGGTATTTGCTGGCGTACCCCAGTTGATATTGAGGTAATCACCTGAGAGGGGATCGATATTGCTGTAGGAGAGGTTGCAGGCTCCGCCATTATCACAGGTAGCGGTGCCATCGACAAAGCCACCACCCACAGTAAAGTCGAATGAGGTAATAGGCGCTGCAAACGCCTGGGCTGACAACAAACAGGCGGCGCCTGCCAACAGTCCTAAGGTTGTTTTACGTTGTAGTCTCATCGTTGTCTTCCTTTTTGTTTCTGGGCTTAAGCCCGGCAACGATGAAGTCTGCATAGAAAATGCCAGTTTTTTTAACTATTCTAATTCAGTTACTTATAAAACAGGCATCTAAAGTAGACATTCGCAATGTAAATAAAGCCGACATGGCTAAGGGTGCAGCTTCTGCAATTGCTGGTAATCAAAGCGGCCAGCTTCTACCTTCAGGTAGCAACGCTGCTCCTGCGGAACCAAAGTCGCTTCCAGCACACCTGGGAGGGTGCTGACTTGCTGCAGCAGTGCTTTGGCTTCACTGCTGCTTTTGTTGTGCAAGTCCAGGCTAAGTCGTTCCGCTTTGACCGGCACCGTCATGCCAATCGACAGCAGCAGCCAACCCAGCACCAGCAAAGCGCTTAGCACAAAGACCGCAGACAAGCCAAACCGGCTGGCGACCAGGCCACCGGCCAGGCCGCCAAGAAAAGCACCAAAAAATTGAGCGCTGGAATAGAGCCCCATGGCGGTGCCTTTTTGGCCGGCCGGTGCCTGACGGGAAAGCAGGGCTGGTAAACTGGCTTCCAAATAATTAAAACCGGTAAAAAACAGCAGCAGGGCGGCTGCCAGCAGCGGCAGTTGCGCCGGGCCCAGCCAGAACAGTAGAGTCGCACTGAATAACAGCACCAGTGCCAGCCGGAAAAAAGTAATCTCTTGTTGTCTGCGGACACTGATGATAATCATCGGCACCATCAGCACGAAAGAGCCGAACAGCACCGGCAGGTACAACTGCCAATGCGCTTCACTGTAAAAATCCAGTGCCAGCAGCTGCTGTGGCAAGGCAATAAAAAGCGCGGTGAGCAGAAAGTGCAACAGCATAATGCCGAGGTTCAACCGCAGCAGTTGAGGGGAGCGCAGCAGCTTGCCCAGTAAGGCGGGTACGGCCAGCGTTTCGCGCTGCGGTGCCTGGCTAATGGCTTTGGGGGTGCGCAGCACCAGCCCCATCGCCAGAATCGCCATGGCAGCCGTAAACCAGAACACACCACTTAAACCGGCTCGGGCGGCGATCATCGGCCCCAGCACCATGGCGACAGCAAAGGACAAACCAATGCTCATGCCAATAATGGCCATCACTTTGGGGCGTTGCTCTTCACGGGTGAGATCTGCGGCCAGGGCCAGCACGGCACCGGCAATGGCACCGGCCCCTTGCAGTACCCGACCCAAAGTCACCATGTAGACCGAGTCGGCCAGCGCTGCCACCACTGAACCCAGCGCAAACAAACCCAGGCCAAGCAACATCACCTGATGGCGACCGATTTTATCGGACAACCAGCCCATCGGAATTTGCAACAGCGCCTGGGTAAAGCCATAAGCACCAATGGCCAAACCAATCCACAGTGGCGAGAAACCGACCAGCTCGCTGCCATAAATGGCAAAAACAGGCAGCAGCATAAACAGGCCCAGCATCCGGCTGGAAAAAACCAGCGCCAGCGCTGTGGCCGCTTTTTTCTCGGCAGAAGTTAACTGATGCGATGTCGGTTGCATAAGCCTTTGAGTGGTAGTGACAGCAGCGGCGGAGTATACCACACCGCTGTTTAACCATGCATCAGTGGGCTCCATGAGCTATAGCATGAAAGTATCCTGCTATTTATATAAAACAGCCACTTTATTTTTTAACTTCTTTGCTTGAAGACAGTGCTGTCAGTTTTTTTTGTAACTTCCTAATCTCATGGCCATTTTTTAACTCAGAGAAAACAAACACCACGACCAGAATCATCAACATGATGTCTTTATCAAAATCCAAATTGCTCCAGAACCAGTAGATTAAGAAAACATACAATGAAAGAATAAGTATGTTTTTGACCACGCTGGACATGGTTAAACGCCATGGTAATGGGATGAGTTGATTGTATGGCGACGCTGAAACTCTTCTCTAGCATCCTGGAGTTGTGCGTTATTAGCATGCACTGCAATCCATATCACCAATATTGCAACATGTTGTTTCTTGATTTGCTTGTTTTTAAATATATCATTCAGGATGTTCTTGCCTTCCAAAACACTGGCACCTAAGCCTATCGCTGATGCATATTTTTTGATTTTTTCTCTTGATGAAATAAATGCTGCAAGTTCATCATTGGTTAAAGACCAAAGTCCCCAACTTGTGTTGATATGGGTTGGTTGAAGGGCGCGATCTATAAGTTTTCCCATCAAAGGACGCGATTGCACAGCCCGAATATCTCGCATTGCCTGTATTCGCTCCATGCGATCAAGATGGCGGTATAAAATGGTCGCCACCATAGCATTAACTTCGTCTTCACCTGCCCCTTGTACCAAGTGGTGGGGAATTTTCAATATATCGGCGAGTGCGTTTAGCTGATCATGAATACAACTGGAAAAGTTGTACGGTAGATTATCTAAGACAGGTGCTGGTACCATGATTGACTCCTTTCAAATATCATTTATTAAAATTACAGTTCTTTAATTTTTCTCTCAGCAATGCTTCTGCACGTTTTGGGGAAAGCTGCTGTGAGCTGTCTTCATCATGAGCAGGGCCGACTGGATAAATCGTTACTGCAACCACATGCCCATCCACTAACCAAATTAAATTACCGACAACCAAGCTTAATCCGTCACTATCGCCGAGGTAGATATTCAAGGCAGCTAAGCCCGATGCTACATGATGGTTTAATGAACGCTCATTGGTTATTTCCATCAGCAGTCCATCTTCCCAATGGAGTTGCCTGAAATTACTGACAAGCTGGTTTAGCTGTTCTGTTTGGCTGGATGCAATATCTATTTGTGACAGTGCATTTGAGTTGAGGCTTGCTATGGACACTGTCGTATTTAGGTAGAGCGTGTCATCCAGAATGGTCGCGGAAACCAACTCAGAACCTTCAGCATTAAAACTATAGCTGGTGTTTACAAATTGAATGTTGCCAAGCGAATCACCCCAGAAACACTGGATTTTGCTATTCGGGTTTTCGGAAACAAGATTGCCAACATCAAGTTCGCTGCTAAGGAGAACTGAGAAAAAAGCAAAAATAGAGATGTAAATCGACATAGCTGCCATTTGTTTTCAAATAATTTACTTTAGCATCATTTGTTGGTGTCGTCAATTCTTCACTTGTTACATGACTGGTGTGATTGATAGCGTCGCATACTATATCAAGACAAGCGCAGGTCAGGCCTTAGTTCGCACTGCTCCCTGCCGGTGCCAGCGGTTCAACAGCGCCAGACTCAGCAGCAGTAAACTCAACGGCAGCAATGACAGGTAAAAGGCAGTCTGGCCATCGAAGCGGGCGAAGGTCAGGCCGGTGATCATTGAGCCGGTGGTGCCGCCAAGGGCGGAGAACACCACAATCAGACCGGTCATGGCGGCATGGCGGGCTTTGGGCAGTGCGCTTAACATCACCGAGCTGATAATGGGGTAGACCGGCGCCATAAAAAGACCAATCAGCGGGAATAAATAAGCAGCCAGCGGCGCATTCCACAAATGCACCGTTTCAGGCACCACCACATTCCGGGTCATCGGCAGGATCAGCAACATCAGGGCCGCCATCCCAACCAGGCAAAGATTGACCAGGGCATACCAGGACAGATGACGCAGTACGACACCCGCCAACAACCGGCCCAGCGCCAGGCTGGCGGCAAAGATGCTGGTGAGTTGCACACTCAGCTGATTCGGCAGTTGCAACACCTGGTTATTAAAGGTCGGCAGCCAGGTGCCGATGCCCTGCTCCAGCACCACGTACAAGAAGGCCGAAACAATAAACACCAGCACCAGTGGCAGCGCCAGCAGCTGCAGCATACCGACGAAGTCCTGGCGGGCGCTGCGTGCTGGCTCGAGGGGTACTTTCGGAATGGGGGTGCTGGCCAGCAACAGCAAATTCAGCAAACAGAGCGCGGCTAAAAGCCAGTACACCTGCAGCCAGCTGAGCGACTCCGGCTCGGCCGGATCCATAAAGGCCGCGAACACCCAGTAACCGGATAATACCCCCAGCATAAAGAAACCTTCGATAAAATTCAGCAAGGAGGCATGCTGCTCGCGGCTGTCGGTAATCAGGCCAATGCTGGCGTAGACCGAGACCTTAACCAGAGCAAAAGCGGAGCCGACGGTAAAAAACAGCAGCTTGGTGGTCCAGAATGCCGGCAATAGCGGCATGGCGATACAAGCCAGCATTACCATGGCCACACCAATCATCATGGCGCGCTGGTAGCCCAGCCGCGGCAGCCAGGATGCCAGTAAGAATGACACCACCGCAATCGGAATGTCTTTAAACCCCTCCAGCAAACTGGCGCTTTCCTTACTGACCTGAAAGCTGTGGATCACCTGTAAAATCACAGTGCCAACGCTGTTTAACAAGATGGCAAAGACAAAATAGGTCAGCAGTAATGCCAGTTTAATGCGTAGATGGTTCATGGTGGTCGTCTCTTTTTATGCTGCGGCAGTGATGTTTCCTGCTGCTTTTTTACCCTGTTTTGTCACTATACACCCAAAACATTTGCTTTTGCAATCGATTGCAATTGCAATTTAATTCATTGTATAGTGGCGACAGCATTGCACAAAAGGTAAGCATTATGGCATCACGTACCCCTTTCCCCGGCCCGTTGCAGGTCGATCCCTGGCGTCTGACCGAGCAGGCACTGCTACCGGCTCAGCCGCTGCTGTGTGAAACCCTGCTGAGCCTGGCCAATGGTTACATCGGAACCCGCGGTACGCTGGAAGAAGGCCTGGCTGGCCAATCAAGCTGCGAGGGCACTTACTTAAATGGCGTCTACAGCTCCGAGCCAATCCAGTACGGTGAGTCGGCCTGTGGTTTTGCCCGCAACAACCACACCATGCTGCAGGTTGCCAATGGCAAGCGCATCTACTGCGAGCTGGATGGCGAACGCATTGAGCTAAGTGGCGCGCTCGAACATCAGCGTAGCCTGGATATGCGCCAGGGCCTGTTGCAGCGGCAATGGCAATGGCAGAGCAAAAACGGTAAACGGCTGCTGATCAGCAGCCAGCGACTGGTATCGATGCAACACCCTGAGCTGATGTGCATCACCTATCAGCTGACAGCACTGAATTTCACCGGGGAGGTGCAGGTGTTCTCCGTGCTGGATGCCTGTTATGCCCCCTTTAGCAAAAAAGACGACCCCAGGGTTGGGGTGTTTTCAATTGCCGATACGCTGAATTTGCAGCAACAAGGCTTTGCCGGCCAGCAGGGCTGGATGCTGCACCGGGTGCACGGCAGTGACTTTGCCGTCTGCGCCATGATGCAGCATGAATGGCCGGCTGTCGCGGGCGGGATCCGTCAACTGCAGCAACAGCCAGGCGTGCTGTGTGAGCAGGCGAGCTGGACTTTGCAACAGGGCGAAGCAGCCAGCCTGACCAAATGGGTACTGTATCGCCATCAGACCAGCCAGCATAGCAGCGATCTCACTGCCTGGTGCCACCAGCAACTGGCCACACTGAGTCAGCACAGCTTTGCCGATTTGGCGGCAGCGCAGGCTCAGGCCTGTCAGCAGTTCTGGCAACAGGCCGATGTGCAGATCGAGGGGGATGCGGCGATGCAGCAGGGCATTCGCTTTAATTTGTTCAGCTTGTGGCAGTCGGCCGGTAAGGATGGCCATAGCAACATTGGCGCCAAAGGCCTGACCGGTCCGGGCTACGATGGCCACTATTTCTGGGATACTGAAATTTATGTCATCCCCTGTCTGAGCTTTACCCAGCCGGTGGTAGCGCGGCAGCTGCTTGGGTTTCGTTACCGGCAGCTGGATGCGGCACGGCTTAGGGCCCGTGAGATGGCACATGGCAAAGGGGCACTGTACCCGTGGCGTACCATCGGCGGTGAAGAGTGCTCGGCTTACTTTCCGGCCGGTACGGCGCAGTACCACATCAATGCGGCCATTGCCTATGCCATTCGTAGCTACTATCTGGCGACGGCGGACTGGGACTTTATGCTCGAGCAGGGCATTGAAATGCTGGTAGAAACGGCCCGGCTCTGGCTTGAGCTTGGTTTTTTCAATCCGCGCCGCGATGGGGCTTTCGAGATCCACGCTGTAACCGGGCCGGATGAATACACCGCCATCGTCAACAACAACTTTTACACCAATGCCATGGCGCAGCTGCATTTGCGCTTTGCCATCGAGATGGTGGCTAAGCTCGAAGCAGAAGCACCGGAGCGACTGAAGGACTGGCAGCTTAGCGCCCCCGAGCTGGCACTGTGGCAGCAGGCCGCCGAGCAGATGTATTTGCCACTGGATGAGCGGCTTGGGGTGCATCCGCAGGATGACAGCTTTCTGGAGAAACAACGCTGGGACTTTGCTGCCACTCCGAAAGACAAGTACCCGCTGCTGCTGCATTACCA
>ERZ869909.1306-NODE-1306-length-20606-cov-32.088314_pt1 | contig 20606 bp, 20 predicted proteins | sample MGYA00520892_ERZ869909 | MGnify/ENA primary metagenome ERZ869909 (study PRJEB32215, sample SAMEA104723947) | bioreactor metagenome | biome: bioreactor; feature: anaerobic bioreactor; material: water | place: China | collected 2015-03-12 ... | reverse complement strand
AACACGGTCATGGTGCTCGGCGACGCCAAGAAGATGACCGAAGAGATCGCAAAAGCGCTGAGCCATTAAAGGGCGGGTGCTGCGCGTGAAGGTCGGGTATCGCCAGCTTCTCGAAGACGCGAACGCCAGGATCGAAACGCTGGGCGCGGAGGACGTGCGCGCCTTGCGGGAGCGAGGCGAGGTCCTGCTCGTGGATCTGCGCGACAGGCGCGAGCTCGAGCGCGACGGGCGTATCCCCGGGGCTTTTCATTGCCCGCGCGGGATGCTGGAATTCTGGATCGATCCCGAGAGCCCGTATCACAAGCCGGTTTTCGCCGAACCGCACCGCTTCGTGTTCTACTGCGCGAGCGGCTGGCGCTCGGCCCTCGCGACGCGGACGGCCCAGGACATGGGACTTCAGCCGGTTGCGCATCTGGCGGGCGGGTTCACGGCGTGGCGCGACGCCGGATTTCCAATCGAGCCCGTGACGGCAAAAACCTAGCGCGTGATTATTTTCGATTGAATCGGGATCACGCTCTATCTCTTTGGTGAGACCGATGATTCACGCTTCAGGCTGATAGGGCCTGAAGCGATCATGGTCTAGAGCGCTGAAGCCATCCGCGGCCTTCGCATGTGCTGGCGGCCCGTGCCCGTCGGGCCGCATTTCGCATGCGGCAATGTTATCCCCTTGCGTGGGAGATCGGGAAAACTCTAGCCTGCGTAGAAGAAGGGCAATCGAACCTTTTTGTCAGAACAGCAGAGGTCGCGCATGAAGGCCGTCGCGCTTGCCCTCGGGATCCTGGCTGCCATGCTCGGCGGACGGACCGCGCTTTCCGGCGCGTTCGAGGCCGAGCCTGTGATCGGGGGCGTCGCGATGACGTGCCGGGATTTTCGCGGGCGGATCGTGCAGACGCTCAATGCGCCGCTCAGAGGCGACGTGGGCCGCGCAACGTTCATCGCCACCGTGCCGGTGATCGCGCTCGATCCGGTCCGGCTCGCAACATTACCCGAAAAGATGCGGATCTTCTTCTATCAGCACGAGTGCGCGCACCACGTGCTTGCGCATATTTTCAATCCCACCATCGAGAGCGAGCGAGAGGCGGATTGCTGGTCCATCGGACATGGACGGACCGCCGGGCATTTCACGCGCGAGGATGTGGAGGCGTTTGCACCGTTCCTGGCTCATAGCCGCGGCTCTCCGTTCGGGCATCTGCCGGGTCCGGAGCGTCATGCCCACCTGCTGGCGTGCTACGACGCTCCGGATACTTCACGAGCCGCGTACAATCGCTGAGTTCAGCGGACGCCGAGATCAGCGCGCGGTGTTCGACGTCGCGTGGTAGGTCACCATCAGGAGTGCCAGCAACACAGCCGAGAGCAGGCCGGCGAAGGTGCCGAGCAGGACTGCGGACGGCGGGGTTGCGATGTGGTTCGCGATGTCGTGCGCGGCGAGGCTGCCGGCGATCGATGCGATCGCGGCGTTGACCACGACTACACTCGGAACCTTCGAATCGTCGGGGCCGACGCCAGCGCCGAGGAACACCGCTTTGTAGCGCGCAACCGAGGCAACGAGCGTGGCAATCAGGCCGGCGGTGACGGCGAGCGTGCGCGAGCCGGTAATGGTGTCGCCCAGAACCAGGCCAACGAGAGCTCCGACCGCGGTCGCGATCAGAAGCAGGATGATGATGCTCATAGACGTCTTGCCGCTCACGGCTGCCATATGCGTGTCTCCCCTTGTTCCTCTTGACGAATACAAGAATCCGTCTGCCGATCACCGTAAACAGTGTTCTTGATTTTGGTCAATGCGCTCGGCGTGCAGAGCAAATCAGGAAGGTGACGATCCTCAGGCTCCAAACCCAATCAGGATGGCATCACGATGCGAGGGCTTTTATTCGGCCGGAAGGAGCGAGGGCGCCGCAAACCTGACGGTTTGCAAGCCCTTGCAACGAACCGGGCGGGCAAAAGAACCGCGCGGCTCCGCCGTGAGACGAGATTGGCCGATGGCGGCATCGCGCTTCGCAGTTCTCCTGGCCCTCGACCAATCTTGTCTCATCGTGATGCCATCCTGATTGGTTTGGAGCCTAGGGGAGACACGGGACGTCAGCGCGTGCGTGTCGGGATGACGAGGCGCTGGCCGACGTCGATCCGATCCGACGTCAGCCGGTTGGCGACGACGATGTCGTGCAGCGGGACCCGATGGCTGCGAGAGATGCTGAAGAGCGTGTCGCCCTCGCGGACCTCGACGACATGCGGGCCTGCGGGGCGCGGAGGCGCATGGGCGGCAACGGGTGCGCCTGTCGGACGCTGAGGCGCGCCGGCACCCGTGATGAACGGTGAGGGCTGCTGCCAGCGGGCGTTCGGATCGTAAGTCGGATGCTCGGCGCGGTTTGTCCCGCCGAGACTTGCGGTCTGGATGCCGGAGGACGGCCGGTAGCCTGCGTCGGCCATATGGCGCGGCGTCGGGGTCCCCGGATCGACGTACTGGCGAGGCGCGTGGGCGTTGCGCTGCGGGGCGACGGTATACGGGCGCCCGTAGGTGGAGCCGTCCGGATATGTGCGCTGCGGAGAGGCGTAGACGTTTTCGTGGGGGCGGGGGGAGAGACTTGCGGTCGAGAGCGAGCCCTGGGAGCCGCTCGAGCTGCAACCAGCAAGTGTGGTCGCGAGGCCAACAATGGCCAAAGCGCCCCGGTAAAGGGGGCCGGAACGGAAACGCATGACGAGATACTCCGCTAACGCATACAACCTCAAGAAGCGCAGCTTTTGGTTAACGGAGCATTAAGCATACCGGCGTCCGCGGGCGATTTTGCATGGTAACGTTCGTCTGGCCGTGCGCGCGGCGCGCCTTAACGGGGAGAGCGGAGATTTGGGGCTGATACTCAAGCTTGCGGTGGGCGTCGCGTTGGCCGCCGGCCTCTTGGCGCTGATGGTGCCAAGGGTCGAGCGGCGGCTCATGTACTTTCCGGGCATCGCCTACCTCTCGCCCACGGATGCGGGGCTTCGCGGGGTTCGCGAAGAAATTCTCGCGACGGCGGACGGCGAGCGCGTGATGGCGTGGTTCGCGCCGCCCAAGCCGGGCCAGCGGACCGTGCTCTACTTCCACGGAAATGCAGGGACGCTCGATGCCCGGGCGGACCGTATCGCGAACTACACGGCCCGCGGGCTCGGCGTCTTCATCATGACGTATCGCGGGTTTGCGGGCAGCAGCGGCCAGCCGTCGGAAAAGGCCAACGTGGCGGATGCCATGCTCGCCTACGAGACGCTCGTCGGGCTCGGCGTGAAGCCGGGCGACATCGTCGTGTACGGGGAATCGCTCGGAACCGGCGTCGCTACGCAGGTTGCTGCAACTCGTCCTGTCGGCGGGCTGGTGCTGGAGGCGCCCTACACATCGATGGTCGATCTCGCCGCGCTTCACTACCCGCTTCTGGCGCTGCCGGGGCGGCTCTTCATGCGCGACCGCTACGACACGCGCCGGCACATCGCATCCGTCTCGGCGCCGCTCCTGATCATCCATGGCGAGGCGGACGGCATCATTCCGGTCGCGATGGGACGGGAGCTTCATGAGGCGGCGGCAGGGCCGAAGACGATCCGGACCTTTCGAGGCGCAGGCCATGCGGACCACGTGATGTTCGGATCGCTGGACGTGGTGCTGGACTGGATCGGCGCGTTGCGTGCGGATCGAAAGCGCGCAGGGTAGCGGCGCGCGCCACGGTGCGCGATTTCGCGGCTTCAATCCCGAGACGAAGGCCACTACTGTCCCATCCATGACACGCGGAAAATTCATCACGTTCGAAGGCGGAGAGGGCTCCGGCAAGTCGACCCAGGCCGGGCGGCTCGCAGCGCGGCTGCGGGATGCCGGGGCCGAGGTCGTGCTCACCCGCGAGCCGGGCGGCACGCCGCTTGGCGAGCGCGTGCGCGAGGTGGTGCTCGAAGCCGTGCCGGAACCCGTAACCGAGCTTCTGCTGTTCGCCGCGGCGCGCGCGGAGCATGTGGCCAAGGTGATCCGGCCTGCGCTCGCGCACGGGACGTGGGTGGTGTCGGATCGCTTCATGGATTCGACGCGCGTCTATCAAGGCATGCTGGCGGGTGTTTCGCCGGGCCTGATCGCGGCGGTCGAATACGAGAGCGTGCGGCCCACGTTTCCCGATCTCACGATCGTGCTCGATCTGCCGCCGCAGGTCGGCGTCGAGCGGGCGGTTCAGCGTGGTGCTCTCTCGCGGTTCGATGCGGCGGACAACACGTATCACCTCAATCTGCGCGAAGCGTTTCTGGCGGTCGCGCGCTCGGAGCCCGGGCGCTGTGTCCTGATCGACGGAAACCGCGATGCGGATGCCATCGCGGACGATGTGTGGCGCACGGTCGAAGAGCGGCTGCTCGCCGAGGTGCGCTAGTGATTGCCTTCGGAAGAACGCACGTTTCCCCTCCCCCTTGTGGGGAGGGGTTAGGGGTGGGGGGAAGCCCGCCAGCAGCCGTGTTGGATTTCCCCCCTCCTAACCTCTCCCGCAAGGGGGGAGGGACGCTGTTGTGCCGGACGATGGCGCGCCGAAGAGCAGAAGGACGCGGGTGATGGCGCGGGCGCCGGTCGTGCAGGAGATCGAGGAGCTGCCCGAGGCGGATCGTCTCGACGGCTTCCCGCATCCGCGCAGCGCACGCCACCTCTACGGGCACGAAGGTGCGGAGGAGATGCTCGAAGCGGCGTTCGCGTCGGGTCGGATGCATCACGGCTGGCTCATCGCGGGCGCGGATGGAATCGGAAAAGCGACGCTCGCCTATCGCTTCGCGCGCTATGTGCTGGCCGATGCCGCCGAGCGCACCCCCGGCTCGCTCGACGTCGATCCCGAGACGCGGACGGCGCGGCAGGTGCTTGCGCTGTCGCATCCGGGGCTTCTCGTCATTCGCCGGGGCTGGGACCCGAAGGGCAAGCGCTTTCCCGCGACGATCCCGGTCGACGAGGTTCGCCGGCTGAAATCGTTTCTCGGGCGGACGAGCGAGGACGGCACGTGGCGCGTCGTCATCGTGGACCGGGCGGACGAGCTCAACATCGCGGCGGCGAACGCGCTTCTCAAATCGCTCGAAGAGCCGCCCGTGCGGACGGTGTTCCTGCTCGTCTCCTCCGCGCCGGGGCGCCTTCTCGTCACCATCCGCTCGCGTGTGCGCACGCTCGATCTCGCGCCGCTCGGCGACGATGCGCTCAAGCGGGCGGTGACGCAGGCGTTCGCCGCGAGCAGCGACGAGGTGGGGAGCGGGATGCCGTCGCCCTCGGAATGGGAGCGGCTGGCGCGGCTGTCGGGCGGGAGCGTCCGGCGCCTGATCGCACTGCATGCGGCCAAGGGGCTCGCGCTCCACGACCGCATCGCATCGCTTCTCGACCCGTTGCCGAAGGTCGACTGGGGGGCGGTGCACACGCTTGGGGACGAGCTGGCCGGGCAGGCGGCCGAGCAGCGGTTCGCGCTCTTCTTCGAGCTTCTGATGGATGCGCTGGCCCGCCTCATCGCCGCAGAGGCCCGGGGCGAGGGAACGGCCGAGGATCGCGCTCTTGCCGCGCGCCTCATCGGGCCCGCGCGGCTTGCCACATGGGCCGGCTTGTGGGAAAGAGTGGCCGCGGCGTGGGCCGAGGCGGCTGCCCTCAATCTCGACCGCAAGGCCCTGATCCTGGACGTCTTCTCCTGGCTCGGAGCGGCGGCCCGGGACGAAACCCGAAGCCGTTGAAAGCCTGCTCCAGATGACCACATTCATGCCGGTATCGCCAGACTCTCGCCGAATGTGACGCTCCGGCTGCTGCCCGCGCACGGGCAGCCCTGAGTGAGACGACGCGATCGAGTGCAACGGCGAGACGTTCCGAGAGGTCCCATGAGCGGGCGAGAGACATTCTACATCACGACGGCGATTTCCTATCCGAACGGCGTGCCCCACATCGGCCATGCGTATGAGGCGATCGCGACGGACGCCATCGCGCGGTTCGAGCGGCTGGACGGGAAGGACGTGTTCTTTCTGACAGGCACGGACGAGCACGGCCTCAAGATGAAGCAGACGGCCGCCAAGGAAGGCGTGACGCCGCAGGCTCTCGCCGACCGCAACGCGGCGCGTTTCGTCGAGATGGTGGAGATGCTCGGCGTTTCGAACGACGATTTCATCCGCACGACGGAGCCGCGCCACTACGAGGCGTGCGCGGAGATCTGGCGGCGCATGAATGCCGCCGGCGACATCTTCACGAAGAAGTACGGCGGCTGGTACTCGGTGCGCGACGAGACCTACTACAAGGAAGCCGAAACGGAAGTGCGCGAGGACGGCGTGCGCTATGCGACGCCGACCGGCACGCCTGTCGAGTGGACGGAGGAGGAGACGTTCTTCTTCCGGCTGTCGGCGTACGAGGAGCGTCTGCTCAAGCACTACGAGGCGAACCCGGATTTCATTCTGCCGGTCGAGCGGAAGAACGAGGTCGTGAGCTTCGTGAAAAGCGGACTCGAAGACCTTTCGATCTCGCGCTCGACGCTCGATTGGGGCATCCCGGTTCCGGATGCGCCCGGGCACGTGATGTACGTGTGGGTGGATGCGCTCACGAACTACATCACGGCGACCGGCCTCCTGAACACACCCAAGGGCGAACGCGCCGGCTACTGGCCGGCCGACGTGCACGTCATCGGCAAGGACATCGTGCGCTTTCACGCGGTCTACTGGCCCGCCTTCCTGATGTCGGCGGGGATCGAGCTGCCCAAGCGGATCTTCTCGCATGGGTTCGTGCTCAGCAAAGGGGAGAAGATCTCGAAATCGGTCGGCAACGTCGTCGATCCCTTCGACCTCGTCCGCGCCTACGGACGCGATCAGTTGCGCTATTTCCTGCTGCGCGAAGTGATGTTCGGCCAGGACGGAAACTATTCGCCGGAAGCGATCGCGAACCGCATCAACGCGGATCTCGCCAACAACCTTGGCAATCTCGCGCAGCGCTCGCTGTCGATGATCTTCAAGAACTGCGACGGCAAGATCCCGGAGCCGGGCGACTTCACGGCTGAGGATCAGGCGCTGCTCACTGCTGCGGACGCGCTTTACGGCCTTGCGCGCGAGGCGATGGACCGGCAGGCGATCACGCCGTACCTCAACGCGGTGTGGGCGGTGATCGCCGAGGCCAACGGCTATTTCGCAGCCCAGGAGCCGTGGGCGAAAAAGAAGACCGATCCGGCGCGGATGGGCACGATCCTCTACGTGACGGCTGAGCTCGTGCGCCAGTTCGGCATTCTCGCGCAGCCGGCCATGCCGGACCTATCGGCGAAGCTCCTGGATCTGCTCGCGCTCGACGAGGCGGATCGCATGTTCGCAAAGCTCGGCGCCGCCGGGCGGCTCGCGCCGGGCACGGCGATCCCCGAACCCAAAGGCGTGTTTCCGCGCTATGTCGATCCGGAGGAGGCGGCGAAGGCCGAGGCCCAGCCGAATGCGAAGCCGCAGAAGGGCGGCAAGGCTCCGAAGTCCGAGACGTAACGCACATGCTCGTCGATCATCATTGCCATCTCGATTTTCCCGACTTCGCGCCGGATCTCGACGGCGTCGTGGCGCGTGCCAAGGCGGCGGGCGTCGGCACGATGGTGACGATCTCGACGCGCATCCGGACGTTCGACCGGGTGCTGGCGGTGGCCGAGCGGTTCGATGACGTCTACTGCTCGGTCGGCACGCATCCGCACAACGCGCATGAGGAGCTCGACATTCCGACGGCCGAGATCGTGCGGCTTTCGCAGCACCCGAAGGTGGTGGCGATCGGGGAAGCCGGGCTCGACTATCACTATCGGCATTCGACGCCGGATGCGCAGGCCGAGGGCTTCCGCAACCACATTGCCGCCGCGCGCGAGACCGGGCTGCCGCTCGAGATCCATAGCCGCGAGGCGGACGCGGACATGCTGGCGATCCTGAGGGACGAGCACGCGAAGGGCGCGTTTCCGGCCGTGCTGCACTGCTATACGGGCGGGCACGAGCTTGCGCTCGGCGCGGTGGACCTCGGGCTTTATGTCTCGTTCTCGGGTGTGATCAGCTTCAAGAAGACGGAAGCGCTCGCCGACCTTGCGCGCAAGCTGCCGCTCAACCGGCTGCTGGTCGAGACGGACGCGCCTTATCTCGCGCCTGTGCCGTTCCGCGGCAAGACGAACGAGCCTGCGTACGTCGTGCATACGGCGGCCGCGCTCGCGCGCATTCGCGGCGTTTCCGAAGCCGAGATCGCGAACGCGACGACGGACAACTTCTTTCGCCTCTATACGAAGGCGCGCCGGCCTGTCGGCGCCGAGAGCGCGAATCCATGAGCTACCGCTTCACGATCCTGGGCTGCGGGTCCTCGGGCGGCGTGCCGCGGATCGGGTCCATGTGGGGCAAGTGCGATCCCACCAATCCGAAAAACCGGCGGACGCGCTGCGCGCTGCTGGTCGAAAAGCGCGGACCGAAGGGCACGACGAGCGTTCTCATCGATACGCCGCCGGACATCCGCGAGCAGCTTCTTGCGGTGCGGGCAGAAGCCATCGACGCTGTGCTGTTCACGCACGATCATGCGGATCACACGCACGGGATCGACGACCTTCGCATGGTCGCCTACGCGATGAAGCGGCGCGTCGCGTGCCATGCGGATGCAGTGACGGCCGAGAGCCTCGTGCGCCGCTTCAGCTATTGTTTCGAGACGCCGAACGGCTCGACGTATCCGCCGATCCTGACGATGGACACGCTCGAACATGGAGCGCCGGTTCGCATCGCGGGTGCGGGCGGCGCGATCGAAGCACTGCCCATTCGCCAGTTCCACGGCGACATCGATACGCTCGCGTTCCGCTTCGGCGGCGTGGCCTACTCGCCGGATGTCTCCGCGCTGCCGCTCGAATCCGAGCCGCTGCTGTCGGACCTCGATCTCTGGATCGTGGACGCGCTGCGCTACACGCCGCATCCGAGCCACTTCTCCGTCAACCAGGCGCTGTCGCACATCGAGCGCCTGCGGGCGAAGCGCGCGATCCTCACGCATATGACGGGCGATCTCGATTACGCGGCGCTCACGCGCGAGCTGCCCGAGACGGTCGCGCCAGCCTACGACGGCATGGTGATCGAGGTTTGATCCGAGCCGGCGTTTACCTCTCCACGGTCAGGTGCTTTCACGCTCGGCGCGTTTGGGCTGACGTTTCGTCTCCGGCTGGTATCGGACGAGGCTACCGTTTTCTTTCATATCCGGGAGCAGGAGCGGAAGCGCAAAGCTTGCGACATCGGCCGGATCGGTGAGCAGGTCCGTGTTCTCGCCAGGGAACGCCTTGACGCGAAGGCCGGTGCGCATCGGGCCGGGATCGAGCAGGCTGACGCGCACGGGCGTGTTGGCGCATTCGGCGGCGTAGGTGCGGGCGAGCGCTTCGAGGCCCGCTTTCGACACCGCATAAGGCCCCCAATAGGCGAGCTCCCCCTTGGCCTCTTCCGACGTCACGAGAAGCACGCGCGCCGCATCCGAGCGTTTCAGCACGGGATCGAGAGTGCGGATCAGGCGCCAGTTGGCCGACAGATTGATGTCGATGACGGTGTCCCAGGCGTCGGCGGTGACGTGAGGGAGCGGTGAGAGTGAGCCCAGAATGCCGCCCGCCGCGACGAGAATGTCGAGCTTGCCCCAGCGCTGATAGATGAGGGGGCCGAGCTGGTCGAGCTTCTCCTGCGCCCTCAGATCCAGCCTCACGATGGTGGCCGCGCCGCCCGCGGCACGGATCTCGTCGTCGAGATCCTCGAGCGCACCCGTCGAGCGGGCGGCGATGATGACGTGGGCGCCCTCCCGCGCGAGCGCGAGCGCGATGGCCCGGCCAAGACCGCGCGAGGCGCCGGTGACGAGGGCGATCCGATCCTTGAAACGCTGGTGCTGGCGCTGAGGCATGACGACCTGACGATTTGAAACTCGATCGAGCGGACACTGAGTGCCGTTCCGCGAAGCGAGTGTAGCCGCTCCGCCGGGCGAAAGAGAAGGGCGCGATTGGAGGGCGCTTGCCTAAAGGCAAGCGGAACGGCTCTAAGGGTGTGCGGCGGCGCGGGCTTTCGGTTTACCCCACCTCGGCCAGCAGGGAGAGCTGGCGCGCACCGGCCTGCCCATTCTGATCGGTGAGATCGGTCGGGTATTCGCCGGTGAAGCAGTGGTCGGTGAATTGCGGCGCGTGGGCGTCGCGGCCGTCGTAGCCCACCGCGCGATAGATGCCGTCCACCGAGAGGAATGCAAGGCTGTCGGCCCCCATGAAGGCGCGCATGCCCTCGATGTCGTAGTTGGCGGCGAGAAGCGAGGACTTGCTCGGGGTGTCGATGCCGTAATAGTCGGAGTGCGTGATCGGCGGCGACGAGATGCGCATGTGCACTTCGCGGGCGCCCGCCTCGTACATGAGCTGCACGATCTTTTTCGACGTGGTGCCGCGCACGACGCTGTCGTCGATCAGGACGATGCGCTTGCCGCGGATCACGCCGGCGTTGGCGGAGTGCTTGAGCTTGACGCCGAGCGCGCGGATCTGCTGCTCGGGCTCGATGAAGGTGCGGCCCACGTAGTGATTGCGGATGATACCGAGCTCGAAGGGGAGGCACGATTCGCGCGCATAGCCGATGGCAGCGGGCACACCGGAATCGGGGATCGGCACGATCACGTCGACGTCGGCGGGCGCCTCGCGGGCGAGCTCCACGCCCATGTGCTGGCGGATGTCGTAGACCGAGCGGCCGCCGATGATGCTGTCGGGGCGGGCAAAGTAGATATATTCGAAGATGCACGGGCGCGCCGGCCGGGGCGGATAGGGCCGGTGGCTTTCGAGGCCCGCTTCGGTGATGACGACGACTTCGCCGTTCTCGACCTCACGCACGTATTCCGCGCCGACGATGTCGAGCGCGCAGGTTTCGGAGGCCAGCACCCAGGCCTCGCCCAGCTTGCCGATGACGAGCGGACGGATGCCGACGGGATCGCGCGCGCCGATCAGCATGTCGTTGGTGAGAGAGACGAGAGACCAGGCGCCTTCGATCTGGCGGGTGGCTTCGACGAAGCGCTCGACCATGCCGCGGCGCTTGGAGCGCGAGAGCAGGTGGAGGATGACCTCGGTATCGGAGGTCGAGGGGAAGATCGCGCCCGAGCTGATCAGCTCGCGGCGCAGCGTCAGCGCGTTCGTCAGGTTGCCGTTGTGGGCGACGGCGATGCCGCCGGTGTCGATGTCGGCATAGAGCGGCTGGACGTTCTTGAGAGCGGGCTCGCCGGTCGTGGAGTAGCGGTTGTGGCCGACCGCCATGGAGCCCTGCAGGCGGTGAATGACGTTGGCTTTGTTGAAGTTGTCGCCGACGAGGCCCAAGTGGCGCTCGGCGTGGAATTGCTTGCCGTCGTAGCTGACGATGCCTGCGGCCTCCTGGCCGCGGTGCTGCAGGGCGTGCAGGCCGAGAGCGGTGATGGCCGCGGCGTCAGGATGCCCAAAAACACCGAAGACCCCGCATTCCTCACGGAGCCTGTCGTCACCCATCCGGCTGAGGCCGAAATCAGGAAAGGGATCGCACTCGCCGCTTTTGGCGCGATCATGCGTCATGGCTGCCTCCCGCTCAAAGCATCCGCCGCAAAACGTCATCGAGACCGATGATTCACGGTCTAGCCGAACAGCACCGCCGGAACGCTCTCCGCCATTCGAGAACCCGGCCGCTGGATGGCCGGAATATATGATAATCGCGCGACCGTTAAAGAGCTTTGTTCAGGATGTCGCGGACTTGTCGCACCCGGCGTGTCTTACGGGACAGGCGTGGGCCTAGGGCGCTTTCCATTTCAATAGAATCGCGATCGCGCTCCAGGTCTTTGCCGGACCGATGATTCACGCTTCAGGCTGCCAAGGCCTGAAGCGATCGCAGGCTAAGGCTCTGTTATTTCAGGCTCGCCGCTCGGCTCAGGCTGCGCCTGCTCGGGCTGGGCCTGCGGCAGCGAGGTCGGCATATACGTTTCGAGCGCGGCGCGGATGCTGTTGCCGGTGCCCCTGATGTACGGAGTGGAGACGGCGTCGCGGACCCACGGCAGGTGATTCTGCTCGTCGGGCATGAACGAGGCATAGAACATGTAGGGGATGACGATCAGCAGGAAGCCGCGCGCGAGTCCGAACAGGAACCCCAGGATGCGGTCCACCATGCCGACGCTGCTGTCGAGAATGGCGTCCGAGATGCGGGCCGTGATCAGATGCACGACGATCAGCACGATCAGGAAGATGACGGCGCCGATGGCGATCTGCGCGACGGGCACCTGGGTGCCCATCTGGGCGGCCATGTCTTCCGCGATCTGCTTGTGACTCAACACGAAATAGAGGGTCGCGCCGGCGGCTGCGATCCACGACAGAATCGAGAGGAGCTCGCGCGTCAGGCCCCGATACATCGCGAGGAGCGCTGAGATGAATGAGACCGCGATGAGTGCGGCGTCGAGATAGGTGAGCGGCCCGATCATGGTCGCAGCTCCTCGGCTGTCGGAGGCGGCAAAAGCCCGATATCTGTGTTTCCCCGCCCGTTCAGTCGCATGTGGAGAGGCCCTCTGCAAGCGCCTTGAGGTGGGGAATGCGCCGCAGTTTGAAGCGGGTGCCGTTTGCGGGCGCTTCGCCGGCCGCGGGCATCACGGCGCTGGTAAAGCCCAGCTTGGCGGCTTCCTTGAGGCGTGCGGCCGTGTGGGGGGCGGCGCGAACGGCGCCCGAGAGCGAAATCTCGCCGAAATGGATCTCCTTGGGATCGAGCGCGCGGCCTGCCAGCGAGCCGATCAGGGCGGCGGCGGCGGCGAGGTCGGCGGCCGGTTCGACGATCCTGAGCCCGCCCGCGACGTTCAGGTAGACGTCGTGGTTGGCGAAGGAGACGCCGCAGCGGGCCTCCAGCACGGCGATCAGCATGGCGAGGCGGCTCTGCTCCCAGCCCACGACGGCGCGGCGCGGCGTGCCGAGGCCGGAGGGGGCCACGAGGGCCTGGATCTCGACCAGGATGGGGCGTGTGCCCTCCATTCCCGCGAAGACGGCCGTGCCGGGCGCGCTCGAATCGCGTTCGCCGAGGAACAGCTCGGAGGGATTGGCGACCTCGCGCAGGCCCGAGCCCGCCATTTCGAACACGCCGATCTCGTCCGTCGCGCCGAAGCGGTTCTTGGTGGCACGCAGGATGCGGTAGCTGTGGCCGCGGTCGCCCTCGAAGGACAGCACCGTATCGACCACGTGCTCGACGGCCTTGGGACCGGCGATCTGGCCTTCCTTGGTTACGTGACCGACGAGCAAGAGGGCCACGCCTGCCTGCTTGGCGTAGCGCACGAGAGATTGGGTCGAGGCGCGGACCTGGCTCACGGAGCCGGGCGCGGCTTCGAGGGCATCCGACCACAGCGTCTGGATGGAATCGATGACGACGAGATCGGCCGAGCGCTCGTTGTGGAGCGTTGCCAGGATGTTCGAGAGACTGGTTTCGGCGGCGAGCGCGACGGGCGCGTCCGCGAGGCCGAGACGCTGGGCACGGAGGCGAACCTGGGCGGACGCTTCCTCGCCCGAGAAATAGAGCGCGCGGCGGCCGGCGCGGGCCAGGGCCGCCGTGAGCTGGAGAAGGAGCGTCGATTTTCCGATTCCGGGCTCGCCTGCGATCAGCAACACGGAGCCGGGCACGAGGCCGCCGCCCGTCACGCGGTCGAGCTCGGCCATGCCGGTCCGGAAGCGGGGGGCTTCCTCGGGAGCGCCCGAGAGGCTTTCGAGGACGAGCGCGCGGCCTTTGCTCGCGCCCGCCATGCCCGAGCCCGGCGGGGCCGCGGCCGTCACCTCTTCCACGATCGTGTTCCAGTCGCCGCAGGCGGCGCATTTGCCGGCCCAGCGCGCGGCGACGGTGCCGCAGGTCTGGCAGACGAACTGGGATTTCTCGGCTTTGGCTTTGGCCATCTCAGCCCGCTCCACCCAGGTAGCGCCGCACGAAGCGGGGGCCGAGGCGGGTCAGCACCTCGTAGCCGATGGTGCCGGCGGCGTGGCCCATGGCTTCGATCGTGAGACCGGGACCGACGAGGGTCGCGAGATCGCCCGGTGCGACGTCGGCCGTCACGTCGGTGACGTCGGCGGTCACGAGATCCATGGAGACGCGCCCGACGATGGGCGCGCGCTGGCCGTGAATGGCGACGACACCGCGCTCCTCTCCCGCGCCGGCGCTTAAAGCGCGTGCGAAGCCGTCCGCATAGCCTGCCGAGATCACCGCGAGACGTGTCGGGCGCGCGGCGCGCCAGGTGGCCGAGTAGCCGACCGGATCGCCCGGGGCGAGGGAGCGAACCTGAAGCACGCGCGCTTCCACGGTGACGGCAGGGCGCACGGGCGTCGGCCCGCCCTGGAACGCCTGGCCGCCGTAGAGCGCATAGCCCGGGCGTACGAGGTCGTAGTGGAACCGCGCGCCCAGCATCAGGCCGTCGGACGCCGCGAGACTGGCGGGTGTCGGCGGCAGGAGCGCGCGAAGCCGGTCGAAGTTGGATCGCTGGATTTCGTTGTGTTCGTGCGTCGGATCGTCGGCGCAGGCGAGATGGCTCATGACGAGGCGAAGGTCGATGCAGTCGAGGCGCGTGGGCTCGCTTGCAAGCGTGTGGACGTCCGCATCGGAAAGACCCAGCCGGTTGAGGCCGCTGTCGATCTGGAGCCCTGCGGGAAGGCGTTTCTGGGCACGGGCCGCTTCCGCCGACCAGACGGCAATCTCCTCGAGGCTGGTCAGGACCGGCGCCACGTCGTTGGCCGCGAAGACCCCGGCCGATCCGGGAAGGAGGCCGTCGAGCGCAAACAGGCGCGCGTCGGGTGCGAGGCGGCGCGCGGCCTCGGCTTCATCCGGCGTGGCGACGAAGAACGTCCGGCAGCCGGCGCGGGCGAGCGCCGGGATCACCTTGAGGGCGCCGAGGCCGTACGCGTCGGCCTTGACGACGGCCCCGCATTCGGCGGGCGTCACGAGCGCCGTGATCGCGTGCCAGTTGGCCGCGATCACGTCGAGGTCGACGGTAATGACGCCGGTGGCGCCGGGAGGAAGATCGGGCATGGTCATGCGGCTTGCCCGATGATGATGGCGCAAGCGCGTCGTGTCGCGCCGGTCACTCGTAGCGCTCGGGGAGCCGGTCGTCGCGGGCGAGATTGCCGAAGCGCGTGAACTGGCTTTCGAACGCGAGCTCCACGGTGCCCACGGGGCCGTGGCGCTGCTTGCCGATGATCACCTCGGCCCTGCCGCTGACGGCCATCATCTTCGCTTGCCAATCGTTGAACTCCGGCGTGCCTTCGCGCGGCTTGGTGCGCTCGACGTAGTATTCCTCACGGAACACGAACATGACAACGTCGGCGTCCTGCTCGATCGAGCCCGATTCACGCAGATCCGAGAGCTGGGGCCGCTTGTCCTCACGCGCTTCCACCTGACGCGAGAGCTGGGAAAGGGCAATGATCGGGACCACGAGCTCTTTTGCCAAGGCTTTGAGCCCCGTCGTGATTTCCGTGATTTCCTGCACGCGGCTCTCGCCCCGCTTGGACGAGCCCGAGAGAAGCTGCAGGTAGTCGACGATCAGGAGATCGAGGCCTTTCTGCCGTTTGAGCTTGCGCGCACGGGCCGCGAGCTGGGCGATGGAAATACCGCCGGTCTGATCGATATAGAGCGGGGCAACGCTCATATCCGTGGCGACGGCCGAGAGCTTGCGGAACTCGTCCGCGTTGATCATGCCGCGGCGGATCCGCTCGGACGCGATTTCGGACTGTTCGGACAGAATACGCGTGGCGAGCTGCTCCGCGCTCATTTCGAGCGAGAAAAATCCGACCCGCCCGCCGTCGATGACCTTGTCGGTGCCGTCGGGCTGCTTTTCGGACCGGAACGCCTTGGCGACGTTGTAGGCGATGTTGGTGACCAGCGCCGTCTTGCCCATCGACGGGCGTCCGGCCAGGATGATGAGGTCCGACGACTGCAATCCGCCCATGCGGTTGTCGAGATCGTTTAGCCCCGTCGACAGGCCCGAGAGATGTCCGTCGCGCTCGTAGGCGGCGGCGGCCATGTCGACGGCGTGCGTCAGCGCGCTGCCGAAGGTCATGAAGCCCTGGCCGTACTTGCCCCGCTCCGCGAGATCGTACAGGCGCGTTTCGGCCTCCTGGATCTGGCTCTCGGGCGGGAAGTCGATCGGCGCGTCGTAGGCCGAGTTCACCATGTCCTCGCCGAGCACGATGAGCTGGCGGCGCACGGCGAGGTCGTAGATCGTGCGGCCGTAGTCCTCGGCGTTGATGATGGTGGTCGCGCTGGTGGCGAGGCGGCCGAGATACTGCGGCACGGTCAAGTGCGCGTCGATCGGCTCGGCGTTCTCGAAGAACGTCTTCAGCGTGATCGGTGTCGCCTGCTTGCCGGCCTGGATCATCTTGGCGGCCGTCTCGTAGATCTGCCCGTGCAGCGGATCGAAGAAGTGGACCGGTTCGAGAAACGCGGACACGCGGTCCATCGCCTCGTTGTTGATCAGGATGGCGCCGAGCAGCGCCTGCTCGGCCTCGATGTTGTGGGGCGCCTCGCGAAACGGCACGGCGGTTTCGGCGCGGGCAGCCTGCCGGAGCTGATCGGTCTGGAGAGGAGCGGGGTTTGTCATGAGGCGCACCCTAGCCGGGGCCCTGAGTCGCGGCGAGCCACAAGCCGCGCTCTCCACATTACCCACACAGGCAAAACTTGCGGCTTGCGTCCGGCGAATCGTGTGCGCTGCCAGGGGTGTGGGGCGCGCAACTCGAAGGCGCCCGCCTCAGCGGCGGCTGGCCACGGGGCGCGGGCGCTCCCCGCGCTCCTGCGAGCCGAGCGGGAGTGTCCGCTCGGCCCTCGCCATATAGCCGCGGGTGATCGGCAAGGTCCCGATCCTCTTCGCGAGCTGGATCTGGAACACGACGAAATTCTGATAGCGAAACGCCGCTTCCGATCCGGCCAGATAGAACTCCCACATGCGGCAGAACTCCTCGCCCGCGATGGCCACGGCTTTGTGTCGGCTGGCCGCAAAGCGCCGGCGCCAGGCCCGCAGCGTTTCGGCGTAGTGAAGGCGCAGCACCTCGACGTCGGACACGATGAGGCCCGAGCGCTCGACCGCGGTCATGATCTCGGACAGGGCCGGGATGTAGCCGCCGGGGAAGATGTAGCGGGCAATGAAGGGGTTGGTGCCGGCCGGCTCGTCGGTCCGGCCGATGGTGTGGATGAGCGCTGCTCCGTCCGGCGAGAGGAGGCGGGCGACGGCCGAGAAGAACGGGCGGTAGTGCGGCAGGCCCACGTGCTCGAACATGCCGACCGAGACGATGCGGTCGAACGTGCCCGTGACGTCGCGATAGTCGGCGAGGGCGAATTCGGGCTGCGCGCCGGCGTTTTCTGCTGCCGCGCGCTGGCGTGCGATTTTGAGCTGCTCGTCCGAGAGCGTGATCCCGGTGACGGCCACCCCCGTGTCGCGGGCAAGGTAGAGCGCAAGACCACCCCAGCCGCAGCCGATGTCGAGCACGCGCTGGCCCGGACGGAGCGCCAGCTTGGCTGCGATGTGGCGTTTCTTGGCGGCCTGGGCCTCGGCGAGGCTCAAGCCTGTCTCGGCGAAGTAGGCGCACGAGTACTGCCGGTCCGGATCGAGGAACAGATCGTAGATCCGGGGATCGATGTCGTAGTGGTGATGCACATTCGCGCGGGCGCGCGGCGCCGGGTTGAACTGGGCGAGGGGGCGCAGGAGACGGCGCACGCGCGACAGAGCCTGCAGGGAGCCAGACGGCGGACGCTCGGCGAGGTTCGCCATCATGAGCGCGATGAAGTCGTAGATGCTGCCGGCTTCGAGCCGGAGGGCGCCGCTCATGTAGCCTTCGCCGGCCGCCATCTCGGGGTCGAGGGCGAGGTGCCATTCCAGGCGGCGCTGCAGGATGCGGACGACGACGGGCGCGCCTTCACCGTTGCCGAAACGGTGGGGGACGCCGCGTGCGTCGATCAGGGTCAGATCGCCCGTCCGGACGATGCTCGTGAGAAGTTGGGCAAGAGGCTTGAACATCGAAGCATCCGTCGTCTGACGCTCCCAGATTGCGGTTCCGTCTCCCCTTCCCGGATGTTCTCTCCCAGACCGTGTTTTGGCGTCGGCGGTCGTGGCCGCGCAATATTATGGGGCCGGCGCTCAGCGCCGACCGGCTCTTCAGTAATTTCCGAGAGCCCAAAAAGATCCGGGGCCGAAAGCTGGCGCTTCCGACCCCGGGGAGAATGCGGCGGCGGGTGCTGCTGCAGCCCTCGTTTACGCCTTGTCCTCCTCGCCCTCGCCGGTGGCTTCGGCCTCGGCGGCGGGGGCCTCGTCCTCGAACTCCGCGTCGGGGTTGAAGGTCTCGATCTCGATCGCTTCGTCCTTGATCACGGTGACGTCCTCGCCGCGCGCCTGACGCTCGGCCTCGTCGGCGGTGCGGGCGACGTTGATCGTCACCTTGACCTGGACTTCGGGGTGCAGCGAGATCGTGACCTCATGCAGTCCGAGTGTCTTGATCGGGCGCTCGAGGACGACTTGGTTGCGGTCGATCGTGAAGCCGCCTTCGGTGACGACCTCGGCGAGGTCGCGGGTCGAGACCGAGCCGTAGAGCTGGCCGGTGTCGCCTGCCGAGCGGATGGCGGCGAAGACCTGGCCGCCGAGCTTCTCGGCGACGGCCTCGGCTTCCTTCTTCTGCTCGAGGTTGGTGGCTTCGAGCTGGGCGCGCTGGCTCTCAAACTGCTTGAGGTTGTCGGCCGTGGCGCGGAGGGCCTTCTTCTGCGGAAGCAGGAAGTTGCGCGCGTAGCCGTCGCGGACGTTCACGACGTCGCCCATCTGGCCAAGGCGGCCGATGCGCTCGAGAAGAATAACCTGCATGACGAAATCTCCTTTGAATTCTCAGATGTTCTAGGTGTTTGGATAGGTTGGTGGCGGGGGCGGCAGATGTGAGCGCTCCCGTAGCCGGAACACGGTTTCGACGAGGCCGAGGATCGCGATCACGATCGCGATCCAGATGTTGACGATGAGAAGCGTGGCGTAGAGGGCCCAGAGCGCGAAGGGGCGCCAGGGCTTGGCGCGCGTGACGTAGTGAACGACGGCGAGGCCGAGCAGCACGTAGGCAACGAACAGCCCGCCCGTCGCCGCGGAGGCGGCGAGCCCCGGATAGCCGGGCAGTAGCGTGACGACGAGGGCCGCGCCGAACGCCATCGGCGTTCCCGGCGGGTAGGCGATGGCGGCGAGATCGGGCCACGGCCGGGCAAGCTGGCCCGAAGCCCGCGTGACGCGCCCCGCGAGCCAGAGATTGAACAGCAGGCTCGACATCCACGACATCGCGGACGCGGCGGGGAGAATGGCGAGCGCGATCTCCGACAAGGCTGCGAGCTCGGCTTCGCCGATCTGGCCTTGGGCCTGGGGCATTCCCGCCGTGACCGCGGTCTGCATGAACTCGCCGAGCGTCTTGCGGAGGCTTTCGACGTCGCCGCCGAGGAGCAGCATGGAGGCGACGGCCATTGCCGCGCCCATGCCCGCCGCCCAAAGGACGAGCCGGCCCGGAGGATACCATTCGACGCCCGAGCCGTCGTCGGCGGCGCCGTCCTCGCTCTCGTGGATCGGGCGCGAGAGGAGGGCGAAATAGGTGAGCGCCACCATGGGCGCGACCTGGGTGAGCGCGAACGCCAGGGCGACGAGGGGGCCGGCCGTGAGAAACACGATGGCGCTGCCGACGACGCCGGCGAGCGCGCCCGCGCGCCAGCCCCATCCGAGGCCCGCGAGCGCGATCGGAAGCGGTGTGACGAAAAGCAGGAGGAAGCGAATGAACATCGGCCCCGTGGTCGCGGAGGCGAATACGATCGCCGCGACCAATCCGAGGCCGGCACCTGCCAGGGCAAAAGATCTCATCGTCCAGCTGTCCCGCATCTGCTGCGGTTAGGGAGAGAGGCCATAAGCCCGCTCACCCAACCCATTCGGAAAACCCGCCCGCAGGCCCGTGCGGATGCACGAGCGCGCGGGCGGAGATCCGGTCTTACTTCAGAACGTACGGCAGAAGGCCGAGGAAGCGGGCGCGCTTGATGGCGCGGGCCAGCTCACGCTGCTTCTTGGCCGAGACGGCCGTGATCCGCGAGGGCACGATCTTGCCGCGCTCGGAGATGTAACGGCCGAGCGTGCGCACGTCCTTGTAGTCGATCTTCGGCGCCTGATCGCCCGAGAACGGGCAGGTCTTGCGGCGACGGTGGAACGGACGGCGGGCGGCGATTTCCTGAATCTGGCTCATTGATTAGCCCTCCGAGCTGGTGTTGCCGCTGTCGTCGCGACGCGGGGGACGGGGACCACGCGGCCCATCGCCGTCGCGGGGGGGGCGGGCGTCGCCGTCGCGCGGCGGGCGGGCGCGGAACGTGGAGCCGCCTTCGCGGTCGCCGCCACGCGGGCCGCCGCGGAACCCGCCACGATCACCGCCACGGAAGCCGCCGCGGTCACCGCGCTCGTCGCGGTCCTGCTTGCGCATCATGATGGACTGCTCGGCCTCGTGCTCCTCGACGCGGAGCGTCATGAAGCGAAGGATGTCCGTCGAGAGGCCCATGCGGCGCTCCATCTCGGCCACGGCGGCCGGGGGGGCGTCGATGTTGAAGAGCGCGTAGTGCGCCTTGCGGTTCTTCTTGATCTTGTAGGCGAGGCCCTTGAGGCCCCAGTATTCGGTCTTCGTGACCTTGCCGCC
>ERZ869909.1305-NODE-1305-length-20616-cov-3.668679_pt1 | contig 20616 bp, 20 predicted proteins | sample MGYA00520892_ERZ869909 | MGnify/ENA primary metagenome ERZ869909 (study PRJEB32215, sample SAMEA104723947) | bioreactor metagenome | biome: bioreactor; feature: anaerobic bioreactor; material: water | place: China | collected 2015-03-12 ... | reverse complement strand
AGGCTACGGAGGATATTCACTTAATGGCAGCGATTCGACCTCTTGAAGGTTCGTATCTTGAAACAGGGATTGTGGATATGTTTAAAGCACGTATTCCTTGGTTGCTTGTGCTGATGGTTTCTGCTACGGTCACGGATTATGTTATCACAGCGAACAACCATGTTCTTGTTCTATTACCGTCTCTGGCCTTTTTTATCCCTATGCTTATGGATACAGCAGGCAACGCAGGGTCACAGGCAAGTGCCATGGTCATTCGAGGAATTTCTGTCGATTCACTTTCCTATAAGGATTTTTTCAAAGTGCTGATAAAGGAAATCCGTGTTGCGATGGTTGTAGGTTTAATTCTATTTTTAGTGAATACCATGCGAATTGGAATTTTTATGCCGAGTGTGGGGTGGACGATGGGGATGTTGGTTTCATTATCAGTTTACATAACCATTTTATTATCTAAAATTATCGGAGGTTCTTTGCCATTACTTGCGCTAGTATTTAAGATTGATCCAGCTGCTATGTCCGGGCCGGTAATTACAACAACGGTAGATGCCATTTCGCTAACAGTGTATTTTGCGATTGCAACTACGTTTTTGATGATGTAGGAGGTGACGTATGATTGAACTAAGTGAACTACATAAGGAGATGCTACAGGAGTTAATTTCCTTAAAACAAATAAAAAAACTACGTGAGATATTTGATGAGTTTAATCTTATTGACCTTGCTGAAATTGTTGAGCAAATGGAACTGCAGGAAATTTTATTTCTTTTCAAGACGCTTAAAAAGGACATCACAGCTGAAGTCTTTACCTATCTTACTTATGAGAAAAAAGAAGAGATTATTAAGTCATTTACTGGCCCAGAAATTACTTCGATGTTGGATAATCTGTATGCAGACGATATCGTGGACTTTCTTGAGGAAATGCCGGCAAATGTAGTAAAGCATGTTTTAGCTGCCGCAACCAGCGAGCAAAGAGCAGAGATTAATTTGCTGTTATCTTATCCGGAGTATTCGGCAGGTTCCATTATGTCCACAGATTTTGTTGAGTTGGAATCGAAAGATACTGTTGGTAGAGCGATTGAAAAATTAAAGAAACAAGGAGAAAGGGCAGAAACTATTAGTGTGAGTTATGTGATTGATGCAAAGCGTCTTCTTGTCGGCTCTGTTATCCTGCGCGATATTATATTATCCGATCCGGATGAAATCATTGAGCAAATCATGGACACGGATATCATTGCGGTGAAAACGCATGATGACCAGGAAGAAGTTGCACGGATTATTTCCAAGTATGATATTAACGTTGTACCTGTTGTGAATGATGAAAATCGGTTAATTGGTATCATTACTGTAGATGATATTATTGATGTTCTTGAAGAAGAGGTAACTGAAGATATTCAAAAAATGGCAGCAATTATCCCAACGGAAGGTTCATACCTTCAGATGACGATTAAAGAAATGACTAGAAGCAGAATTGTCTGGTTACTTTTACTGATGATATCCGCAACGTTTACTGGATTGATTATTGAAGGTTATGAAGCTCAATTGCTTATTATCCCTGCACTTGCAGGAGCCATACCTATGATTATGAGTACAGCGGGTAATGCAGGATCTCAGGCCAGTACCATGGTTATCCGTGGGATCGCGGTTGATGATCTAACGTATAAGGACTATCTGAAGGTGCTCTGGAAGGAACTTCAGGTATCGCTTATCAGTGGTGTCGTTTTATTTGGAGCCAACTGGGTGCGTCTATGGGTCTTTAAACCAGGTACCGCTTGGCAGATTGATTTAGTTATATCAGCTACACTGTTACTGACAGTGATTGTTGCGAAGCTGGTAGGAGGAATTCTTCCACTGATTGCCATGTTTTTCAAGCAGGATCCTGCAGCCATGGCGGCACCAATCATTACAACGATCGTGGATGCTGTCGCACTGATTATATACTTTAATTTGGCGGTAGCAATCTTGGGTATTTAGTTTATTTTTGTTATAATAAAGATATAAGAAAAGGAGAGTGTTTATGTCAACACCACACAATCAAGCAGAGAAACATCAAATTGCTAAGACCGTATTAATGCCAGGAGATCCTCTTCGTGCAAAATTTATTGCGGAAACATTTTTAGAAAATGTGGAACAGTTTAATGAAGTGCGAAACATGTTTGGGTATACCGGTACTTACAAAGGCCATCGTATTTCTGTGATGGGTTCAGGTATGGGTATGCCAAGTATTGGTATCTACTCCTATGAGCTTTTTGCAATGTATGATGTAGAAAATATCATTCGTATAGGTTCAGCAGGTTCATATAGTAAGGATGTAAATCTTTATGAGGTTGTACTTGCGGACAGTGCCTGGAGTGAATCCAGTTTTGCGAAAACCGCTTTTGGATATGATGAGGATGTATTACTTCCATCTGCCGAATTAAATCAGAAATTAAAGGATGCAGCACAACGTCTGGATATCCCTCTTGTTGAAGGGCGAATTCATTCAAGTGATGTGTTCTACCGTGATTCCGGCGTATCTTTTGAAGATATTTTTAAAGATACAGGTTCGGTCGCGGTTGAAATGGAATCATTTGCTTTATTTGCAAATGCACGTAAGTTAAATAAACATGCCGCATGCCTTGTTACGATTTCAGATTCACTGGTTACTCATGAAGTGACAACAGCTCAAGAACGTCAAAATTCATTTACTAAGATGATGCAGGTTGCACTTGAACTTGCCATTGAGGACTAATGAAACACATTATCTTTGTTAAAGATCTTACCACTGTGGAAGATGTTAGCAAACTTCAGGATGCGTTGAGTGATACTCGTCTGGATTTTGAAATTAACCTTGAGCGTAGTGCTATCATTATTGAGGGTCGAAATGATTTGGTTCATTTGGCCAAGACTGCGATTAGAGAAGCTGGATATACTGTTGCGTAGATAACGAAATCCCTGAGAATCCCTCTTAGGGGTTTTGTTTTATGCCTTGATGAATGTGTAAAAAATTGGGTAAAAAATGCAAAAAGGTACTTGCACAAAATTAGGTCCTATGTTAATATAAATAAGCGCTAAGTTAATCAGCAAGAGCATGGAGATGTACTCAAGTGGCTGAAGAGGTGCCCCTGCTAAGGGTATAGGTCGGGAAACTGGCGCGAGGGTTCAAATCCCTCCATCTCCGCCATTTTTTATAGAAACACGGTCCAGTGGTGTAGTGGTTAACATGCCTCCCTGTCACGGAGGAGATCGCGGGTTCGATCCCCGTCTGGACCGCCATTTTTTTATTTTGCAGGTGTAGTTCAATGGTAGAACACGACCTTGCCAAGGTTGATACGGGGGTTCGATTCCCCTCACCTGCTCCATATGCAATAAAATCCACTGAAAAGTGGATTTTTATATTTCCTTAAAATTACATTGGCATTACAATATTAAATTTCTTCAAAATCTTAACTGAATAATCCTCGGATTCTTTGTTTTTTTTACCTTAACTAACAGATGTGTCTATTAAAGTTTAACCGGTCCACATAAAATCTTACTCTACAAAAGAAGTCTATTACTAAATATCTGTGCTTTAGGATTTTATATACCCCCAAAGCATCATAATGGGGTATAAAGGATGACACCTTGAGGACATATGATTATACAGATTTATCAAAAATAGTGATTGATCTTGAAATATTAAGTTTAGTGTCAAAGATTCATGAATATAAAGGAAGACAAGAGCTCTACTTAGAAACTCAACCTCAAACGCTAGATAAACTTCTAGAAGTCGCGATGATTCAAAGCACGGATGCATCGAATCGATTTGAAGGAATTTTTACGACTGATAAAAGACTTCGTGAACTTGTTAAGATGAAGGCAGATCCTAAGAGTAGAAATGAACAAGAAATCGCAGGTTATCGCGATGTCTTGACGTTAGTTCATGAGATCTACTCTTATATTCAAATGGAAAAAAATGAAATTCTAACTCTGCATAATAGACTATATTCCTGTTATCCAAATCCCTATAAAGGTAAGTATAATTCACTAAAAAATTTAAATACTGAAAAGCATTTTAATGCAGAAGAATTTATTTGATTTGAATCTGTTGATCCAATGGATGTCGATGATCATATGGCTTTAATGCTTCAAGCTTTTAATAAAGCATTAAGAGAAACATTAATCGATCCACTTCTTTATATTCCTTGTTTTATCTTGAACTTTCTATGTATTAACCTTTTTAATGATGGAAATGGTCGCATGGCACGATTGCTAACTTTATTAGCATTGTACAAGACTGGATATATCGTAGGTCGATACATTAGTCTTGAACTCATTATTGAAAAGAGCAAGCAGTCCTATTATGATACGCTTTATGAAAGCTCATTAAACTGGTATGAGAATGAAAATAATTATGGTCCATTCTTAAAATATTTATAAAGTACATTATTAAAGGCGTATGAAGAATTCGATGAAAGGCACAAAGGATTACTATCTGATACTCAAACATCGTTGAATCGAATTCATCAGCTTATTGAAAGATCACTAGAACCACTCTCAAAATCTGATATCGTACCTCTGTTTTCTGAAGTAAGTCAAAAGAACGTTGAAAGAGTTTTAAACCAACTTAAAAATGAGAATAAAATTATAATGATGGGTTCTGGACGAGCGATTAAGTATGTTAGAACACCAATGAATTTAGAAGACTAGTTTTTTATGTAAAGATGATGTGTGATCAAGGTTATCAAACGATGACGGTTTTTCGACAGTCTCCAATCGTGTGATCGAAGAATCTTTTATATTATGATACAATCAAAGAAATAAAATCTGTTGTTTATCAGTTTAAAGGAATGATTTTCAATCAATGGGAAGGGAACTTATGAAGTATCTGACACAAAATCTTGAAGGAGTCATGTTAGGCACAATCTTTTTGATTGTCTATGCCTTGATTGTGTTTTTGTTTTTAGAAAATAGTAGAACCAAAAGAGTCGCTAGATGGATGTTTCTTGTAGGTTTGGGCTTGTTTTGGTTAGGTACAATCATTGACTACGCAAGTCTGGTTATTATTGGACATAACCTGTCGTTATTGAGTCTGGTTGTAGGTATTTATGGTAACTATCTGCAACGAAATGAACTTTTGTTCGTATTTATGTTTTCGTATGTATGTTTTCAAATGGTGGGGTACTTTTTTTCCATAGAATGCCTACAGACAGTCATTATCACAGAATCTTCAAGGTTGTTTATACCAGTTGGTCCTGCTATGATTTTACCTTTACTAGTCGTTCTTACTTACTATTTTTTCTTAAAGAAAGTTAAGAAAATCGATGTTAATTAGTTATATTATTAGATCGTGCGGATGAGTCATAGGGATTCTACAATCATCTACGTCTTAGTGAAATTTCTTAAAAGTTTGGCTTTTTTTGTTAGATTTGTGTTCAATCTAGCGTAATGCGCATGTCATTTTAATCCGTTTAAGTGGCATAAATTTAGCAGGGGTTTCATCAAACAGTGTGCAGTAGTCAATTTCACTGATTTAGAGTCATTACAGTAGAATATTCAAATAAGCATATGATGTACTTAAAGTGCTGACATTACATTCTGATTTAGATGTGTTTAATGAATCATAGCAAGTACACTGAAAATCCCATTAACAGCACTTTTCTCCAGTTTATAACAGAAGAATTAGTTTGCTATAGTATCCCCTCACATGCTCATGTTCGAACACATCGTAACTTAGGTGACTTATATATTGTTAATAGTAATTATTATCAATAAAAGATGTTTTTCTCTTTCATTTCATTAAATTATGTACTATACTATAGACATAAGAAATAAAGGAGAGCAAAACTATGATTAGTCAACGTTTACAAGATGCGATTAACGATCAAATCAATTTCGAATTATTATCTTCTTATCTGTATCTATCTATGTCAGCTTATATGGAAGCAAATGATTTTCCAGGAGCTGCTAACTTTATGAAAAAACAAGCTGCTGAAGAGGTTGAGCATGCGATGAAGTTCTTTGACTTTATGAATGAAGTTGGGGCAAGAGTTGTTCTTAAAACCATTCCTGGTCCAGAGATTGAATTTGCTGGATATGTGGAAGCATTTAAAGAATCATTGGCACACGAAAAAATCGTCACAGCACGTATTAACAATCTTTATGATATTGCGGTTGAAGAAAAAGATCATGCGGCATTGTCCACACTTACCTGGTTCATTGATGAGCAAACAGAAGAAGAAGATAGTTTCAATGCGATTATTGCTAAACTAGAAAAAGGCAAATCAAGTCCAATTGGTATCTTGATGGTCGATAGCAAATTAGCTGAAAGATAAACATCGAATAATAAAGGTCAATAACATGAGTCATTGACCTTTTTTTACTTGTATTGAGTAAATTTAAGAGTAAAATTGGATGGGTCTTTAAGGATGACGTCATGATCACTGATTGAGAAGGGTTGAAGCCTCCGATACATATCTTGTTCAACATTAAACTGAAGATATCTCAAACCGACTGAATTATCTTTAACTAAAGGTATGTTTTGTCCTTTCCAAAGATTAACTGCAAGATGATGGTGATATTTTCCCCAACTGAAGAATCCTGCCGATGGTATATTGATGATTAAATCCATACCGAGTACATTTTGGTAGAACTCCTTTGATTTGTTCAAATCACTTCCATGGAAGTGAGCATGTCCCAAGATCGTTTCATCAGGGAACAAAGAGAGGTTTTCTGTATGCAGGGAAAGAATTTCATCTATATCCAAGGCAGACTGATTTGCCATAATGTCCAGTTGATTATGTTTCCATGGCCATTTCTGTTCGTCTGTATCAGCTGCCAACTCGATACCATTGCCATCCGGATCACTTAAGTAAATCGCCTCTGAAATGACATGGTCACTTGCACCTTGAATGGGTGTTTTAGTTTCGATAAAATGTTTGAGTATGCGACTAAGATATCGTCGATCAGGATATAGATAAGCAATATGATAAAGACTTGTGGAATTTTTTTGAAAAGAGGCATTCAAATCTTCCACAAGCTCAAGCAAAACTGAATCTTTGGTTCCCAGAGTAGCCACAGATTCTTGATTCTTGTGTAAAGTCATACCTAAGGTTTGAGTGTAAAAGGAAATTAAACGCTCCTTATTGTGCGTTGTAAGCGATATTTTTTCCAATCGTGGAATTGGTTTTGAATGAAACTTTGACATAAGCACCTCCACTTACTTTAAGTAAGTATATTCTCATTAAACTATATCCACGAATGATAGTCAATGAAGTTGCTCAGTTATGGTATAATATTCAAAAATGAGGGATATATATATGCAAAAACAAGTTAGTAGGGTCCTGTGGATAACATTGTTTTTAAATCTACTTGTCAGTGGAATTAAAATTTCCATAGGATTGGTTACTCGAATCCAAAGTATACTGGCGGATGGCTATCATTCATTATCGGACAGCTCCTCCAACATTATTGGTCTGATCAGCACAAGAATCTCAAATAAACCCGTGGATGAAGACCATGCATATGGTCATCAACGATATGAAACATTGGCAACACTCGTGATTGTGGCTTTGCTTGTGTTTTTGGGAATTGAAGTTATATCCAAAGCAATTAGTAATCTATTAAATCCAACTGAACCTTCTTTTTCCTTGGTTGCAATTTTCTTAATGATATTCACACTGATAGTCAATATGTTTGTTACGTTTTCGGAAACCCATTTTGGGAAAAAATACAAGTCGACCATTTTGATTGCGGATGCCAAGCATACGGCTTCAGATATATACATCACTTTAGGTGTTCTCACAAATCTGGTTGCCATCACCGTTTTTAATGCACCCTTATGGCTTGACTCCATCACATCGCTCGTCATTGCGGTGGTGATTTTTAAGACAGCCTATGGAATATTTCTAGCCTCGAGTAAGGAGTTAACGGATGCCATCGCAGTCGATCCTCATGAAATCGAGGAAGTAGTTTTGAAGAACATCTATGTGGAGGAAGTTCATAAAATACGTTCAAGAAAATCTGGGAATCATGTGTTTATTGACTTCCATGTGAAGACAGATCCGCAAATGCTTTTAGTCCAGGCGCATCAACTTTCACATGATTTGGAGGATAGTCTGAAGCAAGCTTTTGATGGATACGAGGTTAGTGCAGTTGTCCACGTAGAGCCCAAAGGAGTCTCGTCCATGCGAAAAAAATAACATTTGTCATATTGACAAGTGTTTTTTAATGTACTAAAGTAGAATAAGTGTAGAAAGGATGATTATTATGAAACTGGAAATCAGAGATGTTTGTAAAAGTTTCTCATCTAAACAAATCCTGCATAATGTTAGTTTTACAGTGTCTTCCGGCAAGGCTATGGGCTTTTTAGGAAGAAATGGAGCAGGAAAAACAACGACCATACGTTCCCTTATGAATGTATTTAAGCAAGATTCAGGCGAGTTTTTGCTCGATGGTCAACACCTCGATGTTACCAAAGTTAAGATTGGTTACTTACCGGAAGAACGAGGGATGTACTCCAAAGAAAAGATTCTTGATCAGCTAATCTACTTTGCACGTCTTAAAGGGGCAAAATACAAGGAAGCTAAAGAGTCGGCAGAGTATTGGCTTAAACGTTTTGAATTGGATTATGCAAAACATCACAAACTCGAAACGCTTTCTAAAGGAAACCAGCAGAAAGTACAGATTGCACAAGCGTTGCTTAATGATCCGGATGTGTATATTTTTGATGAACCCTTCAGTGGACTCGATCCAGTTAATTCACAGGTATTGAAAGATGTGATTCAGGAGAAAATCGATCAAGGGAAGTTAGTCATTTTCAGTTCTCACCAAATGTCCTATGTTGATGAGTTTTGTGACGAAATCGCACTCATTGATAAAGGTAGAATCATTCTCAGTGGTTCACTGAAGTCAATCAAGGAGGCCATGGGTGAAGGGAAAGTGCGGATTAAGTTTAAACAGATGTCCAATGAAGACTCTATCAATTGGATGAAGAATCATCTGCCTCAATTCCAGTGTGAATCTGATCGTCAATCATTAATCGTAAGTATTATAGATACCACCAGTAAAGAGTTCTTGAAATTGTGTGCTTTAAAGGATGCGGATGTGGAATACTTTGCACCATATCGCCCAACATTGCACGATATATTTGTTAAGAAAGTAGGTGAAGAGAATGCATAATGTCGATAAAGTTTTTATGTTCGAGTTAAAAAGCATCTTGCAAAAGAAATCTGTACTTGTGACAACGATTATTATTGCTTCTCTTTTCTTCATTGCAACATTTATTCCAATGATTATTGGTTTTTTTGATAAGGAAGAACCTATTTCAGAGGGTCCGCAAAATCCAAGTATGTATCTAATTGGCGAAGCAGCCATTGTCTTAAATACCTCTGAACTAAGCGTTGAAGAACTCGAATTATTTATAGAGCAGTTGGACGTGTTTGCCACTCAATCCGAGTTGGAAAATCAGATTCGAAATAATCGCTATTCGATAGGGTACATCATCGATTCACCCACCTCGTTCACATATGTCGTGAACAATCAGGAACTGTATTCTTATTCATCGTCCATGTTCCAATCGGTACTATCTCAGATTCAGGTGAATAAGAATCTGATTGAGCAAAACCTCGATCCAAACCAGGTTCACCAGGCGTTTAATGTTCAAATTCACAGTGAGTCCATCATTCTTGGTAAAGATGCAAGTAATGGTTTTCTAATGACATACATCCTGATGTTTGCGGTATACATGCTTGTTATCATGTATGGATCATTCGTATCAACCTCTGTCGCAAGGGAGAAGGACAATCGAACCATGGAGTTACTCATAACCTCTACGAAACCCGCAACGCTGATTGTTGGAAAGGTGTTCGCCAATGGGGTTGCAGGGATTGTCCAGTTTGGTTCTGTCATTCTTGCAGGTCTTCTTGGCTTACTTATTAATCAGAACAGTTTCCCGGAAGAACTTCTTCAAATGCTCAAAGGCGGCATGGCTTGGGATTCATGGGCAATATTCCTCATTTTTACCATCAGTGGATATTTACTTTACCTCTTTATCTATGCCTCGCTTGGGTCACTGGTTTCAAAGGTCGAAGATGTAGGTGCATCCGTTACACCGATTACCATGTTATTCATCGTAGCCTATTTGATCGCTTCGATTGGAATGCAGATGCCTAATGGGCTGGCTTTAAGAATCGGATCCTATGTCCCGTTTACAGCCATCTTAGCTATGCCGATTCGTTACACACTATCAACCGTAGGCTGGTACGAGTTGGTCATATCAATGATTCTGATGATTTTGGCTACACTGATCTTTGCCTATCTATCCATCCGTATTTACCGACTCGGATCTCTTAACTATGGAAATAAAATCGGCTTTATCAAAGCAATTAAAATGGTTATTAAAAAGGAAAACGCCTAATGGATGTAAGCTACTTTGAATCATTAAGTCCAGAAAAACAATTGGATTATTTATATGAGGAATTTGATGAAGAACAGCGCTTAACTGCCAGTTTTTCTCGCTCGATCGAATTTAAAACCACCATGAATATCATTCTTGAACATGCTGAAGCACCAGCACATATTCTGGATGTGGGTGCTGCGACAGGGATCTACAGTGTTCCTCTGGTAGCCATGGGACATACGGTGGATGCGGTTGAAATTGTTGGGAAGCATGTTCAATCCTTGCTTGGCAAAAAAGAAAAGGCAGGTTTGGATGGATTGAGTATCTATCATCAGTCTGCATTAGATATGTCAAATTTAAGAAGTAATTCGTATGATTTAGGGTTATGTTTTGGACCACTCTATCATCTTGTGAATCATAACGATCAGAAAAAGGTGATATCGGAAATGTGCCGATTGATTAAAGATCATGGAGTCATCCTTTTCTCCTTTATAAACAATGACATGGTTATTGCAACGGAAACTTACTATAGTCAAGGGTTATATCTGGTTGAACAAACGTACGATCACATGACATTCAAAGTTGAAGATAAGCCCTTTGTCTTTCACACACTAACACAGGCTAAAGAGTTACTGGAATCATGTGGATTAGAAATCCTGGAAATCATTGCATCTGATGGATTAAGTGAGCTTATGAGAAGTACACTTGATGCCATGGACGATAACATGCAAAAGCAATGGTTAAAGTACCATGACTATACATGCAGAAAGCCAGAGTTTCTTGGAGCAAGCAATCACTGGTTATTTGTTGCAAAAAATAAATAAAGTAAAAGGGATGACTCGTGAGGAATCATCCCTTTGTTTATGCTTTACTTTTATAATAGCTATGCAATGCACGAATGCGATTCATCTCGTTTGTCACTATCATGAATCCTTCATCCACGCCCATACCCGGTTTAGCAAGGATTTGACATGGGTGAGTGGCCATTGCCACATGAACACAGACTTGAGCACTACGGTCGGTCTCGTTGCACGTACCACCTTGATAGGCTAGTACGCCTTTGCTACGACAATACAAGACAGCTTCGATGGTATTGTTTATGCCACCTAAATCAGGAGTTTTAATCTGAATCATATGACCAGCTTTGTTATCAGCGAAATATTTGATATCTTCAAGCGTGTTGCACCACTCATCCGCAACGATAATGACCGGTATATTGGCTTCATCTAATCTGCGGGTAATTTCTTTAAGTGCTTCCATTTGAGCTGTGCGCTCCTCCACATCCATAGGACCTTCCATACGTAGTTCAAATGGGGCGGCTGTTTCCGCACAAACGCGTAGATACTCCACCATTTTATCCATATCCTGATCAAAAATCGTTCCAAGGTTACCATATAAGTCAAGATGAATGGCAGGGAGATAATCTTCACTCAATCGTTTCTCCAAAATTCGCTTACGAAGCCATGCAATATAATCAAGCAGGATTTCTCCTTTGTATCCAAGCTTTGTAGGAATGTGATTGATTAAGCCGTGAGGTAAAACATCTGCTCCTTTGATAATCATTTTATCTACATTGTTATATCGGTCATCACCGGATTGCATAAAAATCGGGATTTTTTCATCACTGACTTCCGTCTCATATTCCTTAGCAACAACATCTGCCATCACTGTGTGATTGGCCTTTGCTACCGCATCCAGGAGGGCTTGGGAAATCCCATATCGAATGGCGGTGTGAAATGGTTTTTGTGTATTGGGACGAATGGCACGGTCAATTTTCTCGGCTAAAGGTCGGAAAGACTCAAGCGATGCTCCGATAAGCATGGGTCGAATATACTCGTAAATGACAGGAATGTATTCCTCTGCCAGAAATAATGGATCACGACCACCGGCGCCTGAATACTGAACAGCAGCACAGTCGCCATAAGCCACTTGACCATCTTCCAAGATGAGCATAATCGAAATAGATTCTCCCGCCTGTCGAATTGAGGTGAACCCAGGTGTGATTGGTTCACCAATATACGTTGCTCCATCTAAAACACCATGTTTCTTGATGGCGCGCTGATCATCAAAATAAAATCCAGTTCTTCCTGCACTACAAAGCACATCAATAATTTTCATTTTTTATTTCTCCTCGGGACGGCCAATCATACGGCCTTTTCCAATGGCATAGACATCGTCAATCACCATTTGGAAGCTGACAGGGCGGCCTTCAAACTCACCGCGTAACTGAAGTTTCTTTCGATGAAACTCCTTAAGTTCATCTGTAAACGGCAGGTTGCCTGGTTCAAGAAAACGAATTGCACCTTCATTGTCACGTGCAGGTAGAACCAGACCTTGATTAAATTTACTTGGGGCAAATGGAACATCGATGACACCGGAATTAAACCCAGCGATGGCTCCTTGAGCAATATCACCGTGTCCTAGTTCAAACATTTTGTCAACGATGCATCGGGTTTCCTTTTCGATGATATCCATCTCAGCTAGCAACTCAGCTGTTTCAGTCATCCGCTGATCCTTTAGCATGGTTACTACCTGTTTGGTCGTTCTTAATCCTTGGGCATTTGCTTTTGGCGTAGGAATACCAAGTGCTTCATGAGGAGATTTGACAATGACTTTGGTCGCACCCGCAATGGCAGCTGTAGCTGCACCCCAGCTGATAACTCCATAAGCCTTTGCTTCATCCTGAGGGAAGCCACCCATCCATTGATGAAAAACAGTAGTAACATACACATCATGATAACCATTGGTATGTAAATAGTCTGTCGTAAGTTTTTCGAGTGTTCGGATGGCTGCAACGTCTTGAATTAAGTTGCCGCACTGACCATATCCGACCGTAATGTTCTTTACGCCTTGTTCAGCGGCGAGCAAACTTTCAATAATAGCCACACTATGAGAAATACAGGGAGGTACCAAGGTTCCGGTTAATGGGCCATAAGGTTCACGATTAATGGAAATACCGGCTTCCTCATAGATTCCGACAAGACGATCGCAATATTGCCAATCGGTGATGGTTCTCTCTAAACTGTGGTTTTTGGAATAAGGAATATTGTAGGATAGCCCACCGCCTTCATAGGAGGTAAAACCACCCGCAAGTGTAATTTCAGCCAGTAAACGGGCATCAGGAGTCCCATGGCGAACCTGAACTGGAACATTGACGGATTCAATGACTTTTCTACATTGATCAACTCCATGATTAACAGCTGGGAAACCATTCAAGAGTGATCGCCCTTCACGAACACTTTCGTCAATTCCATGTTGAGCTTCCTGATACCGATTGTGTCTTGTATAACTGTCAATCGTCGAAGGAAGACAATCTGCACTACCTTGATCCTGTAAGTATTGCAATAACTCTATATGTTTATCAACCAATGCTACACCTGCGCGCGGTTGAATGATGGTTGTTTTTGATTCTTTTGCTTTGATCATCATTTTGGAAAAACTACGATGTTCACCTAATTGACGATGATATTCAAAAGCCTCATTAAGATTAACTTGAGATCCAGTAGGCCAACCACGCAATACTTCTTCTCTAAGCTTATAAAACTCTTCGTCTGTCAGACGCTTATTCTGTAATGACATATTATACCTCTTTCAGATTTTCCTTTAGTAGTTGCAATGCAGCTTTGGGATAGTTGATGGAGAGTAATCCCATGGCAGCCAGAATATAGTTCTGGTCAAGATAGAATCTTGAGTTGCTTGGTTTTAGACTCATAGGCTGCTTCAAATCATACTGAGAAGCTTTGAGAGCAGATTTAATATTGGAATGATGAATGAGCGGACCACCTGTACCAATCACATGGTGAACCATGCTCAAGTCTTTTCCAGTCTGCTGATAGACGGTTCCAAACGGGGTGTAATGAACTTCTAAGAAACCAGCATGACGAGTCACACTTTCACGAATAGCTATTTCCGCTGCAACATCATCCAGTGTTTTCATTAATCCCGGTTCTTCCATAAACTGTTCAGGATGATTCGTTAAGTCATCGCACATTTGCTTGACAACTTCAGGTGGTACTTTTAACACATCAGCCACCACATCAATCCCAACACCTTGAATCAAAGCATCCAGACTGTATCTTGCACCTAAATCACCTTCGACAGTTCGTTTGATCAAAGGCTCAGCCAAGCCCTTCATAATCACATTGCTCTGTCTTGGTGCTCCATCGGCTACACTATGCACATCAGTAGTTGCTCCACCCACATCCACAATCATAAGCTCACCAATACCGGGATTTGATAAATATCCTTTGGATAATAGCTCGGCCCCTAGCAAAACAGCGGAAGGGGTAGGCATAAGAATATTGTCAATACATGCCTGTACTGTGGATAATCCCTTAGCCACAACAATGTGGTCAAGGAAGATTTTGCGAATCAGATTCTGTGCAGAATGAATATTCAGCTCATTGAGAGTTGGCATAACATTGGATGCAATACTGACATCCCAACGATGTTCTCTTAATAAGGCAGCTATATCATCCGCGATAACTTTATTTCCAGCATAAATCAAAGGACAGCGATGGTTCATAGTGGTTAGTCTTTGGGCATTGGCTGTGACTACCTTTGTATTACCACCATCAATGCCTCCGGTAAAAAGAATAATATCAGGTTTTATACGCTCAATTTTTTTGATTTCATACTCATTCAGTTCAAAACTGAATGTTTCGAGTACTTTGGCACCTGCACTAAGTGCTGCACGCTTGGCAGCTTCAGCAGTTAATTGAGGGACCAACCCAATGGCAATCATCTTTAATCCACCAGCGGCACTTGAACAAGCATATCGTTCGTTAAATTCCTGAATACCCGTGACTTTGATAATCTGTTCGAGTGCGCGATTAAAACCGAAGTTAATATCATCGTGAATCGTTGTGAATGATTGTGCACGTGCAAGGATGGAGGGTGTATCGACATCTATCGCTGTTACCTTTGTAAAGGTAGATCCGAAGTCAATGCACAGTACTGGCTTCATATATCGATTCCCAAGTCCTGCATTAAATCGCGTATCCCATCATTCGGATCACTTCCTGGAGGATAAATACGATCAAATCCCATGGCTAAAAACTTATCCTTCACTTCTTCGAATGGGGTTTTACCTACAACCAGGTTGCCACCCACATAAAGCTTAATCGTTTCAAGACCAGCCTCAATACATTTTTCTCTTAATCCTTTGCAATCGAGCTCGCCATGGCCATACAGAGAGGAAACAATCATTGCCTCTGCACCAGACTCAATGGCTGCCTGAATAAACTCTTCCTGAGAAACCATGACGCCAAGATTGACCACATGAAAACCGGCCTGAGAGTACGCGTAATGAAGGATTTTATTTCCTACCGCATGTACGTCAGCGCCGATAACTCCTAAAACAATCGTGTGTTGATCCATAATCACCTTGCATGATTTCTTAAAAATCATGCGCTCCTTTCACATTCAATACCATGTAAGCGGTATCATCAGTTCTTCATCTTTATCATAAAACCTATCACACACAGTGTCAACCTAAACAAGGAAAAATGTTAAAAAAGTGGCTTTTCAAGCCTGTTTTCTGATTAATTGACAACTTGATTGCCATAGAGGGATTGCCAGTTAGACAAGATAAAACGGGTAATTACTTGAAGTTTTAGTGGGTTTATGATATAAAGATAACGCACATGAAGAAAAGAGAAATTGATTATATGAATGTACTTATTTTCCAAGATGGATCACTTAAAAAATACAACACACTTCGCCTTGAAGCGAAGGCTAAAAACCTATACTTACCTTTAAACGTGGATGGAATCATTGAAACACTTGAGTTTGCGAAAGGTCGCAAGCTGGTTGTTCTTGGAAATGGGTCCAATGTTTTATTTGCACAGGATTACTATGATGATTCATATGTTTTTCTGATTACAACCATGATGAATGACATGGATGTTGTGGATAATGAAATTGTCGTAGATGCGGGAGTCAGTTTTCATGACCTTGCCTGGTTTGCCATGGATCATCAAATTGGTGGATATGAGTTCACGGAGGATATACCTGGAACTGTTGGTGGTGCATTAATTATGAATGCCGGACAATGGCAGTGGACAATTGGGCAATATGTCCATTGGATCGATGTTGTCAATAGGGATACAGGGAAGTTGCAACGTCTAATACCAGATGATAATTTCTTTCAGTACCGTTATACCAAGCTGATGGAAATGAACGTGATTGTGGCAAGAGCGGGACTCAATATACAGCCAGGTGAATACAATGATGTATTCTTCCGTATGCTTGACTTCAAAAAAGAACGATATATGAAACAACCGCGCAACTATCCAAATGCAGGCAGTGTGTTTAAGCGCCCGACAAAAGACGGTGAAACCTACTTTGTTTGGAAATTGTTTGATGAAGTCAATCTTCGCGGTTATCAGGTAGGTGGAGCTAAAGTGTCAGAGAAGCATCCGGGATTTATCGTGAATGTGGATCATGCAAGCGTCGATGATTGCCTAAATCTAATTCAGGAATGTACTGTTCGAGTGAAAAATCATTTCGATATAGATTTGCATCTTGAGTGGCGTGTCATTAAGTAAAAATGAAATCTATCCTTGTGGGTAGATTTTTTTGCGTGATAAAAATAATTATCAATAAGCACTTCATAATCATTGACACGCTTCAGTAGGACAAAGTAAAATGTGATTACATACAAGGGGGTATAGCATGAACAACTATACGATCGACGGATCAAAACTGTATTCATTTATTGTCTCGGGCGCACGAAATTTGATTGTGAATGAGCATGGTCTTAACAAGATAAACGTATTTCCGGTAGCAGATGGTGATACTGGAACTAATCTGGCACTCACCATGAAAACAATTCTAAAAAAAGCTCAAAAAGATGATCACACAAACACAACGATGTCTTCTATTGCGAAGGCTGCAATTGAAAATGCCTATGGAAATTCAGGTATGATTTTTGCACAGTACCTAAATGGTTTGGCAATCGAAATTGGAAGTCGCACACAACTGACACAGGAAGAATTCGTTTTAGCTACTCAAAATGCGGTTAAATATGCATATGAAGCTGTTTCATCACCTAAAGAAGGCACGATCCTAACAGTCATGAAAGAATGGTCATCGGACTTAAAAAATCATGTAAGTGAAGAGTTTGAAACACTGCTGGAGCGTTCGATTGAAAATGCCAAGAAAACAGTAGATAACACTAAATTCAAATTAAAAGTTCTCATGGATAACAATGTGGTGGATGCAGGTGCTAAGGGGTTTCTATATTTTATTGAAGGAATCTATCAATATGTTAAAACAGGGATACTCGATGAATCTCACTTTAAAGCCGCAACGATGGAAGAACATGTCGAAATCATACCGAACACAGACATAGGCGAACTTAGATACTGTTCTCAGTTTCTGGTTCAAACAGAAAAAGATAAAGAGTACTTTACAAAGCTGATGACACCTTTCGGGGATTCACTGGTTGTAAGCAAACGGGATGAGTATGTTCAAATACATATCCATGCCAAACAGCCTGAAAAGGTTATGGCAACGCTCGTTCGTGAAGGAATAGTTATTTCATCCAAGGTGGATGACATGCAGCTACAGGCAAATCTGCTTCATCGCAGGAAATCACCCATCGTTATTGTGACGGACTCCATTGCGGACTTTCCTCAAGAGTTTGCAGAGAGAGAACAGATTACTGTGATTCCACTCAATCTGATTGTGGATTCAACCGTCTATCTTGATAAAGTGACAATGACACCAGAATACTTCTATAAGCACCTGGATGACTATCGGATGAATCCGACTTCAGCTCAACCAACACAGGAACATCTGGAACGATATCTAACAGGATTAATTGAACAGGCAGAATCAGTCATCGGTATCTTTGTATCATCGAAAATGAGTGGAACATTTAATAATATTGTTCGTAATGTCAATAGTCTGAATGTTACGAAAAAAATTTCGCTGATTGACTCCAAAGTGAATTCGGCTGCTCAGGGTCTAGTGGTTATGGAAGCCGCAAAACTTAGAAATCAGGGATTGAGCCATGATGAAATCGTAGAAAAGCTGGAAGTGATCATCAAAAATACGCATATCTATGTGAGTGTCAAGGATTTGAAATACATGATTCGCGGTGGAAGGGTGTCGAAAGTTCAAGGAATCATACTTTCAAAACTGGACTTAAAACCCGTTATCTCCATCGATGAAACAGGTAAAGGTACCATTTTTGCCAAAACTCTGTCTCAAAAGAAGGCGGTAAAGCAAATTCTAAAGAAAGTTTCCAATGATATGAGAGAAAAGGGAATCATGACGTATAGCTTGGTTTACTCAGATGACATTGCGCATCTAAATGATTTTAAAAAGGAATGCAAGGAGATCATCGGAAAAGACCCGGCATACATTGAAGCCATTTCACCGATTGTTGGGTTGAACGCAGGTAAAGGTGCATTCGCCATTGCTTATATTAAAGACAGTCAATCTTAATCGAAGATAAAAGGAGTATCAAAATGAAATTCTTAACACAATTCTTAGTTGTTTTAGTTGTTTTCTTTGCCATTGACATCTTCTGGTTAGGGGTTGTGGCAAGAAATCTGTACGCAAAATATCTTGGATTTATCATGGCGCCTAATGTAAACTGGGCTGCCGCATTGCTTTTCTATGTTATCTTTATCATAGGGGTCATGGTTTTTGTCCTTCAGCCAGCACTTGAAAAGCAATCACTGATGCACGCATTCATCATGGGTGCATTCTTTGGATTTGTCACCTATGCTACCTATGATTTGACAAATCTTGCAACATTGAAAGATTGGCCAATAACCATTACGATCATTGATTTGATTTGGGGCACCGTTCTTTCATCTTCTGTCAGTGTGATCAGCTATCTGATTATTAGTCGCTTCTTCCTCTAAAGAAGAAATGTAAGCATATGGAGATGTTGAAACTGTAAAACAATGTGCCAAATTACCAAGAGGTGATCGATTCACCTCTTTTTTTCGATATAATAGACATAGAAAGTTGAGGTAACTATGTTTAAACTATGTGCCTTCGATGTGGATGGAACACTCTTTACATCGAAAAAAATGATTTCAGAACAAACCAAAGAAGCGATTTCGAAGGCAGTGAGTCAAGGGGCTTCGATTGCAATTGCCTCCGGCAGACCGACCCAAGGTCTTAAACGGGTTATCTCCATGCTTCAGATACCGTTATCCTCAGTTTACCTAGTTGGATATAACGGAGCTAAAGCTACGCGTGCGGATGATGATAAGACGCTGCTTTCACGACCGATGGATCGTAATTTGGCGAATCAACTGTTTGAATATTGTAAGAGATTTGATGTGAGTGCTTATGTCTCTACAAATCAAACCATGTATGCTTCTAAGGCTGATGGATTTAACATTGAATATGAGAGTTCGGGAAACAATCTATCAATCACTGTGATGGATAACATGAACCTCATTGAAGAAGATATCCACAAGATTCTGTTCAGTGGACATCCACAGGAAATTAATCGGATGCTTGATGATGCAAGGATTCATTTTTCTTCATTATGTGAACTGAGTATCTCAGCACCTTTTTATCTTGAATGCAACTCAAAAGGAATAAACAAAGCCGATGCCCTTGAAGCTGTCTGTGAAACAATGGGAATCGAGCGGAAGGATGTCATCGCCTTTGGGGATGCAGGGAATGATCTAGAGATGATTGAGTTTGCAGGATATGGGGTAGCGATGGGAAATGCCACAGATGCTGTTAAGGAAATTGCGAATGAAATCACTTCAAGCAACGATGATGAAGGCATTGCACACGTGCTTAATCGATACTATTTCTAAATCGACCATGTGAAAACACATGGTTTTTTTGACTTCAAAAGATGATATACTTAAGGTAGAAATAAGCTAAAGTGAGGTGGCGAATCATGAATGCTGCGATGGGAAAGATTTGCTTTGTGAACTGTAGTACACATGAAATTACTGAAGAAATTCTTGAACCTTCTTTTTATGAATCTTATTTAAGTGGTGTTGGTCTAGGGGTTGCCATTCTTCGTCGTGAGAAAATTGCACAAGTAAATCCGTTTTCTAAAGATAATATGCTTGGGTTTGTCAGCGGGTTGCTGACGGGGAGCGGCAGTGTTGTTACCGGACGATGGATGGCTGTATGTAAATCACCGATTACCGGTGGTTGGGGAGATGCAAACTGTGGAGGGACTCTGTCATTGGGGATTAAACAATGTGGCTATGATGGAATCTTTTTTACAGGTGAATTTGAGAAGCCATCCATCTTTGTCTGCGATGAAACGGGGC
>ERZ869909.1304-NODE-1304-length-20623-cov-34.193858_pt1 | contig 20623 bp, 18 predicted proteins | sample MGYA00520892_ERZ869909 | MGnify/ENA primary metagenome ERZ869909 (study PRJEB32215, sample SAMEA104723947) | bioreactor metagenome | biome: bioreactor; feature: anaerobic bioreactor; material: water | place: China | collected 2015-03-12 ... | reverse complement strand
GCAGGCGCCGTCGCCGTGACGCGCGCGATCAAGGCCTTGAAGGCCGATATCCTCAAAGTGGCTCCTCTGCAGGCCTATGTGGGCCACGCCTCTTGAGGCGTTTTGGCTCCCTCGGGCGTTAGCCTGCTTAAAGTCGCACTACTGAGTACCGAAATCGTTGGGATCATGTGGGTTCTGGTCAAGCGGCCAGACCGAATGGGAGAATTTAGCGATGTCGATGGAACGAGTTCCGATGACAATCGAGGGCTTCAAGTCGCTCGAGGCGGAGCTGCATCGCCTGAAATCCGAGGAGCGCCCGCGCATCATTCAGGCGATTGCCGAGGCACGCGCCCATGGCGATCTCTCCGAGAACGCCGAGTACCACGCTGCGAAGGAAGCCCAGGGCTTCAACGAGGCACGCGTGGCGGAACTCGAAGACAAGATCAACCGCGCCGAGGTGGTCGACACCTCGAAGCTGACGGGCACGTCCGTCAAGTTCGGCGCAACCGTCCATCTCGAGGACGAGGACACCGGCGAGAAGGTCAAATACAAGATCGTGGGCGACCTCGAGGCCGACGTGAAGGGCGGCAAGATCTCGATTTCGAGCCCCATCGCGCGCGCGCTGATCGGCAAGGGCCAGGGCGACACCGCCGAGGTCACGACGCCCAAGGGCGCGCGCTCCTACGAAGTCCTCAAGATCGAGTGGAAGTGAGGCCGTCCGTGCCCCGCGAGGCTGCCGCAGGGGCGTGGTCCACGTTCAGAGAGACGTCCGACAGGTCGGGTCTGGATCGGCGCCGCGTGCTCTCTGGGCTCGCGGCGCTGCCCTTCGCGGGCTGCGTCCTCGCTCCTATGGGCTCCGAGGGCGTCGCGGCGACGAAGCCCGTGACGCTTGCGCCCCGCCTGGCCGAGCCGATTGCGGCCGCCGGGCAGACGGGCGTGCTCGTGTTCGAGCTCGAAAGCGGCGAGATCGGCGTCTCCGATCTCGCGCGCGCCGGGCGGGGCTTTCTGCCGGCCTCCACGTTCAAGATCCCGAATACGCTGATCGCACTCGAAACGGGCGTGGTCGAAAGCCTCGATACGCCGGTCTTCGCATGGGACGGGAAGGAGCGGGGCATTTCGGGAAAGCCCGTCGCCGCCTGGAACCGCGATCAGGCCTTGCGGGACGCGTTCCGCAATTCGGCCGTCTGGGTCTACCAGGACGTCGCGCGACGGATCGGCCCGGAGCGGATGCAGGCGTTTGTCGATAGCTTGGACTACGGCAACCGCGATCTCGGCGGCGCCGCGATCGATACGTTCTGGCTCTCCGGCAATCTCCGGATCACCGCGCTTGAGCAGATCCGTTTTCTCGACGCGCTCCGCGCGAAGCGATTGAGCGTTTCGGAACGCGCGCAAACGCTCGTCCACGAGGCGATGGAGATCGAGCGCACCGCGCATTACGTCCTTCGCGGGAAGACGGGATGGGCCGACGAGATCGCCCTCGGGTGGTTCGTCGGCTGGATCGAGAGCGGCAAGGGATCGCGGCTGTTCGCGTTGAACATCGACATGACGAATGCCGCATCGGCGACATCGAGGATCGAGATCGTCAAGGCTGCGGCGCGCGATCTGAACCACATTTGAAGGGGTGCGCCATGCCCTTCGGCGTTTCTATGCGGGTTGAAGAATGAGTGAGAGCGAGAGCGAAAGCGTGGGTGCGGCGGACACGGCTCCAAGGTCCGCCTTCGCCTATCGGGCGTTCGTGCTCTACTGGCTCGCCCGCTTCTTCAACAGCTTCGCCATCCAGATCGTGTCCGTGGCCGTCGGCTGGCAGATCTACGACGAGACGCGCAATCCGTTTCTGCTCGGGATGGTGGGCCTCGTCCAGTTCGCGCCCGCCTTGCTCTTCGTGCTCGCGACAGGCGCCGTTGCGGATCGCTACGACCGCCGTGTGGTCATGGGCCTGTGCATCGCGCTCGAAGCCATCTGCGCCGCATCCCTCGGCATATTCTGGGTGTTGCACACGGCGGAGGTGGATATCGGCCACCCGATCTGGCCCGTGTTCGTCATCCTCACGCTGTTTGGCCTGGCGCGCGCGTTTCTGACGCCGTCGCTGCAGGCGCTGGCGGCCAACCTCGTCCCGCGCGAAGCCTTCGCCAACGCCGTCGCGTGGAACTCGTCCGCCATGCAGGCGTCCTTCACCATCGGCCCCGCCATCGGCGGCCTGCTTTACGGCATCTCGTTCCAGGTGCCCTACATCGTCGCTTTCGCGATGTTCTGCGTGGCGATGGTGCTCACGGCCCTGATCCCGAGAACGAGCCAGCGGTCGAGCGGTGAGAAGCGCTCGATCGAAACCATGCTTGCCGGCGTCCGCTACATCCGCTCCAATCCGGTCGTGCTCGGTGCGATCACGCTCGACCTCTTCGCGGTGCTGCTCGGCGGAGTAATGGCGCTGCTCCCGGTCTTCGCGCGCGACATCCTCGACGCCGGCCCGATGGGCCTCGGACTTTTGCGCTCGGCCGCGGGCGTGGGCGCGCTCCTGACGGCCATCTATCTCGTGCGCAATCCGATCCGCAACCATGCGGGCCGCATCATGTTCGCGGGCGTCGCCGTCTACGGTCTCTCGATCGCGGTGTTCGGCCTCTCGACCACGCTCTGGCTTTCGATCCCGATGCTGTTCGTGATGGGCGCGGCCGACATGCTGAGCGTGAACGTTCGCGCCACGTTGATCCAGCTCGCGACGCCGGACGACGTGCGGGGCCGCGTGAGCGCCGTCAACAGCGTCTTCATCGGTGCGTCCAACGAGGTGGGAGAGTTCCGCGCGGGCACCATGGCGGCTCTCGTCGGCGCGGTGCCGGCCGTCGTGATCGGCGGCGCAGGCGCCATCGGCATCGCCGCGCTTTGGGCGCGCCTGTTCCCCGATCTCTACAACAAGCAGAAAGTCACGTGAGGGTGGCGCGCGGCATCGGGGAGGGCGATCCCTTCGTCCGTCTCAGGTGTCGTCGGGGACCGTGAGCGGCACGCCGGGCGCGAGCTTGGCGCGGCGGATGGCGAGGTTCGTCTTGACGCTGGCGACGTTCGGCGCGGCCGTCAGCTCCTTCAGCACGAAATCCTGGAACGTCGAGAGATCGCGGGTCACGCACTTCAGGATGTAATCGCTCTCGCCCGAGAGCATGTGCGCCTCCCGCACGATGGGCCAGGACAGCAGCAGATCCTCGAACGCGCGCAGGTCCGGCTCGGCCTGGTTGTGCAGCCCGACGAGAGCGAACGCCGTCAGCTCGAAGCCGAGCGCCCGCTCGTCCACCAGCGCCGTATAGCCTTGGATCACGCCGGCGGCTTCGAGCGCGCGCACGCGCCGAAGACAGGGCGGAGCCGAAAGCCCGACCTTTTTTGCGAGCGCGACGTTGGTCAGCGCGCCGTCGGCCATCAACTCGCGCACAATGCGGCGGTCGGTTGCGTCCAGGCGAAGGGGCATGGGATATCCTCGACAGGGTCGATGTCCCCGGCCTAAGGCAGCATGGTAACAAATGCAAAGAATTCCTGCGTGGCAGGGTCTGTCTATTGCTCGAAAGGCCGCCGGTCGCGGGTGTAGACAGAGGCGGCCTCGCGGGAGAATGTGAGCCCATGCAGAACGCGACACGGGCGACGGAGCGGGCGCGCATGGGGGCTGAGCGCGTCCTCGCAGGCGCTACCGCGTGGATCATCAGCGACGGCAAGGCCGGCCACGAGGCGCTGTGCCTGGGGGTGGCGGATGCCCTCGGGCTCGAGGCCGAGGTGAAGCGCATCCGCCCGTCGGGTATCTGGAAGGCGCTCGCGCCATGGGCTCCCGTCTCGCCCGCCGAACGCTTCGGCCGCCCGGGCACGGTGTTCGCGCCGCCGTGGCCGCGCTTCGCGTTCGCGGCGGGCCGCACGACGACGCCCTACATCCGCGCGTTGAAGCGGAGGGCGGGTATCGAGACGTACACGGTGATCATGTTGGACCCCAAGACGGGACCGGCCTCCGCAGACCTCTTCTGGGTGCCCGAGCATGACAAGCGGCGCGGCGCGAATGTCGTCACGACGTTGACCGCGCCGCACAGGTTTTCGGCCCGACGGCTCGCGGACATCCGCGCGAAGCCCGATGCCGCCATCGACGCGCTCGGCTCCCCTCGCGTGGCCGTTCTCGTCGGCGGACCCAACGAGCGCTACCTCTACCCGGAGGCGGTGATTCAGAGATTTCAGGGTGTCGTCCGCTCGCTGGCGGCCCTCGGCGCCGGCCTGATGATCACGACGTCGCGGCGCACGCCGGCGGCACTCGTGGCGGCGCTCGAAGAGCTGCATCGCGAGACCGGCGCGCTGCTGTGGACCGGGGAGGGGCCCAATCCCTATCCCGCGTTTCTAGCGGGCGCCGACGCGTTCCTCGTCACGGCCGACAGCGTCAACATGGCGGGCGAAGCGGCCGCGACCGGCCGCCCGATCTACGTCTTCGAGCCCGAGGGCGGCGCGGAGAAATTCAAGCTGTTCCATGCCGCCCTGCGCGATCTCGGCGCAACACGCCCCGCGCCGGACCGGTTCGAGGCCGTCGAGACGTGGAGCTACCCTGCCCTCGATGCGGCCCAGTCCATCGCTGCCGAAATCGAGCATCGCTGGCAGCGCCGCCAGAGCCTGCTCACCGGCTTGACGTCACCGCGCCGCGCGGGAAACTCTCGGCGCTGAGGGATGCGGCACGGCGTGTCGACGCGAGGGATGGCGGGGGAGCAAGACGTGGCGGAGGTGATCAAGGCGGGGGGCACGGTGGCGTCGCCCGGGCGGATCTCGCTTTTCGGGTGGACGTGGCGGCTCGCCGAGATGGCGATCCTATTCGGATTTGCGCCGCTCGTGATGATGTGGCTCGTCCACGGCGAGCGCATCCCGTTGCTGGCGGATTACATTCCGGCTGGCACCAAGATCCCGATTTTCGTCGCGTTGCTCCCCGTGCTCTTCATCGCGGCCTTCCTGCTCCTGATCGATCCGACGTTCCGCCTGCGCGACGAGTTGCGGCGCGGCATCGGCTGGCGCAACGCACTTTCCATCGTGCTTGTCTTCGTGATCGTGGGCGGTGCGGCGATAGGGTGGGTGAAAACCTATCACCCCTCGTGGTTTCTCGAATTCCCGGCCAATCGCCCCGATACCTACATGCGCATCATGATCGGCTATCCGATCTTCTCCGTCGCGGCGCAGGAGCTGCTTTATCGCTCGTTCTTCTTCCACCGCTATGGGCCGATGTTCGGCAAGCACGTCTGGCTCATCGTGATCGTGAACGGGCTCCTGTTCGGGTACGCCCACATCGTGATGGGCTCGGCGTTCGCCATCGCCGCGACCGCACTCGGCGGCCTGATCCTCGCCGCGCGCTACGTGATGACGCGCTCGTTCTGGGCCGTTTTCATCGAGCACACGCTCTGGGGCTGGCTCGTCTTCACCATCGGCCTCGGCCGCTACTTCTTCACCGGCATCTCGAACGTGTGAGCACCATCACCTCTGCCGGTCCTGCATGATCTCCAACTGCACCTGCTGGATCTCGGCGAGCCGCTGCCACTGGCGGTTGATGAGATGGTCGAGCTTTTCGTGCAGGTGGCGGATCTCGAGCTCGGCCTTGAGGTTCACCTGATAGTCGTTGAGCGCGCGCAGCCGGTCTTTGGTCTCCTGCCGCTTCTGGCTCATCATGATGATCGGGGCCTGCAGCGCCGCAAGGCACGAGAGCACGAGGTTGAGCAGAATGAACGGATAGGGATCGAACGCGTCGCGCATGCCCTCGGCGGCGTTGTAGGCCATCCACACCACGAGGATCGCGAGGAAGCTCAGGATGAACAGCCAGCTCCCGCCGAACGACGCGAGATGGTCGGATATCACCTCCCCGAACGTCCGCTTCTCGTGAAACTGCGCGTCGATGTTTTCGGCCAGCGTTTCGTTTCTCGCGAGACTGTCCGCCACCCGCCGTTCGAGGATGCTGATCTCGCCGCTCTCGTCGCGCAGCATCTCCTCGACGTACGCGGAGCGAAAGCGCGTCAGCGCCTCCTGGGAAACGAGGGCGTCGGGCGCGATGTCCGGAAACTCCCGCCGGATGCGATCCATGAGACTGGGGCGCACGACTTCGAGGCTTATGAGCTGCTTGCGGGGAAACTCGCGGCCGGTGATGGCGCAGCGCGCCTTGGGAGAGGCATGGTTTTCGTTCGGCATGGGGGTCGCACCATGAGGGTTGAGCCAGATCCCGAGGGTGCCGCGTCCCCGTGGCGGGGGCAATTGCCGGATGCGGGGGAAGGGTGGGGCGAAAGGCGTGGGCCCCGGCCCGTTCTGGGGAATTGAGATTGCCCGGCCAATCCGCTAAAACCCCGGCAACTCCCGAAACCGTTTCGCGAAAGAGGCGCCCGAATGGCTGCAGCCCACCAGTACGTCTATCACATGCACAAGCTCTCCAAGACCTATCCGGGGGGCAAGCAGGTCCTGAAGGACATCTCGCTGTCGTTCCTGCCCGGCGCCAAGATCGGCGTCGTGGGCCTGAACGGTGCGGGCAAGTCGACGCTGCTCAAGATCATGGCCGGCACGGTCGACGACTTCCTCGGCGAAGCCAAGGCCGCCGAGGGCGTCAAGGTCGGCTACCTGCCGCAGGAGCCGGAGCTCGATCCTGAGAAGGACGTGCTCGGCAACGCGATGGAAGGCGTGGCGGAGAAGAAAGCCATCCTCGACCGCTACAACGAGATCGCCGCCAACTACTCCGAGGAGACCGCCGACGAGATGACGGCGCTCCAGGATCAGATCGACGCGCTGGACCTTTGGGACCTCGACACGCAGGTCGAGCAGGCGCTCGACGCGCTGCGCTGCCCGCCGGGCGACGCGGACGTAACGAAGCTCTCGGGCGGCGAGAAGCGGCGCGTCGCGCTGACCAAGCTTCTGCTCTCGAAGCCCGACATCCTGCTGCTCGACGAGCCCACGAACCACCTCGACGCCGAGAGCGTCGCCTGGCTCGAGCGCTATCTGAAGGAGTACACGGGCTGCGTGATCTTGGTCACGCACGACCGCTACTTCCTCGACAACCTCACCGACTGGACGCTGGAGCTGGACCGCGGCCAGGGCGTGCCCTGGAAGGGCAACTATTCGAGCTGGCTCGAGCAGAAGGCCAAGCGCGCCGAGAGCGAGAAGTCGGCCGAGGAAAGCCGCCAGAAGCAGATGGCGCGCGAGCTGGAATGGATCCGCTCTTCCCCCAAGGCGCGCCAGGCCAAGTCGAAGGCCCGTATCGCCGCCTACGACAAGCTCGTCGAGCAGGCCGGACGGGAAGAGGTGGGCAAGGCCTCGTTCTCGATCGCCCAGGGCCCGCGTCTCGGCGACATGGTCATCGAAGCGGAAGGCCTCACGAAGGCGTTCGGCGACCGGCTTCTGATCGACGATCTCTCGTTCAAGCTGCCGCCGGGCGGCATCGTCGGCGTCATCGGCCCGAACGGTGCGGGTAAGACGACGCTCTTCAAGATGCTGACCGGCGCCGAAAAGCCGGACAACGGCACCATCAAGCTCGGCTCCACCGTGAAGCTCGCCTACGTGGACCAAAGCCGCAGCCACCTGGACGACAAGAAGACCGTTTGGGAAGAAATCTCGGGCGGCCTCGACATCATGAAGTTCGGAGACAAGCGCGAGATGAGCTCGCGCGCCTACTGCGGCTGGTTCAACTTCAAGGGGTCCGACCAGCAGAAGAAGGTGGGCCTGCTCTCGGGCGGCGAGCGCAACCGCGTGCATCTCGCCAAGATGCTGAAGGAGGGCGGCAACCTGCTCCTCCTCGACGAGCCGACCAACGACCTCGACACCGAGACGCTGGGCGCGCTCGAAGCGGCGCTCGAGGATTTCCCCGGCTGCGCCGTGGTCATCTCGCACGATCGCTTCTTCCTCGATCGTCTCGCGACCCACATCCTCGCCTTCGAGGGCGACAGCCACGTCGAATGGTTCGAGGGCAACTTCGAAGCCTACGAGGAGGACAAGAAGCGCCGCCTCGGCGACGCGGCAGTGGAGCCGCACCGCATCAAGTTCAAGCGCTTCGAGCGGTAAATAGGCAAGGATGACGGGCACGCCGTCTTGCGGGCGGCGTGATCAGGCCGCCTTCCCGAGCGTTGCGGCCAGCGCCTGTGCCGCGACGAGATCTTTGACGAACGCGTCATAGGCCGCGCGCTTCGCCGCCTCGTCCGGCACGCGGAGCAGATAGGACGGGTGCACGGTGACGAAGCCGGCCCGCCCGTCGAAGTCCTGCGGCCCGCGCGACTTGGTGATCGGAAGCGCCTTGCCGGCAAGTGCGAGCACCGCCGTCGCGCCGAGCGCCACGATCAGCTTCGGCGCGACGAGGTCGAGCTCCTTGTCGAGCCACCAGCGGTAGTGGCGCACCTCTCCCGCAGTCGGCGTTCTGTGTAGCCGGCGCTTGCCACGCTGCTCGAACTTGAAGTGTTTCACCGCATTGGTGAGGTAGCAGGCGCCGCGGTCGATCCCGGCTTCCTCCATAGCGCGCGTCAGAAGCTGGCCGGCCGGACCGACGAATGGGCGCCCCCGCAGATCCTCCTGATCGCCCGGCTGCTCACCGACGAAGGCAAGCGCGGGCTTCAGCGGCCCTTCGCCGAGCACGGCCCGCGTGCCGCCTGTCACGAACGGCTCCGCGGCCGCGATGACGGCATTGAGGTCGGCGAGGGTCCGCACCTCCCCCTCGCGCATGCGCGCCACGGCTTTCGCCGGATCTTTCTTGCGGGGCTGGCGAGGCGCTTTGCTCATGATCGTCTCAACGCGCGAACCGGCCGAGCGAAGCAGGTCCGGGATCAATTTCGTCTCCGGCATGGTGTGCCAATACTTTTTCGGCATCTCGCGCAGCATGGCCGATGGGTTTGCGCGCGCGGGATTGAACGTGCTCGCGTAGTAGGTGTCCCAGCCCGCTTCCACCGCACCCGCGGCGGGAAGCGTGCTCTTCTCCCCCGGCGGCCCGACCGTCAGCGTCCGACGGTCCCAATGGAGAGACCCGACCGGCGTCAGGATCGCCCAGGCCATGCCGCGAAATCGGGCGACAAAGAAATCCGCTGTCGCCTCCAGGATGAAGTGCTCGGGCTCGAACCACGCCACGTAGCGTTCGCCCGTCTCCCCCGTCACGCGGCGAAAGCGCAGGAACGCATGCATCTTGTGCAGATCGCGGCGCACCGATTTTTCCATCAGCGCGAGGCGCGCAACCAGGGGATCGCTCGCAACGTCGAGCAGCGCCCGCTCGCCGTGCAGCAGACGCCAGAGCAGGGTGTAGAGAAGCGCGTAACGTTCGGGATCGCGATGGCAGACGACGAGGCGGATAAGGTTGGCGGCCGCGCGAGGCAAGGCGACGGGCGGCGCCTCCGCGTACGGCGTCAAAGCGGTATCTTCGAACAGCGACGGCACACCCGCCGCCTGCCACACGACCGCGTCCGGCGGCACCTCCTCAGCGATGAGCCGGCGCACGGCGCGGCGGAAGCCCTCCACATCGGCGCCGTCGGCGAGCGTGACGGATGCGACGTCCATCACAAAAGGCTCAACTGCTTTTGCGGCGCGACGCGCGCGCGGAGATCCTCGCGGTCGGTCGAGGCGCCGGGACGATGGTCGAGCGTGATCAGGAACGGCGCCACCCGGCGAAACGAGGCCGTCAACCGGGCGACGTCGGCAGCGCGAAGCGTCGTGTGCCGTCGTGCGGCGACGATCTTGTCCACCGCCCGCGTGCCGAGCCCGGGAACGCGCAGCAGCATCTCGCGCGGCGCGGTGTTCACGTCGACCGGAAAGGAGCCGCGGTTCTTCAGCGCCCAGGCGAGTTTCGGATCGATGTCGAGATCGAGCATGTCGCCGTCGCTCGCCGATGCGATCTCGTCGACCGAAAACGCGTAATGCCGGAGCAGCCAGTCCGCCTGATAGAGCCGATGCTCGCGTGCGAGCGGCGGCGGCTTCGGCGGCAAGAGCCCGCTCGCATGATCGATGGGGCTGAACGCGGAATAGTAGACCCGGGTGAGCTTGAACCGCCGGTACAACCCGTCGCTCGCCGTCAGAATGTCCGTGTCGGTCGCCGTGTCTGCGCCGACGATGACCTGCGTGCTCTGCCCCGCCGGCGAGAACCGGCGCCGCTCGGCGCGCGCTTCCGTGATACGCGCGTGCATGTGCCCCATCGCGGTGCGGATCGTCGTGTCGCTTTTCTCCGGCGCGAGACGCGTGAGGCCCGCCGCCGTCGGAAGCTCGAGATTGATCGACAGCCTGTCGGCCCACAACCCCGCCTGCTCGATCAGCCACGGGCTCGCTTCGGGAATGGTCTTGAGATGGATGTAGCCGGCGAAGCGATGCGTCACGCGCAGCGTCTTCGCCACGCGCATCAGCTCTTCCATCGTGTGGTCCGCCGAGCGGACGATGCCGGAGGAGAGGAACAGCCCTTCGATCATGTTGCGCTTGTAGAACGAGAGCGTGAGGTCGACGACCTCCTCCACCGTGAAGCGCGCGCGCCGCACGTTCGAGGAGCGGCGGTTGATGCAGTAGGCGCAATCGAACAGGCAGTAGTTCGTGAGCAGGATCTTGAGCAGCGAAACGCAGCGCCCGTCCGGCGTGTAGGCGTGGCAGATGCCGACACCCGTCGACGATCCGAGCCCGTCCGCCTCGGCCTTGCGCTTCGGCGCCCCGGAGGAAGCGCACGAGGCGTCGTACTTCGCCGCGTCGGCCAGGATCGCAAGCTTGTCGAGAAGCTCCATGGACACCTCCATGAATGTTCTCTATATGTTCTCACGTGAAAACGTCAAGGGCGGAGCGTCAGAGCGCTCGCGCACGAAGCGCGGCGGCAACGCGCGGCCAGAGAAGGTTCAGCGCAAGCCCGAGGATCACGAGGCCCGCGGCGACAAGCTTCCACGCCTGCAGCGGCTCGCCGAGCCAGAGGGCGGACGCGCCCATGCCGAACACCGGCACCATCAGCGCCATCGGCGCGACGCTGGCCACGGGATGGCGCGCGAGCAGCCAGCTCCACGCGGCATAGCCGAAAAGCGTATTGCCGAGAGCCTGCCAGGCGACCGCGACCCAGGTTGCGGTGCTCGCGCCCGCAACGCCCTCGCGGATCGCGGGCCATCCTTCGAAGGCAAACGAGAGCGCGAAGAGCGGCAGCACGGCAAACAGGCTCGCCCACACGACGTAAGCCAGCATGTCGGCCGAGGGAGTGGCGCGGACGACGATGTTGCTCGCAGCCCACGAGGCCGCCGCCGCGAGCACGAGCGCAAGCCCGAGCGCCGTCGTCGCGCGGTCCGTATGCGCAAGGATAACGCCGACGCCCGCGAGCGTGACGAGAAGCGCCAGCACCTGCTGCCGGTGCAGCCGTTCGCCGTTGATCGCGGCCGCCATCGCGATGGTGAAGAACACCTGCGTCTGCACCACCAGCGAGGCGAGCCCCGGCGTGATGTGCCCGTTCATGGCGATGTAGAGGAGGCCGAACTGACCGGCGCCGACCAGCACGCCATAAGCCGCGAGATTGCGCCACGGCACGTCGGGCCGCTTGAGGAGAAGGGCGGCCGGCAGCAGCGCGCCGAGAAACCTGAGCGCCGCGAACAGGAGCGGCGGCAGATGCTCGAGCGCGATGTGGATGACGACGAAGTTCGTGCCCCACACCGCGGTGACGGCGAGCGCCATGAGCGCGTGGGAGAGCGGAAGTGCGGACGATGAAGGGCTCAAGGCCGTGACGCTTTTCTCGAAGAGTTCACAGCCTCGCCCCGTCGAACGTCGACGGGGCGTTCTGATCTGTCAACTTGTGGCGTCGGCCGGCCGCGGGGGGCGGCTCGCGCCGAACCCGTGCATCCGGAACGACCATTGAAGCCCGACGATGAACCCTTTGACCGGCTGGAGCAAGGCGAGAGAGAGGAGGACCGTCGCCGGCAGCCACACTGCGAGGTGCAGCGATGTCGGCCATCCGCCCAAGCGGAACTCGACCCAGAACACGAAGGCGATGACGACGTGCCCGACGATGGACATCACGATATAGGCGGGCATGTCGTCGGCGCGATGGTGATGCAGCGCCTCGCCGCAGACGGAGCACGTCTCCGTAACCTTCAGGAAGCGCCGGAAGAGCTTCCCTTCGCCGCAATTCGGGCAGGTGCACCGCACGCCATTGAAGAGAGCCTGGGAGACCGTGGGCTCGTGGTGGAGCTGGGACATTGGGATCCTCCTGCGCTTGGGCTTTTTGCATCCTGTGCCGATAGGCGTAAATTATATTGTATGGATGCACAATGCGCGATATGACCTATTTGTATGGATTGGATACATACAATTCCCAGCCGACAGGGGCCGATGTTTCAGCGCATCGTCAACGCGCTGGCGGAAGCCATTGAGGAGGGACGTCTCCGGGCTGGGCAAACTCTGCCGACGCACCGTGCGCTGGCCGGCACGCTCGGCGTCGACCTCACGACGGTGACGCGCGCCTATGCCGAGGCGCGCCGGCAGGGCCTCACCGACGCGACCGTCGGGCGGGGCACGTTCGTCAAGGCGCAGCCGGCCGGCGGCCTCAGGGCCTCCGCCATGCCGGGCATCGATCTTTCCATGAACCTGCCGCCGCAGCCGGCGGACGCCGATCTCGACGGGCGCCTTGCGCGCGCGCTGGCCGAGGTGCGCGCCGAGAGCGGCTTCGCGCCCTATCTCACCTATCAGCAGCCCGGCGGCACCGGTGCCGAGCGGAAGACCGCGGCAGCGTGGCTTGGCGGCATGATCCCCGAGCTCGCGGCGGGTCTCGCGCCCGACCGCCTCGTGCTCTCGCCGGGCACGCAGCCCGCGCTCTTTGCGCTCCTTCTCGCACACGCCACGCCAGGGGACGCGGTTCTCACCGAGAAGCTGACCTATCCGGGCTTCAAGGCCGCTGCCGCAGCGCTCGGCATCGCGTTGATCGGTATCGAGATGGACGAGGAGGGGATGATCCCCGCCGCGCTCGACCGCGCCGCGCGCGGCGGAAGCGCCACGGTCGTCTATCTGACGCCGACGATGCACAACCCGACGACGGCGACCATGAGTGCCGACCGGCGCGAGCGCATTGCAGCCGTCGTGCGCAAGCGCGCCCTCATCCTGATCGAGGACGATCCCTACACATTCCTTACGCCCGGCCTGCCCCCGATTGCTGCGCTCGTGCCGGAGCGCAGCTATTTTGCGGCAAGCCTGTCGAAGGCCATTGCGCCGGGGCTGCGCACATCCCTGGTCGTGGCCCCGGAAGCCGCGGCCGCGGCGCGCTGTGCAGCGCTCCTGCGCGCCGTCGTGCAGATGCCGTCTCCCCTCATGGCGGCGGTCGCGTCCAAGTGGATGCGCGACGGCACGGCTCGGGACCTCATCGCCGCTATTCGCGCCGAAGCGGCCGCGCGTCAGGCGCTGGCGCGTGACGCCCTCCAGGGGCACGCCGCTGCGGCGCACCCGGGCGGCCTTCACGTCTGGCTCGCCTTGCCGGACCGTTGGCCCGCATCGCGTTTCGTTGCGCATTTGAGCGGACGCGGTCTTGCGGTCGTCACGGCGGACGCCTTCGCGACGGATGCGGCCCCGCCGAACGCCATTCGCCTCGCGCTGGGGGCTGCGCGCAGCCAGGCGCAACTCGCGCGCGCGCTTACGATTCTGAAAGATGCGCTCGGCAGCCTCGACGCCGAATCTCAGATCGTCTGACGACCGCTTCACCGGGCTCTAGACCATGATCGCTTCAGGCCCTATCAGCCTGAAGCGTGAATCATCGGTCTTACCAAAGAGATCTAGACCATGATCGCTTCAGGCCCTATCAGCCTGAAGCGTGAATCATCGGTCTCACCAAAGAGATAGAGCGTGATCCCGATTCAATCGAAAATGATCACGCTCTAGAAGTATCGCTCCGCAAACATACTATTGCGACGTCGATGTTCGCCGCTAAGCTGCCGTGCAAGGGGCACGTGCCCGGAGGCGCGAAGTCGATGGATCAATGGCAACTGACGTTGGGGTGGATGCTCGCTGCCGCAGTCGTCACCGTCGCGGCGGTGAGCTTCAGGATCTGGTTTCTCGGAATTCCATCGGGGTGTCCGCCCGTCCTGCGGCACGTCGCGGCATACTTCCTGGCCTACCTGGCGGCCTTCGTCACCATCACCACGCTTCCCACACCATGGTTGCTACCGGCGGTGGCCGCCGTCATGGCCCCGGCGATCGCGGTCAGCATCCATGGCCGGGAGCCACTGCTGACGCGCGCGTACGCCGAGACGACGGCCACGACTTTCGCGGTCTTCATCATCCTGTGGATTGGCTACGAGCTGTTGCGCTTCGCCGGCTTCGACCTGTTCGCGTCTTGAACGGGCGCTCCCGCTACGCGTTCGCGAGCCCCAGCGAGGCGTAGGCGTCCGCGGCGCTCTCGTACACCCGCGTTTCGAGGCCGCGGCGGCGCAGCGCCTCCTGCAGCTTCGTGCGCGTGATGGTGCTCGTCGCATAGCGCGCCATGCGCTCGTAATGATGCTTGTTCACGTAGGCGACCATGTCGGCGTACTGGTCGTAAAGGTCTTCCGCGATGCGGCAGCCGTCCTGGTTGACCACCGCGTTGACGCGCCGCCCCGCCGCCGTGCACGCCTCCGAAATGATGCGCTTGAGATCCGCCACGTCGGCCGCCTTGCGCGCGGACCAGGCCGAGAGGTTGATCGAGAGCAGGTTGCGGCTCGCGTCGTAGCTGATGCGGTCCTTGAGGCCCTCGTTCATGAGGTCGGCGAGCAAGCCCATCGGCCCCTCGGCGAAGAGCGCCGGGCTCATGGTGATCGGGCTATGGATGTGCGGCTTGAACGCCATGTGCGCGAGGATGTCCCGCTCGATGTCGATGCCGGGCGCCACCTCGATCAGTTCGAGACCGTGGTCGGTGAGCTGGAACACGCAGCGCTCGGTGACGTAGAGCACCGGCTGGCCCTTGTCGGCCGCGTACTGTCCCGAGAAGGTCACCTGCTCCACGTGGTTGACGAACTTCCGCGCGCGGCCTTCCTGCACGATCTTGAGGTTGCCGTCCTCGACCGCAACCTTGAGACCGCCCGCCGTGAACGTGCCCGCGAACACCACCGCGCGCGCGTTCTGCGAGATGTCGATGAAGCCGCCGCAGCCGTTGAGGCGCCCGCCGAACTTGCTCGTGTTGACGTTGCCGAGGCTGTCGCACTCCGCCATGCCGAGGCAGGTGAGATCCAAGCCGCCGCCATGGTAGAAGTCGAACATCTGGTTCTGGTCGATGATCGAATGCGCGTTGGCCGACGAGCCGAAGCTCGATCCGCCCGCCAGCACGCCGCCGATGGCGCCCGCTTCTGTCGTCATGACGAGATAGGGCGTCACTTTTTCTTCGTTGGCGACGTTCGCGACGCCGTCCGGCGCGCCGACGCCAAGGTTGATCACGCCGTTGAGCGGCAGCTCGAACGACGCGCGGCGCGCGATGATCTTGCGCTCGTCGAGCTTCATCGTCGGCAGGTTGTCGACGGTCACGCGCACTTCGCCTGCGAGCGCCGGATCGTAGAGGACGCCGTAATTCATGCGGTGCATCTCGGGCGGATCTGCCACGACGACGCAATCGACGAGGATGCCGGGAACCTTCACGTCCTTCGGCTTGATCGAGCCGTCGGCGACCAGGCGCTCGACCTGCGCGATGACGACGCCGCCGTTGTTGTGCGCGGCCATCGCCTGTGCCAGCACGTCAAGCGTCAGGCACTCCTTTTCCATGCTGAGGTTGCCGAGCGGGTCGGCGCTGGTGGCGCGGATGAGGGCGACGTTGATCGGCGTCGCCTTGTAGAAGAGCCACTCCTGGCCTTCCACCTCGACCAGCTTGACGAGATCTTCGCGCGTGACCGTGTTGACCTTGCCGCCGCCGAAACGCGGATCGACGTAAGTGTGCAGGCCCACCTTGGTGAAGAGGCCCGGGCTGCCGGAGGCGCAGCTCCGGTAAAGCTTCGAAATCACGCCCTGGGGCAGGTTGTAGCCCTGGATCTTGTTGTCCTGCGCGGCCTCGGCGACCTTCGGCATGCGGCCGAAGTTGGCGGCGATGACGCGCTTGAGAAGGCCCTCGTGGTGCAGGCGGCCCGTGCCGAGGCCTTTGCTGTCGCCCGCGCCCGCGCACATGATGAGCGTGAGGTCGCGCGGCGCGTGGGTCTCGACGTAGCGCTTCTCGAGCGCGGCATGCAGCATCTCGGGGATGCAGCTCTGGACGAAGCCCGTCGTCGCGATGACGTCGTCGTCCTTGATCCGCGCGATGGCCTCGTCGGCCGTCATGACCTTGTTGTTCTGCATGAGCGTTGTCCCCCGGGAAGCGGCCGCGTTGCTTGCGTCGTCCGTGCCGGATCGCCGGTCGGAGGACATGCCGAGGCCATGCATGTTTATAGGGCGCACGGTATACGATTGCGCGGCGCCTTTAGGCAATGCCGCGAACCCGCCGCGGATCGTCCCACTCCAAGGGGTTGGATCAGCCTACCCACCTTCCTTAACCACCGGGAACGAGCCAGGCCGCCGGCCGAGCCACACCTTCGCCGGAATTGAACGGACATTTGCGTGTGCGCGGGAGCTTGGGGAACGGGGAAACAGTATGAAGATCTTCAGAGCGGGTGACGCCACGCGCGACGCCACGGACATCACGACCGACGCCGCCCGTCATGTCTCGAACGGCGGTCTCGGAGCGACCATTCTGTCGGCTGTAGCGGTTCTCTTTTCGGGCTACAGCCTGTGGGAAAGCTCGCTCAAGACGGCCGACGTGCAGGTTTTTGTGCCCCGCGTCATTTCCTATGCTGCACCGTATCAAAATACAAACTTCGAGATGATCTCGATCCCCGTCACGTTGTCCAACGAAGGCGCGCGGACGGGCACCGTGCTGGATCTTGATCTCGCGGTCACCGATCCGCGGACGAAGCAGACCAAGCACTTCTATGCCGCCGAGCTCGGCGTCTGGTCGATGGAGCGCACGAGGACGCGGGCCTACGCGAGCTTCGCGCCCCTGCCGCTCGCCGGCCGCACGAGCCGCACCGAGCAGGTGCTGTTCTACACGCGCGGCGACGACGAAAAGCCCGAGCAGATCATCCGCGAGCCCGGCCCCTACACCTTTACGCTCACCGTGCGGCAGGCAGAGGACCGCGGCGTGCTCGGCCTGGAGGATGCGAAGGACGCGGTCTCGGTGACCTTCGAGCGCACGCTGCCCTTCTACGACGCACGTGCGTTCAACGAGGGCACTATCTCCATGCACGCGGCCGACTGGACGACCTCGACCAACGTGAAGAGCGACTGATGCTGCGTAGAGCACATTCGGATTGATCGTGGGCGGCCGTCATCCAAGGGTACGCACACATTGACTCGCCTCCCTGCCGGCTTTTAGGTAACGCCGTCCCGCCGCGACGAGGTTGCCTGCCTGATGAGACGCCCCCTGAGACGGTTGCTGACGATCGGTGTGCTCCTCCTGGGCGCGTTTCCGGCGCTCGTCGCGAGCGCCGTGGCCCAGCAAGCGGGCTTCTCCACCAAGGCCCGCAACGCCATCCTGATGGACTACGACTCGGGCTCCATCATCTACCAGAAAGCCGCCGACCAGCTCGTGCCCCCCGCGAGCATGAGCAAGCTCATGACGCTCGCCGTGCTGTTCCGGGAGCTCAAGGAAGGCAACTTCACGCTCGACGACGAGTTCACGACCAGCGAGCATGCGTGGCGGACCGGCGGCGCGCCCTCGCGCACGGCCGCCATGTTCATCCCCATCAACAGCAAGACGCCGATCCGCGAGCTGATCCAGGGCATTGCCGTGCAGTCCGGCAACGATGCCGCGATCACGGTGGCGGAGGGGATCGGCGGCTCCGTCGAAGGCTTCCTCAAGCTGATGGCGGAGGAGGCGGCCCGCATCGGGCTCAAGAAATCGACCTTCCGCAATCCGACCGGCCTCTCCGATCCCGAGCATCTGATGACCGCGCGCGAGATCGCGATTCTCGCGCGCCACCTGATCCGCGAGTATCCCGAGCACTACAAGGTCTTCAGCCAGCGCCAGTTCGACTACCGCAGGCACAAGTTTTACAACCGCAATCCGTTGCTGGCCGAGGAAAACCTCGGCGTCGATGGGCTCAAGACCGGCCACACCAGCGCCGCAGGCTATGGTCTTGTCGTGTCCTCGGTCACTGAGGGGCGCCGCCTGATCGGCGTGATCATGGGCCTCGAAACCGAGCGCGAACGGAGAACCGAGGCGCGCCGCATGCTGGAGTGGGGCGCCAAGAGCGTATCGCGCGCCAAGCTCTTCGATGCCGGCGAGGCCGTGGGCTATGCGCGCGTCTGGGGCGGCGAGAACTTCTACGTTCCGTTGTCGGGCCAGGGAAACCTCGAGGTCATCCTGCCCAAATTCCCGCTCGATCAGCGCATCCGCGGCGAGATCGTCTACGACGGGCCGCTGAAGCCGCCGATCCGCAAGGGGGAGCAGATCGCCATGTTCCGCGTCACCAGCACGGTGCCCGGCAACCCCGAGCCCGTCGCCGTGAGCGAGACCCCGCTCTACGCCGAGACCGACGTGGACGAGGGCGGGTTCATGTGGCGCGGCGTCGATGCGATCCTGCACCTCGCGCTGAGGCTGGTTCCGCTTTAGATGCCGCTGCCGATCAGCGCCTAAGTGCCGGAAAGGGCGACGAGGCCCGTGATGGCGAGGACGACCGCGAATATGATCAGCATCGTCGAGACGCCCGCCAGGTAGGGATAGGCCTTGAGCCGCCCGGCCGTGGTGTTGAGTTCGCTCAGGATCACGTGCCCGCCCATGCCGCGGCGGAACCAGCCCACGACCTCGCCCTTCTGGCCGATGTGCCGCGCGACCCGCCGCCATCCGGCCCACATGTCGCCGAGCGGTCCGAGCAAAGATCGGAAATCGACCGTCATGCGCCCCGTCGGATCGGCAAAGATCGTGTCTTCGCCGATGACCGAGCCCGCATCCGCCCGTCCGATCACTTCGCCCGAGAGCCGCACCGGACGGCCGACGACCGGCGAGGCGGCGACGTCTCCCATGAGCGAGACGACGTCCGTGTCGTCCGGCGCAGGGAACGGATAAACAACCGGAATCAAAGCGGCCCAGACGGCGGCCGCGGCGGGGAATGCGAGCACCGCGAAGAGGGGCGACGGGCTCGCCAGACCGATGAGCCCGACACCGATGAACGCGAGCGTCGGCAGCGCGACGATCCCAAGCTCCCTCAGGAACTTGCTCCAGAGCGCGGCCGGGTTCACGCGCGCCCGCTTGGCCGCCGCCACGACGTCGATGTCGGCAAACGTCTGCCGCTTCTGCTTGGCGATCACCGAAAGCGCCTTGATGCGCTTTCCCGTGAGCGGATGCGTGGACGACAGCTCCACGATCTTGGCCCAGGGATTGTAGATGTCGAACAGCATGGCGTCCGCCGTCGCTTCGGGGCGCATGCGCGAGGCTTCGACCACGAGCCCGAGATGGCGCGCGCCCTTGAAATCCATCACGCCCATGTGCCGTGTGGACGCGAGAAGCTGGCGTGTTTCCTCGGTGTCGGTGGCTTCCGCGATGCCGTAGGCGATCTTGACGAGCGCATTGGCGAGATGGCGCGCCTCCACGCGCTCGGCCGCGAAACTGTCGGCGAGGTACTCGCGAGTCCGGCTGAGATAGAGGAGAATGTACGTGCCCAGCACGTACAACACATAGGCGGCGATGCCGACGATGAAGAGGTTGTTTTTGCCCTTGCTGTCGCCGCCGGAGCGCTGTTGGCGGGTGAAGCTCGCATAGAGCACGTAGAGCATCTGAACGAGCATGCCCGCCGCCGTCATCACGAGGAAGTCGCGGTTGACGATATGGCCGAGCTCGTGCGCCACGACCGCGCGCGTTTCCTCCTCGTTCAGGAATTCGAAGATGCCGTCCGTCAGCACGATCCGCGCGTTGGAGCGGAACAGGCCATAGGTGAACGCGGTCGGATTGCGGTCCGGGATGATGCCGATGGAGGGGGCCGTGAAGCGATAGTCGCGCGCCACGTCGTGGACGATGGCGTGCACGTGCGGATAGCGCGCCTTGAGCGTGGCGTCGTCGATGAACTGGACCTTGTTGACCCAGCGCAGCATCAGATCCGTGAGCCACGGGCTGATGAAAAACGTTACGCCGTTGATGAGGACCACGAGCACGAGTGCGGGGCCCGTCTCCATCGCCCCCGTCGCAACGAGGCCTGCGATGACCACGCCCGCCACCATGGCGACGAGCAGCGAGAGGGTGACGAGGGAGGCGAAATAGAGCTTGGCCATGCATCGACGATAGTCGAGCGCGGACATACGAGCCAGGGGATCGCCCGAAGGAGACTGGCCGGGACGTCACGATCCCCAAAAGAATTTCGCCGCCGGACAATCAGCCGACGGCGAAATCGAATTCTGTATTGGCGTGCGAGGCCGACGAGCGGCCGGCCGATCAGCGGTTGCTGGAGTAGCCGCCGCTGCCACCGGCAGCGCCAGCACCACCGCCGCTGTTGCCGCCGAAGCCGCTGCCAGCCGGACGAGCACCACCCGGACCGCCACGGCCCGGACCCTTGGCGCCGCGGGCGGCGGCGGGCTTACCGGGCAGCAGGCCTTCGCGCTGCAGCTTCTTGCGGGCGAGCTTGCGGGCGCGGCGAACGGCCTCCGCCTTCTCGCGTGCCTTCTTCTCGGACGGCTTCTCGAAGTAGTTCCGGAGCTTCATCTCACGGAAAATACCCTCGCGCTGCATCTTCTT
>ERZ869909.1302-NODE-1302-length-20626-cov-4.175726_pt1 | contig 20626 bp, 22 predicted proteins | sample MGYA00520892_ERZ869909 | MGnify/ENA primary metagenome ERZ869909 (study PRJEB32215, sample SAMEA104723947) | bioreactor metagenome | biome: bioreactor; feature: anaerobic bioreactor; material: water | place: China | collected 2015-03-12 ... | reverse complement strand
GTCACGTACCAGTTGCTGCCTGAGAAGTTGGAAGCCTCGCCCGTGGCGCTTTAGCGCTTAGGGCGGGGAGCAGTCACCACAACTCCTGCATTCTGTTTGCGCCCTATCTGATGTAAACTTACGGGCAATGAAACCAAAGATGGAGAAAGAAAATGAAAGGACAAGCCGTAACCAAAGTCATCATCCCTGTGGCAGGGCTTGGGACACGGATGTTGCCGGCAACCAAGGCAATCCCAAAAGAAATGTTGCCGTTGGTAGACAAGCCGTTAATCCAATATATCGTCAATGAGTGCGCCGCTGCAGGTCTAACTGAAATTATTTTGGTGACCCATTCGAGCAAAAACTCCATTGAGAACCACTTTGATACCAGCTTCGAACTCGAATCGATTCTCGAGCAGCGCGTTAAGCGCCAATTGCTTGACGAAGTACAGTCAATTTGCCCACCGGGCGTGACCATCATGCACGTTCGCCAAGGTGCCGCCAAAGGCCTCGGCCATGCCGTATTGTGTGCTAAACCACTCGTGGGTGACGCACCATTTGCCGTCGTACTGCCTGACGTACTGATGGACGATCAAAGCTACGACACACGCAAAGAAAACATGGCAGAGATGATCGCTAACTTCCGCGAAACCGGCGTTAGCCAAGTCATGGTCGAAAAAGTACCTAGCGAACTTGTCGACCAATACGGCGTTGCCGACATTGGTGGCGCAGAATTAAAGCCGCGTGAACAAGCGCCAATCAAAGCCTTAGTTGAAAAACCACCCGTTGCCGAGGCGCCTTCAGACCTCGCCGTCGTTGGCCGTTACGTATTCTCGAAAAACCTGTGGCCATTGCTCGAGCGCACCCCTATCGGCGCTGGCAACGAAATCCAGCTCACCGACGCTATTGCCATGTTACTTGAACAAGAAGGCGTGAATGCCTACTACATGCAAGGTCACAGCCATGACTGCGGCAACAAGCTAGGTTATATACAAACCTTCGTCACCTACGCCATGCGCCATCCAAAACTAGGCAAAGACTTCACCGCCTGGTTGAAAAACCTGAAGTAAATTAGCGAGCCGCTTCCAGCGGCGGGCTGCCGTAAACAAGGTAAAGAACCACGCAAGGTGGCGGGGACACACATCGACAGAGTATATGAGGCATGGATGCCGAATATAAGCCCCCAGGGACGGGTTCACGGCGTCTCTGACGATGCGTGTCCCCGCCGCCGAAAGTGGTTTCGACAACCTTTACGGCAGTCCGCCGCCGGAAGTGAGCGTTAGCCCGCGCCGCGAACTTGGGCGCGAAGCCAGGTTTGACCGCAGGCCATGTAGAAGCCTTGGGTATCGAGAGGCGCTTGGTTTTGGCGGAAAGTCGCGTTGGCCCAGATGCCGAGAGCCAGATCAGGTTGGGTTTCGTGACTGAGCATGATCTTGTCGCCCGCTTGACTCCAACGTGCAACACCCGTGCGCGTATCAATCCAGACCACAGCCATATCGAAAGCCGCCCGAATCCGAGAGTGACAGAGCTCACTGTTGAGCCGCGCTAAAAGCTTGTTTGGATGCATCAAAATCGCAGTGGTTTCCGCGAGGGTTGCCCGCAACAGCGGGTTAAATAAGGTTTTTAACACCAACAGCGCCAACACATCTTGACCGCTAAGCGCTTGCGCCCGCGCCAAGACCATAATCAGTTGATCATTCGGTAAACGATAGTAATCAATCCAGAGCCGTTGCTCGTCGTCAGCGCCAATCTGTTGCGCCACCTGAAATGGCCCCACCGAAAGCGACTCACGGCGAATTAAATCATGACTTAAACGCGCCACCACACTGTCGTCTTGGAATAGCACATCCAGATGATCGTCGAATTCCCAGCGTTCGTGCTCATGCTCTTTTTCCAGCGCCACACGGTCCAGACAACTTTCTAGCGCGTATTCCAACACGTCCAGCTTCGCCACCGGTTTCACCAAATAGTCGACCGCGCCCAAACGCACCGCTTCACGAATGTCTGACATCCGGTCTGAAGCAGAAATAACAATCACAGGAACAGCGTCTGGTGAATGAACAAGGTGTTCAAGCACCTTCAAACCAGACATATCAGGTAAGTTGAGGTCACAGAGCACCACGTCAGGGTGCTCTTGCGCTAACATCGCCAGAGCGCTTCTGCCGTCACCGGCTTTGCTCGGGCTAAAACCTCTTTCACTGAGAAAATTTTCCAGAATCGAGGCATATACACTGTCGTCTTCCACGATCAGAACTTTTCGATTCATGTTCGGAACTCCAACTCCACATCCTACTCCTTTTAAGCCTCGTCTAGAAACAGCCTGCCGTCAAACCCACAGGAGATAATTTTTCGTAAATTACATCCGGCAAACAACAATTACTTAAGGCGCGACCCGAACTCGCACCACAATGTAGTTGTCGGGCAACGTCATGCTTGGCTTATTTAAATCGAATTTATACGAAGCAGGCGTCAGCACCGGCGAATGCGCGCTGGAATTATTCCCCTCATTATCCCAGCCGTCATCCCAGTCATCGCCCCAATCATCAAAATCATCGTACAAATCGTCCATCGGCGGATTACCGTCATAGACCTTGTCACGCCAGGTCGAGAAGTATGCCTCGCGCACGAACGCATATTCATCAATCGCGTTATTGAGCATGGGTTCAAGGTCACGCAAGGCAATGCGCGTTTCTAAACCACGAATCGCGTAACGGGCAATACTGACCGGCCAGCTCAATAGCGTTGCCGGCCAAACATAGCCGTCAACAAAGTCACCACCGCGATCAATAATTACCGTTGGGCCGGCGCCTGGCAACATCACATAAGGGCCGTCCGGCACCCCATACACAGCCAGCGTTTCACCAAAACTTTCTTGCTCTTTGCCAACGCCCATTTTGCTAGCAACGTCGAAAAGACCAAACAGACCAATCGTCGAGTTCATCAAAAAGCGACCAGCACTAATGCCCGCAGCCTTGAACTTGCCTTGCAATAAATTGTTCACCGTTGAGGCCGGCTCAACAATGTTTTCCGTGGCATTAAACAACCCATCGCGCACCGGTTGAGGCACCAATGCATAGGCGCTTGCTGCTGGGCTGATTAAATAAGGGTCAAGCACAGAACGGTTAAAGTCGTAAAGCGGACGGTTCATCCGCTCCCACGGGTCACGCTCATCGCGAAAGTCAAAATCAAACTGCGCCGCCGACGCCGATGTCGTATCCACATCAACGTCCGCAGCACTGTCACTATCCGGAGTTTGCGCGCAACCACTCACCAATAGCAGCGCCAAACCCGCGCTTACGCCCTTAGCGATAGCCTTCATTATTCAACCATGTCCACGAGTGTAATCCGAATTTGACGGCCAGACTCGCGCTCAATCAGCATTGGCCGTGATTCAAAATCACCACGCCGACGCTCCATACTCTCGCCTGTGGTTAAACGCGCTTGCACCAACCAGCTGCTGGCCGATGACAAGTCGACACCTTCAAGCATCGCGTCTTCGTCGGTTAACGTAATGGTGACGGGGAAGTCGGTTACCCGCTGACGAGTAACAGCAATTGGCTCACGGCCGCCGTCAGGGTCGCGAACAAACACAAACAAATTCGTCACCCAGGCCATTTCGTTGCGCAATGCTTCGGTAATATCAACCGTGACCGTTAAGGTTGTCACAGTCCCGTCAAGACGGTCTTGTGCTTGCTGTAACGAGTCAGCAATGGCGCTGTAACGTGGGTCTGCTTCGTCCATCAAGCTTAAAGCCAAGTCCCAAGAGGCCGCTGCCCGTTCAAAATCGGCACGTTCAAAGTGGACAATACCAAGTAAACCGAGCGCTTCGATGTTGGTACCATTTTGTTGCAACACCATGCGTAAATTACGCGCAGCTAACGACAGGTCATGGTCACTCCCCGACATGATCAACGCTTGGCTGTACGACATCAGGTTATTGTAGTTGTTCGGCTCTAACCGATAGGCCATTTCAAAGGCTTCGAGCGCTTGTTCGAGTTGGCGCACTTGCATCATCAAGCGACCATACAAGCTCCATGCGTTCGGCTCCGGCTCCTCCATCAAGCGTTGACGTAATCCGAGCGCATACGTCCATAAGTCGTCTTCTGAACTCGGCGCCGCACTTTGGTCACCTTGCAACCAAGCACTCAAGCCGGGTAATGCCTCGTGCGCACGGTCTGAACGCTGTTGCTGCTGCCACGAGCCGTCATAGATATAAATGCCAACCGCCAACACAACCAGAATTACGGTCGGGATTAATATGCCTGCTGGCTTCTTCTCAACTTTTGCGTCGGGGTCGTGAATGTCCGTTACAAAGCTTTTTTGCAGCTCTTTTTCGGCATGCACCCGCTCTTTTTCCGACATCACACCTTGGCGCACGTCTTCTTCGAGCTCAAGAATGCGGCTCTCGTAAATTTCTTTATTTGCCTGTTCAATGGTCCAAGTTTCCCATTGACTACGGCGCGCTAGCACCATAAACACAATGGCTAGGACTAACAGGAGCGCAAGAAGGAAATACCACATTAGTTATTGTGCTCCTCTTTCTTCGATTCATTGCTATCGCCTGCGGCCATAACCGCACGCAAACGTGCTTCTTCTTCAGCAGTCAACTCGGCTTCAGCGTCATTGCGGCGCATCCGCACGTTAATCACAATCACGATAATACCGATTAAGAATGCCAGTAACGGCCCGAACCAGAGAATCAAGGTTGAGCGGTTAACCGGTGGCCGGTAATGCACAAAATCACCGTAACGCACTTTCATAAAGTCGATGATTTCTGCATTAGTATTGCCAGCCATAATCATCTCGTAAACACGTTGACGCATGTCTTGCGACAATGGCGCATCCGAGTCGGCAATGGTTTGGTTCTGGCATTTGGGGCAGCGCAGTTCACCAGTTAATTGATTAAACCGGCGCTCTTGTTCGGCAGTTTCAAATTCATAAAACTCTGCCGATGCCATGCTTTGCCCTAGCCCAAACGTGAACGTTAGGGTCAGAAGTAAAACGAGTAGTCGCATCATAGTAGTAACTCCCTGCGGTGCTCAGGAATCGGCAAGCCGGCATCCCGCATCGCTCGGTAGTAGATTGGCCCAACTTCTTGGCGCCAAACCCGTTCGTTCAAATCGCCCACGTGACGATAAAGAATCACGCCATGTTGGTCGACCACATAGGTTTCTGGCGCACCGTAAACACCTAAGTCGAGCGCCAACAAACCGGTTTCATCGAACAAGTTAATGGCATACGGGTCGCCTAAGTTTTGCAACCAGCGTACTGCAGCACCGCGCGAATCGTCTTTGTAATTCAAACCAATAATGTACACCTGCTCTTCGGCAAGTAATTGATTCAAAAACGTATGTTCGGCATAACAGGTTGGGCACCATGTGGCCCACACGTTAATCAATAACGGGCGGGAGCCAATAATGCGGTTGTCATGAGTGACGTCCGGTTGGTAAAGGTCCGGTAGTTCAAACTGCGGTACTTCCCGGCCGACAAGCGCCGAATCGAGGCGCGTCGGATCCGAAAATAAACCTTTGAATAAAAACACCGCAACCAGTAGAAACAACACCAACGGCATTAAAAAGAAAGCTAAGCGTAACTTTGGGTTCATACGCGCGCCTCCTTCTCAGTTTCAAGCTCAGCGTCGTGTTCACGTTTGCGCTCAGCCTTCAAGCGACGGCGCAAGCGATAACGCTTGTCGGTCATGCTCAATACACCACCGATGGCCATCAGAATCGAACCTGCCCAAATCCAGCGTACAAACGGCTTAATATGAATCCGGACCGCCCAGCTACCATCGTCAAGCTCTTCCCCTAACGCAATGTAAAGGTCACGGAACGCGTTCACTTGTAAGCCTGTTTGCGTTTGAATTTGACGTGTCACCACATAGAAACGTTTTTCCGACTTGATAATACCGACGCGGCTACCATCCGTTCGGGTCACGCTAAACGTAGCTGTGTCACTAATAAAGTTCGGGCCTTCCCATTCGTACATTTCGTCAAAGGTGAACACGTAGCCACTTTGTTCGAAGGTGTCGCCAGGGCCCATGCGCACGGTGCGCTCAATTTCATAGTTTTGCACCATGGCAATACCAATGACCATGACCGCAAAACCAAGGTGACCGAGCACCATACCCCAATGGCTGCGACCGAGTTTCACCAATGCCGGCCATTTTTGTTCACGGCTCGCAACGCGCATGCGTAACTCAGCAACCGTGGTAAATACCACCCACAGCGCTAAAATCAGGCCAATTGCTGCTAAACCATGCACGACATCGGCAAAAATCCACGGCAATGCGAAACCGAGCGCCACCGCTAACACGAATGCCAACGCTAAACTATTGCGGATTTCACTGAAGCCTTGTCGACGCCAGCGCGTCAATGGCCCTAAGCCCAAGATGATCGCGAACGGAATGGTCATCCAGAAGAACATTTCGTCGAAGAAAGGTTCACCAATAGAGATATTGCCAAGGCCTAGCTGTTGGAAGAACAGTGGTAACAAGGTACCGATCATGACCACAACAGTGGCCGTCACCAACACCACGTTATTGCCCAGCAACAAGACTTCCCGCGAGAACAAGTCGTAGCGGCTGTGGCTTTGTACTTTCGCTGCGCGAATCGCATACAACAATAACGAGCCAGCAATAACGACACCGAGGAAGCTTAACAAGAACATGCCGCGCGTTGGGTCAGCAGCAAACGCGTGCACCGAAACCAATACGCCCGAGCGCACCAAGAAGGTACCGAGCAAACTCAAGCTAAACGCGGCAATTGCCAATAACACGGTCCACGATTTAAACGTACCGCGTTTTTCAGTGACCGCTAGCGAGTGCATCAGTGCTGTACCGGCTAACCATGGCATGAAACTGGCATTTTCAACCGGGTCCCAGAACCACCAGCCGCCCCAACCAAGTTCATAATAAGCCCACCAACTACCGACCATAATCCCGAGCGTGAGGAATACCCATGCGGCAATCGTCCATGGTCGTGACCAACGCGCCCACGCCGAGTCCAAACGACCACCAAGCAAGGCCGCAATCGCAAACGCAAAGGCTACCGAGAAGCCAACGTAACCCATGTACAGCAATGGCGGGTGAATGATCATACCCGGGTCTTGCAACAATGGATTTAAGTCGCGGCCATCGACTGGAATGAGTGGAATGGTGCGTTCAAACGGGTTCGAGGTCAGCAACATAAACAGGTAGAAGCCAACGCCGATCATCCCCATGACCGCCAGTACTCGTGCCGCAAACACTAATGGCAAGCGGTTTGAGAATAACGCTAAGGCCGCAGCCCAACTGGCTTGCACCAGCATCCACAAGAGGAATGAGCCTTCGTGCGAGCCCCACACGGCAGTAAAGCGATAAATCGCTGGCAACGCCGTATTCGAGTTATTTGCCACGTAGGCAATACTGAAGTCATTGGCTAAAAAGCCCCAGACCAAGGCGATAAACGAAATTAAAGTAAACACGAACATGCCGTAGGTCAGCGGTCGAGCAAGCGCCATTTGACCGCCATGACCACGCGCAACACCAACGAGTGGAATGATCGCGAGGAGCGCTGAAAACGCAAATGCTAGCGCTAGGGCAAAATGTCCTAACTCACCGATCATAGTAACCACCACCTGATTCGTTGTCCGACTTGTCGTCGTTATTTTCAGTCGTGTTGCCATTACTGCGGTACTGACTATCGTCCCACTGCGATGGCGGCACATGCTCGACGCCTTTCAGTGCTTCAGCAAGCCCTGGCGGCATATACTCTTCGTCGTGACGGGCCAATACTTCACTTGCTTGCAAGCGGTTTGGTGCAATTAAAATACCTTGGGCGACAATGCCTTGGCCTTCACGGAATAAGTCCGGCAGAATACCTTCATAATCAACAATGACTTCCGCTGGACCGGTGTCGATTAAGTTAAATGACACCGTTAGGCCCGAGCCTTCGCGGCGCACTGAGCCGGGTACCACCAAACCACCCACACGAATACGCTGGCCCACTTCTGGGCGCACTTGTTCAGCACCTTTACCGTCGATAATTTCGGTTGGGGTGTAGAACAGATCGATATTTTGGGACAATGCGTACAGCACCAATGCAGTGGCAATGGCAACGCCACCGATAATCCCGCTGGTCATTATGAATCGCTTTTTACGTCTTGGGTTCATGATCTTTCTCGTTACGTCAATTTAGAAATCAGTGCGCAGCTTTTTGCTGCTTACGGGCTTGGCGAGCCTGCAAAATTCGTTCGGCGCGAGCGGCGTGTTTACGCGCTTCGCTGGCTAATGTTTTCCGGCGCATCACGGCTTCAATCGCGATCAGCGCGAAACAGGCCAAGGTACCTACAAAGGACCACCACACCCAAACGGCATAGCCGCCCATGTGCAAGAATTCGGTGAAGCTCTCAAACTGCATCGGCTTACTCCTTCTCTGTTGTCGCGTTAGCAGCAGGTGTGCTGACCGCAATGCCTAAATACTTCAGGGCCCATGGCCGGTGTATTTCGCGGCGTAAAATTTCGTTATTCAAACGCAGCATGACTAGTACCGCGCTAATGAGCATCATGGCGACAATATTCACCAACAACGGGTAAAGCATTTCCGGGGCGATACTTGGCGCCTCTAGTCGGGTAATAGCTCGGGTGACCGTCGATTGTTGATGCAGGGTGTTCCACCAATATACGGAGTAATGAATGATTGGGATGTTAATCACCCCAACTAAAGCCAAAATACTTGCTGCTTTGGCGCCCGCCCGCTCGTCTTCGAAAGCGACATACAAGGCCATAACACCCAGGTATAAAAACAGCAAAATAAGCTGTGCAGTTAAGCGTGCGTCCCACACCCACCAAGTGCCCCACATGGGTTGCCCCCACAAAGCACCGGTGAATAGTGAAATAAACGTCAGCACCGCACCAACCGGGGCAATGGCTAACAGAGCTAATTCGGCAGTACGAATTTGCCAAACTAATGCCAGTAAACCGGCCGCCGCCATGGCCACATAAAAGCCCATCGACCACATGGCCGCTGGTACGTGCACAAAAATAATGCGGTAGCTTTCACCTTGCTGATAGTCCGGTGGCGCAAACGCTAAGCCCCAAACCAGTCCAAGCACAGACAGCACGACTCCAGGAACAAGAAACCACGGCAGCAGCTTTTGTATCAAGTGGAAGGTTGCTTCAGGTTTTGCATACGGGTGTAACCATCGCCACATATTAATTTACACTCACTCGTAATCCGGCTTTCACCGCCAACGGCGCTAGCGTGACACTCAGCACACTAAACGCACCAATTAATGCCAATGGACCTGCTGGTGAAACACCAGCGAGGGTGGCCTCGACTGCTGCGGTGGCAAAAATCAACAACGGCACCAACAGCGGCAATAATAACAAACTTAGCAGTGCCCCACCCTTATTCAGACTCACGGTGAGGGCGACACCAATGGCACCTGCTGCGCTTAAAATCGGCGTACCAATGAGCAGGGTCAGCCACAGCACACCCCATGCTTGCACCGGCAGGTTCAGCAACAATGCCAATAGCGGCGTAATCAGTAACACAGGTACGGCAGTCAGCAACCAGTGCACCACAATCTTGCCTAATACACTGAGTTCCACTGCGACCGGCAATAACAGCATTTGTTCCAAGGCGCCGTCACGAAAGTCATCACGGAAAATGCGCTCTAGCCCTAGCATTGCTGACAGTAGCGCTGACACCCAAATGACGCCAGCGGCGATCCGGCCAAGAATGTCGGGGCCAGGGCCGACGCCTAACGGGAACAAGGTAATTACGATCAGCAGGAAAATTAGCGGATTGAGTAGGTCACTGCGTTGGCGCATCGCCACTCGCAGGTCGCGACGAATAATTTGCTGGAACACTTTGCGACTACTGACAACGCGCTGTGCCTGCTGTGTCGTTTTCACTGCTGCGGTGTGGCCTGTCGTGATTGCCGCTTTCGCTCGGGTTACATGCTCGGTCATCAGTGCTGATACCTCAAGGTTAAGCGCTGTACCGGATAGCTCATGCTCTGCAAGTCTTGGTGCGAGGTTAAAATAATTGCGCCACCATGGGCGAGGTGTTGCTGAAAACGTTCATGCAATAAAGCAATACCGCTGACGTCGAGGGCCGTAAATGGCTCATCGAGAATCCATAAACGCGTTTGTGAAAACCATAAACGGGCTAAAGCGATGCGACGTTGTTGACCGGCCGACAAGCGTTGTGCAGGAATATCTTCAAGACCAACCAAACCCACTTGCGCTAGCAATTCATAGGGCGGCTGGGTGAACTCGAGCCCTTCCACGGCGGCGTAAAACTCAAGATTTTCAATGGCCGTTAACTCAGGCTTGATACCCGCTTTATGGCCAATGAAGAGAAGGTCGTAATAATAGCGTTCGCGGCATTGCTCGATACGTTCACCTTCGAACAACACAGCACCGTGCTGAGGCGGCAAGAGCCCCGCAAGAATACGCAACAAACTCGATTTCCCAGCGCCATTGGGGCCTTCAATCTGCCACAGTTGACCACTCGTCACGTCGAGATTAATGTCGCTAAATAAGGTCCGCTCTCCGCGCACCGATTGCAGTTCTCTACCTTGCAATAGCACCGCTCTAACAACCTTGTACACATAGATTAAATTGACCTCATCCTACCACAAAAAATACTCAGTCTGCGACAATTTCTGGCCAGAGTTGGTACCGATTCAGTGCGCCGGAATGATCTCCCCCCAATGGGTATACCACCCGTGCTCAACTAGACTTTGCTCACTGTCGCGGACTTGCCAAGACCAACCATGCGCTTGCGGTGTAATTTGCCAGTGCCTGCCGTCACTCAGCTGGCCATGTGTCGTCTGTTGCGGCGGTTGTTGTTGCCATTGCAGTAACCACTGCTGTAACTCTGCGTCCGCGCGATAGCTACGCTCCATGTGCCACCACAATGCACTCACTTGTGCGGATGCATGAATAAAGAAGACCAAGGTTATCACCAGCAACGCACTGGCCAACATAATTTCTAGCAAAGTAAAGCCAGCTTGTTTGCGGTTCTGGTTCTGGCTCTGGCTTGCCTTCCGGATTGGCTCGCGCCGCTGCAGGCGTGGCTTCTGAAGCTGCTCCTTCGGGTATAAGCACGCCATCTCACTTACCCTCGCACCGGCCAGACAAAGCGCACTTGCTCTGCTTCGTCCCAGCCATAAATAACCGTCAAACTGCGTTTCAGCGCATGGTGAATATGGCGGACGGTGAGCTCTAATTGCAGACAATGGGTCACGTTTGGTTCCGCTAACCCCGCAGTTAAGTGCGCTGGACAGCTAACTGGCAGCCGGCTCGCTTGCAACAAGAACTCAGGTATAAGCGGTGGCACTTGTGACACTTGCGACACATCATGTCGCAGATTGGCTAGATTTATTTCACCGCGCCCCTCAATTGTACCGTCAACCGCAGCTTTAACTAAGGCTTCAACCCCAGCGTCAGCTTCGCCTGCTTGTAAGCGCATACTAAACCAAGCCGCACTGCTGGTTAACGCCCGTTCAGCTTGCGCTAAACGCAGGTCGACAGCCATTAAAGCGGTTGCCTGCTGACCCGACGTAATCGCTGCGCTTAGTTGCAATCCCGACAAATGAATAAGTACAAGAACCAGAACCAGCATTAGCGCCTACCCCACCAGGAGTAACACCAAGGCGCTGCCACCTGCCCCGTTTGCTCTCGTTCAACAGCGCGTTCAAAAGCGGGCCACAAGCACAGCTGCACCTGCCCAGAAGGAGAAAAACTAAAGTCGAGTTCGTGGAGCGAAAACAAGGCTGGGTCATGCAAATTTAACCAACCCGCGCTGTTGCAGTCACCCTGCTCCGGCTTCCACTGCAATGCCTTTTGGCGCAGGCGAATACCGCTAACCGTGCCGTTCGCACGCAAATACAGTAAACACCGCAGGCTCGCATCGTAGTGCCATGGCTTCGCCGCGAGCACATCACTGTCCATAGCCAGTGCTGTAACTTGTAATTCCTGTTGCAGCTCGCGTTGCAGCCAATAGCCAAGCGCATAGAAGCCCTGTCGCGCGGCACTCGCTTGCTGCTGTTGCCAGGCTGCCGCCCATAAATGACTATGCACCGTCAATGCCGCAACCGTCGTCACCGCCATCACCGCCACTGCTAGCAGTAGTTCGAGGAGGGAGAAGCCATTAGCCCGCAAAGAGCCATTAGCCGGCAAAAAGCCATTAGCTGGCAAAAAACCATTAGCCCGCAAAAAGCCATTAGCCGGCAAACATCCATTCGCACCCAAGCCCCTCAGCATGGCGGCAGCCGCAACTGGCGAATGCCAACCCGACAAACGCGCACGCGCCCAAGCGACGAAACAATCACCCGCACCGCCTCATGAGGTAGCTCGTAGTGACGCAGTTCAAAGCGGCCTGTCGCAAATCCCGCCATGCCGGACCCGCCATAAAAGCGCGTCGCTTCAAAGGCACCAAACAATGCTTCAACTTCCACTCGGGGTGACAGCGGCGCATTCAAGCCGTCCGCTGCTGGGCAGTCAAGCGGCCGTTGTTCCTGCTGCCAAAAACATAAGCTTTGGGCATGGCTTTTACCGACCCACACCGCACTGTCTGTGGCAATGGCCTGCAGCCGAGCTGCGCGCACTAAGGCGGTTAAATTATCTGCTGCATCGTCGAGTTCGGCGCGATAGCGCGATTCTTGTAAAGCCGGCCAACTCATGAGCGCCAGCACCGCCAACATGCCTGCGACTATCATGAGCTCAATTAATGAATAACCGCCAACCCGGAAGTCCTTGAAGTTTTTCATGCTGCATTCCTTGCGCCATTTACCGTTTTTCAGCTCTTACCAGAGCTTTACTAAAAAGCCTGCAACAAAAGTAAATGGCAGCAATAGGAATAACAAGGGAGTTCGGTTTTAGCTGACAAAAACAGCACAATTATTTGTGCTGTTTTCGTTCAAGTTAAACCGATAAATGACACCCGAAGGGGTGACTAAACCGCTTTAATCCGCAGTTCAGGAGGAATTGAGAAAGTAATATTTTCTTCGCGGCCTGAGCGTTCTTCAACGCTATTGCTCGCATTGCGGTCTTTCAGCCAGTTCACCACGTTTTGCACGAGGATTTCCGGTGCCGAAGCACCCGCAGTCACGCCCACTTTAGCAGCGCCCGCTAACCATGCCTCGTCAATGCAGCTCGCGTCATCAATTAAATACGCGGGTGTGCCCATTTTCTCAGCAAGTTCGCGTAAACGGTTGGAGTTCGAGCTGTTGCGCGCACCCACGACCAATAACACGTCCACTTCACCGGCTAAATCACGAACTGCGTCTTGGCGATTTTGCGTCGCATAGCAAATATCGTCTTTGCGCGGCCCTTGAATCTCAGGGAAGCGAACACGTAACGCATCGATAATTTCTGACGTGTCATCCACGGATAAGGTGGTTTGGCTCATGTAATGCAACTGCGTTGGGTCTTTCACCTGCAAACGGGCGACATCTTCGACCGACTCAACCAGGTAAATACCGCCTTCTGCGCTGCTGTACTGCCCCATCGTCCCCTCTACTTCAGGGTGCCCCGCATGGCCAATCAGCACGCATTCTTGATGACGGCGACTCGCGCGGGTGACTTCCATATGGACTTTGGTGACTAACGGACAGGTCGCGTCGAACACTTTAAGGCCACGGTTTTTCGCGTTCTCACGCACCGCTTGCGACACCCCATGCGCACTGAAAATCACAATGGCGTCGTCTGGCACTTGGTCTAGTTCTTCCACAAACACTGCACCGCGGTCGCGCAGGCCATCAACCACGTGTTTGTTGTGCACAACTTCATGGCGCACATAAATGGGTGGCGAAAACAATTCTAAGGCCTGCTCCACAATGGTGATGGCACGGTCAACACCGGCACAAAAACCGCGTGGGTTGGCGAGGATTATTTTCATGGTGCCTCCACACTCAAAATTTCCACGGCAAAGGTCACTTCTTGCCCTGCCAATGGATGATTAAAATCAACGGTGACGATCTCCGGCGTTACTTCCCGGATAATTCCAGGAATCTCACGGCCGTCGGGTTGGCCAAACGCAATAATCGCGCCCACTTCAGCAGGCGTTTCCGACGAAAAGCGCACCCGTTCAATATGGTAAATATTTTCTGGCAACGGCTGACCAAATGCGTCTTCCGGTGCCAAGGTAAATTCGCGGTTGTCGCCCGCTTGCAAGCCAAGTAAGCAGTCTTCAAAGTTCTTGGTCAGGTTGCCATCGCCAATGGTCAAACGTGCTGGCTTGCCATGTACACGCGTACTGTCGGCGGCCGAGCCGTCCTTCAACTTAATCGAGAAGTGCATCACCACGTGGCTACCTGGGCCAATTTGTACTGCTTCGCTCATACTGACATTTACCTTTGTTGATCAATCACTTCGCGTTCTTGCCAGCATCCTTTGAGGACTGGCCAAAAAAGCCTTCATAAATCATTAAACCGGCACCGATGACAATGGCGCTGTCGGCGACGTTAAACGCTGGCCAATGGTAACTGCCAACATAAAAGTCCAAGAAGTCAACCACATAGCCAAGGCGAATACGGTCAATCAAGTTGCCGAGCGCGCCACCGAGAATTAAAGCAAACGCCCAATTCGCGGTTGTCATTGCTTTTGGTTGCCGACGCAACAGCACCGCTATCACGGTGCTAATGGCAATTGCAATCGCGGTAAAGAACCAACGCTGCCAACCGCCTTGATCACTTAAGAAACTAAAAGCAGCCCCATAGTTCCGTACATGCACTAAATCGAAAAACGGCAGAACGTTAATCCGACTAAATAAGTCCATGTTGGCAACAACCAACCACTTGGTGAATTGGTCTGCCACCACCAGCGCGACCATTAACCACCACAGGTGCCAACCGCTTTCCTGCCAGCGTTTAGGCGTTTGCGCCGCCGTCATTAGGCAAACTCTCGGCTTTCGCCAGCGCCGTCGACGTTCGTCACACAGCGACCACACAGGTCTGGGTGCTCAGCAACCGCGCCAACGTCGGCACGATGATGCCAACAACGACCACATTTTTTGTGTTCGGTGCGAGCAACAACGACTTGTAAGTCTTTCAACTCAGTGTTTTCTGCCGCTGCTGGTGCACTATCGAGCGCCGCCACCGACACTGCCGAGGTTAAGAGGACAAAACGCAGCTCGTCGCCCAACACTTGTAAGGTTGCCGCCAATTCGGGCGCAGCATACAAGGTGACTTCTGCTTGCAACGCGCCACCAATGACGTCATTTCGACGTGCAGCTTCAAGCGCACCATTAACTGCATCGCGCACTTCGATAAGCTGTTGCCACTGCGCATTACTGACTTTGCCGGTACTTAAATCGCTTGGCCAATCTTGATACCACTCGGCGGTGAACACGTACTTGCTGCGCTCTCCTGCAACTGGCTGCGGTAGTTGTTCCCAAATTTCTTGAGCAGTAAAGCTACAAATTGGTGTCATCCAGCGCACTAAAGCTTCAGCAATATGCCACAACGCCGTTTGGCACGAACGCTGTGCGTTGCTGTCGGCTTTCGCCGTGTATTGACGGTCTTTAATAATGTCGAGGTAGAAGCTGCCCAGTTCAATTGAACAGAAATGCATGAGCTTCTGCACCACACTTAAGAACTGATAGTTGTCGTAAGCATGTTGGATTTCTTCTTGTAACGTTTGCGCGCGGCCGACAATCCAGCGATCCAGCTCAACCATATCGGCAGCCGCAACTTGGTGCTCAGCCGGGTTAAAACCATTAATGTTCGCTAACAAGAACCGGGCCGTATTACGAATACGACGATAGGCGTCCGCTGAACGTTTCAGAATTTCGTCCGACACTGTCATTTCGGCCGTGTAGTCATTGCTTGCGACCCAAAGGCGCAGAATGTCGCCACCGAGTTTGTTCATAACATCTTGTGGTGACACTACATTACCAAGCGACTTCGACATTTTGCGGCCGTGCTGGTCAACCGTGAAGCCGTGCGTCAACACTTGCTTATAAGGTGCTTTACCTTGGGTCGCAACACCCGTTAACAACGATGACTGGAACCAGCCGCGGTGTTGGTCAGACCCTTCTAAATAGAGGTCGGCTGGCCACTGCAATTTTTCGTCTTGCTTCAAGACGCAATAGTGTGTGACACCCGAGTCAAACCAAACGTCGAGAGTATCGGTTAATTTCCGGTACTGCTTCGCTTCGTCACCGAGAAGCTCGCTGGCGTCTAAATCAAACCAAGCTTGAATACCTTCTTTTTCCACCCGTTGCGCCACTTGCTCAAGCAGCTCAAGTGAACGCGGATGCGGCTCAGCCGTTTCAGTATGAATAAACAGAGTGATTGGCACACCCCAAGTGCGCTGGCGGGAAATACACCAGTCTGGGCGGCCGTCGATCATGCCGGCGATACGGTTTTCGCCCCATTCCGGCACCCAACGAACTTGTTTAATTTCGCTCAAGGCTTGGGCACGCAAGCCTTGCTTGTCCATGCTCACAAACCATTGTGGCGTCGCCCGGAAAATAATCGGGGTTTTATGGCGCCAGCAGTGCGGGTAGCTGTGCTCATAGGCTTCATGATGAATGAGATTGCCGGCCGCGCGCAGCGCATCGACAATTGGTGTATTAGCTTTAAACACGTGTTGGCCGGCAAACAGCTCGGTGTCTTCTTTATAAACACCGTTGTCGTTCACTGGGTTATACACTTCGAGGCCGTATTGTTGACCGACTAAAAAGTCGTCAACACCATGGCCAGGTGCAGTGTGCACACAGCCAGTACCCGAGTCCGTGGTCACGTGCGTACCTAAAATAAGCGGCACTTGGCGGTCATACAGCGGGTGCTGCAGCTGCACCAATTCTAAGTCAGCGCCTTTACAGAAGCCCAACTTGTGGTATTTGCGGACGCCATAGCGCTCCATCGCCGAGGTCACCAGCTCGCTGGCCAGAATCACTCGCTCCGCGGCAATCTCGTTGTCGCTATCGGCTTCAATTTGCACCAACGCATACTCAAGGCTTGGCTCGATGGTCACGGCTTGGTTAGCAGGAATTGTCCACGGCGTCGTGGTCCAAATTAAAACGCTGACTTTACCGGTGCCATTGTGGTCTTGTGGCGGGTTAAATTTCGCGACCACAGCGTCGCCCTCAACCACCGGGAAACGCACGTCAATCGCTGGTGAGGTTTTGTCTTTATACTCAACTTCCGCTTCCGCTAATGCAGAGCCACAGTCGGTACACCAATGCACTGGCTTAAAGCCTTGCTGTAAATGGCCGCGGTCAATAATCGAACCCAATGCCCGAATAATGTTGGCTTCTTGAGCAAAATTCATCGTTAAGTAAGGGTTGTCCCAGTCGCCTAAAACCCCCAACCGTTTAAAGTCTTCTCGCTGACCTTCAACTTGGGTCATGGCGTATTCGCGACACTTAGCACGGAACTCAGCGTCTGACAGCTTTTGCCCAGGCTTGCCGTATTTCTTCTCAACCACTAACTCAATTGGCAGTCCGTGACAGTCCCAACCTGGTACGTAAGGCGAGTCAAAGCCACTCAGGGTTTTCGCTTTGACGATCATGTCTTTGATGATCTTGTTCACCGCGTGGCCAATGTGAATCGAGCCATTCGCATACGGAGGGCCATCGTGCAAAATAAACTTATCTCGGCCCGCCCGCGCCTGACGAATTTGACCGTAAAGGTCGTCCTGGTACCACTGTTTTAACATCTCAGGTTCGCGCTGCGCTAAGTTACCACGCATTGGAAACGCGGTATCTGGCAGGTTTAGGGTCTGTTTATAATCACTCATGCCATTGGGTCCGTTTTATTTTACTTCGATGAATTCGTTAACTCTGCTGCCGCACTGTCCGAGTTGTTTTGCTCGTCATGCATGGCCGCAAAAAGCGCCCGTGCGGTGTCGGCGTCAGCTTTAATTTGTGCTTGCAGTGCCGCAAAATCGGCAAACTGCTGTTCGTCGCGCAGCCATACTAAAGGCGTCACTCGCAACGTTTGGCCGTATAAATCAGGCATTGCTGCCGTCGGCTGAAAATCAAAAATATGTACTTCTAATAGCTCTTTGTCGCCGGCAACCGTTGGCTTGCGCCCAACATTGGCAACACCGCCATACAGTTTTCCGGCGGCTTCAACATTGACCATGTACACACCATGTAATGGTGAATGTAACCGCTGCAAGGCAATATTCGCGGTTGGAAAACCAATGGTGCGGCCGCGCTTGGCACCGTGGCGAACACGGCCAACAAAACTAAAAGGTCGCCCCAGCATACGCTCTGCTGCGGCAAAATCAGCTGTCGCTAGCGCACTGCGTATGGCTGTGCTCGACACCCGAATCTCTTCGGTGCGATAGCTTGCGGTGTCTATCACATCGAAGCCAAAGTGCTTGCCCGCTTGTTGCAACAGTTTGAAGTCGCCGGTGCGGCCTTTACCAAAGCGGAAGTCGTCACCCACAACGAGTAATTTCACACCGAGCTTCGCCACCAGAACGTCTTCAATAAATTGCTCGGCGGTTAGGTTAGCAAAACGCGCATTAAATTGCGTCAGTAATACCCGATCCATGCCGTTGTCACTCAAGGCACGAAACTTGTCTTGCCAACGACTCAAACGCGCCGGGGCTTTTTCCGGGGCGAACAACTCCAACGGTTGCGGCTCGAAAATCATCACGGCTGCAGGCACGCCATAAGTGGCGGCTTGCTCGCGCACTCGCGCTAGCACCGCTTGATGGCCTAAATGCACACCGTCAAAGTTACCAATGGTGAGCACGCATCCACGATGCTTCGGCTTTATATTATGTAAACCACGAATTAATTCCATAGGCGCGCGATTATACTGCAAACCCCATGACCATGCACCCTTCCGTTTGCCAAATCAGCGCGCACGAATTGCCCGCGGCCGGCCACCAAAAATAAACCAAGCAGCTAAGTAACTCACGCCACCCACTGCGATTAAACCCGCTAGCCAAATCGCACGTTGACTAAAAGCGGCCTCAATCCATGCTGCTTGTGACGGTAATAACCACAGCACTGCCAGCACCATCACCACGGTGGCCAAGAATACTTGCAGAATAAACACGCGAGTCTGCCGGCTTAACAGTAATACGCCTTCACGATACAGAACCGCGCCTAATAAAAGGGCATTTAAGGTACCGGACATTGCGGTCGCTAAAGCTAAACCAACGTAACCATACGGAATCGCCAAAATAATGTTAAACACCATGTTCGCCGCCATGGCGATAATCCCATATTTCACTGGCCGTTTGGTGTCTTGGCGCGAGAAGAAGCCGGTCGCCAATACTTTCACTAACATAAAACTAAGTAGCCCGGTGGCGTAAGCCATTAATGCGAATGAAGATAAATAGGCGTCGTTCGGCGTAAACGAGCCACGCTCAAATAACACCAACAACATGGGTTCAGCGAGGACAAATAAACCGGCCATTGCAGGTAACCCCAGCATGACCACCATGCGCACACCCCAGTCGAGGGTCTGCTGAAACTTCTCCAGCGACTGGTCGACATGACGAGCTGATAGCGCAGGCAGAATCACGGTAGCGATGGCAATCCCAAAGAGGCCAAGCGGAAACTCTAATAATCGATCCGCATAGTACAGCCAGCTAATCGAGCCTGTTTGTAAAAAACTGGCAATGACAGTGTCGAGCAACAAATTGATTTGGCTCACCGACACCCCAAACAAGGCAGGAATCATGAGCGTGCGAATTCGCACCACGCCTGGGTCTCGCCACCCCCACCGCGGTCGCACCAGTAAACCGGCTTGGCGTAGAAAAGGAATTTGGAATAAAAACTGCACCACACCACCGACAAACACACCAATCGCTAAACCGATTTCTGGCTGTTCGAGCATAGGTGCCAACCACAGTGCGGCAACAATCACCGACACATTCAAAAGTACCGGCGTAAAAGCCGCGACACCAAAGCGGCCGAGCACATTCAATGCGGCGCCAGCCAGTGCGGTTAAGGTAATAAAGAATAAATAAGGAAAGGTGATGCGCAGTAATAAGCTCGCAAGCTCAAACTTGTCCGCTTGTTCGCCACCTTGCAGCCAGTCCATAAACCAGCCCATACCGAATAATGCAGCGACAACTGGCGAAAAAATCACCGCCAATAAAGTCACAATACCGACTAGCGTACCGAGGGTACCGGCAACGCGCGCCATCAATAAGCGGGTGTCATCGAGGGTTTTACCCCGATGATACTCAGTTAATACAGGAACAAATGCTTGTGCAAAGGCACCTTCGGCAAACAAACGACGCAAAAAGTTGGGGATTTTATTGGCAAACAAGAACACGTCGGCGGCGGCGCCTGCGCCCATCAGCGCAGCAATGACGACGTCACGAACCAGTCCGAGTATGCGCGATAAAAAGGTCATCACACTGACAATGAGGCCAGAGCGAAGAAGTCGCGGTGCAGGTGCCTTGTTTGTGGGTGGCAACTCAGATTGGTTTGTTTGTGTAGTCACGAAGTCCCTGCGTGTCGCTGGCTATGGCGCGAAAAAAAACCGCGCAAAAATAAATTGCTTAGCAGATTATCATAAAATGGTTGCTTTTCACCGTCCAGATCCGTAATATCCGCGCACAATCTTTCATCGAATCCGTTTGACTTTTAATCGCAAAAGAGGCATGATCCTCGGCCTTAAAAAGTCCGGCACAAGTTTACGAATTATCAGGAGTTTCACCTTGGCTAACATCAAG